>Ga0193717_1000980_pt1 | contig 17937 bp, 24 predicted proteins | sample U2c2metaG_FD_145900 | JGI IMG/M metagenome (GOLD analysis project Ga0193717, IMG submission 145900) | Soil microbial communities from a riparian zone of the East river system, Colorado, United States - U2c2 | ecosystem: Environmental > Terrestrial > Soil > Riparian zone | place: USA: East River... | reverse complement strand
GCACTACGGTCACGGCGCGGCGGACCAGGCGATCGTGGGACTCGGCGGCCAGGTCTTCATGCGGAAGAACTCGCAGGACGCCGTGAACGAGTTCCGGCCGTACTTCGACAACGCTCCCGTCTACGGGCACGGTCCCTCGCTGGAGGAGTTCAGCCGGGAGACGCCGTTGACGGTCGGTAGTCCGCAGCAGGTGATCGAGCGGACGCTGACCTTCCGGGAACAGTTCGGCGACTACCAGCGCCAACTGTTCCTGATGGACCACGCCGGCCTGCCGTTGAAGACCGTGCTGGAGCAGCTGGACATTCTCGGCTCCGAGGTTGTTCCGGTACTGCGGAAGGAGTTCGACTCGCTGCGGCCGGCCCACGTGCCTGAAGCGCCGACGCATGCCTCCCTGAAGGTGGCTGCAGAGCGCGCGCACGACCTGGAGACTCTCGAAGAGGAGACCGCCCGATGAACGAGCGGACCATTGCCGTCGTGACCGCGGGTCTGACTTCCCCGTCGTCCACCCGGCTGCTGGCGGACCAGCTGGCGGCCGGAGTCCGGGACGTCCTCGACGGCCGCGGGATCCCGCGCAAGGTCGTGGTGATCGAGCTGCGGGACCACGCGCACGACCTGACGAACAACCTCCTCACGGGCTTCCCCTCGGAGAGCCTGAGCGAGGTGCTCGAGACCGTCGTACGGGCTGATGCGTTGATCGCGGTGACGCCCACGTTCAGCGCGTCGTACAGCGGCCTGTTCAAGATGTTCTTCGACGTACTGGACGACAAGGCGCTGGTCGGCAAGCCGGTCCTGATCGCGGCAACCGGCGGAACAGAGCGGCACTCACTGGTACTGGAGTACGCACTGCGACCGCTTTTCGCTTACCTGCAAGCGATCGTGGTCCCCACCTCCGTGTACGCCGCTTCCTCGGACTGGGGCCCCCACGCCACCGCCCTCCGAACCCGCGTCGAACGAGCCGCCACCGAACTGGTCGACCTCCTCACCCACCAACCCACCAAGCCCCCCACCGACCCCTACACCACCCCCACCCCCTTCGAAGACCTCCTCAACGGCTGATCGGCGTGCCGGCGAGTACGGCGCGCGCGTGGTGGGTAACGGGACGGCGTGGAGTTCAAGGACGGGCCGGTTTGGCGGGTTGTCTGGGCGGTGCCGTACGCCGCTGCGCGCTTCGGTGGGGCTGGGGCGGCGAGGCGGGCGGCGCGGGTGGTTGGGCGGTTGGAAGGGTTGAGGGACGCGGGCGTGACTCGCGTTGCGATGCGGATCTCGCCTCGGTTGGCTGATCAGAATCCTCGGTTGGCGAAGATCCCGGCCAGTTGGGCAACGAGAGTCGCCGTACGCCGGCAGGGGTTGCGGCTTGAGTTGGATCTGCGGGACAACCTTCAGGCGGTCGTGTATTACGCGGGTCGGTACGAGCCGGCGATGTTCCGGTTCCTGCGGGATGAGCTCCGCCGAGGCGACGTCGTACTGGATGTCGGTGCCAATATCGGGTTGCACAGCCTGAGCGCGGCGAAGCGACTGCGGGAGGTCGGTGGTGGACGGGTGATCGCCTTCGAGCCGGCCGCGGACTCCCTGGAGAAACTGCAGTCCGCCGCCGAGCGCAACAAGGTCGCCGGCCTGATCGAGACGATCCCGGCCGCCCTCGGCGATCGTACGTATCAGGCCGACCTCCGCGCCGACACCCGGTACGACGTCGCCGACGCGGGCGTCCGGTCCCTCCACAACGAAGGTCAGCTCGTCCAGCGGGTACCGGTGATCCGCCTCGACGACTGGGCCCGGGAGCACGCTCTCGAGCGGCTCGATGTGGTGAAGCTCGACGTCGAGGGCTCGGAGATCGCGGCACTCTCCGGAGCCACGCGGACCCTGACGCGGCTGCAGCCGCGCGCAGTACTGGTGGAGGACAAGCGCGAAGACGTGAGGGCGCGGCTGTACGCAGTACTGGATCAGCTTGGCTATCGGCACTCCGGCAAGGTGTTCGACCGCAACGCTCTCTTCCGCCCGGATAGGTCGGTGCTCACGGCATCAACTGGCCGCCATTCACTTCGATGATCTGGCCTGTCACGTAGCCGCTCATCGCGGGTGAGGCGAGGAAGAGGATCGTGCCGACGCATTCGTGCGGTGTGCCGGCGCGGCCCATCGGGATGGTGCCGACGAGGGTCTTCATTTGCTCCGGCGGCGTGTGGCGCTCGTGGAAGGGCGTGGTGATGAGACCGGGGGCGATCGCATTGACGCGGATGCCCTCGGCGGCCAGCTCTTTCGCCAGGCCGCGGGTAAAGGTGCTGACGGCCCCTTTACTGGTCGCGTAGACGACCGAGCCGCCGCCCCCGCCGTTCCGGCCGGCGATCGAGGTGACGTTGATGATCGAGCCGCCCTGCTGCGCGCGGAACACCGGCAGGATCCGCCGGCTCATCGCGAAGACCGAGGTCAGATTCACGTCCATGATCCGGTGGAACTCCTCGTCCGGCACCTCGCCGACCGGCGAGCGCTTGACCAGGTCGCCGGCGTTGTTCAGCAGTACGTCGATCCGCCCGTGCTTGGCCAGTACTGCGTCGACAAGCGTCCCTGCGGACTCCGGATCCGCGAGGTCGGCCTGGTGGATCGAACCGGTCCCGCCGGCCGTGTTCACCGCGTTGAGCGTGTGCTGAACACCCGTCTCGTTGTGGTGGTAGTGCAGCGCGACCGTCGCCCCGGTCTCGGCGAATCCGACCGCCGCCGCGGCTCCGATCCCGCTGCTGGCCCCGGTGACGAGAACAACCTGATCCGTGAAGTCGAGGAATCTCATGCCCTCATCCTGCCGAACCAACGCATTCATTCGCCCCCTTTTCACCCTGGGGGGGTTGCCGAGGGTCACTCGCCTGCCGGCCGGGAGGGTGAAAAGGGGGCGAATGAATGCGTGCGGAGCGCGGCGGCGCAGTACACGCTGTGAAGCGATTCGCGGCGGCGGACTCGGGAGTAGCCTCGACGAATGGCCTACGACCTGGCGAAGCTCGATCTGCGCCGCTGGCGCGTGGCTGACGCGTTGCGCCTGACGGTCGCCCACGCGGACCCGGAAATGGCGTACCAGGGCGGCATCCGCGACACCGCGGCCGCGGTGGACTGGATCGGCCGGGTCGCCGATCTCGACAACGGGCACGTGTACGCCGTCGCCGACGCGGAGGACCACCCGGTCGGCTGCGTCGCGGTGACGAACATCGACCGGCACCAGGTCGGCTGGACCTGGTACTGGACCATCGCGGACATCCGCGGCCAGGGAGTCGCCCGCGACGCCCTCCGCGCCCTGGTCGACTGGGCCCACCACGACGCCGGCCTCTACCGCCTGGAACTAGGCCACCGCACGAACAACCCGGCCTCCTGCACCGTCGCCGCCTCCGCCGGCTTCCTCTACGAAGGCCTCGAACGCCAACGCCTCAACTACGACGGCACCCGCTACGACGTAGAACGCCACGCCCGCCTAGCCCCCGACCCCCTCCAACCCCCCACCCGCCCAGTCACCGTCACCGCCTGAGACGCGAGACACCCCGGTACTGCGTCGCGCGGCACCCCTGAGCACCTAACGTGACCGTCATGGCGAAAGCAGCTGGGAAGAACCGGATGGACTCGTTCCTGTCGTTGGTGGTCGGCGGGGCGGCGGGATTCGGGCTGGTGGTGCTGACCTCGCGAGCCTGGCGCGACTGCGACGTCACCATCAACAGCATCGGCAACGGGCCGACCCTGCTCTTCGTCGGTGTACCGGTCGCCGGAGTCGTGAACATCGTCCTGTTCAGCGTGGTCTACCGGACGTCCCGGAGCACCAAGGGCGGCAAGTTCCTGATGCCGTTCCTCGCGGCCGCCATCGCCATCACGATCGCCGACCTGGCGCTCTTCTCCTGGGCCGGAACCCCCGCCGGCTCGCCAGCCTCCCTCTGCCCCGCCAACGTCCCGCCGTGGTGGCCGACCTGGATTCCTACCTGAGTCCTGTACTACGAGCCGCGGGGCTACTCGCCGTCGGTGACCGGAGCGGCGTAGCTGCGCCAGCGTTCTTCGACCACGTAGCCGAGTGCCAGGTTGGCGCCGAGGCTGGCGTCGTTCTGGTCCGCGCCACCCGTCCCGAAGACCCGCACCCCGTCCGCCAGTAAGGCAAGGATCGACGCGGCCTTGACCGCCTGACCGATGCCCTTGCCGCGGTACTCACTCAAGACCGACGTGAACGACGTGTCCCAGCGACCCTCCATCGGCCCGATGCTGGTCGCTCCCACGAGCCGCTCTCCGTCGAGCGCGCCGAACACCCGCCCGCCGTCGCCCCAGAGCGCCCGGAACTGCTCGAGATCGCCGACCACGTGATGCGTCGCCGGCGTGTACGGATAGTCCTTCTCATTGGCCAGTTCCAGCTCGTGGTAGGCCTCGGCGAACTCGCTGCCCAGTTCCCGGGCGGACACCCCGGACCCCGCGACCCGCAGTACGGCAGCTTCTAGCAGCGCGGGATCGGGATCGCGCAGGCGAGCGCCCCAGGATTCGCCCACCAAGCGATAGCCGCCCGCTTCCAGTACGGCGCAGCGCGGGTCGTCATCACGCAGTACCTCGTAGCTCATCTACCGAGTGTGCGAGAAGCGCGGCCGGGGCTCAACCCGATTCCTTTCCGCGCGGCGCTGGGTCCGTATCCGTGACCGCAGCTGCCGATGCTCAGGATGTGACCCCAGATGTCGCTTGATTTCAGCGTTTTCCTGCCGACCGGATTCGCCCAGGAGTTCACCGCCGGCGCCGATCCGGCGGCGGCGTACCGACAGATCACGGACGTCGCGCAGGCGGCGGACGAGCTCGGATTCCACACCTTGTACGTGCCCGATCACCTGCACACGATCCCGCCCTCGCAGGGACTGTTGTTCGAGGCCTGGTCGGTGATCGCCGCGCTGGCCCGCGACACCCACCGGGTCCGCCTCGGCCAACTGGTTACCGCGAACAGCTATCGCAATCCTGCCCTGCAGGCCAAGATCGCCTCCACGATCGATGTCATCAGCAACGGCCGGCTCACCTTCGGTATCGGCTCAGGCTGGTACGAACCGGACTACCTCGGCTACGGCTACGACTTCGGTACTGCGGGTGACCGCCTCCGCAGGCTCGACGAAGCGGTGCAGGTGATTCGCGCGTTCTGGACCGAGGACGAGGTCACCTTCAACGGCAAGTACTACCGAACCGCCGGCGGGATCAACCAACCCAAAGGGATCCAGCAGCCGCACATCCCGCTGCTGATCGCCGGCGGCGGCGAGAAGGTGACGCTCAGAATCGCCGCGCAGTACGCCGACGCCTGCAACATCATCGAATCCCCGGAAATGCTGGAACACAAGTACGACATCCTCCGAAAGCACTGCGCAGACGTCGGCCGCGACTACTCCACAATCCGCCGAACCGCCACCACGGCGTACATCCTCGGCACCACCGACGAGGAGGCGCGCTCACACATCCCCCCAGGATCCGCGTTCGCCTACCCCGGCAACCTCGCCTCGTACGGCCTGATCGGCACCCCGGAAACCATCCACCAACGAATCGCAGCCTACGAAGCAGCCGGAGTACAAGAACTAGTCATCGGCTTCCGCCACGCCCCCCACCTCACCCAGTTCGCCGCCGAGTTCATGAACTGACCTCGAAGGTGCGGACGCCCAGCCCATCAAGAGCCCCCTGTCAGGTGGACCGCCACGCTCAGCCGCCCCGATCCCCACCCACCCCCCACCCAGGCACCGTCGAGCCACCTGAGCCCGGCATACCGGCGATTAGCCGAGTTTGCGGATCAGGGGGACGACGTCGGTGGTGAACTGGGTGAGGAAGCGCTCCTGGTCATGCCCCGGCCCGTGAACCACCAAGTGGTTGAAACCGGCATCGACGTACGGCTGGAGTTGCTTGAGGACCTCTTCGGGGTCCGAAGCAACGATCCACCGCTTCGCGACCTGCTCGATCGGCAGTTCGTCCGCGAGCCGCTCCATCTCGATCGCGCTGTCGACGCTGTGCTTCTGCTCCGGCGTCAACGACAACGGCGCCCAGAACCGGGTGTTCTCCAACGCATGCGCCGGATCCCGGTCATACGACAGCTTGACCTCGAGCATCCGGTCCACGTCCTCGAACGACTTCCCCGCCTTCTCCGCGCCCTCCTTCACGGCCGGAATCAGCTTCTCCGTGTAAAGATCCATCCCCTTGCCAGACGTCGCGATGAACCCGTCCCCGACCCGCCCCGCGTACTTCGCGACCAGCGGTCCGCCGGCCGCCACGTAGATCTTCAGCGGCGTATCCGGCCGGTCGTAGATCGACGCGTCGACGGTCTGGTAGAACGGCCCGTCCGAGCTGACGCCTTCCTTGGTCCACAGATCGCGGATCAGGTCGACCGCCTCACGCAACCGCGCGAACCGCTCCTTGAACTCGGGCCACTCCCGGCCCGACACCGCGATCTCGTTCAGCGCCTCACCGGTACCGACGCCGAGCATCACCCGGTCCGGGTACAGCACACCCATCGTCGCGAACGCCTGGGCGATCACCGCCGGGTTGTAACGGAACGTAGGCGTCAGCACTGACGTCCCGATCAGCACCCGCTCGGTCCGCTCGCCGACGGCCGCCATCCACGCCAGCGCGAACGGCGCATGCCCGCCGTTGTGCCGCCAGGGCAGGAAGTGGTCCGACACCGTCACGCTGTCCAGCCCTAGCTCCTCGGCCCTGACCGCGTACTCCACCAGGTCCCGCGGCCCGAACTGCTCGGCCGAGGCCTTGTACCCGATTCGAATGCTCACCCTGTGCTCTCCTCAACCTTGGTCTCTAGCCCTAGACAACCTGATCACTCTCCGGAATATGCCGACGACCCCCCGATTTCCTGGTGAGACCTGCCGACGAGCGCCGAGGAATCCCCTCTCAGCCCAGCGGGTGCACGTCGAGCCTTGCCGCCAGGGCCTCGGCATCGTACGGAGCCCGGACCTTCACGTCATTGTCGAAGTAGACGAACACATCCCGCTTCTTCCGCCGGGCCGGCGGAGCCATCGTGCGACCGTCCGTCGGTGTACCGCCCTGCTGCCAGGTGCGGACCTTGCCGGCCCACCGGTCGAGCGCCTCGTCGTCGTACCCGCTGACATACAACTCCTCAGCGCCATGCAACCGGGCGTAGACGAAGTCCGAACTGATGTCGTCGAGCATCGGCCACTTCCCCGCCGTATCCGCGCACACCAACGCGACATCGTGCTCGCGCAGCAGTTCGATGAACTCAGCATTCTCGTACGACGGATGCCGCACCTCGAGCGCATAACGCAACGGGAGATCAACCGTGGTCTCCAGCAGCGCCCGACCCTTCATCCGCTCATCGTGCCCAGCGGCAACCTCGGCGGCAGCGCCCGTTGTCCGAGGCAACAGCTCGAAGAACGCCGCGAGCCGATCCCGGTCGTACCCGAGAGTCGGAGGCAACTGCCACAGCACCGGCCCGAACTTGGCACCCAACGCGAGCACCCCGGAGGCGAAAAAGTTCGCCAGCGGCGCCTCCACATCGGCGAGCTTCTTCAGATGCGAGACGAACCGCGGCCCCTTGACCGAGAACACGAACCCGTCCGGCGTCTCGTCGTACCAGCGCTGGTACGACGACGGTCGCTGCAGCGAGTAGAACGACCCGTTCAACTCGATCGAGTTGAGCCGCCGCGAGGCGAACTCCAACTCGGCCCGCTGGGGCAGTCCCTCCGGATAGAACACCTTCCGCCAGGGCGCATACCGCCACCCCGAGATCCCCACCCGCGCCGCTCCAGTCCGCCAGCTCTCCACCCCACCACCCTGCCAGTCGTCAGAAGCCGGCGGCCAGGCGGCGTTCCAGCGGACCTCCTTTGGTCAGCTGGCGAGTGGTCGTATCAGCGTCGATGAGCAACAGTTCGGTACGGGCCATCTCGGCCAGGTCCGCAAGCTCTTCGGAGCCGATCGCCGTGGACAGGACGGCGATCGCCCAGGTCAGCCATCCCCACCACCACCACCGCGGGGCCGGCGGCAGCGTCTTGTGAACGCTAACAACCTTGCTGGTCAAGGACGTTCACTCAATCGTCCGTCCTTGCTGCACGACACCGCCGTACAGATTGCAGTAGTAGTCAGCCAGCGCATCGCCGTACTGCGGGTCGTCCACCAACAGTGGGTCGTACGGCGGGGCGCCGATGATCTCGGCGATGCTGCGGTCGACCGTGATCCGGTGCTCGCGATGGTCGATCCGGTCGATCGTGCCGACCGGCAACAGGATGCGCTGGCCGATCACCCACGCACCCGTGTCGACGACGAACGCCTCCCGACCGGCTGAGGACTGGGTGTCCTCGACCTCGCCGACCTCACCGTCGGTCCCCAGCACCAGGTAGCCGACCAACTCGGTCGGCTCGTTGTGTCCGATCCCCGGGCGGAACTCCCACGGCTCGAAGCCGCTCATCGTGACCAGGTCCCCGCCCGGCTGCGTCGCGCAGTACGGGCCATCCCTCATGCATACACCGCCAATCCCCACGACGGAACCGCGTACGGTCAGCGGAAAACTCTCAGCGCAGGACCTCGGCCGCGATGGGGCGGAAGAGTTGGACCGTATCGGCCATGAACTGCAGGGGGCGTACGCCGAGGTGGCGTAGCGCGGGCCCGTGGTCGACGGCAACGACTCCAACCGCGCCGAGCATCAGGATCCACCAGCCTGCGGCCGCGGCGAGACGAGCCGGTCGCGGTACGTGGGCAAAGCCGCCGCGCAACCGATGGACGTGGAATGGGACGTGACGCTCCTCGTCGGCCAGAATCCGAGCGGCGACCTCAGTGAGTACAGGGTCTTCGGTGCCGTCGCGCAGCGCCTCGTAGTACCGGAGCGCGACAACCTCGGCAACCATCAGCGTCATCAACTCCAGCCGCAGCCCCAATGCACGCCGCACACTGACGAAGACTTTGTCGCTCCAATGCCCGTCGATGGTTGAGGCTCCAGCGTTCAGCAGCAACTGTTCGAGCAAGCGCGCATGATTCTGTTCCTCGGCTACGAACAGGCGCACCGCAGCCGCGTACGCCGGATCGCCGACCCGCGCGCTTTTGCCGATCAGGCTCGCGCCATCTCCGTCCTCGCCCGCCTGAAACTTCTGAACACTGCGAACCATCGCTCGATCCAGTACTCCGCCCGCCTGCCACGGCGGACTGCTCTCCCGTGCCCGAAGCTCGGCGGCATCCTCGAACCCCCGCAGCCAACCGTCGAAGGTCGTGCCTCCCATACGTTCCCCTTCTCACAGTCTCTTCAGCTGGCGACACAATCCGGACGTCAATCGTCCGCGTTGGTCGTTATCGTGGCCCCCATGGCTATCGCACGCTTTCCAGGCATCGTCATCGATTGTCCCGACCCTGCTGCCCTCGCGACCTTCTACGGCGCGCTGCTGGACTGGAAGGTCGAGACCTCCTCCGGCTGGGCCGAAATCCGTTCGGACTACGGACACTGCATCTGCTTCCAGCAGGTAGAGGCTTACACACCGCCGAGCTGGCCGACCCAGGCAATCCCCCAGCAAATGCACCACGACCTGATCGTCGAAGACCTCGACGCCGGCGAGGCCGCAGTACTGGAACTGGGCGCCACCAAACATGACCACCAGCCCGGCACCACCTTCCGAGTATTCCTAGACCCAGCCGGCCACCCCTTCTGCCTCTGCGTGAACTGACCCGGCCAGGCTGGCACGCGTCAGGGCCAGGAATACTCGCTCGCCATCCGAAGGCACTTTAGGCATGCTCGGGTGTATGCCCGATGTGTACTTCGACGAGTGGATCGCTCAGCGGTACGAGGATCTTTGGCCTGAGCTCTTCGATCCTGCCGTCGTTGATCCGGCTGTGCGCTTCCTCGCCGAGCTTGCAGGGACTGGCCCCGCTCTCGAGTTCGGCATCGGTACCGGGCGTATCGCGCTACCCCTTAGCCGGCAGGGCGTCCGCGTTCACGGGATCGAGTTGTCCAGCGCGATGGTCGCGCAACTGCAAGCCCAGCAGGACGCCTCCGAAATCGAGGTATCCATCGGCAACTTCGCAACCACCGCCCTGGACGAACGGTTCACACTCGTCTACCTGCTGCGTAACACGATCACGAACTTGCCGACCCGGGCCGAGCAGGTCCAGACCTTCCGCAACGCGGCCGCGCACCTGCAGCCAGGCGGCGTCTTCGTCATCGAGAACTACGTCCCCGCCCTGCAACGTCTCCCACCCGGCGAAACCATCCACGTCTTCACCGCGACACCCACCCACCTGGGCTTCGAGGAATACAACCTCGTGACCCAGATCGCGGTCTCACACCACTACTGGCAGATCGACGGCCACCTGAAGACCTTTTCCTCACCACACCGCTACGTCTGGCCTTCCGAACTGGACCTGATGGCCCAACTCGCCGGACTAACCCCACACGCCCGCTGGACCGACTGGCACCACACCCCCTTCACCGCCAACAGCCCTACCCACATCTCAATCTGGCAACTCCCGCCCCGCAGTTGATCGGCACCAATCATTTGACTGCGGCTCAGGACCAAGACGCCGGCGGTCCCTGGCTATCCGAACTGGCCGGGCTGGTAGTCGCCTGCGGGCTGCTGGACGATGACGTTCAGGCGGTTGAAGGCGTTGATGAGGGCGATCCCGGACACCAGTGCGGTGAGCTGCTCCTCGTCGTAGTACTTGGCAGCATTCGCCCACGCCTCGTCCGTGACCCCGCCGGCTGTATCCGCGATGCGGGTGCCTTGCTCGGCCAGCTCCAGCGCAGCGCGCTCGGCCTCGGTGAACACCGTCGCCTCCCGCCACGCGGCGACCAGGTTGAGGCGCAACTGCGACTCACCGGCAGCGAGCGCGTCCTTCGTGTGCATATCGGTGCAGAAGCCGCACCCGTTGATCTGGCTCGCGCGGAGCCCCACCAGCTCCTGTGTCGCGGCAGGCAACGTCGAACTCGCGAGCCCGTGGCCCGCGGAGACGATGTGCTTCATGAACCTGCCTGCAGTCGGGTTGTCGAAAAGGTTCAAGCGGGCATCCATGGTGCACTCCTCTACCGTCGTCGATCGCTACACCCCTCCGACGAGGTAGTACGTCAAGATGTGAGGTGGAGAAGCTCTTCGCGCAGCCGGGCCGGCGTCTCGTCTGTAGGATTTCCTCATGACGGCTGACGATTCGGGACTTGTCCCGCGGAGCGAATTGCGCGCGTCCCACGCAGACCGCGACGCGGTGGTGGAACGGCTGCGGGACGCGGCCGCCGAGGGCCGCATCGATATCTCCGAGCTCGATGACAGGCTGGCGCAGGCTCTGAATGCCAAGACACTGGCCGAGCTGACGCCCCTGACCGCGGATCTGCCGTCCGTGGGCGGCACAGCCTCGGGCAAGCCGCTCGTACTCAACGGCGGCCTACACGGCGCGAAACGTACAGGGCCCTGGCGCGTCCCCCCGCACATCACCGCGCACGGCGGCCTGGCCGGCGTCAAGCTCGACTTCACCCAAGTGGACTGCCGGCTACCCGAGGTAACGGTCGAGGCACACGGCGAAATGGCCGGCGTCGTCATCGTCATCCCCACCAGCTGGGCAGTCGACACCGACGGGATCAGCGGCGTCAAGGACAAGACCACCCCCGACCGCCTCCCCGGCACCCCCTTGATCCATCTAACCGGAACCGCGGGCCTGGCCGGCGTAGTAGTCCGCCACCCCAACCTCCGAGAACGCCGCAAACTGAAACGCGCCGAGTTGGGCCGCTGACAGCGCCCTCGTCAAGTCCGCAGCCGATGGCCTACTTGCTGTGCACGATCTGGAGCAGGTTGCCGCAGGTGTCGTCCAGGACCGCTGTGGTGACTGGGCCCATCTCCAGCGGCTCTTGGGTGAACCGAACGCCGAGTTCGCGAAGCCGACTGAACTCTGCAGCCACATCGTCCACGGCGAAGGACGCTGCCGGTATGCCGTCCTCGACCAGCGCCTCCTTGTACGGCTTCACCGCGGGATGACCGTCGGGCTCCAACAGCAGCTCGGTTCCGTCGAGGTCTTCCGGTGAGACCACGGTGAGCCAACGGTCCGTACCCAGCGGGACCTCATTCTTCTTCACGAAGCCGAGCACGTCGGTATAGAAGCGTAGGGCCTTGTCCTGGTCGTCGACGAAAACGCTGGACAGGTGGATCCTCATGGGGTGCCTCCGGTTGAATCGCGTTTGAGCCACCGGGTGACGATGCGCTCAAGAGGTTCGGTGTTCAGATCGTGGAACTTGTAGCGCCCCTGGCGCCGGGTACGGATCAGATCGGCGGATTCCAGTACGGCCAGATGCTGGCTGATCGCCTGGCGCGACAATCCCACACCATGCTTGGTCACCAACCGCGTACAAATCTCGAAAAGCGTCTGGCCGTCCCGTTCCACCAACTCATCGAGAATGCGCCGCCGCGTCGGATCAGCCAGCGCCTTGAAGACATCCTCCGCCATAAGCGTCACTATAGGCAAGTCACGACTTGCCTATCAAGGTAGGTTCACTCACCCGGGCCGTGCCATTCTGCGGATCCGGGCAAACCGCAACCGAATCGTCCAATGGGAGACGCCAACGTATGAGCAGCCCACTATCGCCACCTGCACCTGACGGATCATCCGTCCTGATCGGCGCTCTCGTTCCGCTGACTCGGCCTGGCTGGGTCGAGGCAGGACAACACTTGCTCGCTGGACTCGAGCTGGCTGTTCGCGAAGTGAACGACGACGGTGGGATCGTCGGAAGACCACTCGAGCTGGTGGTTCGAGACACCGCGGCTGATCCACAGAGGGCAACCGCCGCCGTCGATGAACTGGCTCGCCTGGGTGTGGCCGCCTTGGCCGGGGAGTATCACAGCGTCGTCGCTCGCGCCGCTGCTGCAAGGGCCGACGCCCTCGGTCTGCCGTTCCTCTGCTCGTCGGCGGTTATCGACGCGCTTACCGAACAGCCAACGGACTGGGTCGCGCGCCTTGCTCCGGCCCAGTCCCACGGCTGGCAGATCTACGCAGACTTCCTCCTCAACGCTGGCCACAGTCGAATCGCCGTAGCGGCCCAGTCGAGTGTCTATTGGGCAGCTGGGACCCGCATTCTGCGGGACTACCTCGCTCCACGCGGCGGTACCGTCGTCGAACTCGACCTGGGCACGCTCACCCCCACGGCGGTGTGCGACGAACTCGTCGACAAACGTGCGACAGCCCTCCTGCTTCTGGTCGGCCACCCGGCGCCGGCAGTGTCGATCGTCAAGTCTGTCCGCCGCGACCCGCGCCTCGCCGAGATCATGATCGGTGCTCCGGCAGGGCAACCGGAGTTCGCCGAATGGGCAACGTTGCTGAGCGACGACAGTGCCGGGATCCCGTTCTTGCGCTACCTGCCCGAGCACCTCAGCCCGCTCGGTGCACGAGTCGAGTCGGCCCTCCGCGAGCGGCTAGGCGAAGCACCTTCCTTCGTCGCCTTCGAGGGCTACGACACGGTCGCAGTCCTCGCCGAGGTGCTGCGCTCCCATGGCACGGACCGAGCGCGCATTGCCGAAGCCTGGCCGCACGTCGCAATCGAAGGCACCCGCGGGCAGATCAAGTTCTCCCGCACACCAGACATCAGCGTTTGGCAATGGACTTGGCCCCCTGTCCAAGTCGTTGATCGAGATCCAGCGAACCCCGATCGCTTTCGGATCCTTCATACCGGCTGAGAGAGCCGCTCGAGAGCGGACCGGAGAAACGCGTCGCGCCTCTTGGTGATCACCGGGCCAAGGTCAGTACGGGTGTTGAGAGCCGCGACCGCGTCCCAATAGGCCACGTTCGTGGCCGGCTGGCCAGTGGCTTGTTCCCATCCGTCCACGACGCCCCCGATTGCCTCGAGGCCGTACGTGATGGCGATCTGTTTGCGTAGTTCGCCGATGTCGACGCCTGGGTCGCCGACACCGGCTGTCTTCCAGTCGATCAGGGTCCAGGCGGTGTCGCCTATCCATGCCATGTTGCCCGTCCACACGTCGCCATGGACAAACACGGTCGGGCCCTTCGGCCGGGCCATGCTCTGAATCCATTCGTCCGCCCTACGCAGCAGTGGCGACGTCGCCATGTCACCCTGCCGCCGGTCCCGGGCGAAGTCGTCGACCGCAATCGGGCGCGTTCTGAGCGGTAGATCGCGCCGAGGCGCCAGCGGGATCGCGTGAACCTGCGCGAGTGCCGCACCGGCTTCGCGGATCCGCGAAACAGGCACTGCCCGCGGCCACGTAGTACTCCCGGCAACGAAGGTTTCCAGCGTTGCCGGTACGCCGGCCTCAGTACCGTCAAGGTCTTCGGCGAGCAGCCGCGGAGCCGGCACGCCGTTGCCATGGGCAACCTCTAGCGCGGCAGCCCCGGTGGCGATCATCTCTGCATCAATGCGTGGGGTCGGAGAACGCAGTACCACGTGTTCCCTACGGCCGCGCACGTCAACACTCAGCCGCCACGGTCCTTGATCGTCATGCAGTGCTCGCACTGACACGATCATCGCGTCGCTACCCATGGAACCGGTAGCCCAACTCAACAGTCGCTCGGTCGGCTCTCCGCCGCCTGCAGTTCTACCCGTCCCGCACTCAGCGAGGTTGGCAGACCACGGGGGTGGGGTCAAGAGAGCAACCCGCAGTCCTGAGCGACACGGTGGTTGACACCCCAAGCCCAGCCCTTCCAGGGTGACGGCATGCACTCATCACCACCACGCCGATTCGACCCACCTGCCCTGCACGCAGCACTCGATGCCCAACGAACCGCACAAGGCCTGTCCTGGGCCGCCGTCGCCGAACAAGGCGGCGTCGCCGTTGCCACCATCAACCGCCTCCGTCACCACGGCCGATTCGAGATCGACGGGATCCTGGCCCTGACCAGCTGGCTCGGCCAACCCCTCGAAACCTTCACCCGCCCAGGGCACCTACCACCCGAAGCACTCAACCCCGGAGCCAAGTCGACAACCCGACCCGACCACGGACCACAGCACTGACCAAGCCCTCCACCTCCACTGACCAGCAGTCCAGGTGCCCGCGTCCTGATCGCCTGGAGGACCTTCACCTGCTCCTTGTCGTCCCGCCCGAGGGTCGTTCAGGTTCGAGCCAGTCGACCTGAGGCGGCGGCCGTAAACTCCTGCGCATGACTGTCTTGGACGACCAAGGCCGCCCGCAGCCTCCTCTCGCGTCCGGCGAGATCGAGACCCTCGTAGGCTTCTTGGAGTACCAACGCGCTACGTTCGCCTGGAAGTGCTCCGGCCTGGACGTGGCCGGTCTGACGGCGACCGTGGGCGCCTCGACGATGACGCTGTGCGGGATTCTCAAGCACCTGGCCTACTACGAGGACCACTGGTTCTCCCAGCGCATGCGGGGGAACGAGCGCCAGACAATGTGGAAAGACGACTACTGGGACGCCGACCCCGACTGGGAGTGGAACTCGGCCGCCCAGGATTCCCCCGAGGAACTGCACGCCCTCTGGCAGAGCGCGGTAACCCGCTCTCGCGATCTGCTCTCTAAGACCTTGGCTGACGGCGGCTTGGACCAGCCGGCGCGACGCGGCTTGCCGGACGGTCGCACGCGCAGCGTGCGGTGGATCGTGGTCCACATGATCGAGGAGTACGCCCGCCACAACGGCCACGCCGACCTCATCCGCGAGTCAGTGGACGGCCTCGTCGGGGAGTAACGGGCTAGGCACACCCGCCGGCCCCAGTACCTGTCGACAACGGCTGATGGCAGTCGCGCTTAGGTCACCAAGCCTTAGGAGCTGGGGTAGTCCGAAACCAGCGCCGTGACCCAGGCGTCATGGTGCTCTTCGATGTACGCGGCGGCCGGCCCCCAGTGGTCGCCATGACCTTCTGCGTAGAGCCGCGCCCATGGCCTCTATGTCGCCTCTCGGCACAAATGGCACGAACGCACTTGCGGCGTAGCCGAGATCCCACAATCGTGATGAGGGCCCGCGTTGTCCCAGTCGATGAACACCCAGCGATGATCATCGCGGACCAGGTTCCATGGAGCGAGGTCGTTGTGGCAGATCAGGTCGACGCCTGCGGGGTTGGGGACCACCACCTGCCAGGTGACATCTGACGGTGGCTGAAAGGTCTCCATCGCGTCATGGAGCTCGCGAATCAGCCGCCCAACCCGACGCAGCTCGTCCGGTGAGAAAGGAAGCAGTGTCTCGGCAATAGCGCCCGGTATGTACTCAAGGACATGCCGCCCGCACTCGTCTCGTCCCAACGTGCGTGGAGCACCTTCGAACTGCTTTTCGGCTAGGTGGCTGAGGACGGCCTCGACTCCGGACGTCTGGACGAGGGAGGGTTTCCGCACGGTCGAGCCCACCCGGACTACCTGCGCGGCTACGTTTCCTCCCGTCAGGACCTCTTCAGATTCCACGACGTGATCATGCCTTGTATCGACCGTGACCCACCGCGCGCAGTACGGCGGGGTAGGTCTAACACCACCATGCATCGACAGCTTGGCACCCTCATCGATTGCCGACAATGCAGCCAGGATCTAGGCATGGTTTCGACGAAGTGCGTGACAGGGGACCGTGGTGGCCGCGACTGAGTCTTTACGGATCGGCGACGCGAGGGCGGTGGTAGGTCAGCGCCTGATCGGGTTCTTTGCGGTGTCCCTGCTACTGAGCTGGATTCCATGGATCGTGCTCGGCGTGGTCGACGCGAATGTCGACGAAGGGCTCGGTGCCCTGGTCTTCGCCTTGGCCGCGAGTGGCCCGTCGCTGGCTGCGTTGGTGATGTGGCTGCGGTACCGGCGAACCGACCGGATGCACAAGCAGGTAGCCTGGTCCTGGGGTTGGCCTCTTGCAGCTGTGGTTCTCGGCTGCGCCCCACCAGTACTGGCGGCGCTGCTGATGGGTGTCGACGGCATCCCGCAACATGCCTCATCGGTGATCGCTGGTGCCGGCGGACCGCTCGGGGCCTTGGCCTACACACTCATCGCCGGCCCGCTGTCCGAAGAGTTCGGCTGGCGGGGCTACATGCAGCCCAGACTTCGCCGGTACTACGGACGCATCGCCGCGACCGTCGTTCTCGGTACCGCATGGGGACTGTGGCACGTCCCGCTGTTCTTCCTCAACGGCACCGGCCAGCACGACAAAGGCCTTGTCAGCCTGGAGGGCCTCCTCTTCTTCCTCGGCCTCTTTCCGCTGACCTACACAATCTTGTTCGTCTCCGAGCGCCTCAGAGGCGGAGTGTGGGCCGCGGTTCTGCTACACGCCGCGTGGAACCTCTCGGAGGAGCTGATCCCGCCACTGAGCTCAACCGGACTGTGGGTAGAGCTCTTCTTGACCACCCTGATCGCCATCAGCGTCGGCCTGCTCTGGCGCCGCTCACCCCAGCCGCAGCTCACCGCGAGCCAGTAGCTTGACCATCCACCTGAATGACCGGGATTCGCCTACCGTTGATCTCGTGGCGACCTGGAGCGCACCGACCACCGCTACAGCACGGCCTCGACTTACGCTGCCTGCATGACGACTACGGTTCGGCTGGCACCAGTCACTCCAGCAAACTTCGACGTCGCGATCGGCATCAAGGTCAGCGCCAATCAGGAGCACCTGGTGGAGCCGGTGGTGCAGTCCCTTGCGGAGGCGTACGTCTACCGAGACTTTGCGTGGCCTCGCGTCATCTTCGACGACGACCGGCCAGTGGGCTTCCTGATGGCTTTCCTCGACCTCGACTTCACGGGTGACGGAAAGGACTTTCGTTCGGGCCTCTGGCGGCTCAACATTGCCGCTGGCGAGCAGGGCCGTGGCTATGGCCGCTTCGCGGTTGCCGCTGTGGCCGACGAGATCCGTCGCCGCGGCGGCACCCGCCTGACAACCACCTGGCACCCGGGCGAAGACGGCCCAGAGGGCTTCTACCTAGCGCTCGGCTTCCAAGCAACAGGAGAGTTGAGCGGGGGCCAGACGGTCGGCGAGTTGGAGCTGGGCTAGATCTCAACGCGTTGCCATCGGGCAGACTCGCGCCAGCCGGGCAGATCGAACGCCCAGCCGGTAAGGAGAGTCATTCAG
>Ga0193717_1000979_pt1 | contig 17942 bp, 13 predicted proteins | sample U2c2metaG_FD_145900 | JGI IMG/M metagenome (GOLD analysis project Ga0193717, IMG submission 145900) | Soil microbial communities from a riparian zone of the East river system, Colorado, United States - U2c2 | ecosystem: Environmental > Terrestrial > Soil > Riparian zone | place: USA: East River... | reverse complement strand
GGCGCCGCGCATCGGCGCTACTCTTCGGTGCATGGCCAACGACAGCATTCCCGGCGAACAGGCAGGCCAGCTCGAAGCGTTGCTCGAGCGCTGGCAAACCAGTCTCGACCTGCACGCCCGGTACGCAGCGCTCGATGATGCACGCTACTGGCACGTGCAGCCGTGGCCCAAGCACGAGCGGCCGCAGCGCTGGATCATCCAGCTCGCGCGCAAACGCATCCTTGCTCTCAAGCGCAGCGTCGTGCAGCGTCAATCCGAAGGCGATCGCGCGTTCATCGAAGGCATCGAAATCATGAGTTTTCTCGCCACGCTGGTGGGCCTCACTTCGGTGGAGCGATTCATACCGCTGGCCACGCACGAGACCGAAAGGCGCGACGTGTTGAGCGCGAAGCCGGAACCCGCGCCCGCGAAGCCTGCGCCCGCGGCAGCCAAGAGCGCGCCACCGGCGGACACCGCGCGTTCGCGCACACCCGCGGCCTCGCGCACGGGAGAACACCGCCGGACCGCAGAAACCACGCGACAGATGCCCGTGTTGTCAAGCCCCAAGCGCGAGGCGAAGCGCGACCCGGGTCGGCCGGCGACCATCAAGCCCCAGCCGACCGTAAAATCCAGGAAAGTCCCGGCGAACGTCACGGCGACCGAACACGTGGTGATTGCCGACGCGGTGCGCTTGTTAGGCTGGGGCAAGCAGTGGCACGAGCTCGCCGACATGATCTCGAGGCTTTCCGAGCGGCCCAGCCCCTCGGAAATCCGCCGCATCCTGCGCACCTACCGCGCTCAGATCGACGCCGTCGCCACCCGCCGACGCGATTAGCGTCCGACACCGATTACAAGCGCGTAATCTGCCGCGCCGGTGGCGACGTTGCCTTGCGCGAACGCGCGCTCCTCAGCAGAATCTGCGCCCCGGAAGCCACGGAACTATCCGAACGGCCACCGCTCTCAACAGGCGCCATGATCAAGACGCAAAATCTGACCAAAAGCTACGACGGCCTGCTGGCCGTCGATGACCTCACTTTCAGCGTGGAGCCGGGCGAAGTCCTGGGTTTCCTCGGGCCCAACGGCGCCGGCAAGTCCACCACCATGCGAATGCTGGCGGGTTTCATCACGCCCACCAGCGGCACGGGCAGCATCTGCGGCCACGACGTCACCACCGACGCGCTGGCCGCCAAGTCGCAACTGGGCTATCTACCCGAGGGAGCGCCGCATTACGGCGAAATGTCGGTGCGCAGCTTTCTCGATTTCATCGCCGACCTGCGCCGCCTCGAAGGCGCCCACCGCAAGTCGCGGCTGGACTACGTCATCGGCCGGCTGGAGCTCGAGCCCGTGATCGCCCAGACCATCGAAACGCTGTCCAAGGGATTCAAGCGCAGGGTCGGTCTCGCCCAGGCCATTATTCATGACCCAAAGGTGCTGATCCTCGACGAGCCCACCGACGGCCTCGATCCGCTGCAGAAGCACCAGGTGCGCACGCTCATCGGCGAAATCGCGCGCGAGAAGACCATCGTCATCTCCACGCACATTCTCGAAGAAGTCGACGCCGTGTGCACCCGCGCCATCATCGTCGCGCGCGGCAAACTCGTGGCCGACGACACGCCCGCGGGACTCAAGACGCGCGCGCCGTCGGGTCGCCTCGAAGACGTGTTCCGCGCCGTCGCCGCCTGAACCTACCTTTCCGGAGCCTCCTTGAAAACCGTCGCAATCATCCTGCGCCGCGAGCTCACGAGTTATTTCGTGACTCCGATCGCGTACGTCGTCCTGGTGTTCTTCCTGCTCATGGCAAACATCTTCGCCTTCTGGTTCGGCGGGTTGTTCGAACGTGGCCAGGCAGACCTTTCGCCCTTCTTCACGTTCCTGCCATGGCTCTATCTATTCCTGATTCCGGCCGTCTCCATGCGGCTGTGGGCCGAGGAACGGCGCAATGGCAGCATAGAGCTGCTGCTCACACAGCCGGTCACGCTGTGGCAGGCGGTGCTCGGCAAGTTTTTCGCGGCCTGGGTGTTCGTCGGTGTCTCGCTCGCGCTCACCTTTCCCATCTGGATCACCGTCAACTACCTCGGTAACCCGGACAACGGTGCCATCGTCGCCGCCTACCTCGGCTCACTGTTCGTGGCCGGCGGCTTCCTTGCCGTCGGCTCGTTTACATCGAGTGTCACCAAGAATCAGCTCGTCGCCTTCGTGATCTCCGTGGTGATGTGTTTCGTGCTGCTCATGGCCGGGCACCCGATGGCCACCGACTGGTTCCAGTCGTGGGCGCCGCAGTGGCTGGTGAACGGCATCACCTCGTTGTCGTTCCTCACTCACTTCGAGAACATCGCCAAGGGCGTGCTCGATCTGCGCGACGTCCTGTACTACGCGCTGGTCTCCATCTTCTTCCTGCTCGCGAGCACCGTCGTGCTCGACGCGCGCAAGTCGAAATAACCCGGTCGAATTAGACGACTGTCCTGGTGTCAAAAACGATGTTCAAGAAATCCCATCTCGGCGCGGGCGGCCTCGCGATCGTCGGCGTGTTGTTCATCGCCATCATGCTGCTGGCGAATCTGCTGCTGCGTGGCGCGAAGTTCGATCTCACCTCCGACAACCTGTACACCATCTCCGAAGGCACCGATCACATCGTGAAGGGCCTCAAGGAGCCGGTGAACCTCTACCTGTTCTTCTCCGAGAAAACGGCCACGCCGATTCCGCAGCTGCGTAATCACGGCATTCGCGTGCGCGAGTTGCTCGAAGAGCTGGTATCGCGATCGGACGGCAAGCTCACGCTCAAAGTCATCGACCCGCAGCCCTTCTCCGAAGAAGAGGACCGCGCCCAGGAGCTCGGCGTCACCTCGATGCCCATCAGCGCCACCGGCGACAAGCTGTACCTCGGCCTTGCGGCCACGAACTCCACGGACGGCAAGGAAGCCATCGCCTTCCTCGATCCGCAGTCCGAGGAGCAGCTCGAATACGACGTCGCCAAACTGATCCACAAGCTCTCGAACGCGAAAAAGCCGGTCATCGGCTGGTTGTCATCCTTGCCGATGCAGGGCGACTTCGACATGCAGACCGGCCGGCCGCGCCAGCCATGGGTGGTGTACGGCCAGGTCGAACAGCTCTATACCGTGCGCAATCTCGAGCCGTCGCTCACCACCATCGGCAATGACGTCGACGTGCTGGTCATCGTGCACCCGAAAGAACTGCCGCCCGCGGCGTTGTACGCCATCGACCAGTTCGCCTTGCGCGGCGGGCACATCCTCGCCTTCGTCGATCCGAATGCGCAGATGGATACGGCGGGCGCCGACCCTAACAACCCGATGGCAGCGATGACCGCCGACAAGTCCTCGCATCTCGAACCGCTGCTCACCGCGTGGGGCCTGGAGTTCAAGTCCGACCAGGTGGTCGCGGATCTCGAGCGCGGGCTCACGGTATCGTTGCGCGAAGGTGAAGCGCCGTCGCAGCACATCGCCATCCTCGGGTTCGACCACGCAAGCATGGCCAAAGACGTCATCACCGCGCGGCTCGACTCCATCAACATGGCGATGGCCGGTAGTTTGAAACCCGCGAACGGCACCAAGCTCAAGCTCGAACCGCTCATCAGGACCAGCGGGCAGGCCGGGCTGCTGCCCACCCAACGCTTCGCAATGATGACCGACCCTGGCGCACTGCGTGACGGCTTCAAGCCGACCGGCGAACTCATCGTGGCGGCGCGCGTTTCCGGAAACGGGGTCAGCGCATATCCCAACGGCCCGCCGGCGGGTGTCGCCGCGGCTCCGGATGCGCTGAAGGCGTCCACGAAGCCGCTGAACATCGTGGTGATCGCCGATTCGGATCTGCTGTCCGACTTCATGTGGGTGCAACAGCGCAATTTCTTCGGGCAGACCATCGCCCAGCCGTTCGCGAACAACGGTGACCTGGTGATGAATACCCTCGAGAACCTGAGCGGCAGCGCCGACCTCATCAGCATTCGGGCGCGCGCGCCGTACTCGAGGCCGTTCGAGCGCGTGGAAGCCCTGCGCCGCGTGGCGGACGCGCGATTCCGTTCCACCGAACAGCAACTCGAGACGCAGTTGCAGCAGACCGAAGAGCAACTGAACAAGCTGCAGAGTGCGCAGCCCGGCGGCAACGAGGCCATCCTCTCGCCTGAAGCCGCCAATGCCATCGAACGCTTCCAGGAAGACAAACTGCGCATCCGCAAGGAACTTCGCAGAACGAAGGCCGATCTCGAACTCGACATCAAATCGCTGGGTACGCGGATGAAATTCATCAACGTGCTCACGATGCCGATCGTCGTCACCTTGCTGGGCCTGCTGGTGGCGCTGTGGCGCAAGCGCCGGCGCCATGCCATTGCCATGCTTCGCAAGGGAGGCGCGGCATGAACCAGAAGAAATTTCTCGCGCTGGCCGCCACGACGGCGGTGGTACTGGCCGCGGGCGTGTGGATCTCGATGCACCGTTCGAGCAAGCAGTCGGACCTGGGCGGCGCGACCCTGTTCGCGGATCTCAAGCCGGCGCTCGGCGAAGTCTCGGAAGTCCGTTTTGCGAAAGGCGACGGCAGCCGCACCACGCTGCGCAAATCGGCTGACGGCTGGATGGTGGCGGAACGCCAATATCCTGCGGACGCGTCGCGCGTGCGCGAACTGGTGATGAATCTCGCCAGCCTCAAGGTGGTCGAACGCAAGACACAGGACCCGGCTAACTACGCGAAACTCGGTGTCGAGGCGCCCGACCACCCCACCGCCACCAGTACGCTGGTGGAAGTGGTCGCGGGCAAGAAGACCTGGTCTCTCGTCGTAGGCAAGGGCGCCGACGGCCGTGCCGTATACGTGCGCAAGCCGGCCGAGGCAATGAGCGTTCTGGCGGTGCCTTTCATCACGGTGGATCCGGATCAGAAGCGCTGGATCGATCGGCTGCTGGTCGACATCCCCGGTACGAACGTGCACGACGTCGCCGTGAAGCCCTCGAGTGGTGCTGCCTACGTGCTGACGCGCCCGGCGCGTGGCGATCAGGATCTCTCCGTGAGCCCGATTCCGAAGGGGCGCAAGGCCGCCACCTCCATGTCGCTGGGTGTGCAGACGGACGCACTGGCCGCGTTCCATTTCGACGACGTGCGCGCCGCGCCCTCGCCGGCCGCTGCCGCCACCGACACCGCGACCTATCGCACCTTCGACGGCAAGGTCATCGAATTCTCCGGGCGTCGTGAAGGCGACAAAGCCTACGTGACCATTGCCACTCGTCGCGATCCTGAGCTGGCGGCGAAATTTCCCGAGGCGCCAGCGACGACTCCGTCCGCGCCCGCGGCAACGCCTGCAGCGACGCCGGCAGTCACGCCCGCCCCGGCCGACCCCAAACCCGCGGATCAAACTGCGGAAAAGTTGGGCGCACGCGCGAAAGGCATGGAATTCGAAATCCCGGCGTACAAGTACGAAGCCATGTTCCGCAAGCAGGAAGAATTGCTCGAGAAGCTGCCGGAGCCCGTCAAAAAGAAGTAGCCGTCAGCCGCTAGCGGGTTCTGGCAATGAGAATCAGCGCCGCGCTGCCTAACAAGGTGGTCGGGACCCAGGCCAGAACCACCGGGCTGGCGTCGAACACCACGACGCCGCTTTCCAGCATTCGCTGCACGAGGAAGAACAATACGCCGATGAGCACGCCGAGCATCGTGCGCGCGCCGGCGCCCGCCGAGCGCAGGCTGCCGAAGACGAAGGGAACGGCGAGCAGCGTGGCGAACAGGATGGCCGTGGTCCGCGCGATGCGCGACCAGAACGCGAATATCTGCTCGGTGGCATCGAGCTCGTTCTGCTCGAGATGCCGGATGAGATTCCACAACACGCGGGTCTCGAGCAGATATTCGCGTTCTGGAAATCTCCGCCGACCGCCGACTGAAAAGCCCGGCTGCCCAGGTGCTGCGATTCGATGCGCTCGCCGCCAAACGTGGTGCTGGCGTAATGCGAGAGCTGCCAGCTGCCGTCGGCCTGCACCGTGGCGGTGGTCGCGGTGGCCACGGCCTTCAGATCGTGATCCGGGGTCAGCTCGAAAATCCTCATGCCGCCAAACTCGCCGCCGCCGGATTGCTGCGAGACATTGATGAGCAGGTCCCCATCGCGAACCCACGGACCGCCGCGCCCGGCAAAGGTGATGGTGGAAAACTTGGCCAACAGCTTCTGCTGCTTCGCCATGGCCTGCAGTGGCGGCGCCAGGAACTCGCCGCAGACCACCGCGAACAGCACCAGCGTAATGCCCGCGATGGCCACGGAACCCGTGATGCGCCACACCGAAAGGCCCGCGGCCCGCATCACCGTGAGCTCGCTGCCACGCGACAGTGTGCCCAGGCCCAGCAACGCGCCGATGAGCACCGCGATGGGCATCGTTTCGTAAACCTGCTGCGGCACGTTGAGCACCACGAACCAGAACGCGTCGAGTGTGGTGTAGGTGCCTTGGCCGATATCGTCCTGTTGACCGGAAAACAGGAACAGCGCGCCCAGCGTCACCAGCACCGCGAGAACGACCAGCACGCCGCCGAGCACGGCGCGGATGACATAGCGATCGAGCAGGTTCATGCGGCGGCCATCGCGGGTGCGGCATCCCGCGCCATATTGCGGCGATAGCGCAGTCGCGCGACCCAGCGCGGCATCAGAAGCAGCAGCGCGGCGAACAGCACGACCACGCCGTGCACCCACCAGAGCCCTAACCACTCGGGCGTCACGCCGCGCACGAGCCAAACCTTTCCGGCGATGGCGAGCTCGATATAGACGAAGAAAATCAGGATGGCGAAGCCGACGCGCGCGTAACGCCCCTGGCGCGGACGCAGGCGGGCCAGCGGAACGGCGATCACCCCCATGACCACCGCCATGATCGGCAATGCCATACGCCAGTGAAGTTCGGCACGCAGCTCCCGGTCGCTCGATGCGAGAAGCGAGCGCGTAGGAACGCCGTTCAGCTTCCTGACGCCACCCGACACCGCCGGCAGCCTCACCGGTATGGTGTTTTCGGCAAAACGCACGATGCGGAAGCGCCGTTCGCCGGGGATCCCCTCGTACCGCACGCCGTCATACAGCGTGATGACCTGGATGTCGCCGCCCTCCGGATAGGCATGAGTGGCGCGTTGTGCGAGCGCGATCTCGAGCACAGTGCCACGCGAGCGTTGTACGAACACGCGGCGGAGCGTGCCGTCCTCGTCCGCCGCCTGCGCGTAGACCACGGTGCCGCCACCACCGAAGGTGCTGAACTTGCCGGCGCTGATCGGCGCGAATTGCCCGGCGCGCAAGGCCGCACTGCTGATGTCGATGATGCGACCGGCAGCGGCCGGCGCCACCTGCAATGAGATGTAGGCCACCAGCGCGGTGAGGACGACGGTGAACGCCATGACCGGAAGCATCACGATGCGCGACCCGGTGCCACAGGCCTGTGCTGCCGTCATCTCGCTATCGTGGTACAGCCGTCCGAGCGCCAGCACGATGCCGAGCAACAGGGCGATCGGCATGACCATCGCCAGGGTCTGGACCGCGCCAAGCATGATGAGCTCGAGCACCACGCCCCGCGGAAACTGGCCCTCGGCCGCACGCTCTAACACTCGTGCAACCTGATCGGTAAGCATTATTGCTAGCAATACGCCAGATACTGACAACCAGCTCATGGCGACTTCGCGCAGGATGTACCGATCGAGAATACGCAGCAACAGACCACCCAAACCTACTTGAGTTACACTTCGCGACCTTAAAACACCCCACCCTCCGCGACAATGCGAGCGTGATCATGCAGTTCGAAATCTGGACCAAGGGGCTCGCCGAGCTTTCAGTCGATTGTCTTGCCGTCGGGGTTCATGACGACGGCGAACTCACCCCCGAAGCCAAGGTTCTCGACCTGCGCTGCCGGGAAAAACTCTCCCGCCTGGTCAAGCGCGGTGACTTCACGGCCAAGGCCGGCGAAACCTGGCTGCTCACCGATCTCGACGGCATCCACGCCGAACGAGTACTGCTGGTGGGCATCGGGCCGAAATCCCCTTCTTCGAAGGAAGGGGTCACGCGCAAAACCTGGCGTCGCGCTGTCGCCGCCGCGGTCGGCGCCGCCACGCGGACCCGCATCGGCGCGCTGGCGCTGGCCCTGCCGCGCCCGACCACCAAGCTGCTCTCCGACGAACGCCTGGGTCGCGCCGTGGCCGAAATCGCCGGTCACACGCTGTATCGGGTCAATGACCTCAAGAGCGGCAAGAAACCGCGCGCGCATGCGCTGTCGCGTGTAGTCGTGGTCGCCACCGCGAAAGCGGAGCAATCGATCAAGCAAGGCTTCTCCCAGGGCAGCGCGCTGGCATCGGGCGCCGCGCTCATGCGCAACCTCGCCAACCTGCCCGGCAACATCTGCACGCCCACCTATCTGGCCAAGACAGCGCAGGACCTCGCAAAATCCTACAAATCCCTGCGTGTGAAAGTGCTCGGCTTGCCGGAGATCAAACGCGAAAAGATGGGTTGCTTCCTGGCCGTCACCCAGGGCAGTGAAGAACCGCCCCGTTTCCTCGTCATCGAGCACCGCCACCCGCGCGCCCAGGCTGTGAACAAGGGCGCCCCCGTGGTGCTGGTCGGCAAGGGCATCACTTTCGACTCCGGTGGAATCTCGCTCAAAGATCCACCAACCATGGACGAAATGAAGTTCGACATGAGCGGCGCCGCCTGCGTCATCGGCACCATGAAGGCGGTGGCCGAACTCAACCTGCCGCTGAACATCGTCGGGCTGGTGGCCGCCTGCGAAAACATGCCCGATGGCCGTGCCATCAAGCCGGGTGACATCGTCACCAGCGCCGCCGGGCTCACCGTCGAAATCCTCAACACCGACGCCGAAGGCCGCCTCATTCTGTGCGACGCGCTCCACTACGCGCGGCGTTTCAAGCCGCAAGTCGTCGTCGACATGGCCACGCTCACCGGCGCCATTGTTGTTGCGCTCGGGACCCATCACACCGGCGTCTTCGCGAACGACGACGCCCTCGCCCGCGAACTGGTCGAGTGCGGCGCCGCGGTCGACGACCGCGCCTGGCACATGCCGTTAACCGAGGAATACGGCGAGCAGCTCAAGAGCAACTTCGCCGACATGGCCAACGTGGCCGGCCGCGATGGCGGCTCCATCACCGCGGCTGCGTTCCTCGCCAAGTTCACGAAGGACCTCACCTGGGCGCATCTCGACATCGCCGGCACCGCCTACCAGGGGGGCGCTGGCAAAGGCAGCACCGGTCGCCCGAGCGCCATGCTGCTCGAGTTCCTGCTGCGTCGCGCGACAGCGCGCTGATTCCAGGTGCCGCCGCCCCGCGTTGATTTCTACGTGAGCGAAGCCGCGGGCGTCGACGCACGCCTGCGCCTTGCCTGCCGCATCGCGGAAAAGGCCTACCTCGCCCGGCAAACCGTCGTCGTGCTGTTCGATGACGCCGCCCTGTTGCCCAAATTCGACGAGATGCTTTGGACCTTCGGCGACGGCACCTTCGTGCCGCACGATGCAGTCACCACCGAAGGCGCCCGCTGCGAGGCGCCGGTGGCGCTGACGGCGGGCCCACTGCCGGCCGACCATGCCGACGTGCTCATCAATCTCGGCAGTACGGTGCCGAACCACTTCGAAAAATTCGCGCGCGTCGCGGAGTTCCTGGACGCGCGCCCGGAAGTGCGCGCCGCGGGACGCGAGCGCTTCAAGACCTACCGCGGGAAGGCGATCGAGCCGCAGACGCACAACGTCTGAAGAATTGGAAATGGGGTCATTCCTGATTTGCTAGCAAAAGGGGACGCGCCTCGCGCAAGCGCACGCCTTCACTGAAGCGCGCTCACGCAGCGAGTGCATGGTCTAGTCGATCGGACCTCTATCGCACTGCCGCGCACTCGAGCCGCGTCCCCTTTTGCAGCAAATCAGGAATGTACCCATTTCGTCGCTGTAGGATGCCCCCGACGCGCACAAAGCAATCCTCCTCATCGCGTTGTAGCCGCCGTCGCGCAGTCACCGCGCGCGTATTCTGATCTGATCCGCCCAAAGGTGTGGCGCGGCCGCGAGTCTAACTACGTGGCCGGTCCCCGCGCCTGGGGGCCGGTCTTCATGAAAATCCTGATGGGTCTCGTCATCGCCTGGGGCGCACTCGCCGTGGCGCAGGCGCGCCCGCTGGTCGTTCAGGAATCGGCGCGCATCAGCAATCCCGACCCTGCCAACTTCCCCTATTTCGCCTCCGACGTGGCCATCGACGGCGACGACGCAATCGCGACACTGGAGCGGTACATCGATGCGCCCGAAGGCGGCGACCCGAATGACATCGAGCACGATGTCGCGGTACATCTTTTCCATCGCACTGCCGCCGGCTGGGCGCCCGTGCGGCAGCTCGTCCTGCAACACCACCGCGTGTTCACCCGCTTCGACTCCGGGCTCGCGATGCGCAACGGCATCGCCGCGCTGGCGCTCAATCCTCTCTACGTCTTCGAGCGGCGCGATGGCGAATGGGTGTCCGCACCGATCACCGGGGTGGATCTGGACAATCCCGGCGATTCGATCACCATCGACGGGACGCGCATCCTGTTCGGCGGCAGCAGCGGCCCGTGGCTGGGCACTCTCTATGAGAGAAATACCACGGGCGTGTGGGGGCCGACGTCGTACATGTACGGCGATTACCGCGGCGGTGACGACGAGTTCAGCGGCGGCCCCGTCGATATTTCCGGCAACCATGCCGTCGTGTTGAGTGCCTACAACGAAGAAGCGCCGCCGCTCGCCAGCCCCAGCGTCACCGTGTTTCGCGAATGGGGTCCGCCGCGACGCTTCCTGCGTCAGTCCGACATTCGCAGCTCCGCCACGGCGGCGCTCGAATACGAAGTCGCGATTCGCGGCGATGAGATATTCATCGCCGGAACCAATACTTCCGGCACGCGCGTGTACCGCCCGGCGCCCAGCGATCAGTGGGAAGAGTTCGACAAGCTGCAGCCGCTCGACAGCCACATGGGTGGCGGCGTCACCACGGTCATCGAGAAGAACCATCTCTTCCTGATGCAGCGCAATTGGAACGCGGAGCGCGAAGCCTACGTCATCAATGTATTTCGCAAGACCGCCATTGACCCTTACGTGCACGTGGCCACGCTGGTAGCGAGCAGCGGCGCATCGCTGGGCAATTTCGGCATCAGCAGCCGTCGGGTGATCGCGAGCTGCGGCGACGAGGCGTGTGTCTTCGAGCTGCCGGCGAGTTTCAACCAGCCCGAACCCATCCAGCATACGTTTGCGGCGGCAACGCCCACCGGATGGTCGACGAGCGCGGGCAGCGCGTTCGCGATCGCTCAGCGCGGCGTGAGTCGCGTGCTGCGCCAATCCGACACCGCAAGTCCCGCGACTCACACCGCGGTTCTCGATGCTTCGAACTGGACCAATCAATCCATTCAGGCGGATGTGCGGCCCATTGCATTCGTCGGCAGCGACAGCTGGAGTGGCCTCGCGACGCGTTACCGCGATGCCGGCAATTTCTACCGCGTGATGGTGAGCGGCTCCAGAGTGGTGACACTGGGACGCGCCGTCGGCGGAGTGTTCAGGACCATCGCGTCCGCTCCGTTCTCCGTCACGTTGAATCGGCCGTATCGCGTGAGGCTCGAGTCCATCGGCACCCGTCACCGTGTCTATATGAACGGCGCGCCAGTGCTCGACGCCGATGACAGCGCGCTCACCAGCGGACGCGCCGCGCTGCTGACCCAGCGATCGTCTACCGAATTCGACAACATAGTCGCGAGCCCAACGCCCGCGACCATTCTGTACGCCCACGACTTCACGACCTCTGGCGGGCCGACGGATTTGTGGGCGTTCACCGGCACGGGACTCTGGCGCACGGTTTCGAGTGGCTCGAACTTCGTGTTTGCGCAGAGTTCCGTGGCCGGTGCCGCGCGCGCTGTGATCGGCGTTCCGACCGACGCGCAGTCCGTGGACGTGCGCGCGCGTCCCACGACCTTCGCCGGCACGGGCAATGGCGACCGATGGTTCGGCGTCATGGCGCGTTACGTCGACGATTCGAACTACTACTACCTGACGTTGCGCAACACCAATACGGCGTCGCTGCGCAAGCTCACCAACGGCGTAATCACCGTGCTCGGAACCTATTCGCTGCCCATCGCGCTAGGTACGTGGTACCAACTGCGACTGGAGGCCGTAGGCACGCAGATACGCGGGTACGTCAACGGCTTCCTCGTGGCTGAAGCCACCGATGCCACGCACGCGCGCGGCGCGGCGGGCCCCATCACCAATCGCGCCGCCGTGGATTTCGACGACTATCGCGCCATCCAGCCCTGAAAAAGGGGACATTCCTCATTTCGCTGTAACAAACGAGGGGACTCCGAAGTACACGCTTCAACTCCCGTTTGTTACAGCGAAATGAGGAATGTCCCCTTTTTCAGCCCCGTATAATCCGCGCCCTCATGGACAAGGCATATTCGCCGGGCGAAATCGAAGCCCGCATCTACGAACGTTGGGAATCCTCGGGCGCCTTCGCGCCGCAGGGCAATGGCCCCGCGTACTGCATCATGCTGCCGCCGCCGAACGTCACCGGCACGCTGCACATGGGCCACGCCTTCCAGCACACCCTCATGGACACCCTCACCCGCTGGCATCGCATGCGCGGCGACGCGGCGCTGTGGCAGCCGGGCACGGATCACGCCGGCATCGCCACGCAAATGGTGGTCGAGCGCCAGCTCGCAGCCGAGAAGAAACACCGGCTCGACCTCGGACGAGAGGCGTTCATCGAACGCGTGTGGAAATGGAAAGGTGAATCCGGCAGCACCATCACGCGCCAGATGCGCCGCCTCGGGACCTCGGTGGACTGGTCGCGCGACAAGTTCACGATGGACCCGGACCTCTCGCGCGCGGTCACCGAAGTCTTCGTTCGCCTGCATGACGAAGGCCTGATCTATCGCGGCAAGCGGCTGGTCAACTGGGATCCGGTGCTGCTCACCGCGGTCTCCGACCTGGAAGTGCTGCCGGAAGAAGAGCAAGGCTCGCTCTGGCACATCCGGTATCCGATTGTGGGAGGCAGTGGCCACGTCATCGTCGCCACCACGCGTCCCGAGACCTTGTTAGGCGACACGGCCGTCGCCGTGAACCCCGACGACGAGCGTTACCAGTCATTGCTCGGCCATGAGCTCGAGCTGCCGCTGACGGGCCGTACTATTCCGGTCATCGCCGATGCCTACGTGGACGCCGCGTTCGGCTCGGGCGCGGTCAAGATCACGCCGGCCCACGACTTCAACGACTACGAAATGGGTCAGCGGCACAACCTGCCGCAGATCAACATCTTCACGCCTGACGCGAAGCTCAACGAGAACGCACCCGAGCGGTTCCGAGGGCTGGATCGCTTCGTGGCGCGCAAGCAGATCGTCGCCGAGCTCGAAGCGGCGGGACTCATCGAGAAGATCGAGCCTCACAAACTCAACGTGCCGCGCGGCGACCGCACCAATGCGGTGATCGAGCCCTATCTCACCGACCAGTGGTACGTGAAGATCGCGCCGCTGGCGGAACCCGCACTCGCAGCCGTCGTCGATGGCCGCACGCGCTTCGTACCGGAGAACTGGTCGAAGACGTATTTCGAATGGATGCGCAACATCAAAGACTGGTGCGTCAGCCGGCAGCTCTGGTGGGGCCATCGCATCCCCGCCTGGTACGACGAGGCGGGCAAGATCTATGTCGGCCGCGATGAAGCCGAAGTCCGCAAGAAGCACTCGCTCGCGCCCGACTTTGCATTGCGCCAGGACGAGGATGTTCTCGACACGTGGTTCTCCTCGGCGTTGTGGCCCTTTTCGACACTTGGCTGGCCCGACAACACTCCGGAGCTGAAGCGGTTCTACCCCACCAGCGTTCTGGTCACCGGCTTCGACATCATCTTCTTCTGGGTCGCCCGGATGATGATGATGGGGCTGAAATTCATGGGTGACGTGCCATTCAAAGACGTCTACATCACCGGTCTCATCCTCGATGAGCACGGCGAAAAGATGTCGAAGACCAAGGGCAACGTCATCGATCCGCTCGACGTGGTGGATGGCATTTCACTCGATGCCCTGGTCGAAAAGCGCACCACCGCGCTGATGCAACCGCACCGGGCGCCCGCGATCGAGAGAGCCACGCGCAAGCAGTTTCCGGACGGAATCGCGGCCTACGGCACCGACGCACTTCGCTTCACGTTCGCGTCACTGGCGGGTCCGTCGCGTGAAATCCGCTTCGACCTCGGCCGTGTCGGCGGCTATCGCAACTTCTGCAACAAGCTGTGGAACGGCGCGCGCTTCGTGCTCATGACCGTCGAAGGTGACGCGGGCCAGGGAGACCTCGCCGGCGCTGCCGAACTTTCCGTAGCGGATCGCTGGATCGTCTCGCGTTTCGCGGCAACGCTTTCCCAGGTAGATAGCGCGCTCAAGGAATACCGCTTCGACTTCGCCGCCACCGCGCTGTATGAGTTCACCTGGTACGAGTTCTGCGACTGGTATCTGGAACTCACCAAACCCGTGCTGCAGGGTGAGACCACCACCGAGGCGCAGAAGCGCGGCACGCGCCGCACGCTGGTGACGGTGCTCGAGGCGCTGCTGCGCGCGTTGCATCCGATGATGCCCTTCATCACCGAAGAGATCTGGCAGCGCGTGCATCCGTTGGCGGCGCCGCTGCTCGCCGCGCAGAACACGCGCGCCAATCAGAAGACCGTGGACAGCTTGATGCTCGCGGCCTACCCGGCGGCCAGCGACTACGCGCGCGACACGGACGCCGAGACGCAGGTGAGCCTGCTCAAGGAATACATCCTCAAGGTGCGCCAGATCCGCGGCGAGATGAATATTGCGCCCTCGCGCAAGATCCCGCTGCTGGTCCGCGATGCCGATGAGCAGGCGCAGCTGCTCATCCGCGCCAACGCGCACTATCTACATCGCCTGGCCGGCCTCGAGAGTCTGAAGGTTCTCGATTCCGGCGATGCCGAGCCCGTCTCGGCCAGCGCCATGGTGGTCAATACCACCCTGCTGGTGCCCCTGGCGGGCCTCATCGATGCCGCAGCCGAGATCGACCGGCTCACCAAGGTCATCGGAAAGAATGAATCCGACATCGGCAAGTTGCGCGGCAAGCTGGGCAATGAGAGTTTCGTGAAGAATGCCAAGCCTTTGCTGGTCGAGGCCGACCGGACACGCCTCGCCGAGCTCGTCGCACAGAACGAAAGCCTGGGCAAGCAGCTCGAGCGGGTGCGGCGCCTCGGCTGAAGCTTGCGCGCCATCACGATTATTCGGCGGCGGCGAAGGATATAGTCGGATCGTGAACCCGCCACCAGCCGCCCTGAACCCCGCGCTTGCCCAGACTCTGTCCGCGCTCGACCGCGTCATCCTCGGCAAGTCCGAGGCCGTGCGCCTCGCACTCACCTGCCTGCTGGCACGCGGCCACCTGCTCATCGAGGACGTTCCCGGGGTCGGCAAGACCACGCTCGCGCACGCGCTGGCGCAGGTGCTGGGCCTCGCCTGGCAGCGCGTACAGTTCACCAGCGACCTGCTGCCCGCCGACATCATCGGCGTCTCGGTCTTCGATGCGGCGAGCGGCGGCTTTTCTTTCCGAAAAGGCCCGATGTTCACGCAGCTGCTGCTGGCGGACGAAGTGAATCGCGCCAGCCCCAAGACGCAGAGCGCGCTGCTCGAGGCCATGGAAGAACGCCAGGTCAGCGTCGATGTGACCACCTACCGCCTCCCGGATCCGTTCTTCGTGGTCGCCACGCAGAACCCCTTCGAGCAGCTCGGCACTTTCCGGCTGCCGGAATCGCAGCTCGACCGGTTCCTGATGCGCATTTCGCTGGGTTATCCCGACGCGGCCAACGAGCGAGCCCTGCTCGCCGAAGGCGACCGCCGCGAACTGCTCACCGGCATGACGCCCGCGCTGAACCCCGACGGCGTTCGCGAGCTGCAGGCCGCGGCGCAGCGCGTCCACGTGGCGCCGGCCCTGCTCGAATACGTGCAGACGCTGATCGCGAGCACGCGCCAGCGCACCGACGTGTTGTTAGGCCTGTCGCCGCGCGCGGGCCAGGGCCTGGTTCGCGCCGCGCGCGCCTGGGCCATGCTCGCGGGCCGCGACATGGTGATCCCCGAAGACGTGCAGGCGGTGTTCGCGCCCGTGGCCACACACCGTCTCGAGCGCGCGGGCGTCGCCACCGCGCTCGATCACGCCGCATTCATCGCCGAGCTCAAGCGCGGCGTGCCGGTACCGGTGTAGCGATCGCCATGCCTGCCGCGGTGCGTGAAGTATCCGGCGCCCTCAAGGAGAATCTGCGTCGCCGCGTGGGTGTCTGGGCCCGCCGCCGCCAGGGCGACGACCGGCTTCCCATCGTCATCGGCACGCGTCGCGTCTACATCCTGCCGACGCGCGCCGGCATCGCGTTCGCGGGCCTCGTGTTGATCATGCTGCTCGCCGGGCTGAACTACTCGAACAGCGTTGCGCTGATGATCACCTTCCTGCTCGCCGGCTTTGGAATGATCGCGATGCACCTCACGCATCGCAACCTGACGGGCGTGGCACTTCGCACGGTCGCCGGCGTCGACGCCTTCGTCGGCGAACACGGCCGGCTGCTGGTGACCCTGGAGAATTCCGCCGACACCGCCCGACTGGGCCTCGAGTGTGAAGTCGCGGACGGGGCTCGCGCGGCCGTGGATGTACCGGCCGGCGGCACGGCTCGCGCCGATCTGGGACTTTCGCTCGCACGCCGGGGTCGACTCGAAGTCGATCGCATCACCCTGTCCACGAGGTTTCCCTTCGGCCTGTTCCGGGCCTGGACGTACGTGCACGTGAAAGCCAGTTTGCTTGCCTGGCCGGTGCCGCGCGGACGCCGTGAAGCACCGCCCGAGGCCGCGAGCGGCGGCAACGCGCCCGCCGTGCATCGCGTCGGCGATGAAGAATGGGCCGGCTTGCGCGAATTCCGCAGTGGCGATTCGCCGCGCCAGGTGGCGTGGGGCGCGTATGCGCGCGGCCGCGGCCTGCTCGTGAAGACCTATCAATCTCCGGCCGCGCATCATCGCCTGTTCAATCTCGCGGCGGTCCCGGGCGCCGATCTCGAGCAACGCCTCGAACAGCTGTCGGCGTGGATCGTCGCCGCCCATGCACGCGGTGAGCGCTACGGTTTGCGCCTGGGAGACCACTCGCTGCCGCCGGGCAGCGGCAATGAACATCGCGCGCGTTGCTTGAACGGGCTCGCGCTGTACGGGAGCGGTGAACCATGGTGAATTCCGCCGCACGCTCGACCACAGCCGCCACGATGGTGTTCGTTGCCAGCGTGTTGCTGATCGCGAGCGACGCACCCGCCTGGTGTGTCGTCATCGCCCTCGGTGCGGCGACGTGGCGTGTTCTCGTGGCGCTCGGACACATCGCTCCGTTGAAACGATTTGCGGGCATGCGCTTCCTGCTCGGCGCCATCACCGCGGCGCTGGTGATCGTGGTGGCAGCGAGTTTTCGCACACTCAATGGTCTCGCCGCCGGCACCGCCCTGTTGCTGGTGATGGGCGCGCTCAAACTCCTGGAGTCCCGCTCCCGCCGCGACGATGGCATCGTGATCGGCGTCGCTCTGTTCATGCTGCTCGCCTCGGCGCTGGCGACGCAGTCGCTGGTGCGGCTGCCTTTGTATCTACTTACCGTGTGGGGCGCCTGCGCGGCGATCGCGATCATCGCCGATCGCAGTGGCGCGCTGGCACCGCGGGCGGCGCTGCGCCTGTCGGCGCGCGCGCTGGCGATGTCGCTGCCTCTGGCGGCGGCGTGTTTCCTGTTTTTTCCACGAGTCGGCGGGCAGTTCTGGGCCCTGCAGCGCGGTGAACAGGCAACGACCGGTCTTTCCGACGAAATGTCGCCGGGCGGCATCAGCAAGCTTGCCACCGACTACGAACCGGCATTTCGCGTCCGATTCGAAGGCACGCCGCCGCTACAATCCTCGTTGTACTGGCGCGGCCCGGTGCTCAACGATTTCGACGGATTCACCTGGCGCAGAGCGCGATCCGG
>Ga0193717_1000978_pt1 | contig 17943 bp, 18 predicted proteins | sample U2c2metaG_FD_145900 | JGI IMG/M metagenome (GOLD analysis project Ga0193717, IMG submission 145900) | Soil microbial communities from a riparian zone of the East river system, Colorado, United States - U2c2 | ecosystem: Environmental > Terrestrial > Soil > Riparian zone | place: USA: East River... | reverse complement strand
GCGCGAAGAGGTGGAGTTCGAGGGCGCGTTCTTCAGGAAGAAGGTTCGTCAAAACGTCGCGCGGTTCCGGACCGTCGATCTCGACAATCCGAACCGGCATCATGACGCGCTGGAATTTCCTGACGGACAGCTCGTGCTGCTGACCCAGCTCGATCCCGGTCAGCGGGTCACAGTTCTGCAGCTTCCCGCGGCGCCGGTGCGTGAAGCACAGCCCGGGACGGCAGAAACCACGGTTTCGCGTGTTGAGAGTTCGCTGATCCGCTAGACAGGATCGGTTGATGGTCGACTTGCTGCCACGGCGATGCCGATGGCCGCGTGGAGAAAGTGCGTGGCTGGACTCAAAATCCAGCCACCTCCGCATACCTCAGGCTGCGACGCAGCTCTTCACATAAACCCTGCGGGCCGCGCCGCGCAGCTTCTGGTCGATGGCTTGCTTCAGGCATTCGACGCGCGCCTGCGCCACGCAGAGTTGCATCTGGTCGCGCACCTGATGCTTGCCGAGATGCTTTGGCGCAATCGACTGGCGGCAGGTCTCGCGCTTGCCGACACGCATCACAGGCGGCGACTTGCTGTCGGTCGGCACGGCATAAGCGACCTTGGCGCCTTCGGGCGGCGCGGACGCGATCGCGTTCGGCAGTGGATTCTGCGCAATGGCGAGGTAGATGGCGCCCCCGAGCAGGGCTGCATAGATCGCGGGGGTGACGATGCGCATCGGTCCTCCTGCTTCGTGATTTGTGATGACGGACCAGACAGCTTGAATGCGACAGCAATGGGGCAGTATGGGCGATTCGGGAACCCTCGCCGCTGCATGGGGTTGATGCGGCACAACAGGGAACCCGCCAATGCAAAGCAAGCTGCTGCACAACGCCGACGGCCAGCGCACGTTCGCCGTCATTCTCGCTACCGGCGACGAGGTGATGGCCTGTCTGAAGGATTTCGTGACCCGCGAGAAGATCACGGCCGCGCAGATCAGCGCCATCGGCGCGCTCAGCGACGTGGTGCTGGAATATTTCGACTGGGAGAAGAAAGATTACCTGAAGATCCCGCTGCGTGAGCAGGTCGAGGTTGCCTCGCTGCTCGGCGATGTCGCGGAAGCGGACGGCAAGCCCGCGATTCATCTTCACATCGTGGTCGGGCGGCGTGACGGCAGCGCCATGGCAGGACATCTCGGCGAGGCGCATGTGCGCCCCACGCTGGAAGTCATCCTCACTGAAAGCCCCGCGCATCTGCGCAAGCGGCACGATCCGGAATCCGGCCTCGCGCTGATCCGGACGGACGCGTGAGTTTTACGCCGCTATCGGCTGACGTTGCGGTGCCGGCGGTTCCTGCGGAACCTGAGCATCCGGCGTCCGGGATTTCAGGATCGCGATCGTCACGAACTGATAATCGCAAGCCTGACATGACCAGAGAAAGGAAACGCGGTTGCGTTCGCGCTCGGTCCAGAGCGGCGAAGCTATTGGCTTGCCGCATTGAGAAGAAAAGCAGACTCATACGCCATGATACGCACCTCCCCAGCCGCGCAAACTAAAGTCGCGTGCGGGCAAAGCGTCAAGCGCATTCGTCGCTGCGTCGCGCAACGTGTCAGCGGTTCAGACATGTTTCGAAATGAAATGATGAGCGCAGTATCGTTCGTATGTGACAAACGCGCGACTGAAACTACGGCGCGATCATTTGGCCGGCTGCTCCGCATACTGCGCGTCCGTCACATGCTCCAGCCATGTCGCGAAGCTGCCGTTCTCGGATTCCTGCATCGCGAGGTGGGTCATCATCGTTGTCGGCGCGGCGCCATGCCAGTGTTTCTCGCCCGGCGAAATCCAGACGACGTCGCCAGGGTGAATCTCGCGCACCGGCTCGCCCTCGGTCTGCGCGCGGCCGCAGCCGGCCAGCACATACAGCGTTTGACCGACCGGATGCGTGTGCCATGCCGTACGCGCGCCGGGTTCGAACGTCACACGCGTCGCATTGAGCCGCGCCGGTGCAGGAGTTTCAACCACCGGATCCTGCCATACCGTGCCGGTGAAATAGGACGCGGGCGCGCGCTTGGTCGGCACGGAGCCGGATGGCGTGATCTTCATTTGGAAACTCCGGTCAATGGGCCGCCGGGACTGGCAGCATCGAAGGCTGCGGCCAGTGTACGCGGCAATCCATCGCCGGGGGAGCGCTTATTTCGGGTGACGCTGTGACGGCGCGTCATCGTTGCGTTGCGGATAGCGAATACCGCGAATCTGCAATTCGCGCTGAACGCGGCGGGTGTTGGATTTCTCCAGCGCCGCGATCATCCAGTGCAGAACGGCGTCGACGCCATTCACCACATGCCGCGCATGGACGCGTAGCCGCTTCCACTGGATCGTCGCGGAATGGTGGACGATCGGCGGCGGATTACGGCTGATCAGGTAAGCGCGATAGTCGTCCTCGGCGTAGAAGTTGCGATTGTCGTCGCCGGAAAACAAAGCGGCCATGGCCACCTCCCGAAAATCGTCACGACGCAGATGCAGCGTGACGATAGGAAGATGATCGCGGGGCCATAGGAATTCGAGACGGACGCACCGCCTGCGATATAGGAGCGGTATAAAGAGCCAGCCGGCTAACGCTTACTTCGGAAGCTTGTCGGCAATGATCTCGAGTTTCATGATCTGCGGCGCTTTGGCGAACAGATCGCCCGCCTTCACTCTTTCCATCAGCGCCGCCGCCACCTTGCCGTTAAGATGCGCGTTGCGGCCGGCCTCGTCGTTGAACGTGTCGAAGATCGCAAAAGACGACGGACCTTCCTGGATTGCGAACCAGGAGATCGTGCCGGGCTCGGCATTGACCAGCGGGACTGCGGACTTCAGAAAATCGGCGACGTCTTTTTCCTTGCCGGGCTTTGCCTCAAGCGGAACGTAGAGTGCGAATTTCGTCATCGGTTTGCTCCCTGATTTGGCGCGCCGTCAGCGCAGCGGCCGGTGACCGCGCTGCGGTTAACAGGGACACCGCGACAAAGTTCGCGGTTTGCGGATCAAATTGATTTGTAGTCGCCTGTGGAATGCTTGGCGCCCTCACCCGTCCAGCACCTTGTAATGGCGGAAGATTCCATCTTCGTTGAACGGGATACGGCGATCGCTTGCGAGATAGGCCTTGATGTTCGGCCGGGCGGCAACACGGTCGCGCAGTTCAGTCACGCGCGGCACCTTGCGCTCGAAGCGTTTCATATTGTTCGGAAACGCGTAGCGCAGCCCCTCGACGATCTGGAACAGCGAGAGATCGACGTAGCAAAGCCTGCGGCCATTGAGGTACGGCCCGCCGCTGTGAGCGATCAGGCGCTCGAAATAGCCAAGGAATTTCGGCACGCGCTCGCTCCAGAATTCGCTGGTGCGCTTTTTCGCGGCGGGGCGCTGGTCCTCATAGTAGAGCGTCGGCCCGAGCGGATGATGGGTGTCGTGAACCTCGACCACGAAATCAGCGATGGTGAGTTGAAGCTGATGCACCCATAGCCGTTGGGGTTCGGCCTTCGGCGCGAGGCCATGACGCGGCCCAAGATAGAGCAGAATGTTCGCGGTCTGCCCGATCACCAGCTTGCCGGCCTTCAGGAACGGCGGCGCGAATGGCGGCATCGGTCCGTGCCCGTTCATCATAGCCATCATTTTGCTTTCGCCGCTGCCGCGCCGCGCAGCATCGACATAGTCAGCACCTGCGTCTTCCAGCGCGAGACGGACATATTCGCCGCGCCCCTGAATGCCCGGCCAGTAATAAAGCTCATAGCGCATGGAGACTCCTTCGCTTGTCCGGCGATACTAACAATCTACGCGCCGGGACGTTCAGGAGAGCAGAACATTTCAAACAGCCAAACGAAAAGGCGCCGCGCAAGCGCGACGCCTTCTCGTATTTGAAGCGAACCGGTTAGGTTCAGGCGTACTGGATGGCCGACAGTTCCCACCCGCTGCCCGGACGCCTTGTGAACGTCCAGATATCGGTGACCTCGGTCGGCGTGTCGCTGCCCTCGACGATCTTGCCGCCGGCGTCGACGGTCTTGTCGATTAGCGAATAGCGCAACGCGACGGTGGCGTAGTCGGTCGGGCCTTCACGCCAGGCTTCGGCGAGATCACCCTGCTGCAGCTTGACGTCGGACACGGTGTTGACCACGCCGCGCTCCTTGTTCGCGTTGAGGTCCTCGGTGAAGTAGGACACCATTTCGGGCGTCGCCAGCGTGTGGAGCTTGGCAATGTCCTGATTGGACCATGCGGTGTTGACCTCGCCGAGCAGACGCTCGAACGCATCGTAATCGTCCGGACCGATTTCGAGCGGCGCATTGTTCGAACCCGTGCCGAAGCCGAAACCCGACCGCGCATTGGCGAGCGGACCCTGATCCTGCGAAGGCACAGGGCCGGGAGCTGCCGAGGCGCTGGCGAAGGCCGGCGCGTTGCGGCGCTTCCACCAAGACATGGCGAGGCGCACCACGAGGTAGATCAGGCCGATCTGAAGGACCAGACCGATGATCGACGACAGGCCACCGAGGCCGCTGAACAGGCCACCGCCGAACAGCATGCCGAGCAGGCCGGCGCCGAGGAAGCCGGCGGCGAGACCACCGAGCATGCCCATGCCGGGACGATTGAAGAAGCCACCGGCTGCGGGAGCCGCGGCTGGAGCCTTCGCGCCGGGTTGGGTGATGGAGCGGTTAAGCGGCTGCGCGGCATTGGGCGCCGTCGCTGTGGCTGGCGGCGCAGAGTATGTACGCGTACCGCGGCTGCCGCCGCTGCTGACGCGGGCGTCAACGGAGGACGAGACGGCAAGCATCAATGGAAACGCGACAGCCGTGACGACGGCCAGCGTCTTGATGATCGCGCTCAGGCGCATTGGAAGAGTCATGTTCGTTCCCTCTCAGCCCTCATTGGGGCGACGTCCCCGGCAAGGAGGACAGGCCCATAACATGGGCACCGGCGGGTGAAAGGGAAGCGCACAGATGCCGCACAGGCTGCGGCGCTCAGTCGCGGGCGGACTCCAAGCGTGCTTAAGCGCCTGTTATCTCTGCTTTATGACAGATTTTCTATGACGCTACGGTCATGGTTTCCTTCACCGCTGCAACCAGTTGGCTCAGCGTGAAGGGCTTTGGCAGGAAGTTGAACTGCTGATTCTCCGGCAGGCTCTTCTCGAAGGCATCTTCGGCATATCCGGACACGAAGATGATCCGCAGGTCCGGATTGCGCTTGCGCATCTCGGTCAGCAGCGTCGGCCCGTCCATTTCCGGCATCACCACGTCAGACACCACAAGATCGACCGCGCCCTCTTCGCGCTCGAGCGCCTCCAGTGCTTCCACGCCATTGCCCGCCTCGATCACTGTATAACCGCGCGAGCGCAGGCCACGTGCGTTCAGCGATCGCAATCCGTCTTCGTCCTCGACCAGCAGGATGGTGCCCTGCCCGGTCAGATCCGATGCCTTCGCTTTGGCGACGACGTTTGCTGCAGCCTCGCTGGCGGCGGCAGCCTCCTGAACCGTTTCGGCTTCCGGGTAATGCCGCGGCAGAAAAATCCTGAACACCGTGCCGCTGCCGGGCGCCGAGTCGACATAGATGAAACCACCGGTCTGCTTGACGATGCCATAGACCGTGGACAGACCAAGTCCGGTTCCCTTGCCGACCTCCTTGGTCGAGAAGAACGGTTCGAAAATCTTGCCGACGATGTCCGCCGGAATGCCGCTGCCAGTATCGCTGACCTCGATCGAAACGTAGTCGGCTGCCGGCATGCCCTTGTACTCGGCGCGCTCGACGTCCTTCGCGGGCACATTGGCGGTGCGAATCGTCAGCTTGCCGCCATCGGGCATCGCGTCGCGCGCGTTCACCGCGAGATTGACGATGACCTGTTCGAATTGCGACAAGTCGGCTTTCACCGGCCACAGATCGCGGCCGTAGACGAATTCGGGCTTCACCTTCTCGCCCAGGAGCCGCTTCAGCAGCACGTTGATGTCGGACAGCACGTCGCCGATATCGAGCACCTGCGGACGCAGGGTCTGCTTGCGCGAGAACGCCAGCAGTTGCCGCACCAGCGCTGCCGCGCGATTCGCGTTCTGCTTGATCTGCATGATGTCTTGGAACGACGGATCGGTCGGCTTGTGCGCGTTCAGCAGGAAGTCGTTCGCCATCATGATGGCGGAGAGCACGTTGTTGAAGTCATGGGCGATGCCGCCGGCGAGCTGGCCCACGGCCTGCATCTTCTGCGATTGCGCGAAGCTGTTCTCGAGCGTGCGCTTTTCGGTGGTCTCGAGCAGATAGACGATGGCCGCCTCGGCATCGCCTGCATTCTGTTCGACGGACGTGACGAAGAACTGGCCCCAGCGCTCCTTGGTGCTGTCCAGCATCGCCTCGACCGGCGGAATGTCGCCCTGACCGTCGGCGGCCTTGTTGATCGCCGCGACGAGTTCGCCGCGCTCGCGTTCATTGACCACCGCGAAGATCGACTTGCTGGCCCCGCCAGCCGGCAAGAGAGACTGCGTCAGCTTCGCAAAGCGCGCATTGGCGCGCACGACATTGCCGGACTTGTCGACGGTGGCGATCGCCATCGGCGTATGATCGAAGAAACGCATGAAGCGCACTTCCGCCGCACGCTGTGGATCGCCATGATCGTCGCGCGCGCGGTTGATAACGAGCGTGCGCGACGCGCCGGGGGCGCCATCCGCGCCGAACGCCAGCTTGTGATAGAGCCGCGCCGGCATGGTCTTGCCGTTACGCATCCTCAAATCGAGATCGAACACCTCGCTCTTGACCTCGCCCGGCTCCGGCACGATGGAGGTCAAGAGCGATGCGCCGTCGCCGGACATGATGTCGGCGACCTTCAGGCCGCCGGATCCGATTTCGGCAAGGTCGTAGTCCAGCCAATTGGCGAGCGTCGCGTTGACATAGACCAGTTCGCCGCCGGCGTTGACGGAGAAGAAACCGCACGGCGCGTGATCGAGATATTCGATGGCGTGTTGCAACTCCTGGAAGACGTCTTCCTGCCGTTCGCGGTCGCGGGTGATGTCGGCGACCGACCACACCGCGAATTTCGATTGCCGCTTGTCAGTGCCGAGCGGCCGTACGCGCATGCGCAGCCAGCGGCCATGGGCATTGTCGGCGCCCGCGACACGGACTTCCTCCTGCTGGCGCTTGCCTTCGCGCGCAGCCTTGAGCAGGCGAAATACCGCCTCGGACACATCCGGGTTGCCGATAAAGACGCGCTCGACTGGACGCACATCGTTGGGGCCGGATGCGCCGGTGAGCGCGAGATAGGCCGTGTTGGCGTAGACGATATGACCGCGCGGATCGGTCACCGCCAGCCCATCGAACGCATGATCGGCGATCGGACGCGTAATCGGGTCTTCGGCGAGGCGGTCGGCGAACCGGACGATCCCGGCGGCAAACGCGAACAGCGTGAACAGCCCGACCATCGCCAGCAAAGCCAACAGCGCAAGGATATAGGGCTGGGCCTGGCTGCGCCCCAGCGTCATGAAGGCGACCGCCGCGGCGATGATCGCACCCGCCACCAGCAGCACCAGCAGGATACTGCCGCTGCGCCGCGCCGGTTCATGGGCGGCGGCAAAGGTGGAACGCAGATCGCCGTCTGTGTCGGTTGTCATCGCAGCCTGTTAGCGCGTATTCCGCAAAAGTGGATACTGGTTTTGCGAATCAGAATACGCGAAAAGTTGACCTCGTAAGCCTCTGAGTGCCTGAATCGGGCATCCCGACGCAAGGCACATTACGACCGCACCGAGGTCCGCGCCAGAGCATGTCGGACACAGGCCGGAAGGATCAACCACGACCCGTCAACCCGCGTCGCAGACGCATCACGTAGCCGATCACCTCGGCGACCGCGTGATAATGCTCAACCGGAATTTCGTCGTCGATTTCGACGCTGGCGTGCAGCGCACGGGCAAGCGGAACATTCTCGACGATCGGCACATTGTGGGCGGTCGCGATCTCCCTGATCTTGAGGGCGAGCACGTCGATGCCCTTGGCGACGCAGATCGGCGCGGGCATGCCACGCTCGTATTTCAGTGCAACCGCGTAGTGAGTCGGGTTGGTGATGATGACCGAAGCGGTTGGAACTGCAGCCATCATGCGCTTCTTCATGCGCGCGAAGCGGATCTGCTTGATGCGGCCCTTGATGTGGGGGTCGCCCTCGGACTGCTTGTATTCTTCCTTGATCTCGTGAAGCGACATCTTCTGCCGCTCAAACCACTGCCGGTACTGGAACAGGTAGTCGAGCGCGGCGACCAGGGCCAGCATCGCCACCACCGTTCCCATCAGTTGCACCGAGATCGTCTTGGTCACCGTCAGGAGCGAAACCGGGTCGAACCGGATCATCGCGTCGAGGCGGTGACGCTCGGGCCACAGCACCAGGACCATGATGGTTCCAAGCAAGATCACCTTGAACAGGCCCTTGAGGAAATTTGCCCCTGCCTGCTTGCCGAACAGGCGGGCGAAGCCCGCCGCCGGCGAAATCTTGCTGAATTTCGGGCTCAATGGCTCCGTCGAGAACACCAACCGGTGCTGGATCAGGTTGGCGCCGACGCCTGCGATCAGCAACATCAGCAGCGGGACGCCGAGAACGCCGATCAGCATCAGTTCAAGCTGGCTCGTCAGCGACAACAGGCCCGGCCCATCGACACGAATCTGATGCATGTTCATCAGGAGATTGCGCATCGGCACCTCGATGCCGGCACTGATCGATCCCGAGAACGACGACAGCAGCAGCGTCGAGGCCCCGATCACGAACCAGGTGTTGACCTCCTGGCTTTTGACAACATCGCCCTTTTCAAGCGCATCATCTAAGCGCTTTTGCGTCGGGTCTTGTGTTTTGGATTCCTTGTCCTCGTCGGCCATACCCTGCCCTCACCTTGGCGCAAGCTGCTGGAGAACGCCGCCGAAGTAGTCGAGGAAGGTGCCCATCATGGTGGCGATGACGATGGCGAGAATCAGAAAGCCGCCGAGGATCGAAAGCGGCACGCCGACGAAGAAGACCTGCATCTGCGGCATCAGCCGCGCCAGCACGCCGAGGCCGAGATTGAACACCAGGCCGAACACGATGAACGGCGCGGACAATTGGATACCGATCTTGAACGCGGTCGCGAAAGCCTTGGTCGCCAGCGCCGCAACGTCGCCGCTCGGCATCAGTTCGCCCGGCGAGAAGGCGTTGTAGCTCTCGTTCAGCGCCGCGATCACCAGATGATGCATGTCGGTGGCGAACAGCAGCGTCAGGCCGAGCATGGTCAGGAAGTTACCGATCAGCGCGCCCTGCTGACCCTGCGTGGGGTCGACCGTCGTCACAAAGCCGAGGCCGAGCTGCTGGGCGATGACCGAGCCCGCGACCGCCAGCGCCGACAGTGTCACGCGGGCCGTGGCGCCAAGCACCACGCCGATGACGATCTCATGAACCATGAGAACAAGCAGCGGCGCGATCGACGTCATGCTGACGTGATAGTCATTGCGATGGAGCGGCAGGATGATGAGCGTCAGCGCCAGCGCGATCCCAAGCCGGACCCGGACCGGGATATTGGCTTCGCCGAATCCGGGGAGCAGCATCACCATGGCGCCGATGCGGGCAAAGACCAGCATGAACGTCGCGGCGAGCGCCGGGAGCAGCGAGATGTCGATACGCATGGAAGACTTGCCTCGCCCCTGAACGTCCCGTTCCTGAACATCAAGTCTTCAATCATGCGCTAGCCGCCGATGATTCGCGACGATATCCGCAGCATCTGACTGTTCAGCGCGTCTGCCATGTAGGGCAGCGCCAGCACCAGTGTGATGAAAATCGCGAGAATCTTCGGCACAAACACCAGCGTCTGTTCCTGGATCTGCGTCAGCGCCTGGACCAGCGAGATCGCAACGCCGACCACCAGACCCACAACGAGCAGCGGCGAGGACACCTTCACGATGGTCCAGATCGCATCGCGCGAGACGTCGAGAACTTCAGCACCTGTCATTTCAATCCCCTGCCCGCAGGCATGTCGCAACACTTCAGAAAATCAGATCGGCATCCGCATGATGTCTTCGTAGGCCTGAATGACCTTGTCGCGCACGGACACCAGCGTCGAGACCGCGACATCGGTTTCGGCCACGGCGGTCACGACGTCCATGACGTTGGCTTTGCCCTGCGCCATCGCGACGGTCTGCGCGTCCGACTTGCGGCCCGTATCCATGACATTGCCCAGTGTTTCCTTGAGCAGCGCGCCGAACGACACGCCCCCCGCGTCACCGACCTTTCCAGCACCCGTGGCGCCGCCGGTCGACTCCATGATTTTCGCGAGGCTTGCATAGGCATTGGCAGCGACTGTTGGCGAAGCCATAATTTATTTCTCCTTGTCAGGCCTTGAGAATGTCGAGGGTGCGCTGGATCATGCGGCGCGTGGCGGAGATGACGTTGAGGTTGGCTTCGTAGGATCGCTGCGCTTCGCGCATGTCGGTCATTTCAACCAGCGAATTGACGTTGGGATATTTGACGTTGCCGTTGGCATCCGCCATCGGATTGCCGGGCTCGTGCTTGACGCGGAATTCGGAGTTGTCGGGCTTGATCTTGCCCAGGGTCACCACCCGCGCATCGAGCGTGCGGTCAAGCTCCGAAGAAAATGTCGGGACCTTGCGGCGATAGGGATCACCGCCGGCGGTCTTCGCCGTGGAATCCGCGTTGGCGATGTTTTCCGAAATCACCCGCATCCGGCCCGCCTGCGCGCGCAGACCGGACGTCGCGATGCTCATCGAGCGGAGAAAATCGTTGCCGTCGCTCATGCTCTTGCTCCCCTAGACGCGGTCATGCGTTAGCGCTTCCCGATCGCGGTCTTCAGCAACCCGAGGCTGCGGCTGTAGAGGGCGCTGACTGCCGCATAGTCTCCCTGGTTCGCGGACACTTTCATCATCTCGTCCTCGAGACTGACCGCATTGCCCGCAGGCCGCGTCTCGTAGCCGCCGCGATTGCTGGAATTGAAACTCTCACTGACGCCGGCCCCCTGGATGTGCCCGCTGCTGGTACGCGCCATCGCCAGCGACGGCATCGTGCCGGTCACAGGTCCTGTACCGCTGCTGTCGAACTTGGGTTCCACCAGATCGCGCGGTTTGAAGTTCGGTGTGTCCGAATGCGACACATTTTCCGCAAGGACGCGCTGTCGCTCCTGATGCCACTGCATCTTGGTCCGAAGCGCGGACAACATAGGAAGATCGGTGATCGCCATCGGCCTGCTCCGCCCTGAGACCCGAAGCGGCGCTTCAGGTAGGCAGAATTTGCCGTGTGTATGGTTAATAAGGGGTTAAGAAACTTCTCGACCCATTTTCGCCATGAATGATGTTCAACCGGACAAGTCGTTGAAGTACCGGCACAAGAACTATTTTGGGCCTCGGGGCTTTATAAGGTACTGGTTCGTCGGCGGCAGCATTTGCCGTCAGAAATTAACGAATAGCGCGCACTTCGCACTCAATTCGTCCCAGGTTGCTTGTTTCGCGGCGAGTAGCCTGCGAATCTGGCATAGATAGAGTGTGGTTTGACGGGGACAGGACATGCCGCAAACGCTTTGGTTTTTCATCGCCTTCGTCATCGTTCTTGCGTTGATCGGGGTTGCTGCCTGGCTAGTCCGCAGATTCGGCGGAAACGCCCTCGGCTCGAGCGCCAACCGGGGCCGGATGCCCCGACTCGCTGTGATCGATGCCGCGGCGGTCGATGGCCGCCGCAGGCTGGTGCTGGTCCGGCGCGATAACGTCGAACACCTGCTGATGATCGGCGGCCCGACCGATGTCGTGGTCGAACCGAATATCGTCCGCACCATGCCCCAGCGCGACCAGGTCCAGCGGTCACCTGCCGGAACCGAATTGCCGCCGCGACTGGCGCCCGATGCCGGATGGTCCGAGGCCGAATCGCCTCACGATCCCTTCGAGCATCGCGAACCGCCGGTGCCTGAACTGCCGCCGCGTGCGGCCCGTGTGCCTTTTGCTGACGACGGGCGCCGTCCTCCGCCTTCGCTGCCCGAGCGCCACGGCGCCGATTCGATGGCGAGCTTCACGCCCGAGCCGATGGTGCGGCCGCAGCCCTCTCGCGCTGAACCGTCGTTGCGTTCCGATCCGCCGCGCGCGATTCCCCGTAGCGAACGGACGGAACCATTGCTGCCCCGGATGCCGCGTCCGAGCGACACCACGCCCAAAATGCCTCCCATGGCTCCGCCCTTGCCGCCCCGCCCGCCGTCTCGTCCGGCCGATCCTGCTCTTTCGTCGGCGGATCAAAACCTCGCCGACATGGCGCAACGGCTGGAAGCTGCCCTTCGCCGGCCGGGAGGCGAGCCGCCTCGCCATGATGCCGAAGAGATGCGATCAGCGACGATCGGACCTGTCGAGCGCCCGGGCGCGGTAGCACCCGAAGCGCCAAGCAGGCCGGTGCCGCGCGCTGCGGGCCCATCGGCCCCACCACCGCCGCCCACTCCTGCGACACCGTTCGAGAATCTGGAAGACGAGATGGCCAATCTCCTTGGCCGTCCGAAGCCTCCCGCGTGAGATCGTCGAAAACACCGCGTAGAGTTTTATTTTTTGCCAGCCTTGTCGCCGCCGCCGGATTCCTGATCGATCCGGCGAGCGCGCAGGATATCAGCATCAATCTCGGCGCCGGCAACGGCGGGGTCACCGAGCGTGCGATCCAGTTGATTGCGCTGCTCACGGTGCTGTCGATCGCACCATCGATCCTGATCATGATGACGTCGTTCACACGCATCGTGGTCGTGCTGTCGCTGCTGCGCACGGCGCTGGGCACCGCGACCGCGCCGCCGAACTCGGTCATCATCGCACTCGCGCTGTTCCTGACCGGCTTCGTGATGGGGCCGGTGTTGCAGAAGGCCTATGACGACGGCATCAAGCCGCTGGTCGCCAACCAGATCACGGTCGAGCAGGCATTCGAGCGCGGCACGATCCCGTTGCGCGGCTTCATGCAGAAGAACGTCCGCGAGAAAGATCTCAAGCTGTTCATGGACCTTTCCGGCGAGCCGCCGGCGGCATCGCCCGAGCAAATGTCGCTGCGCATCCTAGTGCCCGCGTTCATGATCTCCGAGCTGAAACGGGCCTTCGAGATCGGCTTCCTGCTGTTTCTGCCGTTCCTCATCATCGACCTCGTGGTCGCTTCGGTCCTGATGTCGATGGGCATGATGATGCTGCCGCCAGTCGTGGTCTCACTGCCGTTCAAGCTGATCTTCTTCGTGTTGGTGGACGGCTGGTCGCTGGTGGCAGGCAGCCTGGTGCAAAGCTACGGCGGCGGATAGGCATGATTCCGAAAAGTGGGAACCGGTTTTCGGATCAGATCATGCCTAAAGAAAAAGACCGCCACCACACGGCGGATTGAGATCAGATCAGCGCTTGGCTGCGACCGGTTTCAGGCCCTTGATCGCCGGCAACGCGCCGGTCGGGTTCGGGTCGGTCTTGATTTCCGGCGGCAGCTTGGCGCGGGCCACCGCATCCGGGAAACGAGCCCTCATCTCACGCAGGAAGCCGTCGAGCGTATCGATGGTCGCCGCCATCTTCGCGAGTCGGGCAAAATCAGCGCTGTTGGCGGTTGCCGGTTTCGATGCGAGATCAAAGGCGGCGCGGTCGCTGCCGCCTTCCATCTTCGCAGTGTACTTCTCGCGAAAACGCGCGAGGCCGATGGCATCTTCCGCCAGCGCGTACCCGATCACGGCGCGGATGACGTCGCTCTTTTCGGAGATCGACAGCGGCTGGAACTCGCGCCAGCGATCGCCGTAGAGCAGTTCGATCTGTTCGGCGGATTCGCGCCAGCGCCGGGATGCCCAGTAGATGTCCGAACGCAGCCGGACCGCTTCGCGGCCAGCAAGATTCGATATGATGTCCAGCGCAAGATCGTGGCGGCCGATATCGGTCTGCGCCCGCGCCTCCAGCAGCAGACGCTGCTGGCGAATCTCGCCGGCCAGATCCGCGATGCGCGTGGTGCGCAGCGCCGCGATCGCGCGCTCGGGCTTGCGGTTCATTAGATAAACCATCGCCAGCCGTGAAGCGACCTGCGCGCGCGCCGAGCCCTCGATCCGGTGGTCGACCTGATACTGCAGCAGTTCGCCCGCCTGATCGAGCAGATCGACCGCCACGAGACGATCCGCCAGACGCCGGATCATTTCGTCGCCACGACGGCCGATAGGCGTCAGGTCGCGAAATTCGTAAAACATCGCAAGGGCTTCCACGGGAGGCAGATCATCGCCCTTCGTGCCGTTGAAAATCTGCTCGAACAATGCCGACGCATCGTCCTGCATCCTGCGGGAGGCTTCTGAATTCGGCTGTAATCCGGTCGCGGTGCGCGCGGCGGCGAACGCGTCCTGATACCGACCTTTCGCCGCGTAAAGCCGGCTCAGCATGTCCAGCGTCTTCACCTCGATGGCATCGCCGCGCCACATGACCGAGAGAACTTCGAGCTCGCGCAAGGCATCGTCGTCGGTGATCTCATCGCGCTTCTGACGCAGCGCGATCGTTCGAAGCTCGGCCTCGACAGCCGCGGGGCGGTCGGTGGATGTGGCAGCAGTCCGGAACGCGGTCAGCGCATCCTGATCATGGCCCAGCGCTTCGGCCAACCGTCCACGCAGCAATGCGATCGACCCCACCTGATCGGGAGCCAGGCCCACCATATCGAGATCGTTGCTCCGCGCCGATGCGCCCGGATAGTCTCTCACCTCGAGCGACGCGCGGAATGCCTCCGCGATCACGATGCGTTGCAGATCGAGCGGCAGCGCGGTAATGGCGAAGTCGACGTTCTTGAATTTTTCGCGCGCGTCGGCCCATTTCTGCTGCCGTGCATAAGCCAGCGCCTTCCAGAGCTGGGAATCGATGTTGGCTGTGATGGCGGGGCTGGCAAGATCCGCCAGCCCGACCTCGGGGCGACCCGCAAGCGTGCTGGCGACGGCATGAAGGGTGAGCGACGAAGCCTCCTCCTCGCCCGGCTTCATCTCTGCAAAAACCAGGTCAAGGATGCCCTTCGCCTCGGGATATAACCCTCGCGCAAGATAGAACCGCGCGAGGTTCACATGCGCAGGCAAGCGCGACAGACTGGTCGCCAGCGCCGCTGTGGTCATCAGCTTGTTGCGGAGAGGCATGAAATCCGCTGTCTGAAAGCTGCGCCATTCGGTGGTATCGAAAATCGGACGGATGGCAGCGGAGGCGTGCTCCGGCGCTGTCAGGGCCGTGGAGAGCGTCAGGCCGCCGGGGCGCGTCAGGGTCAGCGTGTCGGAGGAGATGCCGGCGGTCACGTCATCCGATTTCTGCTGGATGACGACGCCGTGGATCGACTCGAGCAGCGAAAATTCCACGAAATCCTGACGCTTGATGAATCCGCGCACGGGGCCGCCGGCCGTCATCACCAGCAACGGATCGCCCGCGTCGGGATCGTTGAGTTGATGAAGCTGTCCGGGCTTCGCCAGGCTGACGCTGACACTGGCGCGGCTCGGATCAGCCATGTTGCGTGTGGCGGTCAGCGGCTGCGGCGGCGACAGCGCCTTGTCGGCAAGAACAAGGGTCCATCCCAGCTCATTGCCGACAAGTGCTGCGAGTTGCGGGCGGTTCAGCCGTATCCGGAGCGCGCGGCCTTTCGGCAGATCGACGTTCGTCACATCGGCGACGATCCATGCGCCTTCACGCCGGATGGCGCTGGCGTCGATCGGCTGATCGGTATCGAAAACCAGCCAGATCGAATCGGAACGGCGAAACACCGCAGCGGCGGTGGGGCTCTTGAATGCAAATGTCAGGCGGAAATCGTCGCTGCCCAGTCTCGCGTCCACGACGACGCCCGGCACGGCGTTGAGCGCTGGAACGTCCGGCGGCGGGGCTTTCTCCGGTGCGGGTGGCGGTGGCAGCGCAGGCACATTTGCGGGAGCCTCAACGGCTGCAACCGGTTTCGGTGCAGGCGCAGCTTCGGCTGCTGCGATCTCCGGCTTGGCAGGGACGGGAGCGACCTTTTCCTCAGGGACGACGGGCTGCAGTTTGACGTCCAGCGCAGCTTCCCGCGCGATCTGCTCGGAGCTCGGCGGCACGATTTCGCTGGCCTTGTCGCCGGGCGAACCTCCCGCCGGCGCCGGCGTCTTCAGGTCCGGCGAGTTGGCGGTTTGCGGCTTCTGGGCCTGCTCGAAAGCGATGTCGACAACGTAGGTTTTGTCCTCGCGGAAAGCGCGAACGTCCACTTCTCCAATCAACGCAATGTCGACGCGCGATGTGTCGCCTTCCGCTTTCTGGGTGATCGATTGAATGTTCGCGGGCATCGCGATCTTCGCGTCCGCAAGATCGAAGGTCAGCGCGGATGTGAAAGACAGCGAGAACTTGTCCGCGTTCAACGACGACGACACGTTCACGCCATCCGGCATCTCAAAAACGAGCCGGACAAAGGTCGGCTGCACCGAAGCCCGCACACGAACCGGCGGCCGCCTTTTCGCTTCGTCCGCCATCTTCTGAAGACGCAAGGCGCGTTCTGCCGCGAGCGCACGCTCGGACAACTCCTTCACCACCTCGGCCGGCAGTGCGGGCGGAAGTCCGGTCCATTTCTCGGGCAGCAGGTCGATGAACACACGCTCGCCCGCCGTCATCGTGTTGACGCGCACCTTTTGTGTCAGCGCCATGCGGATCGCCGTGCCGTCGGGATCGCGGCGAACAGCTCCGACATAGGCGGGAACCGCATCGACCAGCAGGTCGATCGGGATGTTGACCGGCTTCTTGAACTGGATGACCAGGATCGCGCCCGCAACGGTCACATCGGTCGCAACATCTTCCTGGAATTTCAGAACCAGACGGGCATATCCAGGCTGCGCGGTCAGCGTGGCTTCGCCTTTGACGGGGTCAGCAGCAGGAGCGGCGATCGCGACAGAAGACAGGCAGAACAATGCGGCGCTCAACGCGAGCGCCGACAGCCGCAGACCGCGCCGGATCGCAAAAGGCCTAGCCTTCGACCCGGAACAACCGGCGGGCTTGAACATGCGGGCGGCCTTGCAGGACATTCCCCAAAGTCTTTCTAACCAAGGTGTCTTCTCGAACGCGTCTTCTTCGCCGGAATCGAATCTAGAATTCGCCTGTTAAGGAGTTGTTAATCACACGCCTCAGTTGCGGATCAGCGCCTGCGGCCTGCCCTCGATCTTCGGCAAATCGCTCGCGGATGACGATTTGTCGCCGCCCGCGCGGCGGGCCATTTCGACCGTCAGCCGTTCGGCGGCCTCCGGCTGCATCTGTCCCATGATGTCGGACATCTTGCGCGGCGCGATCTGCGACGCGATCTCGAACAGCACGGACAATTCCAGCCGGTCGAAGACCTTGGCGGCGTCCTTCGGCTTCATGGCTTCGTACATCGTGACGAGCCCCTTGAATCGCGCCGCGTCGGCCTCGCTCTTCTGCTGGCTTGTGACCGAAATGCGCGCCTCGGTCGCTTTCATTTCCTCGATGCGGCCCTCGATCCGTTTTTCCGCGGACTTCATCAAACTTTCCCGGATGTCGATTTCACGCGCGCGGGTTTCGATCTCCTGCCGCCGCGATTGCAGACGCTCGAGCACCGCACGCTCGGACGCCGACACCGCAGGATTCGGATCGGGATAAACCACCTTGCCGTCCGGGATCGGCGCGACTTCGGGTGCCGCCACCACCGGCTCCTTCTTCGCTTCGACCGAGCCGGTGATGTCAGAATCGAGCATCTTGCCAGGCGCCGGGAAGTTGAACGTTTCCTGCGCCCACGACTTTGGTTTTGGAACGTCGTCGTTCAGGATGTATCCGCCCTCCAGAAGCAGGCCCGACACCTTGAGCACGACCAGACAGCAGATCGCGATCAGAACGATCGGAACGATGCGAATGTCACGAAGAAGAGATTTCATGCAGCGAGACCGGTCGCCTTCCGCCGCTCCGAGAAGGCCTGAGCGGCTGCAAGCAATGCCTTCGCACTTGCCTTCGGCGCAGGAGCAGTTGTGACCGGCGCCGGTTCTGCGACAGCAGCGGCAGCCTCATCAGG
>Ga0193717_1000977_pt1 | contig 17944 bp, 13 predicted proteins | sample U2c2metaG_FD_145900 | JGI IMG/M metagenome (GOLD analysis project Ga0193717, IMG submission 145900) | Soil microbial communities from a riparian zone of the East river system, Colorado, United States - U2c2 | ecosystem: Environmental > Terrestrial > Soil > Riparian zone | place: USA: East River... | reverse complement strand
GTGGAACACTTCGAGCCGTTCGCGCAGTCCTCGCAGGATCGAGATGGTGTCCTCGAGAGTCGGTTCGTCGACCACGATCGGCTGGAACCTGCGCTCCAGCGCGGCGTCGGACTCGATGTGCTTGCGGTACTCGTCGAGGGTCGTTGCGCCGATCATGTGGAGTTCGCCGCGGGCCAGCATGGGTTTGAGCATGTTGCCCGCGTCCATCGCCCCTTCCGTGGCACCGGCTCCGACGACGGTGTGGAGCTCGTCGACGAACAGGAGGATGCGCCCTTCCTCGGCCTTGACCTCGGCGAGCACCGCCTTGAGCCGTTCCTCGAATTCACCACGGTATTTCGCCCCGGCGATGAGCGCGCCCATGTCGAGGGAGAAGATCGTCTTGTCCCGCAGTCCTTCCGGCACGTCGCCGCGCACGATCCGCTGGGCGAGTCCTTCGACGATCGCGGTCTTGCCGACCCCGGGGTCACCGATCAGGACGGGGTTGTTCTTGGTTTTCCGCGACAGGATCTGGACCACCCGCCGGATCTCGGCGTCCCGGCCGATCACCGGGTCGAGCTTGCCCGAGCGCGCGTCGGTGACGAGGTCACGGCCGTACTTCTCCAGCGCCTCGTAGGCGCCTTCGGGGCTGGCGGAGGTGACCCGCTGGTTACCGCGGATCTTGGTCAACGCAGTCAGGAAAGATTCCCGCGTCACGCCGAACTCGGCGAGCCGCCGCCCGGCCGCGCTGTTCGAACCCTCGTCGGCGAGAGCCAGGATCAGATGCTCGACGGAGACGTAGGAGTCCTTCAAGCGGGTGGCCTCTCGCTCGGCGGCGTCCAGCAGACCGGCAAGCCGACGCGTCACGACCACCTGACCGGGGTTGACGCCGGGGCCGGTCACCCGGGGACGGCGCGCGAGTTCCGCCTCGATGGTGGCGCGCAGCCCCGGGACGTCCGCGCCTGCCTGCTCCAGCAGCCGTGGCACCAGGCCGTCCGGCTGGACGAGCAGGGCGAGCAGCAGGTGCTCACCGTCGGTCTCGGCATGGCCGAGGCGCTGGGCCTCGCTCTGCGCCTGCTGTAGTGCTTCCTGCGATTTCTGGGTCAGCTTGCTCATGTCCATCGCCGTTGGCTCCTGACTTGGGCTTCGAGGACGTCGATGCGGTCGAGCAGGTCGAGCACCAGCCCGATCGCCGCGTAGTTCAAGGAAAGTCCGGAACGCAGCCGCTGAATCCGCGCGAGAATGGCCACAGTGGACGGTGTGAACCACAGTCGTCCGTCCGCGTCCGTGGTGCACTCCAGCAGGCTCAGTGCGGCGAACCGGCGGACCAGCTCTGGATGCAATCCACTTCGGGCGGCCACCGTCTCGAGACTGAGCCGGACGGGACGGACCAGCAGGTACTCGGCCATCAGCTGCTCCTCGGGTCGAAGTCGGAGACGGCGGCGAGTTCCTCGAAGAGCTCCCGTTCGCGTTTGCTCGGTTTCTTCGGCACCATCACGCGAACCTCCGCGTAGAGGTCGCCGGGGTTGCCCTTGGGGTTGGGCATCCCCTCGCCGCGCAACCGCAGCCGCCTGCCGGTCGACGAACCGGGCGTGACCCGCACCTTCACCTCGCCGCCGGGCGTGGTGACCGGGACGGTCGCGCCGAGCACGGCTTCCCAGGGCGACACCGGCAGATCGACGTGGATGTCGCGGCCGGACAGGCGGTAGCGCGGATGCGGCTTGACACGCACGATGAGGTAGAGGTCACCGGGCGCGGCGTTCCCGGAGCCCGTCCCGCCCTGCCCGGCGAGCCGGATGCGCTGCCCGTCGAGCACGCCCGGCGGGATGGTGACGTCGTAGCCGCGCTCAGCCGCCCCGGCCAGGGTCAGATGCCTGCGGCCACCGCGGTAGGCCTCGTCCACGGTCAACTCGAGTTCGGCCTCCTGGTCCGCGCCCGCGACCGGCCCGCCACGGCCCCGGAAGAAGCCACCGAGCAGGTCTTCGATGTCGACCCCTCCTATGTCGACCCCTTCGAAGCCGCCACCGAAGCCCTGCGCTCCCTGGCGGCGTCCCTGGGCGTAACGGACCCGGCCGCCGCCACCCACGTGCGCCCGCTCGTCGAAGTCGTCGGGAACGCGCCGGAAGTCCGCACCGAAACGGTCGTACTTCTTGCGCTGGTCCGGGTCGGACAGCACCTGGTACGCCTCACTGATCTCCTTGAAGCGCGTTTCGGCGCCCGGATCGGCGTTCACGTCCGGGTGGTACTCGCGGGCCAGTTTCCGGTACGCACGCTGGATTTCGTCGGCGCTCGCCGTGCGGGCGACCCCGAGAGCGTCGTAGAAGTCGGTGGCCACCGGCCCTCACTCCCTCGGCTTGGCCACGGCTACGGCTGTCGGCCGCAGCTCGTGCCCGTCGGTTCCGTAACCCGGCCGCACGACGCGGGTCACGGTGTTCGGTTCGGCCCTCGGGTCGTCGACGACGGCAACGACCTCGTGGCGGCCGGGGTCGAACGGGACCCCGGTTTCGTCGTCGCGGGGGTAACCGAGCCCGGCGAGCAGTTGCACGGCCTGATCGCGGATCGCGAGCACGCCCCGCACGACGGCCGTCGGGTCGGCGTCGGCGTGCGCGAGCGCCAGTTCGAGGTTGTCGAGTACGGGCAGCCAAGCAGCCGCGACCCGCGCCCGTTCGGCCTCACGTTCCCGCCGCAACTCCATGGCGTGGCGTTTGCGCAGGTTGTCGAGGTCGGCCAGGGCCCGCCTCCGGTGATCCTCGAGTTCGGCGATCCTCGCCTCCGGCGACTCCTGGGCCGACGGGTCCTGGGGGCGGGATCGTGCGTCGGCTCCGGCGGCCTCCGCGGAGGATTCGCCCTGCTCCGCAGCATTTCCTGTGGTGGCCATCGACTTCCTCACGCCCGGTCGAAGTCCGCGTCGATCACGTCGTCGTCCACCGCTGCCCGCGCGGCGCCGTCATCCCCGCCGCCGGGCCGCGGTGCGCTGAGTCCGGCCAGCATCTGCTGCAGCTCCGAGGTCAGCGAGCGCACCCTGTCCACGGACGCCGCCGACTTCACGGCCTCGCGAGCCTCCTCGACGAGCATCTCCGCCCGCGCTTTCTCGTGAGGTGGCGTGTCGTTGTCGAGCGCGCGTTCGACCTGGTACGCGATCGAGTCGAGCGTGTTGCGGGCGTCGACCTCCTCACGGAGCCGCCGGTCCTCGGACCGGTTGCGGTCGGCCTCGCTGACCATGCGATCGATCTCGCTCTGGTCGAGGTTGGAACTCTCGCTGATCGTGATGCCCTGTTCGGCGCCGGTGTCCTTGTCCTTCGCGGTGACATTGACGATGCCGTTGGCGTCCACGTCGAAGGTGACCTCGATCTGCGGCTCGCCACGCGGCGCCGGGCGGATGTTGGTCAGCTGGAAGCGCCCGAGCACCCGGTTGTCGGCCGCCCGTTCCCGTTCTCCCTGCAGGACCACGACGTCGACCGCCGGCTGGTTGTCGTCGGCGGTCGAGAACACCTCGGTCCGGCGCGCCGGGATCGTCGTGTTGCGCTCGATGATCTTCGTCATCACGCCGCCGCGGGTCTCGACGCCCAAGGACAGCGGGGTGACGTCGAGCAGCAGCACGTCTTTGACCTCGCCCTTGAGCACGCCCGCCTGGACGGCCGCGCCGAGCGCGACGACCTCATCCGGGTTGACGCCCATGTGCGGGTCCTTGCCGCCGGTCAGCTTGCGGACCAGGCTCTGCACAGCCGGGATCCTGGTCGAGCCGCCGACCAGGATGACCTCGTCGATGTCGTTCGCGGTCACCTTCGCGTCGGCCATGGCCTGTTTGACCGGAGCAAGGCACCGCTCGACCAGGTCTGCGGTGACCTGCTCGAACACCGAGCGCATCAGGGTGGCCGTGAAGTGCTTGGGTCCGTCGGCATCCGCTGTGATGAACGGCAGGCTCACGCTGGTCTGGCTGACCGAGCTGAGTTCGACCTTCGCCTTCTCCGCGGCTTCGAAGAGCCGTTGCAGCGCTTGTGGATCGCTCCGCAGCTCGATGCCGTTTTCCGCCTTGAACTTGTCGGCCAGGTGGTCCACGATGCGGCGGTCGAAGTCGTCGCCACCCAGGTGGGTGTCACCGGCTGTCGACCGGACCTCGACCACGCCGTCGCCGACGTCGAGCAGGCTCACGTCGAAGGTGCCCCCACCGAGGTCGAACACCAGGACCGTCTCGTGGCCCTTCGAGTCGAGCCCGTAGGCCAGCGCGGCGGCGGTCGGTTCGTTGATGATCCGCAGGACTTCGAGCCCGGCGATCCTGCCCGCGTCCTTGGTGGCCTGACGCTGGGCGTCGTTGAAGTACGCGGGCACCGTGATGACGGCCTCGGTCACCCGCTCGCCGAGGTACTTCCCGGCGTCGTCCGTCAGCTTGCGCAGCACCTGCGCGCTGATCTCTTCCGGCGCGTAGAGCTTGTCGCGGACCTTGAACCGCACGACACCGCCTTCGCCGTCGACGACGTCGAAGCCGACGGCTTTGGCCTCGTCGGTGACTTCGTCGTACTTCCGGCCGATGAACCGCTTCGCCGAGTAGATGGTGCCTTTCGGGTTGAGGATCGCCTGCCTGCGGGCGAGCTGGCCGACCAGCCGCTCCCCACTGTCGGTGAACGCGACCACCGACGGCGTGGTCCGGGCTCCTTCGGAGTTGGCGATGACCGTGGGTTCACCGCCCTCCCAGACGGCGATCACCGAGTTGGTCGTACCGAGGTCGATACCGACGGCTTTCGACATTACGAACCTCCCGGCATCCGGGCGAGCACGTTCCTGGCTTCGTCGGCTACCTGCTCGTCGGCCACCACTTCGTAGCGGCTGGGCAGCATCACCCGCACCGAGGCGAAGTCACGACGGCCGCCCTGCAGCGCGTGCACGATCAGACCGAAGATCGCGCCGAGCACCGCGCCGAAGACGAGGCCGTACAGGACGAGGGTCAGGGTGGCCAGCAACGGCGTGAACCAGTTGAACAGCCCGAACAGCCAGCCGATCAGTACCCCGGCGAAGGCACCGGAACCTGCTCCGCGCAACGCGGCGCCGCCGTAGTTCAGCCGCCCGATGATCTGCTCGACCATCTGCACGTCCGAGCCGATGATGGCGACCCGCTGGACCGGGAACCCCGTGTCCGACAGGTGGTCGACCGCACGCTCGGCGTCGCTGTAGTTGCTGAAGACACCGATCGAGCGACGCTGGTTCGCGCTGGACTGGGGTGTCGGCGCGGTGGCGCCCGGCTGCGTGGTCATCGATCCTCCTAGGCGTTGGCCGGTTCGGTGGAACCGGTCTCGATCGTGCGGGAGCCGGCTTTGTGGCTGTCGATTTCGACCTTGCGGGGCTTGCTGGCTTCGGCGACGGGGATGGTGAGCATCAGCACGCCGTGCGCGAAGTCCGCGGAAAGCCGTGCGGTGTCGAGGTTGTCGCCGAGGAAGAACTGCCGGCTGAACTCGCCCTGCGGCCGTTCGTCGACCAGAAGTTCGTCGCCCTCGCGGCGCAAGGGGCTGCGGCGGGCCCGCACGGTGACCACATTCCGTTCCACGGTCACGTCGACATCGGCAGGGTCCACTCCTGGCAGGTCCAGTCCGACCACGAACTCGTCGTCGCGGCGGAAGGCCTCCATGGGCATCGCTCGGGGACCGCGGCTGCCGGCGAGCGCCTGGTCGGTCAGCCGCTCAAGATCGCGAAACGGGTCGAAACGCATCAGTGTCATAATCTTGCCTCATCTCTCTCCAGGGATTTCGGCCGCGAAAAATCCCACCGTCCTCAACGAACTCCGCGACCCGGTTTCCCTTGCCAGGCCCGCCTTCCGCACGTGCGGTGCGTCCGGCGCCACCGTGAAGCGTGTCCTTGCGGCAGCACTCACCCTGACAAGAACACCCATGGCGGCGCGTGCCCCTGGGAGGCCGAAATTCACGTGAACGATCGACCCGGCAGGCCAGGTCAGGCGCGTAAGGTCATAGTCGACCTTTACGGCGAGAGGACGGATGGCCCCGTGGCGGCGGCATTCGCGCACGACGACCCGGTCGCGCACGATGACCTGGTCAGGCCGGACAGCTGGTGGAGAGCCCAGCTGTCGAATCTGTATGGGCTCTTCGTCATTTCCATGAAGATGTTCGACGGCCGCGAAGCCGACGACATCCTCCGGCTCACCGCCACCTCGGTGCCGTCGTTGAGCGGCTGCGAGGTCGAGGCGGTGTACCTGGTCATCGACGGGCGGCTGACCCGCCGTCCCTTCGGAGGTGCGCCGGACGCCGAGCTCGACGCGCAAGTCGAGCTGCTCGGCGGCGCCAGCGGCCTGATCGTCCTGCCCGACGACGCCTGGCACTGGGGTTTCGCGCTGCGCGGGCTGAGCGGAACGACCGGCTGCCTGGTGGTGCAAGCGCCGGTGGATCCGTCGAGCGACGAGTTTTTCCTGCTCAAGGTGCTCGGGCAACAGACGGCCGGCGCGTTGGCGAATGCCTCGCTGCACCGCAGGGAACGGGAGCAGTCCCTCGAACTCCAGGAACTCAACTCGGAGCTGTCCGCCTCGGTCGCCCGGCTCAAGCAGCAGACGCAGGTGCACGACGTGCTCAGCTCAATCTCGGCGGCCGGCGCCGGCGAGCCGGGGATCGCGCACGCGTTGTACCAGCTGACCGCGTTGCCGGTCGCGATCGAGGACCGGTTCGGCAACCTGCGTGCCTGGTACGGGCCGGGCAAGCCCGACCCGTACCCGAAGCTCAGTGTCCACCGGCGCGAGGAAATACTGAAGCGGGCTTCGGTGACCCCACACCCGATCCGGGAGAGGGACCGGGTGATCTCCCTGATCAAGCCACGACACGAAGTGCTCGGTGTGCTCGCGCTCGTAGACCCGGGCAAGACCGCCGGCCAGCACGAGATGTTCGCGCTGGAGTACGGGACCACCGTGCTGGCGCTCGAACTGTCCCACCAGCGCAACCTCGCCGAGGTCGAGCTCCGCCTGCATCAGGACCTGGTCGACGACCTGCTCACCGGCACCGATGACGAGAGCGCCTACGCCCGCGCCGACGCGATCGGGCACGACCTGGTCGGCCCGCACCACGTGGCGGTGGTGAGGTGGCGCGGGCAGCAGACGGACGGTGTCGTCGCCGAGGCCGCCGGCCGGGCCGTGGCCTCGTTGGACCTGAGCTCGTTGATCTCGCGGCGCTCGGGAGCGGTCGTGCTCCTGGTCCACGGACGTCCGGACTGGAACGCGCTGTACCGCGCGCTCTCCGACGGACTGGGCGGCGCCGTCGGCGCGGTCGGCGTCGGCAGCCAGTGCGACAAGCCGGGCGACATGCCGAGATCGTATTCGGAAGCACTGCGGGCGCTCGACATCCGGAGCAACTCGCGGACCCCCGACGGGGTGACCGCGTTCGAACAGCTGGGGGTCTACCGGGTCCTGGACACCGGGGAGAGCCACGAAGAGATCCAGGCTTTCGTGCGGGAATGGCTCGGCCGGCTCTTGGACTACGACGAGCACAAGAACTCTGACCTGGTCAGAACCCTGTCCCAGTACCTCGAATGCGGCGGCAACTACGACGAGACCGCGTCCGCGCTGACGATCCACCGGAGCACGTTGCGCTACCGGCTGGGCCGGATCCGGGAGATCACCGAACTCGATCTCAACGATGTCGACAGCAAGCTCAACCTGCACCTGGCCACCAGGGCTTGGCAGGTGCTGCGAGGGGCGGAGTGAAGGGCGGCGACAGTGGCAGACAGCTCCAGTGACGCCCAGGTAACGACGGTGGGCGGCAGCCCGTCATTGCCGTGGGCGACCACCTTGCGTGTTCTTTTTGGGGGAACCATTCCCAGAACGCCGGTCGCGATCTTCCCCGCCGCGGAACCAACGCCGATGAGGTGCCGGTGCGCACGCCGCGGGCATTCCCCACGTATCGTCCACAGTGGACTCACCAGCCCTCGGCGGGCGCGAATTTGGCGATTGAGTCACGGAGCGTGAGACTTGTTGGTGCTAGCCAAATGCGATCCACAAAACGGTTCGGCTGGTGAGAAACCTTCAGCCATGAGCCCAGGAGTGTTTAGGCCGGTTCTTATTGATGGGAAGGTCAAAAGTGGCGTCGTTCGGGAGCGATGTGTCGCGCTTTGGTGGGAAAGTGCCCCTTCGGCTGGTCGTGGAGGTCGTGAAGGCCTCCTTCACGGCGTCTGACGCTGCGAATGAGGCCTTCACAGCATTGCGGGGCGGTCCTGCCGGGCGTTTTTGCTGGTCAGGGGTCGTGAGTGGCAACAAGTGTTAGAACACTCGTAGCCACTCACGACCCACCGCGGCAGCCGACCAGCGATGCCATGAACGACGCGTTCGTGTCACTCAATGACCCCAACGCGTCGTTCAGGGCATCCCGCGGCACGCCACGTTTGCCTTACCCATCAATACGAGCTTGAAGCGGCCAGGCGGGCGGAAACGGTTCGCAGTGAGGCCAAGGGGACCACGTCGTGTACCAAGCCTCGCTGCTGGGCCCGCGAGGCCGTCAACGGGTTGCGCATCGTGGGCACGTCGTCGCTCGGCGGGCCCCAGTCGGCGGACGGTTCGAAGAAGGACGCGTTCGGCGCGGCGAGCACAACGTCGGCGTCGCGCAGAAAGCGGAACGACTCCCGGCAGGCGATGCCATTCACGGTGACGATCACGCGCTTGCCGACGCCGCATTCCTTCGGGGTGATCGGCACCCAGCCGAGTACAGGCCGCGGCGGGTCCGCGCGGTCGAAGCCGATACAGAACGCCTCGACCCCGGCCGCCGCCAGCACGATCGTCCGGACTTCCGGGTCCTGTTGGGCAAGTACCCATACTTCACGCAGCTGGGCGGCCATCACCGAATCGATGGCGTTGAGTGCCCTGGTCCGGTTCAGGGTCACCCTGAGCACCCCACCGGCCTGCTCACACAGCACATTGGCGAACGTTTCGAGGTCTGACACCGGACAACTCCGCATCCGCTCATTCAACGAGCCGTGGCGCCGTGGAACATCCGGAAAAACTACGGAAGTTGGATCGGCCCGCACCGGACTACCGTTTCGCTAGGCCGCACTCCGACGGCCGTGTCCACTTTGCTGCGGAGGTAGCCGCCATGCACGTCCCCCTCACCGTCGCGGACTTCCTCGACCGCGGTGAAACCGGCTTCGCGGGCAACGCAGCCGTCATCGACGAACCTGAGGGCCTCGGAAAGCTCACCTATCGCGCCCTGGGCGACCGGGTACGTGCCTGGCAAGCGGGCTTCGACGCGCTCGGTATCGGAGTTGGCGAGCGGGTGGCCGTGGTCAGCCACAATTCCGCGCGCCTGCTCGAGCTCCTGCACGCGGTGCCGGGCAGCGGCCGGATCTGCGTGCCGGTGAACTTCCGGCTGTCCAGGGACGAAGTGGACTACATCGTCGAGCACAGCGGGGCATCCGTGCTGCTCGTGGACCCGGAACTCGAAGAGAAGCTGGCCGACGTCGAGATGCGGCACAAGTTCGTGCTGGGCAAGCAAACCGACACGGAACTGATGCGGTTCGGCATCGAGCCCGCGCCCTGGGAGTCGCCAGACGAGAACGCGACGGCTACCATCAACTACACCTCGGGTACCACCGCGCGCCCCAAGGGCGTTCAGCTCACCCACCGCAACATCTGGGTCAACGCGGTCACCCTCGCGTTGCACACACGGGCCTGGGAACGGGACGTCTACCTGCACACGCTGCCGATGTTCCACTGCAACGGCTGGGGAATGCCATTCGGGCTCGCCGGGCTCGGCGCCGAGCAGATCGTGCTGCGGAAGGTCGACGGGATGGAGATCCTCCGCCGCGTCGAGCACCACGGCGTCACGCTGATGTGCGGCGCTCCGGCGGTGTGGAACGCGGTCCTTGACGCGGCACAGCGGTGGGAAGGCGAGATCCCCGGCCGCGGCCGGGTGCGGATCGTGTGTGCGGGTGCGCCGCCGCCCAGCCGCACGATCGCCCGCGTCGGCGAGGAGCTCGGGTGGGAGTTCCTGCAGATCTACGGCCTGACCGAGACGTCCCCGCTACTGACCGTCAACCGCGCCACGCCGGCGGACGACGCACGCCCCGCCGAGGAACGCGCGCGCAGGATCTCCCGCGCCGGGATCCCTTCGCTGGGTGCTCGGCTACGGATCTCCGATTCGGGCGAGGTGCTCGCCCGCTCGAACGTGGTCATGGACGGCTACTGGCGCAACCCGGCTGCCACCGCCGACGCCCTGCGGGACGGCTGGTTCCACACCGGCGACGGCGGGTCGATCGACGGCGAGGGCACGTTGACGATCTCCGACCGGAAGAAGGACGTGATCATCACCGGCGGTGAGAACGTGTCGTCGATCGAGGTGGAGGACTGCGTCTTCTCGCACCCGGCGGTTGCCGCGGTGGCGGTGATCGGCGTGCCGCACGACAAATGGGGCGAGACGATCAAGGCGCTGGTCGTCAAGGCCGACAGCGCGACGGTCACCGAGGCCGAAATCATCGCCCACTGCAAACAACGGCTGGCGGGCTACAAAGCGCCGACGTCGGTCGAGTTCCGCACCGCCATCCCCCAGACCGCCACCGGCAAGATCCAGAAGTTCAAACTCCGCGAACAGTACTGGAAAGGCCTCGACCGCAAGGTCAACTGAGCACGTGGCTCGTGAGTGTTCGGACCGGCCCGAACGCTCACGAGTCAGTCCAGCAAACCGGCGTCCCGGGCGACGCGGGCGAGTTCGGCGCGGGTACGGACGAGGAGCTTCCGCTGGACGCTGGCGCGGTGGCTCTCGACGGTTCGCGGGGACACGCGGAGTTCGTCGCCAACCTCGGAGTTCGTCAGCCCGGTGGCGATGAGCTTCAAGACCTCCAACTCCCGGGACGACAAGATGTCGACATCCACCGACGGATAGCACTCCGCCGCTTCCTCCGGCAGATGCGACACGAACTTGTCCCCGGTCATCACCGCGTGCAGGACCTCGATGAGCTCCTCCTCCAGACACTCCTTCGTGATGTACCCCCTCGCGCCGCGCAGCTTCGCCTTCTCCACGTAGCCCCGCGCTCCATACATACTGAGCATCACGACGTTCGTGGCGGGCGAGATCGAGGCGATCGACGCCAGCAGGTCGAGGCCGCTGCCGTCGGGCAGGCGGATGTCGACCACCGCCAGTTCCGGCCGGAACTGTTCGATCGCCTCGACGAGGAGCTTCCCCGTCGGTGCCGCGGCCCGGACTTGGAAGTCCGGCGTGCCTTCCAGGATCCGGCGGATCCCGGATCGGATTATCCCGTGGTCATCACACACGACTACATCGATCATCGGACGACCGGCACCTCCACCATCACGGTCGTTCCCTGACCTGGCTGGGAATCGACGGTCAACCGGCCACCGGCCAGCCGCGCCCGTTCCCGCATCCCGGTCAGCCCGAGCGACCTGCCTTGCCTGTCCCGATCGACGTCGAAGCCGATCCCGTCATCCTCGACGACCACGCGCACGGTGTCCCCTGAGGACACGAGCACAATGCTCGCCTCACTCGCACGGCTGTGCCTGCCGACGTTCGTCAGCGCTTCCTGGACGATGCGAAAGAGCGCGGTTTCCACCGGCGGCGGGATCTTCGCATCCCCCTCGGCCACGCTCAGCTCGAACCGGATCGGGAAGATCCGGCGGCAGTCCGCCACGAACTGCTCGATGCAGCCGGGCAGGCCGAGGTCGTCGAGCCCGGACGGACGCAGCGACCAAGCCACCGTGTTGACCGACTGAATCCCTTGCCGCACAATGCTCCGGACATCCCTGGTCAGGCCACGAGTGGTGTCGTCACCGGCCTTCTCCAGTTTGCCGAGCCCGTCCATCATGCCGGCGAACAGGTGCCCGAACTCGTCGTGCAGGTCCCGCGCGATCCGGTCACGCTCGGCTTCCTGCACGGCGACGATCCGTTCCATGGACTCGCGGCGCAGCCGTTCCCGTTCGATGACCGCGCCCGCGAGCGCGGCCAGCACCTCGACGGTCGGCTCGTGCTGATCGCCTTCCCCCAAAGGAAAAGCCGCCACCACGGATTTCGCCCGGACGCCGTCGGTCGTCACCAGCTTGGCGACGCGCTCGGTCCTCTTCATCTCAAGCTCGTCCACAGTGGACTCTCGTGCCTCACCGTTGGTGATCTCCACCCGGCGCGCGGTGGTCGTGGCGACCGTCGCCTCACGCAGCTTCTCCAGCACTTCGTCGACGTCTTCGGATGCGACGATGCCGCCGACGGCGTTGACCAGCGCCTGGTGCCGCGAGGAATCCCCGACCGTGGGCATGACCCGCGACGACACCGCTTCGACGATCCCGCGGTCCACCCGCACGCCCAGCGGGCGGCACAGTTCCGACGCGGGCCGCAGGCGGGCGAGCGCACCCCGTTCCGATTTCACCCAGGCGAGCTCCGCGACCAGGGAGCACGCGGCGAGTTCGCCTTCCGCCCGCGCGCGGGTCGCGCTGTGCACCGCCGCGCTCAGAATCAGCTGTCCACGCCGTCTGTGCCCGTGCGCGAACGACATCACCGCCCATTCACGCAGTACCGCGGACCGCTCGCCACGAAAAATGAGAGCAGATCGCAGGGCACGGCGGAACTGGCGGCGGACGAGCTTGGCCCGGCTCCGCCGTTCCCCTGCCCACCACGCCGGCGCCTTGTCATGCCATTGGCGGAGCACCTGCAGATGCGACGTCACAATGGGCGCGACAAAATGGTTCCTGATGCCCGCGGTGCGCAGGGAATCATCGGCCTTGCGAAACGCCTCGACCGCGGCCTCATACTGTTCCGAATAGAACAGCCGCCAGCCTCGGGCCGCCTGCAGCATCGCGGTGGTGTGGTGATCGTCCGAATTGGTCTGCCGCAGTTCACGGGCGATAGTGTCCGCGCTGACATCGCCCGGCAGGCACCGGGTCCAGATCGCGAGCGCGGTCCCCGCACCGATCCGGTCGCCGATCCGCTTTCCCTCCCAATAGGTTTCGCGCGCGATCACCCCGGCTTCGTGCAGCCTCCCCTGCCGGTAGCGGCAAAGCGCCTTCTGCCACCGCGCGGCGATCTGCTCCCACCGGTCACCGACCACGTCGAAAGCCGTGATGGCGGTATCGAACGCCTCGATCGCTTCCTCGTACCTGTCGGCCGCGAGCAGCACAAAACCCCGGAAATGCTGTGACTGCGCGATTCCCCAGTCTTCGTCCTCTGCCTGGCGAAGTCGTAGGGAGCGCACGGACAGCCGCAGTGCGACGGGCGCGAGCACCGGGGTAAGCCCGGCGATACACACCGCCGCGGTGGAATACGCCTGCGACTGTTCCCGTATGCTCCTGCTGTTCCGGGAAATCCGCAGCGTGCGGACCATCGCCCAGACCACCCAGATCGGCGAACGCGCGAACCACCACTCATAGACCAGCCGGTTGTAGATGCGCGCCGCGAGCCGCGCACGTTCGTTACCCGCTTTCGCCTTGCCCCAGCGGAACAACCCAACGGTCAGCAGGACGAGTTCACCGACGCAGGACGCGGCGGCCCCCCATGAACGTTCCGGCACGCCCAAACCCAGATGCCGCATGCCCTGCTTCATCCAGTCGGCGGCTTCCTCCAACCTGCCGGTCTTGAAAGCCAGCTCCCCGAGCAGGGTCGCCACCCTTGCCGAGTCGAGACCGTCGAGTGCCTTCGCCACTTCGTAGGCGGTGGCCAGTTCTTTGGCCGCCAGATCGTAGTTGCCCAGCAGCATGTGCACCGCGCCGAGTCCACTGTAGACCCGGAACCTGTCTGGTTTGCTCGCCGTCCCCGAGAGCCGTATCCCTGCCTCGGAGATCTTGAAGTTGCTCTCCGCGACATCGAGCGCGTGCTGCCGCAAACCCGCTTCACCGGCTCGCAGCGCGTACGGCATCGCCAGTTCGACCCGGCCTGCCCGGTCGAAGTGGTACGCGATCTCGTAGTCGCCCTGCGTTTCACCCGGCCGTTCCAGCGCCTGCGCGGCCCGGAGATGCAGGTCTTTCCGGCAGGCGTCGGTCAGTGACCGCAGCACCGCGTCCCGCAGCCGGTCGTGGGTGAACACGAAGCCGCCATCGCCGGGAAGACGCCGGAGGATCCCGCGATCCATGGCTTCCCGTAGGAGATGGTGGACTTTTCTGATGCCGACACCGAGTGCTTCACCCAGCGCCGAGGACTCGAACCGGCGGCCGAGAACGGCGGCCTGCCGAACGGCGTGCTTGGTGTTGGCGGGTAGCCGGTCCAGCCGGGCGGAGACGAAGACGTCCGCCGGCACCCGCTCGCGCACGCCAGTGGGAGAAACCGCGCGAGATTGGGAGATCAGTGGAAGCGAACGCATCTCGCTCTCGTCCAGCACCCACCGCTCCCCGTCGTAGACCAGCGCGGACGAATCGACGAGCGCGCGGAAAACCGACAGCGTCTCCAAGGGATTACCCCCGGAGTAGCCGATCACGTACGGGATGATCTCGCCAGGAAGCCGGTCACTGACCGAACGGACGAGCTCCTCGGTGTCTGAGGAAGACAGTGGTTGCAGTGCGAGGAAATCGGCGATAGCCCAGGTCTTCACCTGCGCGACGGCTTCCGGCCGGCAAGCGCAGATCAGGGAAAGGTGTTCCTCGCCGCGCGAAATCGCCGACGCCAGTTTGGCGAGCACCTGCCAGCTGAGGTCGTCGGCCCACTGGCAGTCGTCGACAATGAGCACTCCGGGCCTCGCCCGGGTGAACACGGCTTGGAAGAGGCGGGTGACGGCCGTCGCGACAACCGATGGTGAACCGTCCACAAGCGCCTCGCCGGCGAGCCCGGCCACCGGCAGGTCGGCGAACAGCCCGGAAAGGCCCGGCACCAGTTCGATCACCGGCGGGAGCAGCTCTCCCAGTTCGCGACCGACCGCTTCGGCTTCGGCGGGGTGAGCCCGCAGGTAGGCCATGAGGTCCCGCAACGGTTCCGCGAACAGCCCGAGCGGGCGTTGTGCCGCGTAGTCGAACGAGCCACCGCGCAAGACGGTCACGCCCGCATCGTCGGCGCGCCCGGCGGCCGCGTCGAGAAGACGGCTCTTGCCGAGCCCGGACTCGCCGCTCAAGCACAGCACCGCGCCCTCGATACGGGCACTTTTGGCGTAGGAGACCAGTTTGTCCAGCTCCGCACGTCTGCCGACGAGCGGCGGCTCGACGTAGGCAAGCGTGCCACCGCTTCGCGTGGTGGTCTGCGGAACGATGCCGGTCGCGAGCACCGCCTCAACCCCGGCCAGTGCGTCCTCGGCGCTGGCGTACCGCTGCTCCGGCTGGGGGTGGAGCAGCTTCAGGAAGATCGGGCGCAGGGCCGGGGGCACACCGACCACGGCGAGCAGGTGGACCAGGCCTTCCACGCTGGAACCGTGCTCGTTCGCCTGCGCCCGCAACGCGCTGGCTGTGCGGTTCCGTTCGGCGGCGGATTCGAGCAGGACGCGGCCACAGGCGAAGATGTCCGCGGCGAAGCCGACCGTCCGGCGCACCTCCCCGGTGTGCTCGGGAGGCAGATACCTGCCGTCGGCGGAACCCGTGGAGTCAGCCAGCTGTGTGCGGGTGACGCTCGCGTCGAGCAGGACCAGCCGCCCGGTCTCCTCGGTCACCATGATGTTCGCCGGCTTCAGCCCGCCGTGCGCGATCCCCATGCCGTGCAGCTGCGCGAGCGCGAAGAACAGCTCGCACATCAGCTGAAGGTGGTCGTCGATCGACGGGTGCGGGTCCTGCGCGGCCCATTCCAGGAGGTCGCGGCCCTCCACCAGCGGCCGGGTGAGGATCACCTGCTCGGGACTCGCGTGCGCGACGCGGATCGGCACCAGGTTCGACAGCCCGGAGCCGGCCATGACCTCGAGCTCCTGGGCGAGCCAATACCAGCTCCACGGCCAGGTAACCGACAGGTCGAGCCGCCGGAGGACGACGTGATCCCGCGCGTTACCCGCGACGCCGAGTGCCGTGGTGATGCCGTGCGTCGCACGCAACCCACGGACGACCTCGATTTCGTCGGCGCCCCACATTGGATCTGGCCTCATTGCCCGGTCCCCGTCTTGCTACGTTCGAGACTTAGACCTCAATACTATTGTCAAACTATCAAAGCCCCGGCACCTGTCGACAGCACTGTCGCGCGCCGCTATCTGCCGCACTGAACTACGGTGGGATGAGGGTTCCGAGGCCGGTGAGCGCGAGGACGATGGCGAGGAAGTAGCAGGTCCGGGCGCCGCGGCGAAGCGTGCATGACCGGCGCTGGCGGTCACGCGGCGACATCCATGGCGCCGCATGGTGCGCGTTGCGGCGGCCCCACCGGCCGAGCAGGACGAGCACCCCGGCCAGCAGGAGCAGCACCGCACTGCTCACGACGGTCATCGCGGCGACCCGGCTGGAGCGTCTGACGGCGGCGCGTCCGGATCGGCGGGCCGGTATTGGTCGGCGTACTGGACGCCGGCGTGCTTGATCTGCTCCCCCAGCCAGCCCCGCCAGACACCCAGTGCCTTCTCCAGCAGCAGGGTGTCCTTCAACCGGCCCTTGACCTGCTCGAAGTCGGCCGGGACCGGCGGCAGCGCCTGATCCGCCCGGCCCACGTTCCAGCCGTGCGCGTTCTGCACCGGGCCGAACACGGTCCCGATCGGCGCGGTGAAGGCCGGTTCCCGGAAGGCGTCGTCCAGCTGGTCGCGGCTCAGCTCGCCCAGGTCCCCGCCCGATGTCCTTGTGGTGTCCAGACTGGTCCGCCCAGCCACGTCCTCGAACTTCGCGCCGCCCCGGATGTCGGCCAGCACCTGGTCGGCCTCCTCCTTGGTGCGCACCACGATGTTGCGCAGGTGCCGCCGCTCCGGCGTGCCCAGCTGAGCACGCCGCTGGTCGAACGCCTGCCGCACCTCGTCGTCAGTGACTGTCTGGCCTCCCGAGACCTGATCGAACAGCTGGTTCAAGGCGAGCTGCCGTTTGATTTCGGTCAGCACGCTCTGCTCCGACGCGCCGGCGTTGCCCAGCGCCCGGATGAATTCGTCCTGCGCGGACGCCCCCTCGCCGATCTGCTGGGAGATGTACCGCGAAAGAACATCGCGCGCCGCCTTGTCGGCGATCGTGATGTTCCGCGAACGCGCGGCATCGTCGATGATGATGCTGACCGCCTGGGCCTTCGCGCCATCCCGCCAGTACCGGTCCAGCGCCTGAGGGTCGGACGGCCGCTGGACGCCGTAAAGCGCACGTAGCGTGTCCATTTCCTTGTTCAACTGGTCAGCCGAAACCGTGGAATCGCCGACGCGGAAGGCCACGCCGTCCGGCAGCTCACCCGCCGTCCACCAGAGATAGCCACCCGTGCCGCCACCGAGCAGAACGACGAGCACCAGTGCGAGCAGGACCCTGGCGCGCTTCGTCCGCGGAAGCCGCAACCGGCGTGACCGCTTCGCCTCCGTCCTTTCAGCAGGCTCCTCGGTGGAATCCTCTTTCGCGGAAACCTCTTCAACGGATACTTCTTCGTCAGTCTTCATCACGCAACTCCTACAGTGGACTTCTCGGACGGCCGCACGGCTTCCGGCACAGGTTGTCGCTCCTGCCGGACAGTCACCGCGACCACACAGGACGCGGAGAGCAGCGACAGCACGACCGAACCCGCCAGCAGCACACCGAATTCGGCGATCACAGCAAGCTGCGACCCGACCAGGACCGCGTAGCCGACGGCCGAAGTCGCCGTCGCCAGCCACACCGAGCGCAGCAGCCGTCTGCTGCCCTGCCTGGCCGCCTCGGCGAGCAACACGGTGAACTCGCACCCGATCGCGGTGGTCAGCGAACCCAGCGCGACCGTCACCGGGCTGAGCGGTACCCCGGTGAGCCACAACGCGCAGAACCCGGTGCCCGTGGCGATCGCACCCGCCGCGACCGCGCGGACCGCATCGGACCGCCGCCGCAACCCGATGAGCAAGACGATGCCGGCGGCGCCGATCCCGGCGAGGTTGCCCCAGACCCGGTCCGCGGACACCATTTCCTGCGCAGTCACCGCCACCACCGGCAACCCGGCCAGCTCCGTGTGATAGCCGGGCG
>Ga0193717_1000976_pt1 | contig 17949 bp, 13 predicted proteins | sample U2c2metaG_FD_145900 | JGI IMG/M metagenome (GOLD analysis project Ga0193717, IMG submission 145900) | Soil microbial communities from a riparian zone of the East river system, Colorado, United States - U2c2 | ecosystem: Environmental > Terrestrial > Soil > Riparian zone | place: USA: East River... | reverse complement strand
TCACCACTGACGGATCGCACTTCCGATTCATCGCCGCTGATGTCGGCCGTGACCTCGCCGCTGACGCTCTTGAGGCGCTGCGTGCCGAGCACGCCGCGCGAAGAAACATCGGCACTCACCGCCGACACTTCCACACTGCTGTTTCTCGGCACCGATACTTCGATATCCGCATCTCCGTCGTGCGAATTGCCCCGTGGCAATACCACTTTGACCACGGTGCGTCCGCCGCTCGTTTCGAGGTCGAGCCGTTCGACGCCATCGCCCAGGTGGCCGGTGACCTGAACCTCGTTGCGGTCCCAGCCACGCACGTCGATGGACCCCGACACATTGGAGATCACGACTTCGCCGTTGGCGTCGGCCGCGACCTTACGATCGACAGAGTCGTTGTCAGCGAATGCCGCGAGCGGCAGCGCGCAGAGGATCAGCAAAGCGGCATGATTCAAATTCTTGAACACAGTCATATCTCAAGTCTCCTGGCTGCCGGAGTCGCGCACCGCGGTCAGCGCGCGCATTTCCTCCTGGCAGGAATTCACTAACAACTCTTGCAGCAACGCGTTGGCCGGATCGCGTCCAAGCGCTGCTTCGATATCGCCGATCGAACGCTTGAGCGTTCGCAGGCTCGCCGCCACCTTCTCGCGATCGGCCGCCGGCATGGCCGCCAGCCGCGTCTCCACTTCGACCAGCAGCACCTCGCGCTGCTTGCGGTAATTCGCATCGCGCAGCGCGGCGGGCATCATCTCGGCCGAGCCCTGCGTGGCGGGCGTGCCGGCCACCGTCTCCGGACGCGGCGAAAGGCCGCGGCCGATGAAGATACCGATCGTGACCAGCGCTACGGCGGCCGCCATACCGACGGCAGGCAACCAGCGCGTACGGCGCGGCGCGCTGTCCACCGCCGCGGCCGCACGGTCGGCTTCGATGGCCGCGACAATGGCGGGCCACAGATCGCGCGCGGGCGGCAGGCTTTGCGCCAGCTCGTCGATTCGGTTCACGCGTCGTATGTTCATCGCACACCTCTTTCCAATCTGTCCCGCAACAGGCCGCGCGCCCGATGCAGCTGCGCCTTGCAGGTTCCCACGGCGATGCCGAGCATCGACGCGGCTTCCGAATGTTCGTAACCGTAGACACCACACAACACCAGCGCGTCGCGTGCGCCCTGCGGCAGCGATTGAATCGCCGCCTCGAGCTCTTCCTCTTCCACCGGCGTATCGAAACTCATCACCGGCTCTTCGTACTCGGTCGGATCCTCGACCGCGAATTCCGCGTTCGAGGGGCCGCGCCGTTTCTCGAGCACGGTGTTCACCGCGATACGGTGCAACCACGTCGAAAAGCTGCTCCGCGCCTCGAATTTCGGCAGAGCCTTCCACGCCTTGATGAAGGCGTCCTGGGCGCAATCGGCCGCGAGTTCCGGGTTGCGCGTCATGCGCAGGCAAAGCCCGTGCACGCGACCCACGTGATCGCGGTAGAGACGTTCGAAGGCTCGTGAGTCGCCCTTCCGTGCGCGCTCGATGAGCGCTACGTCGAAATCGACGACCGTGTCGGTTTTCGTCATCCGGGCTGTCGCACCATCCGCCAAACGTCTCTCCCTCGTATGTACCTTAGAGGGAGTCTTGGCGTCATCGGTTTGAAATGCGGTTGTTGACGCGGGACGCCCCCATTTCCAGGAAAAAGGGGCCGTACCTCGGGTTTTGAACCCGTTACACCAAGAGGTGCGGCCCCTTTTTCTAGGAAATGGGGAGTGTCCCCATTCTCAGCTTCGCTGGGTACCGCCGCTGAACCACTTCATGGCGTACTGCAGAAGCTGGCTGTTGGTGGCCAGGCCGAGTTTATGTTTGATGGTCTGGCGATGGGACTCGATGGTCTTGACCGACAAGGTGAATTCCTGCGCGATTTCGCGCGAACTCATGCCGCGGCCGATCATGTTGAGGATCTGCACTTCGCGGTTCGACAACCGCGCCACCGGATCGTTGGTCTCGGACCGGCCCTCGCCGGCGCGCTGATCGAGGGAACGCTGGACGGTCTCACTGACATAGGTGCGTCCATCGAGCACCCTTCGTACCGCGATGAGCAGCTGATCGGACGCAGCCTGCTTCATGATGTAGCCCATGGCGCCGGCCGCGAGCAGCCGTTCCGCGTAAATGGTCTCGTCGTGCATCGACAGCACCAGCATGCGAAGTTCGGGCATCTCCGCGTGCATCTGTCTAACAAGTTCGATGCCGTCGCCGCGCTCGAGCGAGAGGTCGACGACGACGATGTCGGGTTTGCGCGCACGGATCGCTTCGCGAGCCGCCGGCTCGCTGTCGGCCTCACCGCAAACCGTGAGATCCGGCTCGGCCTCGAACATGCGTCGAAGCCCCTGCCGAACGATCGGGTGGTCGTCGACGATGAGAATCTGGCGCTTCGTGGCCATCCCTGCGGTCATGTTCGCTTCCCCTACGGCCATTTATTAGGTGTGAATCGTGACGCGGATACTGCGGAGCGTCAATGCTCCTCCATACGTATACGCCACTATAGTTAGACCCAATTTAATTGTCGGACTCAGTCCTTGAGCGGGAATCCGCCGCGCGGGAGCTTCTCCCCGCCGAGGGGTGCGCGATGCGGACAGGTGCAACGGACGATGACGCCGCCGCCCTTGTTGTTCGCGATGGTGACATCGCCGCCCAGCATTTGCGCGCGATAGCGCATCAGCTTCATCCCCATCCCGTTGTTGCTCGCATTTCGTTCATCGAAACCCCTACCATTGTCCTGAACGCTGAGGGTCAATGTGCCATCTGCCGTGGCAAGCTCAATCGTGACTTGCGTGACGCGCCCATGCCGGATCGCGTTGGTGAACGCCTCCTGGGCAATCCGGTAAAGGTGCGTTGCAGCACCATCATCGAGCGTCAGTGGTTCCTTGAGCGAGGTATTGAAGTGGGCACGGACGCCGTAGCGCTCCATGCCCCGCACTGCCATGGATTGCAGGCCGGCGATGAGGCCGCCGCGGTCGGCGCCCACGGGCGCGAGGCCACGCGCCATCGCACGCGTGCTCTCAATGGCGCCGTTCACGAGGCTGATGATGTCCTCGACGTCAGTACGCGCGGTGGAGTTTTCCTTGCGGAGCTGCGCGACCACGCTGCGCAACATGAGCGCAACACCGGTCAAATCCTGTCCCAACCCGTCATGCAGGTCCGATCCGATTCGCAATTGTTCGCGACCGGCGATCTCCAGGATCTCGCGCTCGAGCCCGCGGCGTTCGGTGACATCCGTGATGACAGCGAGCCGATGCGTGGCGCCGTCCACATGGGTGAGCGTGGCCACGCACGCCGCATCGAAGACCGAGCCATCGCGCCGCCGGCATTTGAACTCCACCGGCGTAAGCCCGGGCGGCTCGGTGATGTTGCCCAACAGCTGTTGATCGAGCCGTTCGCGGAGCAGGCCCGGCGGCTGTGCAATGAGATCACCGATGGACGTGTCGACGGCGGCTCCCGTGGTGAAACCGAACATGCGTTCGAACGCCGGATTCGCCATGCGAATCATGTTGTTGACGTCGATCACCACCACACCTTCGTGCAGCAGCTCGAACATGCGCGCCTGGGTCTCGCGCAGGTGCATGGCCGCCTGGCGGTCCGTGATCTCGGTAATGTTGATCACCGCACCGGTGATGCCATTCGGCGAACGAACCGCGCGTACACGCGAATCGAAGATGCGTCCGTCCTTGCCGCTGCTAGCCAGATGCAGGTCGACCGGTTCTCCGGTCTCCAGCACCTCGGTGAGCGCGGCGAGGATATTCGGGCGGTCCTCCGGCTCGGCGATTTCGTCGAGACGCCGGCCGATGATGCTGTAGCGAGAATGCGCGCGGATATCGCGATTGATGAATTGCACACAGCGCTGCGTGTCGACCAGGATCAGCCAGTCGCCGGTGCCGGCCGCCACGATTTGCAGCAATTCCTGCGAGGCGCGCAGCGCCTCCTGGGCGCTCGCTTGCTCGCTGATATCGATGGCCACGCCGACGATACGCACCACCTTGCCGGCGGCGTCGCGCACCACGCAGGGCGAATCCAGCAACGTGATGTAGTGGCCGTCGCGATGCCGGATGCGGTACTGGAGCGCGACCATCGATTCGGAGCTGCGATCGAACCATTGTTGAAGCAGCGGTTGGTCATCCGGATGCACCAGCGCCGCCCAGTCGCCCGGACGGGGCAGCTCCGCGTTGGAATAGCCCAGCACGCGCTCGACGCCTTCTCCGGTGGAGAACCCCGTTTCCGCGTCGATCTCGTAGATCACGCAGCGCAATTCCCGGGCGATCGCCCGGAACCGCTGGTCGGCCGCCGAGAGTCCGGTCTCACGGATCTTGCGCGCGGTGATGTCGACCACGAGGCCGAGCACCCGGCGCGTCGACCCGTCCGGCGCGCGATCCACGACCCAGGCCCGATCGAGCGCCCAGTGCCAGCTGCCGTCGGTATGCCGGAAGCGATATTCGGTCTCGAGCACCTGCGCCGCGGAATCGACGTGCATCAGGCGCTCGCGAAATCTTTCGATCTCCCGGTCGGGATCGGTGCCCAGCAGTTGCCGCCAGGTCAGGATGTTGGCGCGGGCAAACGCCGGATCCACGCCGAACACCCGGTAGTAGCCGTCGGTGTCGTTCGTGAGTCCATGCTCCACGTCCCAGTCCCAGACACCGGCGGTAGTTAGCTGCAGCGCCGCCTCGACGCGTTCGTTGCGCGCGTTCGCGCGGCGCTCGGCCACCTTGGTCTCGTCCAGGTCCATGCACACGCCGAGCATGCGCACTGCCTTGCCCTGTGCGTCGCGCTCGACCACGCGGCCGCGTTCGAATACCCAGCGCCACAGGCCCGACCGGGTCTTGATGCGGTATTCCGCGTCGTAGTACTCCGCCTTGCCGGCGACGTGCTCGGAAAAACGCCGCGTCGCCTCCGGACCTTCGTCGGGATGCAGGTACGAATCCCAGCGCTGGATGTGATCGTCACCGTCGCAGGGATAGATGTCGTGCCGGTCGCACCAGTCGTTGAACCAGCGCGTCTTGTCGGTGATGAAATTGGTTTCCCACAGCCCGATGCCGGCGCCCCACGCCGCGGTCTCGAGCATCGACTCGCTGGATCGCAGATGGGCTTCGGCATGTTTGGCGGCATCGATGTCGAGCGTGACGCCGATGACCAGCACCGGGCGCCCTTGCAGATCCCACTCCACCGCGCGGCCGCGATCCTGCATCCAGCGGTATTCGCCAGCGGCGGTCTGAAAGCGATACTCGAACTCGACCGAATCACGTTCGCCTTGCGAGTGTTCCTTCAGCTGGCGGTCGACCCGCTCGCGGTCGTCGGGATGCAGATTGCTGAACCACGGGTTCGGCATCTTGTCCCACTGCGCACGCGAAAAGCCGGTCATCGCCAGCCACAACGGACTCGAGGTACGTGCATTGCTGGGTACATGCCATTGCCAGAACGCGGCACGCGCGCCCCACAACGCCGTCGCCAACCGCGACTCGCTGTCGCTGCGCGCGACTTCTTCGCTCTTGCGCCGATCGATGTCGAGCAGCAGCCCGGCGATGCGCTGTGCGGATCCGTCGCGCTCGCGCTGCACGACGCGCCCGCGATGCAGAACCCACAGCCAGCGATGCCCCGCGGCTAACAACCTGTATTCGCATTCGAACCGGTCGCCGCCGTGATGACAGGAATCCGCCGCCGCGATGAATGCGCCGAGATCATCGGGATGAATACACCGCTTCCATTCGGCGCAGGGCATGGCGCTCGCATGCAGGTCGATGCCCAACGCGCGCAGCCATGCCTCATCGACCTGGAATTGATCCGCGGAGACATGCCAGTCCCAAACCGCCGCCTGCGCCAGCTCGAGCGCCGAACGGAATTCGGCGGGCAGCGGCGGGGCTGCGGCAAGCGCGGTTTCGGGAAGGGCGTTCATGACCGATTATTGTTATCTGCCGGGCGGGTACACACTTTGATCTATCTCCAGCTTTGCGGAAGCCAGCCCACCGAAACGCCAAATTGCTCCGCTCCGCAAGCGCCGCTCCTCTAATGACACCATTACTAGGTATTCCTGTAAGGGTCGTACGGCTACTGCACCGCTCGTGACGTAAGTATCCTCTGACATAAGACTTTGACAAAAACTCTTGTCAGAAAACTAACGGATTAGAGGGGTCTCACAGTGGTTGACGGAAGCATGACGCGGAATCCCATTGTCGCCGACTACTCCGAGTGGAAAGCTCGCGACTACTTCCAGACGTACTACAGCGAGGTCGTGCTCCCCGATGAGCAGGCCGTCCTCGCCTACCAGATCGACGTACTGCGCGCGGCACGCGCGCGCTTCGGACGCGGACTCGAGTACGGATGCGGACCGACGATGCATCGCGCCATTGCGGCCTCGAAGTATGCGTTCCGCATCGACATGGCGGACTGGCTGGCGGATAACCTGGCCGAGGCGCGTGAATGGCTGTGCGCGGATGAAAACGCTCCGGAATGGAAGCGCTTTACCCGCTACGTGCTCGCCTGCGAAGGGCATTCACGCCCAAACAATGCGCGTCTGGTGCAGCGCGAGGCGCAGACCCGCAAGGTGGTTCGCGGCCTGTATGTGAGTGACGCGCGGCTGCGCCAGCCACTTGGGCCCACGCGCGAAGGTTTCTACGACCTCGTCATCACCGGCTTCTGCATCGACGCGATCTCGAGCGACCGCGCGGTCTGGCGCCGCTGCATGCGCAACGTGACGTCGATGCTTCAGCCTGGCGGCACGTTCATCATCCACGCGCTGCACCAATGCAAGGCGTACAAATGCGGAGACCGCATGTTTCCGGGCTCGAACCTCAGCATCGACGATATGCGCGACGCGATGCTGGAGAACGGCTTCACGTCTTCGAGCATCGACGCGCAGGTCATTCCCTGCGTCGAGAACACGATGTACGGCTACTCGGGCATCCTCACGGCCTCCGGCCGCAAGGCGCCCGCGAAGACGCGCAAGAACTGATCAGACGCGCTGCAGGAGCCAAACTACTCCGGCCATGCCCAGCGCACAGGAGCCGAGTGGCAACACCGCGCTCGCGTACCAGCGCGTGGTACGCATCGAGTAGATCAGCGGCAGCACCAGCGCCACGATGCCGAGCTGCGCGAGCTCGACTCCCACGTTGAATCCGGCGAGCAGCGGCAGCAACGCGCTGCCCGCCGCGTCGATTTCGCTGAGCGCGTTCGCAAACCCGAAGCCGTGCACCAAGCCAAAACCGAAGGCCAGCGGCAGCCGCAGCTTTGAGAGCCGGGGCAGCAGATTGAGCAGCCCAGCCACGGCGATCGACGCGGCGATGGCCACTTCGATGGGTTGAATCGGCATCTTCACGGTGCCCGTGACCGCGAGCGCCAGCGTGATCGAATGCGCGATCGTGAAGGCGGTGATGATGGTCACCATGTCGTGCGCCACCTGCCGAAGACCCGTGGCTCCCCGCCATTTGCCGTCCACCGGCCGCATCACCGAGGGCAGCAGGAGCAGCAGCACGAACGCGATGTGGTCGTAGCCGATGAGAACGTGCCACACGCCCTCGCCGATGAAGCGCGCGAAGCTGCGCCACGCCGAAGCGCGCGCGGGCTCGGACCACGTTGGGGCAGCGGCAGAAATAACGCCGGTGAGTTGCTCCTCGCCGCGCACCGCGCTCAACAACACACGTTGTGACGCGTCGCCGCTCATGAACAACCCACCGCCGACGGCCGTCAATCCGCCTTGCGGACAATCGGCCTGCATCGCCACCGAGAGGAAATTCTGTTCGCTCCGGCTGGCCAGTGCGAAGTCTTTCACGGTGAGTGCGCAGGGCACTCCACCGCGCTGCACGGAGATCTGCGCGAGCAAGGCTGCGCCGAGCGCCGTCTTCGCGTTCTGCACTTCCTGCCAGGTGACGTTACCGTCGTAGTCGGCGTCGACGAACACCGTCCAGACAATGTCCTGCATCGACAGGTCCCAGCGCACTGCCACCGGCGCATCGCCCGCGGGCAGCTGCAGGATCAGGTAGCTGGTTCCCGCCGCATGTGCGAATGCGGGTTGCGGCGAGCTGAAAGTCGCCAGCAGGCAGAACAGGAACGCGGCAGACAGTCTTTTCATCACGAGTCCACTCTAACTGCGCATATGCTCATCGAGAATGGCTTCGGTGACCGAATCACGGTAACCGGTTTCGTGCAACCACTGCCGCAACGCGGACAGTGCCGGGACATCTCGCGCCGCGCGCGCGGCCCGCGCCAGCACGCGCACGTCGGCGAGTTCCTTTTGCACTTCGAAATTGGTGCGCGCGGCCGCGAGTGCGCTCGCCGGATCCTGGTTGACCAAGGCCAGCATCGCCGCTTCGCGAAAGTGCAATGCATCGCCGCGAGCGGTCTCGAGCGCGAGCCATGAACCGGCACGCGCGGCAAACTCGGCGCGTCGCGCCCCTTCGGCCAATGCGGCGCTTCGGACCAGCAAGGCGATGCTGGGCTTGTCGATCGCGAGCAACTCGCGCGCGGCACGCGTGTCGCCCCGCGCGGCGAGAGCGTCGGCCAGCGCCGAACGGATTGAATCGTCACGTGGCGCCAGCATCAGAGCCGCGCGGTAATCGGCAATGGCGCCTTCGATTTCGTGAGTGCGCTCGCGCAGCTCGGCACGCGTGGCGAGCAGGTATGCACGCGTTTCCGGATCCGCGTTTTCCATCGGTGTGCTGTCCAGCAAAGCCAGGGCCCTATCGACTTGTCCAACACCGGCCAATGCCTCGGCGAGACAGGCGAATCCGATTCGCGCATGGCTGCCGCCGCTGGCGGCAAGCTGGGCGCAGTCGCCGCGCGCGCCGGCAAAATCTCCGCGCACCAGGCGGATCGACGCGCGCAATACGCGGGCGTCATTGTCGCGAGGAGACTCGCGGATGATTTCATCGAGCAACGTTTCCGCGGCCGGGAACGCGTGGCGATATTGCAGGACCTGCGCATACAGGCGGCGCTGCGTGGCGCTTGCACCCGGCTTCATGGCCCGCGGCGCGAGCAGAGCCTCGGCGCGACCGAAATATCCCGGCTCCCGCAACGCGCGTGCACGCGCAACCAAAGCCGTGGCGAGCGCGACATTGGTGGTGTCGGACTCAGGAGCGGACCGCCAGTCGGCGATCAATTCGCGCAATTCTTCATCGGGCACCACCTGGCGAACATTCGCCACCACGAAATCAGGATCGGCAGGCACGAACCGATCGGAAGCCGCCGCGACCTGGGTCGCGGCGGCCACCGCCAGCAACGCCAACAGAGCTGCTGGTCCCATTGTCATTCACCAGTGCCCATCAGCGGCTCGAAAATCGCCGGGTCGTCAGCGTCCTGGATGAACGTGATTCCATTCACGACCGTCGGGTCATCCGATGCGCCCTTGGCGAAGGTAGCTAGCGCGGTCTCACGTATCGAGGCGTTGCGCGCATTCACCGTCACCCGGAACGAGCGCGTACTCGCCGCGCCCTGCGCATCGGTCACGGTGAGCGTGACACCGGTGGCGGCTTCGAGCGGCGTCAGCGTGATGGTTCGCACCGCGCCACTGCCGCCAAGCGTGATCCCATCGGCCGGCACCACGCTGGTGCCGTCGGCCGCCGCGCTCACCGTCAGCATGGATGCGTCCGTCTCCCGATCGCCGATGCTGAACTCGATTGGACCCACCACCGTGTCCTGATTGCTGGTGCGGTCCGGTATTCCCGAGACTGAGGGCGCACTGTTCGCCGCAGGTGGCGTCGGGTCCACGTAGTCGTTGTCATTGCTGCTGCAGGCCGCCACGACCAATGTCGTGGCGGCGAGCAGCGCAAGACGCGTTTTGTTTGCCTTGTGCGATGACATTTTAGTAACTCCCCGAGCCCGGCAGCGGCGTGGTGAGGTACGGGAACGTCGTGTCGAAGTCCGCGGCCGAGACTGGCGCGCCGTCCGTGAACTCCACGAAGCCGACGGGCGCGTTCATCGCGGGCGTTTTCGTCTGATCGCACACCTTGAGATCGACGCTGTTGCCGCCGATGGTCAGCGGGTAACACAACGCACCCATGAACACGCGCAGCGAGACGTCCACGGTGTCATCTCCAGGACGGCGGCCATTCGGAAAGCCCGCGAGATCGCCACCGGCCACGCCGAAGTTGCTCTGGCTGGCAGCCGGAGTCGCCGCGATGCCGGTGTTGAGGCGCGTCATCTCGGAGGGCGTGACCGTCGCCAGCTGATTCACGCCCGCGAACCCGGTGAGGAGCGTAGCCACGAGGTCGTTGCGCGGCAGAACAGGCGCGAGATTCGCGATGTTGGCGCCCAGTGTCTGATTCACCGGACCACGGAACAGCGCATCGAGCAGCGCCGGCAGCGTCGGGTTCGTCACATAGGTGCCGAACTGACCGTCGTTCCTGGGCTCACTGGCGCTGAAACGATCCTTGTCGGGCAGGCCGATCCCGAGCTCGTTCACGAGCGGCATGCCGAGGCGCGATACCTGGATCCACGCGCCGCCACTCACGTCCGGAATCGCGAACGTCGGCACAGGATTCAGAAGCCGAATCTGCGGCAGCGATGCACTGGTCCAGCCACCGATCACGCCATTGCCGCTGCCCGTGAGACAGCTCTTGTGCAGCTCGAGCGCGATCGTCGTGACGTTGGCGTTGTCCACCTGGTTGTTGACGCGGGACTGTTTGATGCCGCCTGGAAATCCGCCGCCATCACCGGCGCCAGGAGCGGAATCACCTTCCACGGGCACGAAGTTCACCAGGTCGAACACCGGACCCAAGTTCACCGCGAAGCCTTCCTTGCGCTGACCCACGAAGACGCGGCCGGGCATGTTGCAGCCCGGAACGTTGACTGTGTAGACGAACGAGTTGGCGTACGCCTGGTAGGCAGCGACGCTTCCGAAGGTCTTGGTGCCGACGAAGTCGTATGGCTTTCCGAACACCGAGCCACCGTTGGTGCCGGTAACCGCGGATGCAGCGCCGCGGCGGCGATCGCCACGAACCAGCGTGAGCTGGTAGCTCTCACGGAAGTTGAGCGCCAAATTGTCAGCGGCGTTGACGCCTCCGACGTTCTTGAGCGGCACCGCTACCTGCGGTCCGCCGACGTTCAGCTTGATGCCACGGTTGTCGTTGGCGAGCCGGTTGGTGAAGCGAAACTGGAAGGTGAGGTTCTCGGCGGCGTCGCCGTCGTTGTCGATGTGGATCTCGTACAGGGCCGCGGCGTCCAGGGCGAAATAGTTAGGACCGCCGTACGGATTCTGCAGCGGGATGTAGTTGGCGAGCAGCGTGACGTAGCCATCCCGGCCGGGCTCGTAGCTGTTGAAGAGATAGAAGTCGGTCGAATCTACGGTCGGGAAGCGCGCGATGTTCGGCGCTTCGCGGTGGCTCGACCCCTGGGCTGCAAATGGCAGCGTCGCCGCGATCGCGGCCGCCACCAGGCAGTGTTTACGGAATTGCATGACGTGTCCCCTTTGAGCGTTAAGTGAGAAATAACGAGGGGAATACGCGGCGCTCGCGTGCTGGATGCACGGGGTTGGCATCCCGTAACAATATTTTTCATCGCTGCATCCAGTGGGCCCGACGGTGCGTAAGGTAAGATTCGGCCGCATGCCAGCGCCGATTCCTACGCCCAAACTCACCGCTCTCGCGCGCCTCATCGGCGGCACGCCGTTGCTGGAAATCCACTGCCGCTACCGCGGCCGCGAGCAGCGCATCTATGCCAAGCACGAGGCGTACAACTTCACCGGCAGCATCAAAGACCGGATGGCGCTGTACATCCTGCAGCGTGCGTACGCGAGCGGTGAGATCGCGCCGGGCGACGTGATTGCCGAAGCCACCAGCGGCAACACCGGTATCTCGTTCGCCGCCATCGGCAGAGCACTCGGTCACCCGGTGCGCATCTATATGCCCGACTGGATGAGTCGCGAACGCGTGCTGGTCATCCAGAGCCTGGGCGCCGCGGTAATCCCCGTGTCCGCGGAGCTCGGCGGGTTCCTCGGTTCCATTCGCATGGCGGACGACTTCGCCCGTGAAGCCGGGCGCGTGTTTCGCCCGCAGCAGTTCGACAACGCCGCGAATGTGCAGGCGCACTACGAGACAACCGGACCCGAAATCACGGCTCAGTTGTTGACGCTCGACCGCACCCCTTCGGCCTTTGTCGCCGGCGTCGGTACCGGCGGCACGGTCATGGGCGTGGCGCAACATCTGCGCGAGCGTTTCGGCAATGGCATCCCGGCGCATCCGCTGGAGCCCGCCAACTCACCCACGCTACGCACCGGTCACAAGGTCGGCCGGCATCGCATCCAGGGCATCAGCGACGAGTTCGTGCCTTCCATCGTGAAGTTGGGAACGCTCGGCCGCATCCTCGACATCTGGGACGGCGACGCCATCGTGATGTCGCAGCGTCTGGCGAACGAGCTCGGCATCGCCGTCGGTATCAGCTCCGGGGCGAACCTGCTCGGCGCGCTCGAGATTGCCCACGAACAGGGCGGCGGCGCCTGCGTGGCCACCGTGTTCTGCGACGACAACAAGAAGTACCTGTCGACGGACCTCTGCAGTGACGAGGAATGCAAGGAACACTACCGCTGCAACGACGTCGAGCTGCTCGACTTCCGCGTCATCCCCGCGTGTGCATCCGGGGCGGTCGCGCGCGCGTAGGTCCGGTCAGTAACTTGGGTGCAATGCACCCTGTTGTAGGCTACGGACCGCTTTGGGGTAACAAGAATGACACTGACCACACGCCTGGGCGCCATTGCGCTCGGCCTCGCTGCCTCTTCTTCATTTGCTGCCGGTATTCCCACCGACGATCTTTCCGAGGTCGTGGTTACGGCACACCGCCAGAAACTCATTGGCCACGTGGAATCGTCAAGCCAGGGCACGGTCACGCGGGCGCAACTCGAAACCCGTCCCGTGCTGCGCACCGGTGAATTGCTCGAGACGGTTCCGGGTCTCGTTGTGACCCAGCACAGCGGCGACGGCAAGGCCAACCAGTACTTCCTGCGCGGCTTCAATCTCGATCACGGCACGGACCTCGCCACCAGCGTGGATGGCGTCCCGGTCAACATGCACACGCATGGCCATGGCCAGGGCTACACCGACATCAATTTCGTGATTCCGGAACTGCTGGATCGCATCGAATACAAGAAAGGCACCTACTACGCTGACGAGGGCAACTTCTCCGCGGCCGGCGCCGTCGACCTCAAGTATCGCAGCAGCCTCGACGACACCTTGCTGTCGCTCACCCTGGGCGAAGACTCCTTTGCGCGTGGCCTGCTCGCCGGCTCGGCGAATCTTGCGGGCGGCGATCTCCTTTTCGGACTCGACTATGGCGTCACCGACGGCCCCTGGGACCTTCCAGAAAACCTGAGCCGCGTGAACGCACTGCTCAAGTATTCGCGCGGCGAGCCGGGAGACGGTTACTCGCTGACCGCCTCCGCCTACGACGGCAGCTGGGACTCCACCGACCAGATTCCCGAGCGCGCCGTGACTTCGGGGTTGTTAGACCGCTTCGGCTACGTCGACCCCACGGACGGTGGCGAGTCGCATCGCTACGCACTCAACTTCGAGATTGCGAAGCCACTGGGTGAATGGAACTTCGAGGCAGACGCATACGCGCTCGACTATCACCTGGATCTGTTCTCCAACTTCACCTACGACATCGATACCGAGAACGGCGACCAGTTCGAGCAGTACGATGACCGCCAGGCCTACGGCGTGCACGCCGAAGTCCGTCGTGAGAACCGCATCGGCAGCCTCCCCGGCCAATTGCGCTTGGGTTTCGAATCCCGCTTCGACGACATCGGCAAGGTGGGCCTGTACCTCACCGACGATCGCGCGCGCCTGTCGACGATTCGCGAAGACGCGGTGACGCGCCTGGGACTGGGTTTCTTCGTCGAACAGCAGATAGAGGCAACGGACTGGCTGCGCATAGTGGCGGGCCTGCGCCATGATCGCGCCGACTTCGATGTCGACAGCGACCTCGATGCGAACAGCGGTTCCGCCAACGACAGCATCACCAGCCCAAAACTCTCGTTCGTGTTCGGGCCCTGGGCCGACACGGAATTTTTCATCAACGCCGGTCGCGGCTTCCACGAGAACGATGCGCGCGGCACCACGATCACGGTCGATCCCGCCGACGGCGTCACCACGGCCGATCGCGTCAATCCGATGGTGCGTGCCAGCGGCGCGGAAATCGGCGTGCGTACCGCCATCCTGCCGTACACACAGCTCGCGCTCACCGCCTGGACGCTGGATCTCGACTCCGAACTACTTTACGTGGGTGATGCCGGCGCCACGGAAGCGAATCGCGCCAGCGATCGCCACGGCGTCGAACTCGGCGTGTATGTGACGCCGCGCGAGTGGCTCACGCTCGATGCCGATCTCGCCTGGTCGCACGCGCGCTTCAGCGAGTTCGATCCTGCCGGGGACTACATTCCCGGCGCCGTGGAAAGCGTGGCGTCGGTCGGCGTCGCCGTGCAGCACCCGAGCGGGTGGTTTGGCGGCGCGCGTTTTCGGCACTTTGGCGAGGCGCCGCTCATCGAAGACGACAGCGTGCGTTCCGACCCGACTACGCTCGTCAATCTCGAGGTGGGTTATCGCCTGAACAAGCGCTTCGCCGTCTCGCTCGCGGCTTACAACCTGTTCGACTCGGACGACAACGACATCACATATTTCTACGAGAGCCAGTTGCCCGGCGAAGGTGCACCGGTCGAAGACCGCCATTTCCACCCGGTGGAGCCGCGTACGCTGCGCCTGACGCTCGAAACGCGTTTCTAAGCTTGAGCGCGAGCGGCATGGTCACGCGTAGAATCCGCGGCCATGCTTGCTCCGTCTTCGCGCGCCTTGAACCTGGCCGCCGCCCTGGTCGCGGCGTGCCTGCTCGCGCCGGTTTCAACGGTCCAGGCGCAAGCGCCGGCCAAACCGGTCACCACGACGAAGAAGCCCGCTGCCACTAGTTCGAAACCGAAGCCGAAGCCCGGAACCGCCGCGAAGAAGCCGGCCAAACCAGTTCCCCCTTCGCCGCCCCCGCCGCCTCCGGCCGTGGAGCTCATCGGGCTCATCGTCATGCCTGCGGATGCAATGCGCGCTGGACCACCGTCAGGCCAATTCGATGGCGAGGGCCGCCGCTCCTCTGCCCCGCGCTTCGAAGCCCAGCCCGTGCAGGGCGTGAGCTCCATCAAGCCCGGTACCACCGCCGGCGCCTGGTGGGCGCTCTCGGACAACGGCTTCGGCGGCAAGTGGAACAGCTCCGACTATCGTCTCTGCATCTATCTATTCGACGTGCGACCGCGCACCGAAGCCGGCGGCGACTCACGCAACGCGCTGCAGGCCGTCATCGAGCTGTCGGATCCGGCGAAGTTCTTCCCCTGGCGCCTGGCCGAAGAGAACTCCCCGGAGCGGCTGCTCACAGGTCTCGACGCCGACCCGGAATCGCTCGTGGCCATGGCGGACGAAACATTCTGGATCGGCGACGAGATGGGGCCGTGGTTGCTGCATTTTTCCGTGGACGGTGAATTGCTGGCGCCGCCTGTGGAACTGCCGGACAACGTGCGCTCGGCGGATCACCCGCTGGTGCTGGCGCACGCCGACATCCCCCGCCTGCCGCATTCGCGCGGACTCGAGGCCATGGACCTGGCCGGCGACGACAAGACGCTGGTGTCCATTCTCGAAGGCACGGTTGCTGGCGACGCGCCGAAGACGCTGCGCCTGCAGCGGTACGACACGTCCGCCGGAAAATGGTTGGGCGCCACTCTTATATATGAGCTGGATGCGGATACCTCCTCGGTCACCGACATGTCGCTCATCGAAGGCAATCGTTTTGCGGTCATCGAACGCGACAATCAGCAGGGCGATGCAGCCCGCGCCAAGCGCGTGTACACCATCGATCTCGACCGTGCGCTGCCCGGCAAGCCCCTGCAGAAGAAGCTGGTCATCGATCTGCTGGCTATTGGCAATGCGCGCGGCCTGGTGGTCACCACGCCTGCGGGCGCCCCTCTTCGTTTCCCGTACCTGACTGCCGAATCCATCCAGGTGCTGGATCGCAAACACGTCGTCGTCGTGAACGACAACAACTACCCGGCCACGGGTGGCCGCGGCGCGAACGTCAAGGACGCCACCGAGTGGATCTGGCTCGAACTCGCTAATTCGTTGTAAGGGCCGCCGTGACATTGATCGCTCTCAAGAACGCGGAACTCGCGTTCGGTCTCCATCCACTTCTCGACGGTGCGTCGCTCGCCATACAGGCGGGCGATCGCGTCGGACTCATTGGACGCAATGGCACCGGCAAGTCCTCGTTGTTAGGTGCCTTGCTCGGCAACATTCCGCTGGACAGTGGCGAGGTGCAGCGCCGGCCCGGCCTCAACATCGCGAGCGTCGAGCAGGAACCGGTCCTGCCCGCCGCCGAAACCCTGCGCGAGTCGCTGGTCCTGCGCGGTGATTTCGCCAGCATCCACGACGACCGCCAGTTGTGGGCACGCGAAGCGCGCCTAACCGAATACCTGCAGCGCTTCTCCGTGAATCCCGACGCTTCACCGGCGTCGGTGTCGGGCGGCGAGCGCAAACGCGCCGCGCTGGCCCTGGCTTTCGCCATCGGGCCCGATCTCATGTTGCTGGACGAGCCCACCAACCATCTCGACGTGGACGGCATCGAGACGCTCGAAGAGCTGCTGCAGCGGAATGTCACCTGCATAGTCATCACCCACGACCGGCGTTTTCTCGACAAGGTGGCGAATTCCATCGCCGAGCTCGATCGCGGCATCCTGCGCAGCTTCCCGGGCAACTACTCGGTGTATGAAGAGCGAAAGGCCGAGATCAACATCGCCGAAGACCTGGCCCACCGCCGTTTCGAGAAGTTCTGGGCGCAGGAAGAAGTCTGGATCCGCAAGGGAGTCGAGGCGAGGCGCACGCGCAATGAAGGGCGCGTGAAGCGTCTCGAACATCTGCGTGAAGAACGCGCGGCCCGGCGCGAGCGCATCGGTCAGATCCGGCTAACTGTCGACACCGGTGAGCGTTCCGGCAAGCTGGTGGCCGAGCTCGAAAACGTGGGCAAGAGTTTCGGCGGCCGGCCCATTCTCGACGACGTGAGCCTGCGCGTGATGCGCGGCGATCGTGTTGGCTTGTTGGGACCGAACGGGGCCGGCAAGACCACGATGATCAAGCTCATCGTCGGCACGCTCGAGCCCGACAGCGGTCGCGTACGTCGCGGCACCAATCTGCAGGTGGCGTACTTCGACCAGCTTCGCGACCAGCTCGATCCCGAACTCACGATAGCCGACACCGTGAGTCCGGGTTCGGACTGGGTGCAGGTCGGGGAAAACCGCAAACACATCTCGAGCTACCTGCAGGACTTCCTGTTCGATGCCCGCCGCGCAAACTCGCCGATCCGCATGTTATCCGGCGGCGAGCGCAACCGTCTGCTGCTGGCGCGCTTGTTCGCGCGCCCGGCCAACATGCTGGTGCTCGATGAACCCACCAACGATCTCGACATCGACTCGCTCGAGCTGCTCGAAACCATGCTGGTCGATTACACCGGCACGCTGCTGCTGGTGAGTCACGACCGCGCGTTTCTCGACAACGTGGTCACCCAGACCATCGCCTCGGAAGGCGCCGGGCAATGGGGCGAGTACGTCGGCGGCTACAGCGACTGGCTGCGCCAGCGTTCGCTGCCACGTCCTGCATACGCGGCGCCCCGTGGTGCGGGATCGGTGCCCGGCCCGCAGGCGGCTGCGCCGGCAAAGCGCAAGCTCAGCTTCAAGGAACAACGCGAGCTCGATTCACTTCCCGGCGATATCGAGAAGCTGGAGAACGCACAACTCGCGCTCACGCAGCGCATCTGCGAACCCGACTATCACCGCGTCGGCGCCGAGCAGATGCGCGTCGACCGCGAGCGATCCAGCGAACTCGCGGCGTTGATCGCGGCGCGCATGGAACGCTGGGAAGCGCTCGAGGCGCTCGCCTCACGCGTCACCGAAGGCAAGGCATGAAGCCCGGCGCGCCCAACAAAGCACCGG
>Ga0193717_1000975_pt1 | contig 17955 bp, 18 predicted proteins | sample U2c2metaG_FD_145900 | JGI IMG/M metagenome (GOLD analysis project Ga0193717, IMG submission 145900) | Soil microbial communities from a riparian zone of the East river system, Colorado, United States - U2c2 | ecosystem: Environmental > Terrestrial > Soil > Riparian zone | place: USA: East River... | reverse complement strand
TACCGACAGCCAGCGGAGCGCCCCCGCCCCCGGTCGTGCCTCCCGAGCACGCCGCCAGCACCACCGTCGCCACCAGCGCCGAAACGCCGGCAAGAATTCTTCTCACAGAGCCACCTACCCCAGAAGTTCACTCCCGTAACCCTTACGAACACTAAAGACGGCTGTCACCCCTTTGTGGTTGGCAGCAAAAGGTCACGATTTCGTAGATCATGGCTGCCAGGGCCCTGATGGCGAGTTCGCTCGTCCGGGGTACCTCGCCCAGGAGGTCGGCGCACCCATGCGGTTGCTCTACGTGAGGTGGGACGGCGGACTGCCACCGGAACCGGCCTGGGAGGAGTAGGCACCACCCGCCAGCAGAGTGGCGTCAGGCCGTCCGGTAGGATTCTCCACGGAGGATTGGCCGAGCGGCCTAAGGCGCACGCTTGGAAAGCGTGTTGGGTGAAAGCCCTCGCAGGTTCGAATCCTGTATCCTCCGCAAGATCGACTAAGCCCCGGATGTGTGCGCACGCCCGGGGTTTTGTCGATTCATGTTCATACACCTTTGCGCTATTCACATATCTCATCCGGTCGGTCACGCTTGTAAGTCGGGCGTGATCCGCCCACAGACAAGTTCAAGGAGCCCGCCGCACATGGCCGGAGTGGAAGAGGTCCGCGCTGGTATCGCGCTTGCCAAGGACAAAGCGTCCGCTGGTATCGCCGCGTTGCAACAGGCCGCGATGGCCTTGGAAGAGGCGCAGCAAACCCTTTCACATGCCACGTCGGGCAGCAGCCAGCAGGAAGTCAGCCAGGCACACGGAATGCTGGCCGAAGCCATCCAGGGCATCAGTGGCACCCAGAGCACCGTCGAGGGCGCCATTTCCTCGGCCGAGTCCTACGCGGCCAGGCTCTAAGCCTTCGATGGCCGGACTCGAAGAGCTCCATCAGGCGCTGGCGGCCGTGCAAACAGGTCTGTCCGACGCGCAAGCGAACTTCGGGCAGGCGAAGGACCTCTTGGAGGAGGCGCGACGCGCGATCGTAGAGGCACAAGGCCAGGCCGATCCGTGGCTTCCGCCTCAGCTAGCGCTAGCCACCGAGCAGATCGAAGCGCAAGTCGGCAAACTGGCCAATGCAAGTGAACTACTGACCGGATACCAGTCACGCTTGTAGGAGCCACACGTTGATGGGCAACAAGACCAGCGACCAGCGCAACCGTGTCTTCACCGCGCTGGAACGGGTCCGCAGCCAGATCGGCTTGGTACTCGGCGCCGCCGCGGGCGCCAGGCGGGAAGCGGAAGCCGCGCTCGCCAAGATCGAACTCGAACGGCTGATAGTCGCCGCCGGGATGGACAACGCGACACCGGACCAGCAGTCGGTGTGGCGTCGCCATCCCGCGTCCGCCGAGGTCTTCAGCATGCTGCGCACGGTGCGCTCGCAGTTCTATACCGACTGGTCAGCGGGCCCGACCTCGTTGCGGGAACTGGTCGCGGCCAACGCACCCGGACCGGCGAGCCGTCCGCCCGGCGACTGGCTCGGCCGCGTCGGGCACAACCCCGGCCTCACCTCCCCCGGGCTCTGGCGGATCGGCTCGTCCACTGTGGAGGGCCAGGCGTTCGACGTCGCCATCCCGCTCTTGGATGAGTCGCATCTCTCGATTTCGTCGGCACCGAAGACACGTGCGGTGGTCGACGGCATCGTCCAGAACCTCCTGATGCGCCTGCTGACCACGTTCGAACCGGGCGCGGTACGCGTGCATCTCTGGGATGTGGGGCAACTCACAGCGATTCTTCCTGACCTGTATCCGTTGAGCCGCACCAGCGCGCTGACGCTCTACGACCCCAGCCGCCTCGACGATCTCCTCGATGAACTGGCCGGCCACATCCGCCGCATCCACGCCACGGGCATGCAGGCCGGCTACATGTCACTGCGGGAAATCCGGCAGGCGACCGGGCAGCGCGGCGAGCCGTGGCGGGTGGCTGTCCTTTACGGCAACGGTGAAACGTTGGAACCCGAACGGGCACGCGATCTCAAACGGGTGGCGAGCGGCGCGCTGGCGGCCGGGATGTCGCTGGTGCTCATCGACGTGCCGACGACGCTGAGCACCTCGGTCGAGACGATCAGCTTGCTTGACGAGCGCCGGGCGATCAGCAGCATGACCGGGCCGGACCTGGTGGTGGATCTCGATCCCGCGTTCCCATCGCCGCAGGTCAGCCGGGCCGCCGGCAAGATCTCGGACGCGCTCATCGCCAAACAGGGCGGGCCGCGGACCTTCGCCGATCTGCTGCCGATGGAGCTGGGCAAGGAAAGTTCGGCGAAGGAGCTGCGCGCGCCGGTCGGGTTCTACGAAGGCGAAACCGTCGAGGTCGTCATCGGCGACGCGACCCCGCACGCGCTGATCGGCGGGCCGAGCGGCTCCGGCAAGACGAACTTCCTGTACTCACTGCTCGGCAGTCTCACCGCGCGCTACTCACCCGACGAGCTCGCGCTTTACCTGCTGGACTTCAAGGAAGGCGTCTCGTTCGCCGGGCTCGCCCCCGGCCGCCGCAACGCCAGCTGGCTGCCGCACGCGAAGCTGATCGGCGTCAACGTCAACACCGACCGCGAATTCGGGTTGGCGTTGCTGCGTTTCCTCGCCGAAGAGCTGCGAAGGCGTTCTGCGGCGGCAAAAGAACACGAAGTGACGAACCTCGCCGACCTGCGCGAACAGGATCCCACCGGACACTGGCCACGGAGCGTCGCGGTCATCGACGAGTTCCAGTATCTGTTCGCGGGCCGTGACGGCGTGACGAACACGGCCACCCAGATGCTCGAGGACATCGCGCGGCGAGGCCGTTCGCAAGGCATCCACCTGGTGCTCGCGAGCCAGGACATCGCCGGCATCGACGCGTTTTGGGGCAAGCCGGCGGTTTTCGAACAGTGCACCCTGCGGATCGCGATGCCGAAGGCTCGCCGCGTACTCGCCGAGACGAACAACGCGGCCGTCGCCGCACCGAAGTGGCACGCCGTGGTCAACCACGATTCCGGTGTGGCACACGGTAACCAGCTCGTGCACATCCCGGACGCGAGCAGCAAGGACGTGTTCGTCCAGCTGCAGAACCGGCTTTGGGACCGGTACGCGCAACACTTCCCGCCACCACGGCTGTTCGACGGCGCGTTCTCGCCGGAGCTCGACTCGGCGTCGGCGTTCACGAAGCTGATCCCGACCCAACGACCGCGGGCGCTGCTCGGGCAGTCGATCGACGTCACCGAAATCGCCTGCGGTGTCGAGCTTCCCCCGGCACCCGGCCGCAACGTGGCCGTACTCGGAGCGGCGACGGCCGAGGCACTGTCCATTATGAACTCCGCGGCCCGCTCGCTGGCCAGGCAGTTCGAGCCCGGCACGGCGGAATTCACCTTGAGTTGTCCCGTCGAGGCCTGCCTGCCCGCGGTCACAGATCTCGCCGAACGGCTCCGCGGTGAAGGCCACACCGTCGAGCTCGTCACCGATCTGTCCGCGCGGCTGACGGAGTTGGCCGAAGGCATGAACCAGCTCGACGGGCCGAAGGTACTACTGCTCTACGGTGTCGACGCCGCATTGCCCGCGCTGGAAGCGAAAGCGCCCGGCGTGCCGAAGAGCGGCCTCGACCAGCTGCGGATCATCCTCAAGCAGGGCCCCAGCCACGGCGTGCACACGGTGGGCTGGTGGCGCAGCGTGTCCCGGCTCAAGGACACCCTCGGTTTCGGCGGCACCGACGACATCGGTTCGTGGGCGGCGCTGGACGTACAGGGCAACGAACTCGCGCCGTTCGCCGCCGGTCAGGTCGTGCAGTGGTCGCCCCGGCCGGGGCGGGCGCTGTTCTTCGACCGCAGCACCCACGGCGCGCCCGAAGTGATCATCCCGTTCCAGCGACCCGAAGCCGACCGGTCTGGAGTGCTGTGACCCACCTCGACGGAATCACCGCGGCCATGCGGTACAAGGAAATCGTCGGCCTCGCCCGAGGTTCGGCCGAGCAGCTGCGCACCTGGGAACACGCCAGGGCGGACGAACTGGAGACCGCGCTCGGCGAGGCGACCGAAGCCGTCACCGCCGCCGAAGCGCGCGAGGTGTGGGCCAAGGAGCGGGCCATCCGGTGGTGGAAGATGGCTGAGCACAACGTCGCCCAGCTGACCTGGCTCGACGTCGGCGAAGAACCGCAACCGACCGCGAGCGCCCGGGCGCAATACCTGGAGCGGTATCTGGAAGAGGTCAAGCCGAGCTACCAGGAACTCGTCCAGGCCGTCCTCGCCCTCGGCTGGCGCGCCCGCCGCTAGCCCCTCCCTCGGGGAATATGTCGACACTTTCCCCGCGCTTGCGCTTCCGAACATGTCGACATATTCGGAAGTTTGGCGCCTCTGGCACCTCATGAGTCTCATGAGTCCCGCCGGTCCCGAATATGCCGACAACTTTTCGAGCTCGGAGGCGCAGAAGTTGTCGACATATTCGGGAGAGGGGCTACGGCTTCGGGAGGAATTTCCCGAGGAGTTGGTCGAGGAAGTCGACCAGGTCGTAGTACGCGTCGGTGATCGCGTTTCCGGTGCTGGGCCGGAAACGGACGATCTGCGGGTCATGGTCACTGGCCTGCTGGGCGAACTCGGCGTTGATATGCGTCACGTCGTAGTCCACCCCGCGCGGAGCCTTCGAAACCAGCAGGTGGTCGAGAACCTGGGACTGGCCCTCGAAAACGTAGCTGTAGCGCTCCTTCTCCGGCAGCCCGGCGATCAGGTCCTTGAGCGCACCACCCGCGGTCAGCGTCTGCACGGCCGGCGAGAACGGGTAGTCGTTCAGGTCGCCCGCGACGATGACGTTCGCGTCGCGGTCCGCCGCCAGCAGCTGGTCGACGAAGCCGCGCAACAGCGTCGCCTGCTTGGCGCGCTGCACTTCCGAGCTCCGCGTCGGCGGCTGGTTGCGGCCGTGCGTCGGCTGGTCGCCGCCCTTGGAGTTCATGTGGTTGGCGATGACGAACACCGTGCGGCCACCGAAGACGAACTCGCCGACGAGCGGCTTGCGACTCGACGCCCATGCCGGGTCGGTCGGTGAGACGCGGCCCGGGGAGATCGTCAGCTGCGCCTTGCCGTGGCTCTTGGTGACGCCGACCGGAGTGGTCGCATCGCCGCCTGGACGGTCCACAAAGGACACCCGAGCCGGGTTGAACAGGAACGCCACGCGGATGTTGCCGCCCGGCTCGCCACCGTCGGTGACGTCCTGCGGGTCGATCTGGCGCCACTGGTAGCGCGGGCCACCGGCCGCGACGATCGCGTCGGTGAACTTCTGCAACGTCTGATCCGCAGCGACGACACCGTCACCGACGACAGCCGGGCCGTTGTTGTCCTGGATCTCCTCCAGGTTGACGATGTCCGGCGACGACAGATTGTCGACGATGCCGTGTGCGAGCTGGTCGAACTTGGCCTGCGGGTTCGCCGGGGACAGGTTCTCGACGTTGTACGTGCCGACGGCGAGCTCGCCGGTGCGCTGCCTGCGGGTGACCTCCTTGGTGAGGCCGTTGTCCTTCTTCGCGCCCATGACCGTCGCCTGGATGGTCACGCCGCCGAAGTTGCTGTAGTCGACCGGCCCGGAGGTCAGGCCGGTGAGCTGGTCACCGGTGTTGGCCTGCGGGAAGGGCTGTTCCGCGAACGGGATCAGCGACTGGACCTTCAGCACGCCGGTGTTGAGCTTGTCGTAGCCGAGGTAGACGCTGCCGCCGCGAGTGGTCGGGTGCTGCTGCGGCTTCGCGGTCACGTAAAGCTCGTTGAACGACGTCGACGGGCCGACGACCCGCGCGTTGGTGAGGGTGATGATCTCGCCCTCGTGCGACTCCCAGAAGTCCAGCGAGTACTTGGTGGGCTCCAGCGGAAGTGCCTCGATGTTGCCACCGGGCTGCGGGACGAGCACGTCCGAGATGAGGTCCGGGGTGATGGCCGTCGGCGCGGGCAGCGCGTTGCCGCTCGAGTTGACGACGAACTTGGCGCCGGTCAGCTCGGTCGTCGACTGGTAGGTCGAGGTCGCCGGGGAGTCCGGGTAGAACTCCTGGACCTTGCCACCGACGGTGACCGCGTCACCGACGGCGACGGCCGGGGTGGTGGAGCCGGTGAAGACGAAGATGCCCTCGCTGGTGCGCGGGTCGGCGTCGCCCTGCGGGTCGGTGAACCAGAAACCGCGGCCTGAGCCGAACGCCCGGATCGCGGTGACCACGCCGGTGACGTTGGCGACCTGTTTGTCCTTGAGCGGCGACAGACGCGTGGTGCCCTGGATGTCGTGGATCTTCGCGTCGGTCGCGGGCGGCTCGGGCTCGCCGCCGCCGGTGGTCTCGCCCTTGGTGTTGGTCGGCGTCGGGGCGCCGACGGTGAAGTCCACGGCGTTGTCGTCGGTGTCGGCGAGCGACGCGGCGCGGGCGACCGAGTTCGTGTTGCTGGCGGCCGGCGCGGAGTTGGTCTCGCGGACCACTGCTCCGCCGAAGCCGACAAGGTCCTTGATGCGGGTGTCCGCGGCGCAGTCGGCGACGGTCTTGCAGGTCAGCGCGGCGGTGCCCTGGACCAGGGCGACGGTGGCCGCGGTGCCCGCGAGCGCGATGTTGCCGGTGGCGTCCGGGGTGGGCAGCGCGACGGTTCCGGCGGCACCCTTGCTCTCGGCGACGAGGTAACGCCCGGCCGGCGCTCGCCGACGAGGGCAGGTACTGCACGGTGAAGCCGTCGAGGCTGACCGCGGCGGCACCCCGGTTGGCGAGCTCGATGAAGTCGTTGGTCAGCGTGGCGCCGCTGTTGCCACCGCCGCCGTAGACCTCGGCGATGACGGCGTCGGCGCTCGGCGCGGCCAGCGCGGCCGGTGCCGCGACGGCACTGATGACCAGGCCGGAGGTGACGGCGACGATCAGCAGAGCGGGTGTTCTTCGAGCTGCCACTCTTCGGACAGAACGGTGGATCGTGGTCACCCTTAGTCCCTCTTTCACTCGGACGGTCGTCGCATCGTCCCCCGGATAGCCGAAAAACAGGAAGACAATGGCGCAACAATTCGTAACGACTAGTGAGGTCTTCCCTCCGGCCACCCGATCGTGCGATGATCGGGGAGCGCCGCCACCTGACTGCCTTTTCAGGAGGCGTCGTTTTTATGTACCCCCCGTTGCGCAGACTCATGTCCGCGCTCATCCCGCTGACGGTTTCCGCGCTCGCGTTGACAGCCGCACCAGCTCTCGCCGAAGCCACCGGCCAGGGGTTCTCCGTGATGACCCCGGCCAGTTCCGTCGCTTCCCGCAGTGACCGGCGCCCGAACGCCGGCGGGCTCTACGACGCCGTCGCGCAGGCCACCTTCATCTCGTGGTCCGGCAAGGCCGCGGACACCTACGTCCAGGCCTACGACCATCGGAAGAAGACCTGGACCGCGCCCAAGCTGATCGCGGCCGGGGAGTCCGACTCGCACAACTACCCGACGATGATCCAGGCCGCCGACGGGCACCTGCTGATCTTCCGCGGTATGCACAACACGCGAACGGTCATCTCGCGTTCGCCGAAGGCCCACTCGCTCGACGGCACCTGGACCGAAACCGAGGTCCCCGAAGGTGACGCGGCGAGCTACCCGATGCCGGTCAAGACCGTCGACGGCACGCTGTTCCTCTTCTACCGCGAGACGACCAACCAGCTCGACCCGAAGGCGCCGTCCGACTTCCGGCCAATGAAGTACATCGTGTCGAAGGACAACGGCAAGACGTGGAAGAACTCGGTGCAGCTGACCGGGAACCCGTGGGCGTTCGGGTCGAACAACCGGGCCGACCACATGGACGAGATCTACGTCGGGCAGCTGCGGTACCAGCCGGAATCCGGGCGCATCCAGTTCTCGTACACCCTCGCCGGCGGCGGGCCGACGCAGCACAAGCACGACGTCTATCACCGGAACGTCTACTACGCGTCGTTCAGCACGAAGAACCTGCACTTCTACTCGGCGGCCGGGCGTGACCTTGGCACCCAGATCGACGACCCCGAGCAGGAGCAGTACCTGAAGGTGCTGGAAACGCCGCTGGAGCTGCCGGGCGCGCTCAAGTCGCCCGACTACATCCTGCAGGTGGGCAGCCAGTCCGACGGCAAGCCGTTCGTGACCTGGTTCCAGTTCGACGCCGCCGGGTCGCCGAAGGACTTCGCCGGCGCGTGGAACGGCAAGACCTGGGACGTCCGCCAGGTCGCGTCGGGGCTGCGGCTCCGCGAGATCGAGCCGCTCGGGCTCGGCGTCTGGCGCGTGTACGCGACGCGGGACAACCAGCCGAACATCGAGACGTTCCGCCTGGTCAACGGCCGGACGTGGACGCCGGAATCGGTGATCACCACGCCGAAGCCGGTCCAGCGCGTCGAGGTCATCGCCGGTTTCCGTGACCCGGCGCGGATTCTCGCGACCGGCGCCTCCACCGCACGGGACGTTTCCGTGGCGGACGGGGACATCTACGTGGCCGGAGCGCCTTCGCCCTGGTGGGCGGGCCGCTAGTACGTCACTGAACCCATGCCCGGCCGTCGCCGGGCATGGGTTCACTTTTTGGGTTTGTCCGGCACGACGACGAGGCTGACGACGCGGCGGATGCGGCCGTCTTCCGTGGCGCGGCCGATCCGTGAGACGACAGCGTGCTCGATCTCCTCGACCATCTCGGCGAATTCCTCTTCGGTCAGCCACACCGCCGCCTGGCGGTAGACCACGCCGTCCAAGTGGGGATCGGCGTCCTCCTGGGCGAGGTAGCGGTCGAAATCCGACATCAACGACGTCGCGAACGTGGTGAACGCACGCTGGTGGTCCTCCCTCGTCATCGCCGCGCGCGCGGCGGGGTCGACGACCGCCTCTTCCTTACGCACCCGGTAGCTGCGCTCCACCGTGCCGCGGACGCGTTTCTCTTCCACCACCTCCAGCACGCCCCCTTCCGCCAGCACGGCGATGTGGCGGTACATCGTCGCGGGCGCGATGTCGGGCAGGCGGTCACGCAGCTGTGAAGTGGTCAACGGATCGGCGTCGAAGAGCGCCTGCAGGATGCGCATCCGGACGGGATGGAGGAGAAGGTCCGAGGTTGCCATGGACCTATGTTCTCACACGTGATAACGTTCTCAAAGTCGAGAACGTTCGCAGTAATGAGAACGACGGACTCCTCCCTCGATATCCTTGAAAGGTAAAAGCGTGACTACCGTTACCCCGCTGCGCCAGAAATCCGGCCTCGCCCTCTTTTGGGCGGTCACCTTCGTGATGACCTGGTCTTTCTGGGGCGTCGCCATCGCACTCGGTGGCCCGCCGACGAGTTCCCCCACCGTCATTCCGTACCTGCTCGGCGGCTTCGGCCCGGTGTTCGGCGCGATCGCGGTCCGGATACGCCGCGCCCGCCTCGGGCAATCCGTTCCTGCTCATTCGATGAAATTCGGCCAGGGCATTCGGCTGTTCTGGGTACTGCCCCTGCTGGTGCTGGCGTCGGCGACCGTGCTGGGCGCCGCGCTGCTTTCGCATCTCCTGGGTGGTCCTGAAGTGAGCTTGACGGAGGGGCGCAATCTGATCGCGACCGCCGGCGGACTCGCGCCGTTCCTGGTCAGCATGCTGGTCGCCGGTCCGCTGGCCGAAGAGCCCGGGTGGCGGGGCACGGCATACCCGCGTCTTCGTGCGTCGATGAATCGCTATCAGGCCGGTCTGGTGCTGGGTGTCGTCTGGGCGATCTGGCACCTGCCGCTGTTCTTCATCCCCGGCACCATCCAGGCCGGATTCGGCCTGTTCAGCTGGAGTGGGTTGCTGTTCTCGCTCAGCGTCATCCCGATGGCACTGCTGACCGGTTACGCCTACGACCGTGCCGGAGTCGCGGCGGCGATGGCGATTCACTTCGGCGTCAACACGACAGTCGCGCTGCTGACCGTCAACGCACCCGTTACACAGGCATTCGTCTTCGGAGTGCAGATCATCGTCGCGGTCACGCTCATCGCCCTGCAGCGGGACCGGCGCGCCCTGCCGATTCAGGTGGCACCGCAGCGGGAGACCAGTCGGGCACAAGCGTGACGGAATGCAGGTGGGTCGGGCCGTGCTAGTAGGGGCGGTCGCCGGCGATCGCGACACGCTCGGCGACGCGGGCATGCGGGTGGTAGTCGTTGACGGCGTAATGCTGGGTCGCCCGGTTGTCCCAGAACGCGACCGAGTTCTCACGCCACTGGAATCGCACCTGGAATTCGGGGACGTGTGCTTGGGTGAAAAGCAAACGGAGCAATCGGTCGCTTTCCGCACGCTCCAAGCCGACGATATGGGTCGTGAAAGCCTGATTCACGAATAGCGTGCGACGGCCCGTTTCGGGGTGAATCCGGACCACCGGGTGTTCGACGGGCGGGAATTGCTCCTGCCAGCCCGCGAGGACGTCGAGATCGGAAAACCGATCGAATCCCGGAATGAAGTCGTGGACCGCGCGCAGGCCGTCGATCCGCTGCCGGACAGCCGCGGGCAGGTTGTCGTACGCGGCAGCCATGTCGGCCCACATCGTGTCCCCGCCCCGAGGCGGAACCTGCAGAAGTCGCAGCACAGAGCCGAGTGCGGGGTTCGGCCGGAAGGTGACGTCGGTGTGCCAGATGTTCTCGAACCCCGGCATCGACGCGCTGCGGGCGAAGCGGGTGACCTCGTCGGTGTCGCCCTTCGGAATGAACGGGTTGGTCTCGAGCGGGCCCCAGTTCGCGGCGAAAGCGCGCTGCTGTGCCGGGGTGATCCGCTGGTCCCGGAAGAACAGGACCTTCCATTCGAGCAGCGCGCGGTTGAGTTCGGCGCGCAGTTCCGGGCTCAGCGGATCGGAGAGGTCGACGCCGTCGATTTCGGCGCCGAGCACCCGGCCGAGCGGATTCAGGCCGAACAATTCGTACGGTTTCTCTTCGACGCCTTCAGGAAGCCGGCGCAGGACGCGCGGGCCTTCGAAAATTCCGTCGGCGGGGACTCGGGCTGAACGCAATCGGGCGCGCGCGGGCAGGTCGATGGTCATGGCAGATGCTCCTCGAAAAAGGGCGTACGACTGAGACCACGCCCCAGCGGGACGTGGTTGACGGGTCAATCAGTTACGCGGGAGGGGAACCGAGACGGCCGCGGCGGAGAAGCAACGCGGCGACGCCTTCGCCGATCGTCCGCGTCATAGCGCGGGTCGGCCACGGGATGAGCGCGCTATCCCGATTCATGAGCATGCGCACATACTGCGTCTACCTGGGCATCGACGTCAAGTCATCCAGCATCTGGGATGGCTTGCCGGGTTTGATCAAGCGCGTCAGAGGGTACTTCCGAAACGTTCGGTGAGGAGGATTTTCCATGGCGCTGGTCGGTTTGGTCCTGATGCTGGCACTGGCTTTCGGCGCTGCCGGATTCGCGATCCACGCGCTCTGGTACGTAGCCGCTGCCCTGCTTCTCATTTGGCTACTGGGGTTCATCATCCGTCCGGCCGCCGGGGGCACCCGCGGCCGCTGGTATCGCTGGTAGGCAACAAAAATGCTCCGTCCACTGTGGACGGAGCATTTTTGTTGCCAGGTATCACCTACTGAGCAGCTGATTGAAGAACGAGCGGTATCGGCGGAGCGCGACACGCAGCTCCTCGGTGGCCGCTTCTCCTTGGCGCCACTGGGATTCCAGGTCGCTCTTGTGCGACGCGAAGGTCGCGGCCAGCGACTGGATCACCGCGGCGACGAGCTCGTCGGCTTCGGTCACCGCACGCTTCGGGTCGTCGACGAACGAGATCTGGATCGCTTGCCAGTCCTGGCGGAACCGGTCGACGTCCTGGTCCGTGAACAGCTGCGGCATCGGCTCGTCCGCCGAACCACCGCGCGGCGCGGCCACTACTTCTTCCTGGGGCTCGTCGCGGATTTCGTCCTCCGGCGGGACTTCCGCGAGCCGGTGGTCACCGCCCGGCTCCGCGTCGAGCAGATCCTGCGTGCTCAGGCCGGGACCATTGTCCTTGTCGGTGACGTCGTCGTGTTCCATGTCAGCTGGTTCCGTTAGAGGCATCGGTTCGAGCCTTCCGGTCATGGTGGTTTTCGTCGCTGGGGTGTTCGGGCTTGTCGTGCCCGCTGTCCGAACCCTCGTTGAGGAGGTCCTCGAAAACGGTGCGGTAGCGGATCATCGCGTCACGGAGGTCCTCTGTGGACTTCTCGGATTCCTCATGGCCCCGCATGGTTTCGTGGGCGGCGCGGTAGTTCTCAAGGGTGCGCGAGTGGTGCACCGAGAGGTCGGAGAGCTGCTGCTCATATCCTTCGGTCGGGTATCCACGCTCCGCCATCAGGGCAACCAGCACCCTGTCCGCCTCGGCGACCGCGGGGGCGGGGCGATCCACGAACTGCGCCTGGATCATCGCCCACTGCCGCGTGTACTGCTCACGGACCTCGGGCGACAACGGCTTGATGTCGAGCCCGGCGATACGCTTCTCCCGCGAGGCCAGCTCACGCGCCGCCTCACGCGGACTTTCGTTCTCCTGCACCGCCCGCTCGTACTCCGGCCCGAACTTTTCCCGCAGGTGCCGCCGCTGCGACTCCCGCCGCACCAGCAACGCGATCAGAACCACCGCCGCGACCGCGACGATGACAATGATGATTACCACCAAGGTGGACATCGCATACTCCTATGGCTTACCTGGCTTGCCCCCCGGCGAGTTCAAGGTGCCCAGCGATACGTGACGGGAAACGCGTTTCGGGCTCAGGCAAGGACTTTGGGGCCATTCGGCCTAGCGTGCGCAAAAAACGAGGGCCGGTCCTTGACGGACCGGCCCTCGTTTGGCGGTGGCGGTGGGATTTGAACCCACGGACGGGGGTTACCCGTCACACGATTTCGAGTCGTGCTCCTTCGGCCGCTCGGACACGCCACCGCCACGAACAATACCGGAGGTGGTTCCGAGCTTCCGCAGGGCCTCTACTTACGGTCTCCGAACTTGTCCTTGGCGTCCTGGACGGCGCCCGTGGCCTTGTCACGAAGGTCGTGACCGGCCTCTTTGACCTCACCCTTGGTCTGGTCGGCCTTGCCAGAGTTCCGCAGGTCCTCGTTGCCGGTCTTGTCACCAAGCTTCTCCTTGGCGGTACCGACGACCTGCTCGGCCTTGTCCTTGGCCTTGTCGAAAAGGCTCATTGGGTAGTCCTCCTTCGCCTCACGTCAGCAGCCCCGGTTCCGGAGTGCCGCTAAGGGAGGAGTACCCGGTGAAGCCGAGTCCACACCCCGCGTTGGCTGAGTCACCCGTCCGTGCGGGGGCGGTGGCGGGCGAAGAAGTCTTCGAGCAGCGCGGCGCATTCGTCTTCGAGGACGCCGCCGATGACCTCGGGACGGTGGTTGAGCCGCCTGTCCCGCACAACGTCCCAAAGGGACCCGGCGGCGCCGGTTTTCGGTTCCCAGGCGCCGAAGACGACCCGCGCGACCCTGGCGAGCACCAGCGCGCCCGCGCACATCGTGCACGGTTCGACGGTGACGGCCAGGGTGCAGCCTTCGAGGCGCCAGCCGTCGCCGTACAACCGCGCGGCCGCACGCAAGGCGAGGATTTCGGCGTGCGCCGTCGGGTCGCCGAGTTCTTCCCGCGCGTTGTGCGCGCTCGCCAGCGGCGTGCCGTCGGGCGCGAAGACGACCGCGCCGATCGGCACGTCCGCGCCGGAGCCGCGGGCGGCCGCTATCGCCGCTCGCACGGCGTTGACGTCCTGGGCGCTCAGATCTCGTCCAGGAGCGACGCGAGTTCGTTCGCGAAGCCGCAGCGCTGCGCGATCATGTGCAGCTGCTCGTCCGGGTAGAGATCCACCTCGCCGACGATGACCTCGAGCTCGACCCCGGGCAGCCCGAGGTCGGCCAGGATTTCCAGGTCGCCCTCCGGCCACACGGACTCGTCGTCCTCGTCCGGCGGGTCGACACGCAGCAGGTCGAGCACGTCCGCGGCGATGTCGTAGTCAAGCGCCGCGGCGGCGTCCGAGAGCAGCAACGACGGCCCCCGCGGGCTCGGCCGGACGATCACGAAGAACTCGTCGTCCACTGCCAAAAGCCCGAACGAGGCACCCGTCGAACGCATCTTCCGCAGCTCGGTTATCGCCGCGTCCAACTCCGCCAGAGCCCCGGAATCCAGGGAACTGCACCGCCAACGACCGTCTTCGCGAACAACGGCCACCGCGAACCCTGTGATGGGCTCCTTCACTGCCATGCGCACACCGTATTCCCGTCACTCTGAGAGCGCACGCACGGTGCACCGGAGTGCCCGGTAGTGCCACTATCGAGACATGACCGGACCCACCGACCTGCCCACGCTCCCCGACGCGCGTTTCGCGGGCTTGCTCGCCGAAGCGAAAGCCCTCCAAGACCAGACGGTCGAGCTCCGGCGCGAGCTCCACCGGCACCCGGAGCAGGGCCTCGACCTGCCGCTCAGCCAGGCGGCGATCGTGGCGGCGCTCGACGGCCTCCCGCTGGAGATCCAGCTCGGCAACGCGTCCACTTCGGTCACCGCGGTGCTGCGCGGCGGCAAGCCCGGCCGGTCGATCCTGCTGCGCGGGGACATGGACGCCCTCCCCCTGCAGGAGGACACCGGCCTGGAGTTCGCCTCCGAACTCGACGGCACCATGCATGCCTGCGGGCACGACACCCATGTCGCGATGCTCGCTTCGGCGGCGAAACTGCTCTCGGCGCACGTCGAAGAGCTCAGCGGCTCGATCGTCTTCATGTTCCAGCCCGGCGAAGAGGGCCATCACGGCGCGCGGCACATGATCCACGAAGGCGTGCTCGACGCCGCCGGTTCGCGGGTCGAGCGGGCGTTCGGGCTGCACATCTACAACGAGGCGCGCTCCGGTGTCATCCAGACACGACCGGGGCCGATCATGGCTTCCGCGGACAGCTTCGCCATCTGGGTCACCGGCAAGGGCGGCCATGGCTCGGCGCCGCACCGCACGATCGACCCGGTGCCCACGGCGGCCGAGATCGTCGGCGCGCTGCAGACGATGATCACGCGTCGGGTGAGCGTGTTCGAGCCCGCCGTCGTCTCGGTGACCCGCATCGCGGCCGGCACGACGACGAACATCATCCCGGAGACGGCCGAGCTCGAAGGCACCATCCGGACGCTGTCGGAGAAGACCCGCGCCTTGGTCCGCGCCGAAATCCCGAAGCTCTGCGAGGCGATCGGCACCGCGCACGGCTGCCGCGTGGCCGTCGAGATCACGCCGGGCTACCCGGTGACGGTGAACAACGACGAGGTCGCCGAGCACGTCCTCTCGCTCGCCGGCGAGGTGCTCGGCGTCCGTAACGCCGAGGCGATGGCCGATCCGGTGATGGGCGCCGAGGACTTTTCCTATGTGCTGCAACGAATTCCGGGCGCGTTCGCGTTCCTCGGCGGCCGCCCGGCCGACGTCGACCCCGCCGACGCGGCGCCGAACCACTCGAACCGGGTCGTCTTCGACGAGGACGCGATGGCGAGCGGAGTCGCGATGTACGCGGCGTTTGCCTTGGATGCGCTCCGGTAGATGGCAGGATCATCCCTGTGCGAGACGTATGCGTGATCGGGCTCGGGTTGATCGGTGGGTCGCTGCTGCGCGCGGCGGCCGCGGTGGGCAGGACGACGTGGGGTGCCACGACGTCCGAAATGGACGCCGACGCGGCCAGCAGGGCGGGCTACGACGTCACCACTGACGTCGGCGCCGCCCTGCGCAGAGCGGCGGAGGCGGAGGCGCTCGTGGTCTTGGCGGTGCCGCTGACGGCCACCAACGAGGTGCTGAAGCAGGTCGCCGAACACGCGCCGCACTGTCTGCTGACCGACGTCACCAGCGTCAAGGGCCCGGTGGGCGCCGCGGTGCGCCGGATCGTCCCCTGGGCGCGCTACGTCGGCGGGCACCCCATGGCGGGCACCGCCGAGTCCGGCTGGACGGCCGGCGACGCGGCGTTGTTCGGCGGGGCGGCGTGGGTCGTCTGCGTCGAGGAGGACACGGACCTGACGGTGTGGACCGACGTCGCCCGCCTGGTCCTGGACCTGGGTGCCCACGTGGTGCCCCTGCCCGCGCTCTCGCACGACGAGACGGTCGCGCGGATCTCGCACCTGCCACATCTGCTGGCGGCCGTCCTGGCGACGATCGGCGCCCAAGGCGGCCCACTGGCGATGACGTTGGCCGCGGGTTCCTACACGGACGGCACGCGCGTGGCCGGGACCGACCCGGAGCTGGTGCGGGCCATGACCGAAGGCAACCGGGAAGCCCTGCTGCCGATCCTGGACGAAGCCCTCGGCCGCCTAGGCGCCACCCGCGGATCACTTGCCTCCACCGGCGGACTGGCGGCGACCATCAACGCAGGTCACGCCGGTGCGCAAGCGCTTGCGGACAACCGAGACCTACCGCGCTCCGGCGTCCGAGTCAGCCTCACGGCGCCGGACGCACGCGAAGGCCTAATCTCCCTCGGCGAACGCGGCGGCCGCATCACGTCGTTCGACGGCGACACCGCCGTTGGCGAGGTCACCTAACGCGGTGGGGTCGTGAGTGCGTAACAGTGTTCTAACACTGTTACGCACTCACGAGGGGTGCTGGGTCGGGAGGCACGGCCGGAGGTGGGCGCTTTCAGAGGTACGGCTTGGTGGTGGTTGGCCTCAGGCTTGTACGGCTCAAAGCTGCGTGGTGCGCACAGAGGCACGGTTAGAAGCCTGTGTTTATTGGCAGGCGCGCCATCAGGTTTGCGTGACCAGGGCGTGGCATGGGCAGGTCGCTTGCGATCTGCTCGGGGGCGCCCTGCTCCCGCAAACCTGGCCTTCGGCAAGCGCGCGCAATGAAGACTCCCGCCCGTTGGGCGGACGTGAGTCACTGTGTCCGGGTCTAGAGACCTAAAAGCCCGCGTGGCTGAGTTTAAAGAAGTGTGACCACCTCCGGCCACACCCCCAAACGCTTAGGCGGGCGGGGGCTGGGGCGGCGGGGTTTGGTCGGGCTTGCCCTCGAACTTGTCGAGGAACTCCTTGGCCTTCCCGGTGGCGCCGTCGATCTTCGAGTCGTGGCCCGAGAACTTGCCCTTGGCGAAGCCCGCGGCCTTGTCGATGCCCTCGTCGATCTTGTCGCCGTGCTGCTTCAGCGCGTCTTGCGCCTTGTTCTTCAGCGCATCGAAATCAATACCCATCGAAACTCCTCAAGTCGCGTACCCCCATCAAACATGAGTCCGCTCAGGTCCGCTTGTGGTACGGCAGGAACCGCCGGACCAGCCGCGATGGCGAACGGTCGGCCAGATCCGGGCCGCGGACGGCGTCGAAGGCGGCTTCCAGCTGGTCGACCACGCCGGCCAGCTGCTCGCTGTCGGGCAATGGCATCGACGCCGGTGAGCGCTCCTCCCGGATCGCGGAAGCAAGTTCACCCAATGCGGCGGTCAGCAGCGCGACGTCGGCCGGATCGGGCTCCGGGGCGCCGTGCTCGACGGTCACGACGACCTCGGTCACCGCGTCGGCCACCCGCTCCAGCCCGGCGATGACCGGCCACCACGCGATCGCCTGCCGTCCGTTCGCCGAGGGCTCGACGACGACCTGCTGGAACGCGGTCCGCAGGTCGGCGAGGGCCCGATAGGCCTTCCGCCGGGCCCGCGACCGCTCTAGCAGGTTCTCAGAAGACACCAGCGCCCGCTCGACGTACTTCGCGACGGTGTCCAGCCCGTCCGCGAGCCGCCCGCCGACCTGCGGCCGACGGCTGCCGGGCCACAACAGGAACCCGAAGATCAACACGATCGCGCAGCCCAGCACGGTGTCGATCAGCCTGGCCAGCACGACACCCCAGTTCCCACCGGCCGAGAGGTCCATCTGCAGGATGATCAACGGCGTCACGAACGCGCTGAGGATGGCGTAGTTGCGCACCTTCCCCACCGCCAGCCCGCCGGCGAAGATCCCGATCAGCAGCACGAGCACCCAGCCGCTCGTGTCGACGCCGAGCACGGCAGCGCCGATCCCCACACCAATGACGGTCCCGATCCCGCGAAGCACCGCGCGCCCGAACACCGAGCCGAAGTCCGGCTTCAGCACGATCCCGACGGTCAGCGTGATC
>Ga0193717_1000974_pt1 | contig 17993 bp, 12 predicted proteins | sample U2c2metaG_FD_145900 | JGI IMG/M metagenome (GOLD analysis project Ga0193717, IMG submission 145900) | Soil microbial communities from a riparian zone of the East river system, Colorado, United States - U2c2 | ecosystem: Environmental > Terrestrial > Soil > Riparian zone | place: USA: East River... | reverse complement strand
AGTTCAGATCTTCTTCAGCTCCGCCAGGTAGGCATTCCAGGTGTCGCGGCAGAAGACGAGATCCATAAACTTCCCTCGGCGATTCGACTCCACCAGACCAACCGCCTCCAGCTCTTTCAGGTGATGCGACAGCGTAGCCGCGGTAATCGGGACGCAATCGCGCAGCTCCGCACACGGCGAGCATTGTTGCGAGGCGATATGCTGCAGTATCTGGAACCGCCGCGGATCGGCCAGAGCCCGCGCAATCGCCTGTATCTGTTTGGCGGAGAGCTTCGCGGGAGCCTCGGATCTCGGAATCTCGGATGTCGGAGCCTCGGACTTCGTAGTCGTGGTCATCTCGTCTCTTATGCAGAGGATACGAAGTCCGCCTGTACTTTTACCGGATCTTCTTCGATATTCGGGCATCCCCAACCCCATCTAGGATAAACTAGTAAGGACGCGCATTTCCCCCGGAACAACACCCTCAAGCGCACAGACAGGACACATACGCAGTGAGCAACTCAACCGCAGTCGCCGTTAAGCCCATCTTCAACATCGCCATCATCGCACACGTCGATCATGGCAAGACCACCCTCGTCGACGCCATGCTGCGCCAGAGCGGCACCTTCCGCTCCAACGAGGCCATTACCGACCGGGTCATGGACTCCAACGACCTCGAAAAAGAGCGCGGCATTACGATTCTCGCCAAGAACACCGCCCTCTACTATCACGACAACAAGATCAACATCGTCGACACCCCGGGCCACGCCGACTTCGGCGGTGAAGTAGAGCGCGCCCTCAAGATGGTCGACGGCGTAGTCCTCCTCGTCGATGCCTCCGAAGGCCCCCTCCCCCAGACGCGCTACGTGCTCTCGAAGGCCCTCGAAGCCGGTCTCACCCCCATGGTCGTCATCAATAAGATCGACCGTCCCGACGCCCGCGCCCAGGAGGTCCTCAACGAGGTCTACGACCTCTTCATCGACCTCGACGCCGACGAGTCAGTCCTCGACTTTCCCGTCCTCTACACCAACGGCAAGCTCGGCACCGCCACCAACGACCTCAACACCCCCGGCACCGACCTCCAGCCGCTCTTCGAGCAGATCGTACAGACCATCCCGGTCTCCAAAGGAGATCCTGAAGGCACTCTCCAGATCCTCGTCACCAACCTCGACTACTCCGACTACCTCGGTCGTCTCGCCATTGGCCGCGTCTTCAACGGCACCATGCGCACCGGCCAGGAGTACAGCGTTGCCAAGATCGACGGCACCTTCACCAAGCACAAGATCACTAAGCTCTTCAGCTTCTCCGGCCTCAAGCGCACCGACATCGAAGAGACCCAGGTAGGCGACATCGTCGCCATCGCCGGCATCCCCGGCATCTTCATCGGCGAGTCTTTCTGCGATATTGAGAACCCACAGCCGCTGCCGCAAATCACCATCGACGATCCAACGATCGCCATCCAGTTCAACGTCAACAACTCGCCCTTCGCCGGTCGCGAAGGCAAGTTCGTTACCTCGCGCAACCTCCGCGACCGCCTCGAGAAGGAACTCCTCACCAACGTCTCTCTCAAGATGCAGGACACCGGTTCGCCGGACTCCTTCAAGGTGCTGGGCCGCGGCGAACTCCAGCTCGGCATCCTCATCGAGATGATGCGCCGCGAGGGCTTCGAGATGATGGCCAGTCGCCCTGAGATCGTCACCAAGAAGATCGACGACCAGGTGATGGAACCCGTCGAACACCTCTCCATCGACGTCCCGGAGAACTTCGTCGGTACCGTCATCGAGCGCCTCGGACCCAGAAAAGGCGAGATGACCAAGATGATCAACCACGGTTCAGGTCGTGTCCGCATGGAGTTCCGCATCCCCAGCCGTGGCCTCATCGGTCTCCGCTCTGAGATGCTGACCGAGACCCGCGGAACCATCATCATGAACTCCATCCTCGATGGCTACATCGCCTACCAGGGTGAGATTCCGCAGCGTCAATCCGGTGCACTCATCTCCGACCGCCAGGGATCGACCACTGCCTATGCCCTCGAAGGCCTGCAGGACCGTGGTGTTCTCTTCGTCGGCGATGGCGTGGAGGTCTACGAAGGCATGATCGTCGGTGAACACAGCCGCGACAACGATCTCGACGTCAACTGCGTCCGCGAGAAGAAGCTCTCGAACATGCGCGCCTCCGGCTCCGACGATGCCGTCCGTCTCGTCCCCTTCAAGCCCCTCACCCTCGAGCAGTGCATCGAGTTCATCGCGGACGACGAACTCGTGGAGGTCACTCCCAAGTCTCTCCGCATGCGCAAGAAGGTCCTGCAAGCCAACCGCCGCCCCCGCAAGGGCTCCAGCGACTAACCTTTTCTAAGGGCATCAATAAGGAGAGGCTGGATAAGAGACGGCTGGAACATAATTCAAATGTTCCAGCCGTCTCTTCGTCGTTGCTGTTGTAAGTTCTTGCCGTCATCCTGAGCGCAGCGAAGGATCCCGACGCTCTACACTCCACCCATACCGTCAAACCTTTTCGGCCACAATCTCTCTTGCATCTGCCTTTTTTCTAACCCAGCCACAAAACTTCGGGTGCCCCATCCATGTCGCAGCCTCATCGCGACATGGGTGGGAAGGTACAATCTTCCCACCCAGCCTCTGCCTTTGCTGTTGTTGTTTGTTCTTCTCCAACCACGACTCTACTCCCGACAACCCGAGCACCTTCTCCCACCAGACTGTCAAACCAAAAAACCACCCAAGCAACGGCAAACAAACAACATCCACGTTGCCGATTAGTTTCTCTCCATCAGTTAAACTAGATACAGAATCAAAGAAAGCCCTTAGCCTTTGGCCGGGGCTTTTCTATTGATAACCCGTAACTTCAAGCAGGAGACGACTTTAGCTGTAACCGGTTTAGCTGCACGACTTTACGCGCATCAATCCATGCAAGTAATTGAATACAAGGATTTTACGCCAAAAGTGGGGGGGAGGGGGTGGGTATCTAAGGGAACGTGAAGGAGGGCAGCCCGAAGGGCAGTCCTCCTCCACAACATAGACCAAGTAGTTACTTCTTCGCCGTAGCAAAGCGCTTGTTGACTTCTTCCCAGTTGACGGTGTTCCACCAGGCAGCGAGATAATCGGGCCGTTTGTTCTGGTACTTCAGGTAGTAGGCGTGCTCCCAGACGTCATTGCCCAGAATCGGGTAGTGACCCTGCGAGAGCGGGTTGTCCTGGTTGGCGGTGGTGACGACCTTCAGCTTGCCACCCTCGAAGATCAGCCAGCCCCAGCCCGAGCCGAACTGCTTGGCCGTCGTCTCGTTGAAGAGCTTCTTGAAGTCCTCGAACGAGCCGAAGTCGGTCTTGATCTGCTCGGCGATTGCACCCGTCGGCTCACCGCCGCCGCTCGGCTTCATGATCTGCCAGAACATCGTGTGGTTCACATGTCCGCCGCCGTTGTTCTGGACGACCTTGCGCACATCCTCAGGGATGCTCGCGAGGTCCTTCACGAGCTCTTCAGGAGACTTTTTGCCCAGCTCCGGGTGCTTCTCCACCGCGCCATTCAGATTCGTCACGTAGGTCTGATGGTGCTTGTCATGGTGCAGCTTCATAGTCGCTTCGTCGATGTGCGGTTCAAGCGCCGCATAGTCATAGGGCAAAGGGGGTAGTTCGTAGGCCACGATATTCTCCTGTCGTCTTGCGTTTTTCTTCTGTCGGTCAGGCATCCCGCACGCTGACCGTTTCACTTCTTCGATGCCATCCGCGCTCTCCGCGATGCAAGTCGCGAAGCCCGTGCAGCCTCCGAAATCATAGCGCACCTGGAACATTCATCGCCCGTTCACCACTGCTTCGTACCACCAGAAGCAGTTTTTAGAGTCTAATAAAGCCAATGAGTGATCTCGCCGCCTCCTACCGCTGGCTCGATGACGATGGTCCCGCCTTCGGCTCTCCTGGCCTGGAACCTCGCTGGACCTCCAGCCGGAAGGACGCGGTTGTAACCGCCTATTCTGCCTCCAGCCGTGTCTGGTTCACCCTCTCGCACGGCACCCTGAATGAGATTTATTACCCTACTATCGATCGGCCGCAGACCCGCGACATGGAGCTGCTCTTCTCCGATGGAGAGACCTTCTTCCACGAAGAAAAGCGCCACTTCGAGTACGACTTCCACTACATCGACTCCGACGCCCTCGCCGTTCGGGTCGTAGCCAGCGATCTCGATGGCCGTTATACAGTAACGAAGGAGTTCATCAGTAACCCTCACTATCCCGCGGTCCTGATGAACGTGAAGATCACCGGAGACGAGGAGGTCATCTCGCGCCTCAAGTGCTATGCCTTGCTCGCTCCGCACCTGAACGGTGGAGGAGCAGGCAACTCCGCTCGCTCCCTCGATGTCGCCGGCAAGCGCTGCCTGCTCGCGTGGAAGGGCAACACCTCGCTCGCCATGGGAGCAGACTGCGGCTTCACCCGCTCCTCCTGCGGCTACGTCGGTACGAGCGACGGCTACCAGAACCTCTGTCTGGATAAGCGGATGAGCTGGCAGTTCGGTCAGGCCCTCGACGGTAACATCGCCGTCATGGGCGAGATCGACATCGCCATGCACCGTGAGTTCACCATAGCCATCTCCTTCGGAGATGGGCATCACGCTGCCCTCACCGGCATGATGCAGAGCCTCGCCACGCCCTATGACATACATCTCAAGCGCTTCCTGCTTCAGTGGAGCCGCGCCGCGTCGCCGGAGCGTCTCGGCGCCGCCGCCACTGACGATGGCAAGCTGATGCGTATCAGCCACAACATCCTGCTCACCCACGAGGACAAGACCTACTCCGGCGCCTTCATCGCCTCCGCCTCCATCCCTTGGGGAGCATCGAAAGGCGACTCCGACCTCGGCGGCTACCACCTCGTCTGGACCCGCGACATGGTTCAGACGGCGACGGCACTACTCGCATGCGGACGCAACGACACCGCCCTCCGTGCCCTTGCATACCTGGCCTGTACCCAGCGTCCCGACGGAAGCTTCGCCCAGAACTTCTGGATCGACGGTACCCCGTACTGGACGGGCATCCAGCTTGACGAAGTCGCCTTCCCGATCATCCTTGCCTGGAGACTCTGGAAGCTGAACAGTCTCGGCAACCTGCAGGTCTTCTCCTTCGTCGAGCGTGCCGCTACCTTCCTGGTTCGCTACGCCCCCGTCACCCAGCAGGAACGATGGGAGGAGACAGCAGGCTACTCCCCCTCCACCCTTGCAGCCGTTATTGCAGGTCTCATCTGCGCCGCCGATATAGCGCGAGCGCACGCTTCTCTAGAGTTCGCAAACTTCCTCGAGACCTACGCCGACTGGATCGAATCCCACCTCGACGAGTGGACGACTACCACAGAAGGCATCCTCCACCCGGACGTCAAGTATCACTACATGCGAGTCCGTCCCCCATGCCCGGGAGAGCCCTTTCATGATCCCAATGCCGCTCCAGGCACCTTTCGCATCGCCAACCGCGCCCCCGGCGAGCGGTACGAGTTCGAGGCGCGCGAGGTTGTGGACGCAGGATTCCTCGAACTGGTTCGCTACGGCATCCGTCGTGCCGATGACCCGCTCATCATCGATTCCCTGAAGGTCATAGACTATTGTCTGAAGATCGACACCCCCTACGGTCCCTGCTGGCGTCGCTATAACCACGACGGCTACGGCCAGAAGAAGGACGGTGGGCCTTACGACGGCTGGGGGCAGGGACGCGCATGGCCTCTGCTAGCCGGGGAGCGCGCTCATTACGAACTCGCTGCAGGCAATCAGTATCAGCCTCTGATCACCGCGATGGAGGAATTCAGCTCCATGGGCGGCATGATGCCCGAGCAGATATGGGACCACGAAGACATACCTTCGGAACACCTCTTTCTTGGTCGCTCCGCCGGCTCCGCACAGCCTCTGGTCTGGGCGCACTCGGAGTATCTCAAGCTGCTCCGGTCTGCTGCCGATGGGCGCATCTTCGACCGTATCTCAGTTGTTGAAGAGCGGTATGCCGTCCCCCCAGGAAAACGAACCTTTACCAACCATGTTGAAATCTTCCAGACAGGTCGCCCACTCTCGACGATTCCAGCCGGCAATACGCTCCGTATCGTGGATCCTCGACGCTTCCGGGCCGTCTATACCTTTGACAACTGGGCCACAACTCTTACCCTTGACTCGGATGCCATCGGCTACCCTGGTTCCTTCGTCGACATCCCCACCAACCCACAACAAACCGGCACCATCGTCTTCACTCTCAACTGGCACAGCCAGGGCGAGGATCGCTGGCTTGGCCGGAATATTGAAGTTTCTATCGTTTCACCAATACCGTCCGATGCATCGGGTCTCATCCCGCTTGTACACTGTTAGGGATAGGCCAAAATCATATAAAAACTGAGATGTAGCCCCGTGCTATGTCTCGTCATCACAAAGGAAAAGAATGAGCGATCAGCAGCAGCATGAGTTAGACCAGCTTTCGATCAACGCCCTCCGCTTCCTCGCCGTCGACGCTGTTGAAAAAGCCAAGTCCGGCCACCCCGGCGCGCCCCTCGGCTGTGCCCCCATCGCCTATCTGCTGTACCACAAGTTTATGAAGCACGATCCGTCGGATCACAAGTGGATCGACCGCGACCGCTTCATCCTCTCGAACGGCCACGCCTCCGCGCTGCTCTACGGTGCGCTGCATCTCTCCGGCTACGACATGCCCATGTCTCAGCTCGAGCAATTTCGCCAGTGGGGATCGCACACCCCCGGACACCCGGAGTACGGTGAGGCGTCAGGCGTAGAAGTCACCACCGGCCCTCTCGGCCAGGGTCTCGGCATGGCCGTAGGCATCGCCACGGCAGAGAAACATCTCGCGGCCGTTTATAACCGCGATACCTACAACATTGTCGACCACTACACCTATGTTCTTTGTGGTGACGGTGACCTGATGGAAGGCATATCCCATGAGGTAGCTTCGTTGGCCGGAACCCTCGGCCTCGGCAAGCTCATCGTCTTCTACGACGACAACCTGATCTCCCTCGACGGCCCCACTGAGCTTAGCTACACAGAGGACGTAACCAAACGTTTCGAGGCCTATCACTGGCACGTGCAGTCGGTCGCCGACGGCAACGACCTTCAAGCGCTTGAGGACGCAATCCTTGCCGCCAAGGCCGAAACCACGCGTCCTTCGCTCATTCGCGTACACACTGTAATCGGTTATGGCAGCCCCAAAGCCGGCACCAACAAGGTTCACGGCGAAGCTCTCGGCGCCGAGGCAGTCAAAGCCACCAAGAAGAACCTCAACTGGCCCGAGGATAAGACCTTCTACGTACCCGACGAAGCTCGCGCCAACTGGGACACCATCAAGCTTCGCGGCAAGGATGCACACAACGAATGGCAGGCGGAGTTTGAGGGGTACAAGAAGGCCTATCCAGAGCCCGCCGCAGAGTTCGATCGCACCGTCAAGGCTGTGCTCGCCAAGGACTGGGAGAAGAAGATTCCCGTCTTCCCGCCCGACAAGCCCGTTGCTACCCGCAACGCCGGCCAGGTCGTCATGAACGCAATTGAGAAGGTTGTTCCCGAGCTCTTCGGCGGCGCAGCTGACCTAACCGCCTCCACCAAGACCATATTCAAGGACTCGCCCAGCTTCCATGTCGATCCCACCGGCCGCAACGTCTTCTTCGGCGTCCGCGAATTCGGTATGTGCGCCATGGTTAACGGCATGGCGGCCCACGGCGGTCTCATCCCCTTTGGTTCCACCTTCTTTACCTTCTCGGACTACTGCCGCTCAGCTCTTCGCATGGCCGCGCTGATGAGCGTCCATTCGCTCTTCATCTTCACTCACGATTCTGTCGGTCTCGGCGAGGATGGTCCTACCCACCAGCCCATCGAGCACCTGATGGCCCTCCGCGCCATCCCGCAGCTCACCGACTTCCGCCCTGCGGATGCCAACGAGACCGCCGCCTGCTGGCAGCTTGCCCTCGAGCGTAAGAGCGCCAGCTTCATGGCTCTCTCCCGCCAGGATCTTCCGGTCCTCGATAACGAGAAGTACAAGGTGCATGATGGTGTGAAGAAGGGTGCTTACGCGCTGGATAACTCCGGTAAGGACATCATCCTCATCGCCACCGGCTCCGAGGTCTCGCTCATCGTCAAGGCTGCGGAAGAGCTCAAGGCCGCCGGCATCAACGCTTCTGTAGTCTCGATGCCAAGCTTCAAGATCTACGACGAGCAAGATTCAGACTACAAGACAAGTCTGCTCCCCGAGGCCACGCCAAAGCTCGCCGTCGAAGCCGGAGCCACCATGGGCTGGTATAAGTACATCGGCCACAATGGATCTGTCATCGGTCTGGATCGCTTCGGCGCCTCTGCCCCCGGCGCCATCGCGCTCGAAAAGCTTGGCATCAGCGTCTCGCATATCGTCGAGCAGGCGAAGAAGCTGGTGAAAAAATAGTCATCGGGCGAGGTATTTAGCCTCGCCCTTTCTTTTTTGAAGCAGTAGAGATCGTCGCTCCGACCCATCTGCGCCGAATCACGAACTGCCGCATCCAAAGATCAGGGCACTATGAAGATTGCAATCGCCTCCGACCACGCTGGCTTTCCTCTCAAAGGGGAGGTCCGCGACTATATTACAAAGCTTGGCCACGAGGTCCAGGACCTTGGCGCCTACAACACCGAACCCTCCGACTACTCCGACTTCGCCATCTTGGTAGGCAAGGCCTTGATGTCGGGCACAGCCGAACGCGGCATCCTCATCTGTGGCTCCGGCGTAGGCGTCTGCATCGCCGCCAACAAGATGCCAGGGGTGCGAGCAGGCATGTGCCACGATACCTACTCCGCTCATCAGGGTGTCGAGCACGACGAGATGAACGTGCTTGTTATGGGCGCGCGCATCATCGGAACCGCGCTCGCCTTCGAGTGCGTTGACTCCTACCTGAAGGCCAGGTTTATCGCTACGGAAGAACGCTTTGTCCGTCGGTTAAACAAAGTTAAGGCCATCGAAAAGCAGTACATGCCCGCTGCTGTCATAGCTGCCCTTACCTCCAAGGCGCTGTAACTCCCGATAACACTAACACTGCGTAGAATGGATACAGATCATGCCTAAAACGATTAAGCCCCGTACATGGTTCATCACTGGTGCCTCCACCGGCTTCGGCCGAATACTTGCCGAAGAGGTGCTCAAGGCTGGCGGCAATGTGATCGCTACCGCGAGGAAGCCCGAGCAGATTACTGATCTCGAGCAGCAATATCCCCAATCCGCGAAGGCCCTCGCTCTCGACGTTACCAACGCCGGCCAAGTTGATTCAGCGGTCAAGCAAGCGTTCGCCCAATTCGGTCAGATTGACGTGCTGGTCAATAACGCAGGCTACGGAATCGCAGGTGCCATTGAAGAGGTCACCGAAGCCGAGTTCAGGCCTGTCTTCGAAACCAACGTCTTTGGCTTGATCCGCGTCACCCGTGCCTTCCTGCCTTACCTGCGCAGGCAGGGCAGTGGACACATCCTCAATATCTCCTCTATCGGTGGTGTCACCGCCTCCCCCGGCTGGGGTTACTACCAATCCACCAAGTTCGCTGTTGAAGGCCTCTCCGAGGCTCTCGCAGCGGAACTTGCCCCACTTGGCATCCACGTTACCCTCATCGAGCCCGGACCCTTCCGCACCGATTTTCTCGGGCGCTCCGGCGTGGCAGCCGCACAGCGTATTGCAGACTACGACGCTACCGCGGGCAACGCCCGCCAGTATCAGAGTGCTCAGAATGACAAGCAGCCCGGTGACCCCGTCCGCGCAGTCCACGCCATGATGCAGGTCGTCGATTCGCCCCAACCACCACTCCGCCTTCTGCTGGGAGCGGGAGCACTCAAGCGTCTCCGCGGAAAACTGGATGACTGGCAACAGGAAATCGCCGCCTGGGAGTCCATTACCGTCGGCGCAGACTTTCCGGAGAACCAGTGAACCAGGTCAAGATCCTCTTTATTGACGACAGGTTTAAAGCTTGCGAAGCCGCAAAGACCATTCGCCTCGAATCCTCCGCACAGCTCAAACGTGAGCTCGCTCAACTCGGCGTTCAAACCGCCTAAGAAGGGAACACATGGAACTCGGAATTATTGGACTTGGCAAGATGGGCTTCAATATGGCGGAGCGTCTCCGCCTTGCCGGCCACAAGGTTGTCGGCTTCGACTTCAACAAGGAAGCAACCGCGAAGCTCACCGCATCGGGCTCTCTCGGTGTCGACTCTCTCGAAGATCTCGTCAAGAACCTCACTGCGCCACGCGCCATCTGGATCATGGTTCCCTCGGGCGATCCGGTCGACCAGACCATCGCGAAGCTCGAGCCGCTGATGCAGAAGGGCGACACCTTCATCGACGGCGGCAACTCCAACTACAAGGACACGCAGCGCCGCCACGCCGAAGCTGCCGCTAAGGGCTTTGAGTTCATCGACTGCGGCACCTCAGGCGGCGTATGGGGGCTCACGGAGGGTTACAGCCTGATGATCGGCGGCGACAAGGCTCCCGTCGAACGCCTCACCCCCATCTTTGAAACTTTGGCACCCGCCAAAAATGAAGGCTGGGGCCACGTAGGCCCCTCGGGCTCTGGTCACTTCGTGAAGATGGTTCACAATGGCATCGAATACGGTCTCATGCAGGCCTACGCCGAGGGCTTCTCGATCATGAAGGCCAAGACACCCCTCAACCTCGATCTCCCACAGATCTCCAAGATCTGGCAGAAGGGCTCCGTCGTCCGCTCGTGGCTGCTCGATCTCACCGCTGGCGCGCTTGCCAAGAACCCAACCCTTGAAGGCCTCGAAGCCTTCGTTCCAGACTCCGGAGAAGGCCGCTGGACCGTGACCGAAGCCATCGATCTGAACATCTCCGCACCTGTCATTACAGAGTCGCTCATCCGCCGCCTCCGTTCGCGCGAAGAGAACAACTTCACGGACCGCATGATCTCCATCATGCGCGGAGCCTTCGGCGGCCACGACGTCAAGAAGTCCTAACCAAAGCACGAGAGGTATATCGATATGCCGAGCACACTAGCTAACACATCCGCCGCCCCGACCCCGGCCACGTCGCAGCCCGAGCGCACTCCTGATCCATGTGTCGTCGTCATCTTCGGAGCATCTGGCGATCTCACCAAGCGCAAGCTCCTGCCCGCTCTCTACCACCTCGAGCAGGCTGGCCTGCTCCCGGAAAAGATTGCCGTCGTCGGCGTCGCCCGCCGTCCCCTCGAGGACAGCTTCGCACCCGACATGAAGGAAGGCATCATCGCCGGCGGTGGTGTTGAGGAGTCCGATCCTAAGCTTGCCCCGTTTGTCGCCAAAATTCAGTACCACGCCATGAACTTCGACGACGCCGCCGGTTACGACGCGCTCAACAAGAAGCTCGCCGAGATCGACAAGCAGTTTGGTACCTGCGGCAACCGCCTCTTCTACCTGGCCACCGCACCCGAATACTTCTCCGACATCATCAACTACCTTGGCGAGCACGGCATGGCCAAGCCCGCGTCGGTGACCGCCCCCGACGGTTGCAGGACCTGGGTCCGAACCATCATCGAGAAGCCCTTCGGCCACGATCTAGAGTCCGCCAAGGCCCTCAATGACGAAGTCAACAAAGTCTTCAACGAAGATCAGATATTCCGCATCGACCACTACCTCGGCAAGGAGACAGTTCAGAACATCCTCGTCTTCCGCTTTGCCAACGGCATCTTCGAGAATGTTTGGAACCGCAACTACATCGACCACGTCGAAATCACCGCCGCCGAGGGCATCGGCATCGAAGGTCGCGGCCCCTTCTACGAGACCGCCGGAGCCCTGCGCGACGTCGTCCAGAACCACGTCATGGAGCTGCTGAGCTTCGTCGCGATGGAGCCGCCCGTCTCTTTCGAGGCCTCCGCCGTGCGCAACGAGAAAGTAAAGGTCTGGCGTGCCATCCAACCCATCCACCCTGCCGATACCGTCCGCGGCCAATACGGCCCCGGCATCGTCGACGGCAAACCGGTTATAGGCTACCGCCAGGAAGATCGCGTCCACCCGCGCTCCCAGACCGAGACCTACGCAGCCCTTCGCCTCGAGATCGAGAACTGGCGCTGGGCGGGCGTGCCCTTCTACATCCGCGCGGGCAAGCGTCTCGCCAAGCGCGTCACCGAGATCACCATTCAGTTCAAGCTGCCTCCCCTCCTTCTCTTCAAGGACCACGAGGGCAAGGGCGGCGAAGGCATCAGGCCGAACGTCCTCTCCATGCGTATCCAGCCCGACGAGGGCATCACGCTCCGCTTCGGAGCTAAGATCCCCGGTCCAAGCATGAACATCGGCTCCGTGAACATGGACTTCAGCTACGCTGAGGCCTTCGGCAAGTCTTCAGCCAACGGCTACGAGCGCCTGCTACTCGACGCCATGTTCGGTGACGGAACCCTCTTCGCGCATCGCGATGGAGTTGAAGCAACCTGGGCACTGATGACCCCCATTCTCGAAGCGTGGAAGAAAGATCCGGTCAAGGACTTCCCCAACTATGCCGCTGGAACCTGGGGCCCAGCCGCAGCCGATGCACTCCTCGAGTCCGAAGGCCGCAAGTGGCGCAAACTCTAACCTCATAACGGACAGGACACATGCCCCGCCCCGTAACCATGACATACCATATCGCTCCCACGCCGGCGGCCGTAGCTCAGGCCGCCGCGCAGCTGTTCACGTCTGTCGCAATCAAGGCCGTCGAAGCGCGCGGCCTCGCCCGCATCGCCATCTCAGGTGGAACCACGCCTAAGGCGATGTTCGCGCTGCTGGCCGATCCCGCCCAGCCCTTCGTCAAACAGGTTCCCTGGGACAAGCTCGACCTCTACTGGGTGGACGAGCGCTGCGTCCCACCCGATCACGCCGACTCCAACTACCGCATGACGAAAGAGGCGCTGCTCTCGAAGGTTCCGCTATCGACAGAGCGCATTCATCGCATGGAGGGCGAGCTTGAGCCGGAAGTCGCCGCCGCCCGCTACGAGTCCATCATCCGCAACAGCTTCAAGCTCGAGGGCGCCGAGACTCCGACCTTCGATCTCATCCTGCTCGGCATGGGTGACGATGGCCACACCGCCTCCCTCTTTCCGCACACCGAAGCCATCAATGACATGACCCACATCGTCGTCGCCAACCATGTTCCCCAGAAGGACACCTGGCGCATTACCCTTACCTGGCCGGTCATCAATCAGGGCAGGGAAGTAGTCTTCCTCATCGAAGGAGCGGCCAAGGCACAGGTACTCCACGATGTCCTGTTCGGCCCCTACCAGCCCGACACCTATCCATCTCAGATCATTCGTCCCGCAAGCGGCCGACTTACCCTCTTGCTCGACGCCGCTGCAGCGGCTAAGCTGCCAGCACCGGCAGATTCAACCTCCACCGGTACTTTGGAGCTTCGATAGATGATTCTCGCTGGTGATGTTGGCGGCACAAAGGTCCACCTCTCGCTCTACGACTTCACAGGCGGTCGACTCCACGCCCTACACGATAAGAAGTATCCCGCACTCGAGTTCGACAGCCTCGACGCAGTTGTCAACAAGTTCCTCGCCGGTGATGACGATATCCCGGCAACTAAAAGGGAAGATATCCTCGCGGCCTGCTTCGGCTGTCCCGGTCCCGTTCGCGAAGGTCGCCTGAAGCTGACTAACCTGCCCTGGACGCTCGATGTGCGCGACCTCGCACAATCTCTCTCGATCCAGCACATCTTTCTCATCAACGATCTTGAAGCGAACGGCTACGGCATCTCCGAGCTGACACCTGAGAGCATCTTTACCCTCCACGCCGGTGACGCAAACGCCGTCGGACATCGCGGTCTTATCGCTGCAGGCACTGGTCTTGGCCAGGCGCTCCTCATCTGGGACGGCAAACAACATCTGCCCATTGCCTCTGAGGGAGGCCACTGCGACTTCGCTGCTCGCTCCAACCGCGAGATCGCTCTGCTCGAATACCTGCGCCACACCCTCAAGGGTCGCGTCAGCTGGGAGCGCGTCGTCTCCGGTCTCGGCATCAAGAACATCTACGCCTTCCTCCGCGATGTCGAAAAGCTCAATGAGCCCGACTGGCTCCGCGCGCGCCTCGCCGCCGAAGATCCCAACGCCGTTATCGGCCAGTGCGCCGAAGACGGTTCCAGCTCCATCTGCTTCGAGACCATGAAGGTCTTCGCCTCCGCCTACGGAGCCGAAGCTGGCAACATCGCCCTGAAGGTCCTTGCCACGGGCGGTATCTACCTCGGCGGAGGGATCGCCCCCAAGATCCTCAAGACGCTACAAAACGGTTTCTTCGCCCAGGCCTTCCTGGACAAGGGCCGTCTCTCCCCTCTGCTGCAATCCATCCCCGTCCGAGTCATCCTCGACGACACCTGCGCGCTGTTAGGAGCCGCCGCCTACGCCGAAGCCCGCGCCTCCGAGCTCTCCGGCCACTCGGAGCGTGCCGCCTCCATCCAACTCGCATAATGGTTGTCATGATTCGGTATACCGAGGGAGCCGATATCGCAACAACACGGTGATTCGTAGCTATTGGTCACAATCTGCCCATGTTTCATGTCGTTTCTTTTGGGCCAACAGGCAGGGTTGCGTATCCTCAATACATGTTCTTGAATGTGGTGTTCCGCAATACTTTCCTCGCCCTGTCTACTATCGCTCTCACCGCAACAACTGCAGTCCAAGCCCAGCGCCTCCCCGGCGGTGTCCATCCCGAGCACTACAGTCTTATGCTCACCCCCGATCTTCAGGCCGCCACTTTTACCGGCACCGAATACATCGACCTTACCCTTGAAGCCCCCAGTACCACGATCACGCTCAACGCTGCCGAGATTAAATTTCTCTCGGTAATGGCCACGGTTGGAAATTCTGTGCCGAAGTCCCAGGCCGCCACCGTTACCCTCGATGACGCCAAAGAACAAGCCACCTTCACCTTCCCGGAGGAACTCCCCGCCGGTAAGATCACCCTGCAGATCAGCTATAGCGGCATCCTCAACGACAAGCTCCGCGGCTTCTATCTCTCCAAAACCAAAGCCCGCAACTACGCCGTAACCCAATTCGAGCCCACAGACGCTCGCCGCGCGTACCCCAGCTTCGACGAGCCAGCCCTCAAAGCGACCTACGATATCTCCCTTGTTATCGATGCCGCCGACACCGCTATCGCGAATACGAACCTCGTCTCCGACACCCCCGGCCCCATCTCCGGCAAACACACCCTCAAGTTCGCCACCACACCGAAGATGTCGACCTACCTCGTGGCCTTCCTGGTCGGCGACTTCAAATGCACCACCGGCAAAGCCGATGGTGTCCCCATCCGCGCCTGCTCCACTCCCGATAAAGTCGAGATGACGAAGTTCGCAGTCGAATCCGCACAGTATATTCTCCACTACTACAACACCTACTTCGGCATTAAGTACCCCATGCCCAAGCTCGACATGGTCGCCCTGCCCGACTTCGAGGCCGGCGCCATGGAGAACTTCGGCTGCATCACCTACCGCGAGACCGACCTGCTCGTCGACGCCAAGACCGGCTCAATCCCCGCCAAGAAACGTGTCGCCGTCGTCGTCGCCCACGAGATGGCGCACCAGTGGTTCGGCGACATGGTCACCATGGAATGGTGGGACAACCTCTGGCTCAACGAGGGCTTCGCCACCTGGATGGAGACCAAACCCGTCGCCAAATGGCAACCCCAGTGGAACTTCCCTCAGGACGACGCGCTGGATCTCGACAATACGCTTAATCTCGATTCGCAGAAGACCACCCGTACCATCCGCGCCAAGGCCGAAACCCCCGGCGAGATCAACGAGATGTTCGACGGCATCGCCTACGGCAAAGCCGGCGCGGTGCTCGGCATGGTCGAAAACTATCTTGGCGAAGAGGTCTTCCGTCAGGGAGTCCACAACTACCTTCAGGCTCACCTCTACGCCAACGCCACAGCCGAAGACTTCTGGAATGCCCAGACCGCTAACTCGCACCTTCCAGTAGACAAGATCATGGAGAGCTTCGTCACTCAGCCCGGCGTGCCGCTCCTCGCTTTGTCCGAACAGCAGCCCGGCCAGATCCCTATCGCGCAAAGCCGTTTCTTCCTCTCCCCAACATCCACCGGTAGCACCGCCCAGCAGTGGACTCTACCCGTCTGTATCAAGACCACCGGTAAGCCCATCTGCCGAGTCATCACCCCGCAAGACGCGGCCCTGCCCATCCCCGCAGACATCGGCATGCCGTTCCTGTACGACAACGCCAACGGCAAAGGCTACTACCGTACCGCCTATACGTCGCAGCAGTTCAACGGCATCATAGCCAAGGCCGAAACCGCCCTCACTCCGTCCGAACGTATCGGTCTCGTGGGCGACCGTTGGGCTCTTGTACGCTCCGGCCAGGGCACAGTAGGCGACTACCTCAATCTCGTCCTCGCGCTCAAGAGCGATCCCAACGCCGCCGTCCTCGACAGCGCGCTGGGTAAAGTGGACAGCATCGATGCCCGCATAGCCACTGACGACGATCGTACTCAACTCGCTGCCATCCTGCGTCGCGAGTTGAGCCCAATCTATACAGCGCTGGGCAAACCCACGAAGAACGAATCGTTTGACCGCCAACAGCTCCGCGCTCTCCTCTTCGAGACCCTCGGAGCCGCCAAGGATCCCACTGTCCTTGCCGAAGCGCAGCAGCTTACCGACCGCGCCTTCGCCGATCCCAATCACAAGGACAAGACCCTCGACACCCTCCTGACTGATGCCGCTATCGCCATCACCACGAGCAATGGTGACGTTATGCTCTACGACAAGATCCTCGCCGCCAGCAAAGACTCGCGAGACCCCGGTCAGCAGTCCGATGCACTACGGAATCTTGCCCGCTTCTGCGATCCAGCCCTCGTCACCCGCACCCTTGACTACGCGGTATCTGGCCAGGTGCGCAATCAGGATAGCTGGATCGTTCTCGCGATGTTGCTTAGGAACCGCGTGACCCGCGATCAGACCTGGAGCTACATCCAGCAGAACTGGGAGAAGGTCCACGCCCAGTTCACCACCAACTCCGGCGTCCGCGTCGTCGCCGCCACTGGCTCTTTCTGTTCCGCCAAAGAGCGTGACGAGGTCATCAGCTTCTTCGCGACTCACAAAGTAGACGCCTCCGAACGTACGCTGTCCAAAGCCATCGACAGCATCAACGACTGCATCCAGCTGCAATCCACTCAGGAGCCCAACCTTCACCAGTGGCTGGAGTCTCAATCGAAGCAATAGAGCTGGTTCACAGATATGTAGAGGTACGAAAATGTTTGTCATTCTGAGCGCAGCGAAGAACCCCCGTATTTTGTCTTTGCTTTTGCTGTTGCCTGTTCCTTGGCTCTATATGGCAAATCCAAATTTGCAATAGCCCATCACTTGCAGTGCCATCAAAGTGCTGTTGCAATGTTCTTGCAGCAGCACTTTCCTTTTGCACCGCAAGCGAAGCAGATTAGGAGAAGCCATATCCAACCCCAATCCGTACTGCGTCAGTGGGCTCCCTGTATCGCCATGCTTCTGCTGGGCTTTTTGAGTTATGTGGACCGCAGCGTCCTGGCCATCCTCAGCCCCACCATCCTTGCCGATCTTCATCTCTCCGCCACGCAGTACGGTTACGCCATCCTCGTCTTCAGCCTCTGCTACATGCTGGCCAACCCCATCTGGGGTTTCTGGATGGACCGCGCCGGCCTCTGGCTCACCACGCTCGCGGCAGTTCTTGTCTGGTCGATTGCCTCCGGAAGTCACGGCCTCATGCTCGGCTTCGTAAGCCTATGCCTCGCGCGCGCTGTGCTAGGCTTCGGTGAAGGCGCCACCTTTCCCGCCGGTCTCAAGACCGTCACCGAAACTCTCCCCGCCAGCAAACGCTCCTTCGGCCTCGGCATCGCCTATAGCGGCAGCTCGCTTGGAGCCGCCATCACCCCACTCCTCATCACACCTATCGCCGTCCGCTACGGCTGGCGCTACGCCTTCGCCCTCACCGCCTTCTTCGGCGTGGCCTGGATAGCCCTCTGGCTCCTCCTCCAAGCCACCGGCTGGTACGCCACCAAACCCTCAATCGCAGCGGCAGACCCAGAGAGAGAGGTCCTCGG
>Ga0193717_1000973_pt1 | contig 18030 bp, 15 predicted proteins | sample U2c2metaG_FD_145900 | JGI IMG/M metagenome (GOLD analysis project Ga0193717, IMG submission 145900) | Soil microbial communities from a riparian zone of the East river system, Colorado, United States - U2c2 | ecosystem: Environmental > Terrestrial > Soil > Riparian zone | place: USA: East River... | reverse complement strand
AGGCGGAGGGCAACCTCGGCGACATCGCCCAGCTCACCGGCGACATCCCGGTGGCACTCGACCACTACGAGAACGCCGAGCGGGCGTTCCGCAAGATCGCGCCCGGCCTGGTGCCGCGCACCCAGATCGACCTGTCGCGCGCGCTGCTGGCGGCCGGCCTCGCCGAGGACGCCGCGCGTTACCTCGACGACGCCCTGCCGGAGCTGCGGGACCAGAAGGTCAGCCAGGACCTGGCCGAGGCGGAGGTCGCCCGCGCGGCGGCCGCGTTGCTGGAGGGCGACCTGACGCTGGCCAAGCAGCTCGCCGGCTCGGCGCACCGCAGGTTCGTCAAGCGCGGCAGCCTGCCATGGGCCGAGGTCGCCGCGCTGACCAAGCTGCGGGCCGAGGCGTCCGCCGCGCTCGACCACCCCGGCGACGACCTGTCGCCAGGCAAGCCGGCCAAGCTCGCGCAGCGGCTGCTGGCGATCGGGCTCACCGACGAGGCGGCGATGGCGACCATGCTCGCCGTCCGGCTCGCGCTGCGGCGGGGCACGATCGACGCGGCGGAGGCGTTGCTGGCGCAGGTGCCGCCGCTGCGCAAGATCGCGCCGATCGACCACAAGATGCTGCTGCGCCTGTGCCGCGCGGAGGTCGCGCTCGCCCGTGGGCAGAGCCGCCGCGCGCTCGCACAGGCCAGGGCCGGACTCACCGAGCTCGGCGCCGCCCGGGATCGGATGGGCGGGCTGGACCTCGTGTGCGGCACCGCCGTCCACGGTCTGGAGCTGGGTCGGATGGCGGTCACGCTGGTGCTCGGCAGCGCCCGCACGGAGGCCGACGCGCGCAGGCTCCTGGCGTGGCAGGAACGCACCCGCGCGCAGGTGTACCGCTACGAGCCGATGCCGGCGATCGACGACCCGGAGCTCGCGAGCCGGGTCGCCGAGCTGCGGACCGTCCTGCGCACCATGCAGCAGGCGCGGCTGGAGCGACGGCCGGTCACCCAGCTCGAACGCCGGTCGACGGAGCTGCAGCGCGAGGTGAGCCGCCTCGGCTGGCACACCAGCCACTGGGGCAAGCCGCGGCCGGTGTCGTCGCCGGCGGAGATCATCGAGCGGCTCGGGGACCGCGCGATGATCAGCTTCGCCGGCCCGGCCGGCGACCTCGCCGCGGTGATCGTCGCCGGCGGGCGGACGAAGCTCGTTCGGTTCGGCGCCAAAGAAACCGTGCTCGAGCCGGCCCGTCAGCTACACGCCGACCTGGACGCCCTCGCGCCGGACGAGCTGATCGCGCCGCTCGCCGCGGCCGTGTCGCAGTCGGCGCTGCGGCGCATCGAGGCACTCGACCGGTTGTTGTTCGGCCAGAACGGCATCCCGGCCGAGCTGCTCGGCGACCGCGAGCTGGTGGTGGTGCCCTTCGACGGCCTGTACTCGGTGCCGTGGGAGTCGCTGCCGTCGCTGCGCGGGCGCGCGGTGTCGGTGGCGCCGTCGGCGACCGCGTGGGTGAGCGCGGCCGAGGTCGTCCCCGCCGACGGCAAGGTGGTGCTGGTCCGGGGGCCGAACCTGCCGACGTCGGCGACCGAGCTGGACCAGCTCCGCGAGGTGTACCCGGACGCGGTCGTGCTGGACGGCGCGCACGCGACGACCGACGCCGTGCTGTCCGCCATGGACGGCGCGAAGCTCGTGCACATCGCCGCGCACGGCACCCACGAGCCGGCGAACGCGCTGTTCTCGCGGCTGGAGCTGTTCGACGGCGGGCTGCTCGCACACGAGGTGGCGCGGCTGCACCGGCCGCCGACGCACATCGTGCTCGCCGCGTGTGAGCTGGCGCTGGCGCACATCCGGCCCGGCGACGAGCCGCTGGGGTTCGCCGGCGCGATGCTCGCGAGCGGTTCGCGCACGGTCGTGGCGGCCGTGAACCGGGTCGGGCACCGCTCGGCCGCGCTGACCATGACCGACTACCACCGCAGGCTCGCGAGCCGGCCAGCCGTCGACCTCGCCGAGACGATGACCGCCTACCACCGCAGGGTCGCGTCGGGCATCAGTCCCGCTCGCGCCCTGGCCGAGGCGACCGCGGCCGATCCCCTGCGGCGGCCGTTCATCCTGCTCGGCGCGGGTTAGGCGGATTGCGCAAAGATCGCCGACAGTTGACCATGGGGGCCATCGGACGGCGAAGGGGGCGTCATGAGCGGAGCTTGCGGAGCGAATCATCGATACTCAGGACGCCACCTCGCCCGCGGAGGGCGCCGGTGGAGCGGAGCTTGCGGAGCGTTCCGGCGCACCGGAGCGGGCGAGGGGGCGTCATGGACTTGTCGGATCCGCACTTCATCTCGCACCTGATCTCCGTCCCGCTGTTCACCGGCGTGATCGGGTACATCACCAACTGGACCGGCGTGCTCATGCTGTTCCAGCCCATGCGTTTCCACGGCGTGCGGCTGCCCGGCCTGAAGTTCATGTACTCCTACCTGCCGAGACGCGTGCAGGTCATCCCGGCGATCACGCGCGGCGGCCGGTTCGGGTGGCAGGGCATCATCCCGTCGCGGGTGTCGAAGATGGCCAGCATCTCGGTCGACAAGGCGCTGCTCAAGGTCGGCAGCATCGGCGACTTCTACCGTGAGTTCGAACCGGACAAGATCGCCGACCACATCGCGGCGACCGCGCGGGGCGAGATCCGCGGTGTCGTCGAGCGGATCATGGAGCGCGAGCACCCGCAGCTCTGGCACGACCTGCCCCCGGTGATCAAGTCGGCGGTGCACGCCAGGATCCAGCAGAAGCTGCCGGTCATCGTGCGCGGGTTGACCGAGCAGCTCGGCGAGTACATCGACCAGCTCATCGACGCGAAGCTGCTGGTGATCCGGCACTTCGAGGAGCACCCGGAGCTGATGAACGACATGCTCCGCCAGGTCGGCCGCAAAGAGCTGCGGTTCATGCAGAACTTCGGTTTCTACTTCGGTTTCCCGATGGGCATCGGGCTGGTGTTCATCCTGGCTGCGGTGCCGCAGTGGTGGGTGCTGCCGCTCGGCGGCGCCGTGATCGGCTGGGTCGTCAACTGGATCGGCATCAAGCTGATCTTCGAGCCGGTCTTCCCGCGCCGCATCGGCCCGTTCACGTTCCACGGCCTGTTCCTGCGTCGTCAGCCCGAGGTGAGCGACGTGATGGCCAAGATCATCGCCGAAGACATCATCAACATGAAGAACCTCGGTGACGAGCTGCTGTTCGGTCCCCAGTCGGACCGCACGAGGCAGATGCTGGAGACGTCGCTGCGCCCGGCGGTCGACGACGCGGTCGGCTTCGCGCGGTCGGCCATCCGGGTGGGCATCGGGACCACGCGGTACGACCGCATCCGGGACGCGGTCGCCAGCGAGGCGGTCACGTTCGCGTCCGCCTTCGGCGACACCGAGTTCGGCAGACAACAGTCGTCGAAGATCAAGGTGTTCGTGGCGAAACAGATGCGACAGTTGCGTTCCGACGAGTTCAACGAGCTGCTGCGGTCGGCCATCAAGCAGGATGAGTGGCTGCTGTTCGTGCACGGCGGCGTGCTCGGCATCGGCGCCGGGCTGATCCATCTAGTGATTTTCGGGGTGTGACATGGCTGATCCTTCCTCGTCATCGTTGGGACTGCTGCGAATCGCGGCGAACACGGGCCTGTCGACCGTGCAGTGGATGGTCAACACGACCGTGCAGACCAGCACCCGCGTCGTCCGAGGCGTCGCGTCCGGTGAGCCACCGACGAAGATCGTGGCCGACCTGACCAACGATCTGCGTGCCGCCGCAAGGGAAGTACTCGGCGTCACGGCGCCGGAGCCGCCCGCTCGGGGCGCCACGTCGGCCGAGCTACGCGCGCGCGGCGCCGAGCTGCTGGAGCGGTCGGCGGACGTGCACTTCGTGGAGGACATGCACCCGGCGTACGAACGGATTCTTGGCGAGATAGCGCCGGACGAGGCGCGGATCCTGAGGTTCCTGTTCAAGGAAGGTCCACAACCGACTGTCGACGTCCGCACCAACCGTCCACTCGGGATCGGCTCGGAACTGATCGAGGCGGGGCTGTCGATGATCGGGCGACAGTCGGGGGTCCGCCGCCTGGACCGGACGAACGCGTACCTGAACAACCTTTTCCGGCTCGGCCTGGTGTGGTTCTCCCGCGAGGAGGTCGAGCCGGAGCGGTACCAGGTGGTGGAGGTGCAACCGGAGGTGCAGGAAGCCATGGCACGCGCGGGAAGGGCCCCGAAGACCATCCGAAGAAGCGTGCACCTGACCCCCTTCGGCGAGGACTTCTGCCGAATCTGCCTACCAGCAGAAGACCACCCAACCCCCCGCTGACAGGCGCGACGGCGGGCCCGTGGCCCCCCGCGACCGTGCCCTGAAGGGCCCCTTTGGGGCACTGGGTGCCCCAAAGGGGCCCTTCAGGGCACGAGAAACCGGCGCATGCGGGTCCCGGGGCGGTGGGCACAAGGAGGGCCAGGCGCCAGCCTGCCCGTATCGCCTGAACCAGGGCGGCGGAGGCTCGCGGGTCAAGGGCGGCGAGCGCTAGCGAGCCGTCGGCGAAGCCGACGCCGAAGGCGCCCTTGACGCGCGAGGGGCCGCCCGTAAAATCCGCCGCCCCGTGACCCACCTGTTGCGACCGGGATCCCCGGAACAGCCTTGGCCTCCGGCCCCCAATTTCCAGCCTACCGTCGACCACCGACAGAAACCCGAGCCGCACAAGCACCCTGTGGACAACTCCGAACAACCAACAAAGCCGAACGGCCCGGACAAAAGTCCGGGCCGTTCGGAAACCAGCTACAGCGGGATCAGAAGTCCATCCCACCGGTCGGGTCGCCACCGCCAGCAGGCGCGGCGTTCTTCTCCGGCTTCTCCGCGACGACCGCTTCGGTCGTCAGGAAGAGCGCGGCGATGGACGCGGCGTTCTGCAGCGCGGAGCGCGTCACCTTGGTCGGGTCCGGCACGCCGGCGGCGAGCAGGTCCTCGTAGACCCCGGTGGCGGCGTTCAGGCCGTGGCCCTGCGGCAGCCCCTTGACCTTCTCCACCACAACGCCACCTTCGAGGCCGGCGTTGATGGCGATCTGCTTCAGCGGAGCCTCGACAGCCACCTTGACGATGTTGGCACCAGTGGCCTCGTCGCCCTCGAGCTTCAGACCCGCGAAGGCTTCCTCGGCAGCCTGGAGCAGCGCGACGCCACCACCGGCGACGATGCCCTCCTCGACAGCGGCCTTGGCGTTGCGCACCGCGTCCTCGATGCGGTGCTTGCGCTCCTTGAGCTCGACCTCGGTCGCGGCGCCGGCCTTGATGACCGCGACACCGCCGGCCAGCTTGGCCAGACGCTCCTGCAGCTTCTCGCGGTCGTAGTCCGAGTCCGAGTTCGCGATGTCGTTACGGATCTGGTTGACGCGGCCCTGGATCTGCTCGGCGTCACCCGCACCCTCGACGATCGTGGTCTCGTCCTTGGTGACGACGACCTTGCGGGCGCGGCCGAGCAGCGAGATGTCGGCGTTGTCCAGCTTGAGGCCCACGTCCTCGCTGACGACCTGACCACCGGTGAGAGTGGCGATGTCCTGCAGGATCGCCTTGCGGCGGTCACCGAAGCCCGGGGCCTTGACGGCAACGGACTTGAAGGTGCCACGGATCTTGTTGACCACCAGGGTCGCCAGGGCCTCGCCCTCGACGTCCTCGGCGATGATCAGCAGCGGCTTCGAGGCCTGCATGACCTTCTCGAGGACCGGGAGCAGGTCCTTCACGGCGGAGATCTTCGAGCCGTACAGAAGAATGTACGGGTCCTCGAGGACCGCCTCCTGGCGCTCCGGGTCGGTCACGAAGTAACCGGCCAGGTAGCCCTTGTCGAAGCGCATGCCCTCGGTGAGCTCAAGCTCCATGCCGAGCGCGTTGCTCTCCTCGACGGTGACAACACCCTCCTTGCCGACCTTGTCCAGCGCCTCGGCGATGAGCTCGCCGATCGTGGTGTCAGCAGCGGAGATGGAGGCCGTCGCGGCGATCTGCGCCTTGGTCTCGACCTCACGCGACATCTTGTGCAGCTGCTCGATGACAGCTTCGACAGCCTGCTCGATGCCGCGCTTGAGCGACAGCGGGTCGGCGCCGGCTGCCACGTTGCGCAGACCCTCACGCACGAGAGCCTGGGCGAGCACGGTCGCGGTGGTGGTGCCGTCGCCAGCGACATCGTCGGTCTTCTTGGCAACTTCCTTGACGAGCTCGGCCCCGATCTTCTCCCACGGGTCCTCGAGCTCGATCTCCTTGGCGATGGAGACACCATCGTTGGTGATGGTGGGCGCGCCCCACTTCTTCTCGAGCACGACGTTGCGGCCACGGGGGCCGAGCGTCACCTTGACGGCGTCGGCGAGGATGTTAAGCCCTCGCTCAAGACCGCGGCGCGCGTCCTCGTCGAACGCGATCAACTTGGCCATTGCGGTGTAAGTCCTCCGTATGTGACCACGGGTGCACCCGTGGTCGTGGACGTTCACGTAGCTCGGCCAGGCGCGGTGCCCGCGACGGACGACCGGGGTTATCCCGGCCTCACCGTCCCGACCAAATTAACTGGCACTCGGCGGTGCCGACTGCCAGCACCGTGTTTAGCACTCTCCCCATGAGAGTGCAAGAAGAGCAGCTCAGCGACTGGCTGTCTCGGAAGGCTCGGAAGCCTTCGACGAGCCAGAGTCGGAGTCGCCCACCTTGATCGACGGCACCGACTTGCGGGTGGTGGTCGTGGTCTGCTCGGTACCGCCGGGGTTGTTGTTCGAGCCGGGCTCGTCCTCGGCGGAGAAGAAGAGGATCGCCGCCACGATCAGCCCGATCGCGACCAGCCCGACGAGCACCGGCGCGATCCAGCGGGCGCCGCTGGAGCTGTCCGACGACGTGAACGCGGTCGCGCCGGCGGGCACCGGCGGACGCAGCCGCACCGGGTCGGCGCTGGAGGAGTGCACACCGGCGGGCTGGCGCTGGTAGCCGCCGGACGGCGTGGCCTGCGGCGGCCGGTAACCCTGCTGCGGCCCCATCGGACCACCCGGCCGTGGCCCGACCGACACCGCGGGCGGCCGCCGCACGGGTTGGGTCAGCGCCTTGCGGGCCGCGGCGATCAGCTCGCGGCACGACGCGTACCGGTTGGCCGGGCTCTTCGACATGCCCCGGCGGATCACGTCGTCGATGGCGGGCGGCAGGTTGGGCACGTAGTCGGTCAGCGCGGGCGCGTCCCGGTTGAGGTGGCCCTGGATGACCTCGGGCACCGGCCCCTGGAACGGCGGCCGCCCGGACAGGCACGCGAACAGCACGCAGGCGAGCGAGTACGCGTCGGTCCGCCCGTCGACCGGCTCGCCGCGCAGGTGCTCCGGCGCCGCGTACGTCGGGGAGCCGAGGAAGTCGCCGCCGCGCGTGCGGTGGCCGGTGGCGCCACGGCGGGTCAGGCCGAAGTCGGCGACGTAGATGTGTTCCGCGGTGGACTCACGGCTCGTGACCAGCACGTTCGCTGGCTTGACGTCCAGGTGGACGAGCCCGCGCTCGTGCAGGTTGTCCAGTGCCTCGGCGACCTGGTTGAGCAGGGCGAGCGCACGCTCCGGCGTGAGCGGGCCGTCCTTGATCAGCGACGCGAGGTCGGAGCCGTCGACGAGCCGCATGGCGATGTAGAGCAGGCCGTCGACCTCGCCGAAGTCGTACAGCGGCACCACGTTCGCGTGGTCGATGGCCGAGGTGTTGCGTGCCTCGTCGACGAACCGCTCACGGAACTCCGGGTCCTCGGTGAGGTGCTCGGCGATGACCTTCAGCGCGACCTTGCGGCCGAGACGGATGTCGGTGGCCTTGTACATCACGCTCATGCCGCCCTTGCCGAGCACACCGTCGATCCGGTAATGCCCCAGGCGACGCCCGGTGAGGTCCTGCGCCACTGCGTATCCATTCATTCGTCCGGGCCGCTGCCATGGTCGAGCACCCCGCAGCTCGAAATCGCGGGCAAGCGGCCCTGCCGTACAAAGCCTAACGTCCGACGCACGCCGCCCGCGCAGGGTTCAAGTTGATCTGGTCATCGACCGTTACCGGAACCGGCCAGCATGCTCGCCATGGCGCGGGCGTTGCGGGTCTGGATGAGCAACTGACCCGGGCCGGCGAAGTCGAGCAGCAGGCCCTCGCCGGTGCGGACGGACTGCGGTATCGACTGGCTCACCGCCCGGAGGCGGGACTGGGTGTGCTCGCTGTAGGCCAGCAGGTAGCCGGGGTCGACGGTGATCAGCTCGCCCTGTTCGAGGGTGACCACGTCCAGCGACCCGCACGCGGCGAGCACCAGCGCGCCGAGGCCGGACACGTGCTCGACGAACCCGGCCTCCGCGCCGAACAGGTTGCGGAACCCGGCCCACTGCGGGTCAGTGCGGACCGTCGCCGGCGCGGCGAGCCAGCACCCTTTCGTCACGCACCAGCCGGAGATGCCGTCCAGCTCGAGGGTGTAGACGTCGCCGGGCAGCGCCGGCGCGACGTCCACCCAGCCGCCCTCCGCGGGGGCCGTGAACACGGCGCGCACCGCCTTGCCGCGCGAGCCGGTCCTCGGTCTCGCGTCGACGATGACTCCGTAGCTCGTCGCGAGCATCGAGGCGTAGTCGGCCTGGACCGCCTCGCCGGGGGCCATCAGCAGTCGGGCGACGCCGAAGGCCGGGGTGTGCCGCGTGCGGACCTGCACCGTGCCCTCCGTGTTCGTGAACCGGTCAAGGTGCAGTCTGGCATGCACGTTCCCGGGGAGGCAGGATGCGGGACGTGCACGCCTCCGCCGCGGTACCGCTGCCCGTCACCGACTACCGGGACCGGGTCGCCGCCCTGCTCCCGACCACCCCGGTCGTCCCGCTGCCGGCGCTCGACTGTGTCGGGCTGGTGCTCGGCGAGGACGTGGTCTCGCCGGTGTCGCTGCCGCCCTTCGACAACTCGGCCATGGACGGCTACGCGGTCCGCTCCGTCGATGTCGCCGACGCCGCGGCGGACGCGGAGGTCGCCCTGCCGGTCACGGAGGACATCCCGGCCGGCCGGACCGACGTCGTGGTGCTGATGCCGGGGACCGCGCACCGGATCATGACCGGCGCGCCGGTGCCGCCGGGCGCGGACGCGATCGTCAAGGTCGAGGACACCGACGGCGGCGAGCACCGGGTGACCGTACGGGCGTCCGCCGCGCCGGGCACCCACATCCGGCGGACCGGCGAGGACGTCCGCGAAGGCGCGACCGTGCTGCGCGCCGGCACCGTGCTCTCGTCGCCGCAGCTTGGGCTCGCGGCCGCGATCGGGCGGGCCGAGCTGTCGGTGCACCGGCCGGTCCGGGTGCTGATCCTGTCCACCGGCTCCGAGCTGGTCGCGCCGGGCGAGCCGCTGCTGTACGGCCAGATCTACGAGTCGAACAGCGTGCTGCTGGCCGCGGCGGTGCGTGAGATCGGCGGCGCGGCGACCGTGCTGCGGTTCGTGCCGGACGACGTCGCGGCCTTCCACGCGGCGATCGCCGAGCACGTCGGCAAGGTCGACCTGCTCGTCACGTCCGGGGGCGTCAGCGCGGGCGCGTACGAGGTGGTCAAGGACGCGCTGACCGGCCAGGGCGTGGAGTTTGTGCGGGTCGCCGTGCAGCCCGGCGGGCCACAGGGCAGCGGCCGGTTCGGCGAGCTGCCCGTGGTCACACTGCCCGGCAACCCGGTGAGCGCGGCGCTGTCGTTCGAGCTGTTCCTGCGGCCCGCGCTGCTGGCCGCCATGGGGCACCGCGATGTCGACCGGCGACGGGTCCGGGTCAGGACCGCGGCAGAGCTGCGGTCGCCGGCCGGACGGGCGCAGTACCGGCGCGGTCGCCTGGCGGGGGACACGGTTGCTCCGGTCGGCGGACCCGGCTCTCACCTGCTCGCGTCGTTCGCGGCGTCGGACTGTCTGATCGAGGTGCCACCGGATGCCACGCTGATCGCGGAGGGTGACCTTGTCGACGTGCTGGTGATCGGGCGCGAGCCGTAGGCTTGCTCACGTGGGATTCCTAGCTTGGATCGTGTTCGGGGCCATCGCGGGCTGGGTGGCGAACATCGTCGTCGGCGGGCGCTACCGGCAGCGACAGGGTTGCCTGGTCAGCATCATCGTCGGCGTGGTCGGGGCGGCGCTGGGCGGACTGCTCTACCGGGCGTTCACCGGCGAGGAGAAGACCTGGGACTTCGACTTCGCGAGCCTCGGTGTCGCGGCCATCGGCGCCATCGTGCTGCTGGGTCTGTTGCGTCTGATCCAGGGCATCGCGGACCGTCCGCCTCGCGACCGACAGTAACCACGCCCCTACTTTTGGCCATTGCTCACCACAAGTGCGCGGACGTACACTCACCGGTGCGCTCCAGTAGGTCTACCGGCCGGCACGTGCACGTCGTCGGGGGGTGCACGGCTGGCCGGCGGGAGCTGTGACATTTGGGTCGCTTCGTTCCTCCGCTACCCGTCACTCAGCTCGCCTCCCAAGAACGTCACCGTCCGTGGCGGGCGTAGCGTGGTGTGAACTTGAATCCGCACCACGTTGCGAGGAATGTCCGGTTGATGACCGATCCGCACGAGCCCTCTGATTCGGGCCGGCTTGCCCACATCATCGCGCTGACCAGGAGTGTCGTACCGCCGATACACCCGGCTGGCCGCCCGTTCGCGCTCGGCGCGGCCGGTGTCGCCCTGGTGCTGCGCCGCCTGTCCCGCCGCCTCGGTCTGGTCGGCTTCGTGCTGGCCGGGCTCGTCACGTGGTTCTTCCGCGAGCCGAAGCGGGTCGCACCGACCCGGGCCGGCGTCGTGGTGGCCGCCGCCGACGGCGCCGTGTCGCATGTCGTGCTCGCCGAGCCGCCCGCCGAGCTGGGCCTCGGGTCCGCGCGGCGGCTGCGGATCAGCGTGTTCCTCTCCGTGTTCGACGTGCACGTCCAGCGCGCGCCGGTCGCCGGCGTGGTGACCCGCGCGGAGTACAAGGCCGGCAAGTTCCTCTCCGCCGACCTCGACAAGGCCAGCGAGGACAACGAGCGCAACTCGCTGCTGCTGACCACGCCAGAGGGCGACGACATCGTGGTCGTGCAGATCGCCGGGCTGATCGCGCGCCGGATCGTGTGCCAGGTCGCCGAGGGCGACAAGGTGCGCGTCGGCGACACGTACGGCCTGATCCGCTTCGGCTCGCGCGTCGACATCTACGTGCCGACCGACTCGCGGGTGCTGGTCGAGCCCGGCCAGCGCACCATCGGCGGCGAGACCGTCCTCGCGGAGCTGCCCGCCCGAGCGGAGCACTGAGTGGCCGGCCGATCGGCGGCGGGCGTTCGCCTGCTGCCCAACGCGATCACCGTGCTGGCCATGTGCGCCGGCCTGTCCTCGGTGCAGTTCACACTCGCCAAGAACCTGCCGGCGGCAATCGCCGCCATCGCGGTGGCCGCGCTGCTCGACAGCCTCGACGGCCGGATCGCGCGGCTCCTCGACGCCACCAGCAAGATGGGCGCCGAGCTGGACTCGCTCGCCGACGCGATCTCGTTCGGTGTCGCGCCCGCGCTGGTGCTCTACATCTGGAAGTTCGAGGGCAACCGACTCGGCTGGGTGATCGCGCTGGTGTTCGCGGTCTGCATAATTCTCCGGCTCGCCAGGTTCAACACGCTGCTCGACGACACCGAACAACCGCCGTACGCCAAGGAGTTCTTCGTCGGCGTGCCGGCGCCGGCCGGCGGGCTCGTCGCGCTGCTGCCGCTGATCCTCACCATCCAGATCGGCCACGAGGGCTGGTGGGCGTCCGACCTCGTGGTGATGGTGTGGACGGTCGCCATCGCCGCCCTGCTGATCAGCCGCATCCCGACGCTGTCGCTGAAGACCATCAAGGTGCCGGCGAAGGCCGCGGCGCCGTTGCTGGTGCTGGTCGGGCTGCTGGCCGCCGCGGTGATCACCTACCCGATGCTGGCACTGGCGTGCGCGCTGCTGATCTACCTGCTGCACGTGCCGTACGCGGTGCGGCGCAACCACTGGCTCGCCAAGCACCCCGAGGTGTGGGACGTGCCGCCGAAGGAGCGCAGGGCCATCCGCCGGGCCAGTGGCGTCGGTCGCAGGCTGGGGCTGCGGCCGCCGATGCGGCGGGTCGCGGGCGCCGCGCGCGCGGTGTGGCCGAGGCGCAACGGCGACCACGACACGCACAAGGTGCTGCTGCCGACGGACGGGCCACGCATGCGTCGCTCGGTGGTGCGCGGGCGCAACTGGCGGCGCATCGGCCTGCGCCGCAACCAGACCGGACCGACCACGCCAAGGAGCGACGAGCAGTAGCAACGATCGCTCCGCAAGCTCCGCTCAGTAGCGATGCTCGCTCCGCAAGCTCCGCTCAGTAAGCTCGCCGCATGCCACAGATCACCCTCACCGCCCGGCTGTCGCCGTCGGCTCTCGACACGCGACGCGGGGTGGTGCGGCTGCACCCGGAGGTGCTCGACGCGCTCGGGCTGTCGCCGTGGGACGGCGTGCAGCTCACCGGTGCGCGGGTCAGTGCCGCGCTCGCCGCGGCGGCCGACCCAGACAGCGCGCCGGGTGTGGTGCTGCTGGACGACGTGACGTTGACCAACGTCGGTATCACCGAGGGGTCCGAGGTCGTGGTCGCGCCGGCCGCCGTCGCCCCCGCCCGCACCGTGACGGTCGCCGGGTCGCGCCTCGCGTCGGTGTCGCTGCCGCCGGAGACCGTGCGGCAGGCGTTGATCGGCAAGATCCTCACCGTCGGCGACTCGGTGTCGCTGCTGCCGCAGGATCTCGCGCCCGCGCCCGGCACGGACCTCGGCGCCGTGCGCGGCAAGTTGTCCCGGGCGATCGGCATGACGTGGACCAACGAGCTGCTCACCGTGACCGCGACCGAGCCGACCGGCTCGGTCGCCGTGCATCCGTCCACAGTGGTCGGTTGGCGCGATGGCGCACGCACTGGCGAGTCGGTCGCGGCACTCGCCGGCCCGGCCGGCAGGACCGACTCCACCGTCGGCGGGGCTCCGCCGCCCGGCCAGGTGGACGTCGATCCCGTGGTGGCGCACAAGGAACCGCCGCCGCCGGTGAGCGACCTGATCGGCGCCCGCGAGGCGGCCGACCGCCTGACCGAGTGGTTCGACCTGGCGTTCCGCCGGCCGGAGCTGTTGAAGAAGCTGGGCGCCAACGCGCAGCTCGCCGCGCTGCTGACCGGCCCGGAGGGCGTCGGCAAGGCGACCGTGGTGCGCTCGGTCGCACGGGATCTCGACGCCGAGGTCGTCGAGCTGGCCGCACCGACACTCGCCGCCATGGAGCCGAACGCCGCCGCGCGGCGGCTGACCGACGCGGTCACGGCCGCGACGTCCCACACCCCGGCGGTCCTGCTGATCACCGACCTGGACGCGCTCCTCCCGGCGACCAGTCCCCCGCCGGTGGCGACCGTGGTGATCGACACGCTGCGCGCGGCGGTGCGGTCGCCCGCGTTCGCGATCGTGGCGACCACGGCCCACCCGGAGGCGGTGGACGCCCGCGTCCGCGGTGTCGACCTGTTCGACCGCACGGTGTCCATCCCGTTGCCGGACGCCAAGTCCCGCACCGAGCTGTTGCGGGTCCTGCTGCGCGACGTGCCGCTGGAGTCCGATGTGGACTTCGGTGCGCTCGCCGAACGCACCCCCGGTTTCGTCGCGGCGGACCTGGTGGCGTTGCGTCGCGAGGCGGCCGTGCGGGCGGCGCTGCGCCACAAGGAGGCGGCAGAGCCAACCATCGCGTTCGTGGACCTGATGTCGGCGCTGTCGACCGTGCGCCCGACGTCGATGTCCACTTCGGACAACCTGCAGACCGGCGGCCTCACCCTCGACGACGTCGGCGACATGGTCGAGGTGAAGCAGTCCCTCACCGAAGCGGTCCTGTGGCCGCTGCGCTACCCGGACTCCTTCGCCCGCCTTGGGGTCGAGCCGCCGCGCGGCATGCTGCTGTTCGGTCCGCCGGGGTGTGGGAAGACGTTCCTGGTGCGCGCGCTGGCGGGCACCGGGCAACTGAACGTGATCGCCGTCAAGGGCGCCGAGCTGATGGACAAATGGGTCGGCGAGTCGGAACGCGCCGTGCGCGAACTGTTCCGCCGGGCCGCGGAGGCGGCGCCGTCGATGGTGTTCCTCGACGAGGTGGACGCGTTGGCCCCCCGACGAGGCCAGTCGTCGGACTCCGGCGTCACCGACCGAGTGGTGGCCGCGTTGTTGACGGAGCTCGACGGCGTGGAGCCGATGCGCGACGTGGTCGTGCTGGCCGCGACGAACCGCCCCGAGCTGATCGACCCGGCGCTACTACGACCGGGCCGACTCGAACGAATGGTGTACGTGCCGCCGCCGGACGCGGACGCGCGGACGGAGATCCTGAAGTCCGCGTCGAAGAACACCCCGCTCGGCCCCGATGTGGATCTGCCGGCGCTGGCGGCGGACCTTGGCGGCTACTCGGCGGCGGACTGTGCCGCGCTGATAAGGGAAGCCGCACTGACCGCGATGCGCGAGTCCTTGGACGCGACCCAGGTGACGGGCACACATGTGGCCAAGGCAAGGGAAACCGTGCGAGCGAGCCTGGACCCGGCACAGCTGGCGTCACTGGAGGCGTACGCGAAGACCCGCTGATGCCCTGAAGGCCACCTTTTGGGGCGTTGCCGATTCGGGCCGGGCTACTTGTCGTTCTTGCCCTTCGCGGCCTGGTAGTCGTTGGTCACGATCACGATCACGCCTTCGTGCGCGTCCTGGATCCCGGCGAACCGCGCCTCGACGCGCATCCCGAAGTCGGCGGCGATGGACCGCGCGGCGGCTTCCTCGTCGGTACCGGGTCTGAAGTAGACGGTCGTGGTGGGGATCGTGCCCGCCGAGTAGTTCCCGACCTCCGCGACCTGCCACCCGTCGGCCTTCAGGTCGGCGGCGGCGCGCGCGGCCAGCCCCTTGATCGTGCTGTTGTTGTACACCCGCACCGGTGTCGTCTTGGTCGACTCACCGTTGCCGTCCCCGCCGGGCGGCTTCGTGGTGGTCGCCGGCTTGGACGGCGCGGGGGAAGACGAGGTCGGCGGCCGGGCCGACGTGGTGTCGGACGACGGCGGCCGGGGCGTGGCGGAAGTCGAGGTGGCGCTGGACGACGGCGGCCGGGGCGGCTGCTCCTCGCCGTTGCCGTCGGCGCGACCGTCCCCGTTGCCGCCGAACACGGTGATCAACCCGAGCACCAGCGCGACGGCGGCGAGCCCGAGCAGAGCAACACCTGCGACCCGACCAGGCCGCGTGGAACCGGACTCCGGTGTGGTCATCGCCGCTCGGCACCCAGCCGCGGCGCGGACCGCGCCCGCTGCCGCCCGGACCTCAAGCGGCGCAACCGCTTGACCAGCATCGGGTCGACCTCGAGTGCCGCACTCTTGTCGATCAGCCGGTTGACTAGCTGGTAGTACCGCGTCGGCGACACCTCGAACAGCTCGTGGATCGCCTGTTCCTTGGCGCCGGCGTACTTCCACCACTGGCGCTCGAACGCAAGGATCTCGCGTTCCCGCTGGGTGAGGTCACCGGCCGGCGGCAGCGGCCGCTGCGGCTCTGCCGGCAACTCTGCGGCGTTCATCTGGCTCCTCGCCGAGGTCAGTTCTGACCGGAATCACACGCGTGTGATTTCCGGGTGCCATTACATCACGCTACCGCCGCCCCCGCCTGGACCTGTACCCGGAACACGGTTGGTTAAGGTCACGCGCATGGCCGTTCACCCGATCCGGATCGCCGGCGATCCCGTGCTGCACAACCCGGTCCGCAAGGTCGAGGACTTCGACGACGAGCTCCGCACGCTCGTGGACGACATGTTCGAGACCATGGCGGCCGCGCGTGGCGTCGGCCTCGCGGCCAACCAGATCGGCGTCGATCTGCGCGTGTTCGTCTACGACTGCCCCGACGACGAGGGCACGCGGCACCGTGGTGTCGTCGTCAACCCGTCGCTGGAGACGTCCGAGCGCCCGGAGACCATGCCGGACCCGGACGACGACCTCGAGGGCTGCCTCTCGGTGCCCGGCGAGTCGTACCCGACCGGGCGCGCCGCGTGGGCGAAGGTGACCGGGCAGGACACCGACGGCGAGCCGATCGAGGTCGAGGGCACCGGCTACTTCGCACGCTGCCTTCAGCACGAGACCGACCACGTCGACGGCCTGCTGTACCTGAACCGCCTCGTCGGCCGGTACGCACGCGAGTCGAAGCGGATGCTCAAGCGCAACGACTGGGGCCGGCCCGGCCTGTCGTGGGATCCGGAGTCCGAGGACGAGCCCGAGGTTTAGGCCTTCCGCTGACGGCGAACGCGGAACAGCCGCCTGCTGGCGCACACTTGTAGTTGGTGCAACGGTGTAATTGGCGGTGAGGCGCGGATGTCGGAGGAGCTGGACGCATACTCCAGAACGGTGAGCGCGGTCGCCGCGTCGCTGACGCCGCACGTGGCGAGCGTCGCGATGCGGCGGGGCGGTGGCTCGGCGGTGGTGTTCACGGAGGAGGGACACCTGCTGACGAACGCTCATGTGGTGGGCGGGAGCAAGCGCGGGACGGCGAAGTACGCCGACGGCGAGGAGGCCTCGTTCGAGGTGATCGGCGCGGATCCGTTGTCGGACCTGGCTGTGCTGCGGGCCTCGTCGGCTCCGGCACCCGCGACCCTCGGCGACGCGGACACGCTGGTCGTCGGGCAGTTGGTGGTGGCCGTCGGGTCGCCGCTCGGCCTGTCGGGTTCGGTCACGGCCGGCGTCGTGAGTGCCCTCGGCCGTTCGCTGCCGGTGCGCCAGGGGCAGGCCGCACGCGTGATCGAAGACGTGATCCAGACCGACGCGGCACTCAACCCCGGCAACTCGGGTGGCGCGCTGGCCGACTCCTCGGCGCGGGTGGTCGGCATCAACACGGCGGTGGCGGGTTTCGGCCTTGGTCTCGCGGTGCCGATCAACAGCACTACCAGGCGGATCATCGACACGCTGATGGTCGAAGGGCGGGTGCGGCGGGCGTATCTCGGGGTGGTCGGCGTGCCGGCGCCGCTGCCCGACGACGTCGCCGAACGGACGGGTCAGCGGGCCGGCCTACGCGTGATCGAGGTGGTCGAGGGCGGTCCCGCGCACGCGGCGGGGCTACGCAAGGGCGACCTGGTGCTGACCGTGAGCCGCGAGAAGATCCACGACGCGCAGGGCATCCAACGACGCCTGTTCGCGGAGGTCATCGGCACGGACCTGGCGATCACGGTGCTACGCAACGGCGCGATGGTCGACGTCTACGCGAGGCCGACGGAGCTGACCGTCGGCTAGACGCGAGCCGGGCAGGTGGACGTGGTCGTCGCGGGCGAGCCGGCGCTGTCACTGCACAACACCGGAGAGCGGGTGCCCGCCGAGACGGTGCCCGCGCTGTTCGAACCGTTCCGCCGGCTGACCGCGGAACGCACCCACCAACGCGATGGCGCGGGCCTAGGCCTGTCGATCGTCCGCTCGATCGCGACCGCCCACGACGGCACGGTGACAGCCCGCCCCGGCGACGACGGCGGACTGCAGGTGACACTGCGGCTGCCGTAACAGCCGGCCGGTTCGATTGGTCTCCTTCACCAACCACCCATCACAACATGACCCCGGCGGACGGTGGCGCTTGTGGGCAGCGGCCATGCCGTGAAGGACCCCTTCAGGGCGTTGAGTGCCGTGAAGGGTCCTTCACAGCATGACGGACGTCCCGAAAGGACCGGCAGGGTGCGTGCTCGCACACGCATGGCTCACGTCCCCGTAGGTGCGTGCCCTGAACGGCGCGTTGGGTGCCCTGAACGCGCCTTTCGGGACATGCTTGTGGCTGGGCCACACGTGGGTGCGGTGCGCCTACCTCGAAAGGGTCCTTCAGAACGCAAAGGAGCCCCGTCCACGTGTCCTGACCAGCGACTTCACCGAAAGCCCCGCGCGCGATGCATCCCCCACCCGATCCCGGGGCAATGCCGCTTACTTAAGGAGGTTTTCCCAGGTCAGAGGCGGTCTGAAGAGTGTCCGAGGGACTATTCGTCACGCTCCGTCGCAATCGCCACCTGCGGAGACAGGCGACTACCTGCTGAAACTGTCCACAATAGACGGTTGTCTAAGCCGGTTCGGCGCCGTGGAGGTGCG
>Ga0193717_1000970_pt1 | contig 18062 bp, 23 predicted proteins | sample U2c2metaG_FD_145900 | JGI IMG/M metagenome (GOLD analysis project Ga0193717, IMG submission 145900) | Soil microbial communities from a riparian zone of the East river system, Colorado, United States - U2c2 | ecosystem: Environmental > Terrestrial > Soil > Riparian zone | place: USA: East River... | reverse complement strand
ACGGCTGGTTGGCCAGTACCGAAGCGGCGGCGGCCGTCAGGTATTCGATGACGTCTTCGGACGCCCGCCTTTGGGCATTGACCATCGCGACCCCGGCCTCGACCGCCGGAGTGGTCGCGGACAGCAGATTGAGCAGCTCGCGGTACGCCGCGTCCCGCCCGGAGAGCCAGGAGCGCGCTGTCAGCAGCCGGTCGTACGCCGTGCTCATCGCCGTGGTCAGCTGGTGCCGCGCGACCCGCGAAGTGGCTTCGTCCGTCGTCGACAGCATCGCCGCGAGCTCGATGTAGACATGCGCGACGGCGTTGCGCTCGGGGCTGGTCGCCCGCACCGTCCAGCTGAGCAGCGCGACGACCAGGCTCCAAGCGGCGCCGACCAGGAACCACCCCATCAGGATCTCGACGCGGATCCCGGTCACGTGCTGCCCGGTGCCCAGCGTGCAGAAGACGAACATCTGCAGCCCGGCGACCGACGCGTTGCTCCCCGCGGCGCTGATCAACGCCGATATCGCGGCCACCAGGATCACCGCCGGAATCGCCGCGGCGGGCTCACCCCCGGTGAGCAGTCCGACCAGGTACCCGGCGGACGCGGCCGCCGTCGCCCCGCCGAGCCGCCTCGCGCGATAGCGGTACGGACCTGCGGATTCCGACAGCACGGCCGGGAGCGCGCCGGTCGAGATCAGCGCACCGGTGGCGATGTCGCCGAGCGCGAAGGCCACCGCCAGCGGCATCATGAGCGCGAGCACGGCACGCGCGACCATGTTCCACGGCACGGGTACGGGCTTGCTGCGCAGCAGTTGCCTCAGCCAGTGGGGCGCGGCCAAGTCCGGACGAGTGGTGCTCACGGGCTCATCTTGTCTCAATCGGCGGAGACTCCATAACCTTCTTGATCACCACTAGTTATCCAAGTGCCAACAACAGTTCAGGAGACTCAGATGACCGGCAAGACCTTCTCGTTCGAGATCAACCGCACCAGCAGCGCCCCGGCGTCGACGCTCTTCCGCCTGGAGACCGACGGCGGCCGCTGGTCGGAGTGGGCGAAGCCGGTGGTGGTGCAGTCCAGCTGGGACCGTCAGGGCGATCCGGCCCCCGGTGGTGTCGGCGCGATCCGCAAGGTCGGACTGTGGCCGGTGCTGCTGCGCGAGGAGACCGTCGAGTACGAGCAGGACAAGCGGCACGTCTACAAGTTCGCCGGTCCGAACGAGCCCGCCAAGGACTACCGCGGCGAAGTGGTCTTCACGCCGAACGCCGACGGCGGCACGGACATCCGATGGTCCGGCTCGTTCGTCGAGAAGCTGCCGGGCACGGGCGCGGTCACGCTCGCCGTGCTGCGAACGACGATCAAGGTGCTTTCGGCCCAGCTCGTCAAGGCCGCCGAACGAGAGTGACACCGACAGTGGCGATCGACACGTAAAGGGACACGCTGGGTGTCCTACAAGACGATTGTCGGTGTCACCACGGTCCTCAGGCACGAGACGTCCCCGACGGTGACCACGATCTGCGTGGTGCCACAGGGAACCTCGTCGAGGACGAACCGGCCGCCCTCGTCCGCGGTGGTACACGAAGAACCGTGCTCGGCGACCCGGACCTCGACGCCGTACTCGCCGGCGGGCACGAGCCAGCCGTCGATGCGATGTCGCTGGCCGACCTTCGTCAGGTTGATCATCACCGTCAGATCGCTGACGGTGAACGTGATCGTGCCCTGGCCACCGCCCCGGACCCCGGACAGCGCGTCCATCCGTTCCCAGCGCGCCACCTCGACATCCAGGTTTTCCAGCGCGATCGCGAACTGGACCCGCTCGACCAGATCGCCGGGCGGAGGATCGGTTTCGTCGAGCATTCGACCGAGATCGGCAAGCAGTACCTGGTCGTCCGAGGAGATACTCCCCGTGGACCCTCCGATGTCGGTCATCGGACTCCCCCTTCACTGGACAGCAAGTCGCGCAACTGGTTGAGGCAGCGACCCCGAGTCGGTCCGACGCTCCCGCGCGGTATGCGCAGCGCGTCCGCGACCAGTTGGTATTCGGCCCGTCCGGCGAGAACGGTCATCCGCAGCAACTCCTGACAGCGCTGGGGAAGTCGGGTGAAGGCCTGCCAGATCCGGCGATCCCTGTCGGCTCGGATGGCTTCGTCTTCCGGCGCCGGCTGCGTGCTCGGCATCGACTCGGCGAACTCGTCGGTCAACGGCAGCGGCGGGGTCTTGCGTCCGTGCGGGCGCTGCGCCTCGCGGCGCGTGGTGGTGATCAGCCACGCGGCGAGCGCTTTCGGGTCGTGCAGTGATTCCAGGTGGGTGAACAACGCCAGCCATACGGTCTGGACGACGTCCTCCGCGGTGTGCCTGTCCAGTCCGTTACCGCGAGCGACATGCCATACCAACGGCGTCAGCTCCGCGACCAGGCGATTCATCGCGAGTCTGTCTCCCGCGCGGGCGGCATGCATGCACGCGGCGTGAAGTTCCGCACCGGTCAATCCCTCCCATGGAGGGTCGACCTCGGCGGTTTCGACATCGGTCACCGTCTCTGCCCCACTTCGCATAGCTCTTCAAACCGGTGCTGGCAGTATCGCGGGCCTTTCACAGTGAAAGGGGGCGAGGGCTGATCTGAGATACATACATCACTTACTTTTAGTAGTAGCAGAACCGGAGGTGCCGGGCGACGCTCGATCTTCTCGAGCGCCACCCGGCGGTCCCCACCCCTATCGAACGGCCCCGCCCCCGCGGCCGTCCGACCCCCTTTATTCGAGGTGCCCCTGTCTCCCGCCCCTCCGACGGGCACAGGGAGGTGATGTCCGCCAGCCCCCTCGGCTGTCGGCTATCACCCGATCTTGGTTACGGGTTCGGCGACTCGTCGATCCCTTGTTGCTCCATAGGAAGCAATCGGGAGGGCGCCAGATACATCGAAGCGGATCTTTTTTCGAAGATTTCTTCAGCTGCTACCGGTGGGAGCCGAGCGACTTCTCAGCGTGATCGTCCGGCGAGGATTTCGGCCAGTTGTGCGCCCCAGACGCGATATCCGGCGGGCCCGGGGTGGAAACCGTCGGCGGCGAAGGTGTCTTCGTCGAACAGCGCGACGGGCATCGGCGCGTGGGTCACGCCGGGGAGCGCTGCCAGGGACGCTGCGGCGGCGTCCAGCGCGGCGGAGCGCAGGCCGAACACGGCGCGCAGCGGCTGGGGCAGCGTCGGGAAGTGACCCATCGGCGGCACACCGGCGAGGAGCACCGGTACCGGGCCGAGCCGGCGGCGCAGCGCGACGATCAGGCGCAGCAGGTCACGCCGGAACCGCGGGGCCGAATGCAGTTCGATGGTGTCGTTGACCCCCAGCGCGATCACCACGACGTCGGCGGCTTCGGTGAACTCGACGAGCTCGTCGTGCACGGCGGCGGCGTTCGCGCCCGTCTTGCCGACGGCCTGCCACGCCACCTCCCGGCCGGTGCGCCGCGCGAGGGCGTGCGCGACGCTGCCGGTCAGGGCTTCTTCATGGGACTCCGCGCCGACACCGTCCACCGTGGACTCGCCGAGCACGAGCAGCCGGAACACCGGCCCGTCGCCCGTCGCCACCCCCGTGACGGGCCCGCTCGCGCCGGGAAGCCGCGGGGTGCTCCGGCGGACGTGCAGGCCTTGCACGGCCAGCACCGGCAGCAAGGCGAGCGTCGCGGCGTTCGCGGTGAGTCGGGACATGGAGTGAGCTTAGCCAGCGATCGAGACGGGGAACCGGCTGAACGTGTCGTCGTCGACGGCCTTCAGCAGGAAGTCGGCGACGTCCGCGCGGGCGACGGTGAAGCCACGGGGGTTCGCGCCGATCCTGCTGCGCACCGAGCCGGTGAGCTCGCCGTCGGTCAGCCGGGGCGGGCGCACGATGGTCCAATCGAGGTCGCTGGCGAAGATCAGTTCCTCCATCGCCGCCATGTCCGCCCACGGTTCTCTGAGCACCCGGCCGACCACCGGCTTGACCAGCGTGCGGACGAAGAAGCCGTCGCCTTCCCGGATCATGCCGCTGTTGCTGACGACGAGCAGCCGCCGGGTGCCGGTCCGCGTCATCGCGGCCATGATGCTGCGGGCGCTGTCGCGGGCCACTGTCGACGGCTTGAGATCACGCGCGCCGAGCGAGGAGATCACGGCGTCACGTCCCTTGACGGCGTCGGCGATGGCAGCCGGATCCATAACGTCCGCGGTGACGACGTCGAGCCGCTCATGCTGGACGTCGAGCCGCGCCGGGTCGCGCACGACCGCGGTGACCTGCTGTCCTGCCTCCAGCGCCTGCCGCACCAGGTGGCCCCCGATGCCGCCGGTAGCTCCGAAAACAGTGATCTTCATGGGATCTCCTCAGTCTCAAAAGCAGTGGTTAGTGAACACTCACCACTATACTGAGTAAGTACTCACTAACCGTCAAGCTCCCGCTGAGAAAGTACTGAGACATGGGAACGCGCGAAAAAATCCTCGCCGCCGCGGCCGAGATCATGACCGAGCAGGGCTACGCGCGGGCGACCACGAAGGAGATCGCGCGGGTCGCCGGCTACTCGGAAGCGACGCTGTACAAGCACTTCCGGGACAAGACAGAGCTCTTCGTCGCCGTCATCGGCGAGGAACTGCCGCAGGTCAGCAGGGCGGGCCTCATCGAGCAGGCCGGGACGGGCACGGTCCGCGACCACCTCATCCGGTTCACCCGGACCGCGCTCGACTTCTACACCGCGAGTTTCCCGATCGCGGTGTCCGTGTTCTCCTCGCGCGAACTACTCGAAGCGCACCGGACGGCGATGCGGGAGCGCGGCGCCGGGCCGCGGCATCCCGTGGACGGCCTGATCGACTACCTGCGTGCCGAGCAACATCTCGGCCGGATCCGCGCCGAAACCGACGTCGAAGCCATGGCTTTCCTGTTGCTCGGCGCGTGTTTCCAGCAGGCTTTCCTGATCAACTTCTCCGGCGAGAAGCCCGCGGACCTCGACGCGTTGTCCGGCAGTCTGGTCGGCACCTTGCTGACGGAGGTTTAGGCCTCCAGCTGATCCGTGCGCCACCGCTCGATGAGCAGCGGGAGCTCCCTGGCGATGTACAGGAAGAAGTCGTGAGTCTCCTGAAGTCGCTTACCCGCCGGGGTTTCCGGGCCCAAGGCGGTTATCCCGCGCTCGATGCTCTCCGCCAGTTGCCGGTAGATCGCGTCCTTGCGCCCGACCGACTCGTACCAGGCGTCGTCAAGAATGCGGTAGTGGTCGACCCGCTCGCCGGGCTCGCGTGCCTTGCTCATCAGGCCGATGTGGATCAGGTACCGGACGGCACCGGAGACCGCGGCGGGGCTCACCTGGAGCGATTCGGCTATCTCGGCGGCCGTCAGACTTCCCTTCTGGGTGGCCAAAACGGCCGAGAAGACGCGGGCGGGCATCCGCTGTAACCCGGCGTTGGTGAACACCAGGGCGAAGTCCTCCACGAAACGGCGTGCGGCCTCGTCGCTGGGCTGAGGTTCGGGCGTCGTCGTCATGTCGATCATCCTCTCTGACCGGTGTATCGGCCATCACCCCATCCATACATTTTTTTAACTTCACAACTTTGTGAAACGAGTGTACCTTCCGATTCATGGATAACGCCATCTCCATCTCCGGCCTCCACAAATCGTTCGGCCGGACCAAGGCCCTCAACGGCCTTGACCTGCAGGTAGCAACCGGTGAGGTCCACGGTTTCCTCGGCCCGAACGGCGCGGGGAAGTCCACCACGGTCCGGGTGCTGCTCGGCCTGCTCCACGCAGACAGCGGCGACGTCCGCCTCCTCGGCGGCGACCCATGGAAGGACGCGACGAGCCTGCACCGACGGCTCGCGTACGTTCCCGGTGACGTCAACCTCTGGCCCAACCTCTCCGGCGGGGAGGTGATCGACCTTCTGGGACGGCTGCGGGGCGGGCTCGATCAACGCCGCCGCAAGGAACTCATCGAACGCTTCGACCTCGACCCCAAGAAGAAGGGGCGCACTTACTCCAAGGGTAACCGGCAGAAGGTCGCCATCGTGGCCGCGCTCGCGTCCAATGTGGACGTTCTCATCATGGACGAGCCGACCTCCGGGCTGGACCCCTTGATGGAAGCCACCTTCCAGTACGCCATCCAGGAGGAGCGCGAGCAGGGCCGCACAGTGCTGCTCTCCAGCCATATCCTGGCCGAGGTCGAGGCGCTGTGCGACCGCGTGAGCATCATCCGCGACGGCCGGACCGTCGAAACCGGGACGCTGGCCGACATGCGGCACCTGACCCGCACCTCGATCATCGCCGAACTCGCCGGGCCGCCCAACGGCCTCGCCAACTCCGACCTCATCCACGACCTCAAGGTAGAGGGCAACAAGGTCCGTTTCGACGTCGAGACCAAGGCCCTCGACGACGTCCTCAAGCAGCTCTCGCAGGTCGGCGTCCGCAGCCTGACGAGCCAGCCGCCGACGCTGGAAGAGCTGTTCCTGCGGCACTACACCGCCGAAACCGCTGAGTCGGTGGCGAAATGACCGCGACCCTCGAACGTCTCGAAGCGCCGGTGACCGGGCCTTCCCACCCGTTCGTCGGCACCTGGCACCTGACGCGGCTCGCGCTGCGGCGGGACAGGATCGTCCTGCCGCTCTGGATCGTGATCCTCAGCGTCATCCCGTCCAGCAGCGCCGGCACCTACGAAACGATCTACCCCACGGTGGCCGACCGCGCGGGGCTGACCGCGTCGATCGGCGCGAACCCGTCGGTGGCCGTCCTTTATGGACCGGCCTTCGACCTGTCGACGGCCGGTGGTTACGGCGCCTGGCGCCTCGGCGGTTTCATGGCCGTGTTCATCGGCCTGATGGCCGTCTTCACCGTCACCCGGCACACCCGGGCGGAGGAAGACACCGGCCGCGCGGAGCTGCTGGCATCGGCGGTTTTGGGGCGCTACGCCGCGTTGACCTCGGCGGTGCTGGTGTCCGGTGGCGCGAGCCTGCTGATCGGGCTGATCAGCGCGGGCGCCCTCGCCGGAGCCGGGCTGCCTACAGCGGGCGCGTTCGCGTTCGGCCTGTCGACGGCGTTCGCGGGTCTGGTCTTCACCGCGATCGCCGCCGTCGCCGCCCAGCTCGCCGAATACTCGCGGACGGCCAACGGGATCGGCGCGGCCGCGGTCGGCGTCGCGTTCCTGTTCCGGGCGATCGGTGACTCGACGGTCGACACCAAGTGGATCTCGTGGCTGTCCCCGATCGGCTGGGCACAGCAGATCCGGCCATTCGCCGTCGAACGCTGGTGGGTACTGCTGCTGCCGCTCGCGGCGACGGTCGTCATCGGCGCGATCGCGTACATCTTGTTGCCGCGCAGGGACTTCGGCGTCGGCATCCTGCCGCCGAGGCCCGGCCCGGCCGAAGCGGTACCGTCACTGCGCACGCCGTTGGCGCTCGCGTGGCGGCTGCACCGCGGACCGTTGATCGGCTGGACCATCGGACTGGCCGTCTGCGGCGCGGTGTTCGGGTCGATCGCGAGCGGCATCGGCGACATCGTCGGGAGCAGCGAGCAAACGCGGCAGATCCTCGAGCGTATGGGCGGCTCGGACGTCATGACGGACACGTTCCTGGCCGCGATGGTCGGCATCTTCGGCATGACTGCCAGCCTCTACGGCGTGCAGGCCGCGCTGCGGATGCGCGGGGAGGAGACCGCGAACCGTGTCGAACCACTGCTGTCGACCAGCGTCGGACGGCTGCGGTGGGCGACGAGCCACCTGGTGTTCGCGTTCCTCGGCTCGGCCGTGGTCGTGGTGGTGACCGGGGTCGCGATGGGACTGGCCAACGGGATGCGCACGCACGACGTGAGCGGATCCGTCGGGGACACGATCGTCGCGGCACTGGTCCAGTTGCCCGCGCTGTGGGTGATCGTCGGCGTCACGGTGGCGTTGTTCGGGATTGCGCCGAAGGCCGTGTCGGCGGCTTGGGGCGTGGCCGGGGCGGCACTGCTGATCGCCATGTTCGGGCCGGTGGTCAACGCGCCGCAAGCGGTTCTGGACGTCTCGCCGTTCTCGCACATCCCGAAGCTGCCGGGTCAGGACGTCACCGCGACGCCGCTGGTTTGGCTGTCCGGGATCGCCGTGGTGACACTGGCCGCCGGGCTGGCGGGGTGGCGGCGGCGGGACGTCGGATAGTGGTCCCGACCCAGCGTGGGTCGTGAGTGCGTAACAGTGTTCGCCATCTGTCGACAGATGGCGGTAGTTGCGGACGCGCGGTATCACGTGATGTCGACATCTCGTGGCTGGCCAGCGGAAACGCCCAGCAAACCCGCCGCCTGCCCGCAAACGGGCCGTTGGGGCCATTCAACGTTCCCAACGGCCCGTTTGCGACATGTCGAGGCACGCCATATTTGCCTTACCCGTCAACAACACTGTTACGCACTCACGACTCCGTTGGCGTCGACGCGCAGGGTGGCCTGGGGGCCGCCCGCGCCGCAGTCGGGGCCGTTGGGGTACAAGAGTTTCGGGGTGACGTCGAGGGTCTGTTCCGGGAAGGCCGAGAGCCGGACGGTGACGCGGATCGGCTCGACGGGTAAACCGGGCAGGGTGACGAAGCCGTGTTTCCCGCCGGTGGTGGTCATTCGCGCGGAGCAGGAATCCGTCGGCTTGTCACCGGTGCAGGTGGTCGAGGCCGCCGCTGTCGACGGCGAAAGCACAACGTCCTGCGTGTCGCAAGTGCTCGCCCAGCAGGCGACGAGTGTCGCCGAATCCACCTTCGCGGCCGCCGCGGGCTCGATGTCGAGGCCGATGCCGACCTGAGTGCCGATCATCGTGCAGGCCCGCTCGCCGCCCGCGCCAGAAGGAGAACCGCAGGCCGTCACTGCCACCAGCACCATCGCCATCACGGGAAGCACGCGCATGGCTTGAAGACGGTACAAAACGCCCGAAGGTTGCACCGGACCTAAGGCGAAGGTGACGGACTCGCCGACTCGGTGGACGACGTCGTCGGACTCGCCGAGGTCGTGCTGATCTGGGTCGAAGTCGAAATCGAGGTCACGACCGTGGTGTGGGTTGTGGTGGTGGACGTCGGCGACGGCCGCAGCTGGGTCACGGTGGTCGGAACCGAGACGACGCCGGTGACCGTGACCGGAACGCTGGAAGTCACCACGGGAACTCCGGTGACGCTGACCGGCTCGGGACGCTCCGGGGTCAGGCGCCCGGCGACGAGCACGGCGGCGACCAGTAAGCCGCCCGCGAACCCGGCGACGATGCCGACCGCTGTCGATCCCAGACTCGGCCCGACCATGCCCAAACCTCCTCGATGCGTTGCCACGCAACTAACGAGGTAACAGAAAGTTATACAGGTTCTAGACCAACTTCGTGACCACCAGCGCAAACCTATCCGGTACTCGTGTTGATCTTACGTTCCGTTACGGAGACCGCAACTCGCCGAGCGTCTAGCGCGACGCGCGAAGGCCGTCGATCACGACTCGCACCAGCTCGTGGCCGCTCTCCGACTGCCGTTCGGTCGCGACACAGCCGACGATCAACGCGCGGAGATCAGCACCGTCGATATCGCGCCGGACAGCGCCGACCTCTTGGGCCCGGGCCAGCAGCTTGTCGAGCGCCTCACGAAGTCCGCCACCGGCTTCCGCTTTGAACGCGAAACCCGTGGTCGTCGCCAGCGAATCGCACAGCGCCTTGTTCAGCGACACCTGCCGGATGATCCGCGCGAAGTAACCGAAGAACGCCTCACCCGGATCGCCGGCGGAAATCAGCTCGCACGCCTCTTGCGTGAACTGCTCGATCCGGTCCAGCACGACGGCCTGGAAGAGCGCGTCCTTACTGGGAAAATGCCGGTACACCGTGCCCGCGCCAACCTGCGCGCGGCGGGCGATCTCGTCCAGTGGCACGGCCAGGCCCTCGGCGGCGAAAGCTTCCTCGGCGGCGGCCAGCACGCGGGCGCGGTTGCGCCGGGCGTCGGCACGCAGGACGGGCTTCGCTTCATCCACATCCTGGCCAACAAAGTAAGTCGACGTCGAATTCCGACGCTGCGACGCTGACGATCATGGCGACCGACGAGTCCACTTTGGATCTCGGGTGCGGCGAAGGCCGGGTTTCCCGCGATCTCGCGGAGCGTGGTCACCAGGTGACCGGCGTCGACGTTTCACCGACACCGCTCGAGGCCCTCCGCGAACCTATAGCGACCAGGGCCGATGGGTCCGCTCACAAGCTGCCGTGGCACCTGTGGCTGCGAGCGGTCAAACCGGCTTGAGCGCGGTGAGCTGGAAGTTCCGGGCCGTGTGCTTGTACGGCGCCCGGTCGGTGACGGCGTGTTCGAACGCCTCGAGCTTGGCGAAGAACTCGGGATCGCGCTTGACGTCGTTGTCCACGATGTAGTCGCAGATCGCGCGAATGCCGTAGTGGCCGGTGACGACACAGCCGAGCTCGGCGAGCTTGAGGGTCAGGCCACCGGCGGTGTGCAAGGTGATCGGCTTGTCGAAGAGCACCGCGGTCGCCTGGTCGGTGTCCAGTGCGGCCAGCGCCGCGTCGAGGTCGAGCCCGCGGACGGCCTGGATCATCGGCTCGGAGTGGTGGTTCATCGCGATGATCGACAGGACGCCGCCCGCCTTCGACGCCGCGAGCAGCACCTGGAACAGGCCGGTGACGTCTTCGAGGTACTGCACCAGGTTGTGGCACAGCACGACGTCGAACTCGCCTTCACCGACGGCCGAGGGCAGCGCGAACGCGTCCGCGTGGATCGTCTCGACGACGACTTCGGCTTCCGCGGCCCGCTCGACGGCGTCGGCGAGCATCTCAGCGGAGGAATCCACAATGGTCACGTGGTGGCCGAGGCGGGCGAGGGCGACCGCGTCTCCCCCGTTGCCGCCGCCGACGTCGAGAACCCGGAGCGGCTCGTCGCCGATGTGGCGCAACAGGTTGGCCAGTGCGAGCGAGTACCGGAGCCGCCCCCACGGGCTCTCCTGCCATTCCTGCCACTTCATGGGTTGGCCCTCTGTGCGGTGGGCGGCTCGAACAGCCGCTCGGCGGTGGACGTGGTGAACTCCCACACACCCGGGATGAGCAGCACGCCCAGTATCACGAAAACCGGGAAGATCAGCCGGTTTTCCACGTTCTTGCCGGTGCGGAAGCGCATGAACTTGGGCAGCCGGATCTCATACCAGGTCTCCCCGGCGATCGGGATCGGGAACAGGAACGGGCAGCCGGACTTCGTGAGCGCGTCGCCGAGACAGTGTACGAAACAGCCCACCGCCACGGCATAGCCCAAATAGCCGGAAACCTGGTCCAGCTGACCGAGTTCGTCGTGCGCGGTGTAGACCCACCAGACGATCGCGACCCCGCTGACCGGCATCAACCAGTCGCCGAGCACGCCTTCAGCCAGTAGCAGGCCGAAGATCACCACGCCGGCGACCGCCCACGGCCCCCAGGCAGACGTCGCCGCCGCCGTCGCGGCGCCGAGACCGGCGGCGAAGAGAACGGTGTGGGACATATGCCGGTGTTTGCCGGTGACCTTTTCGTCGCGCGGGCCCTTGGTCAGGGCATACAGCGCGGCGGACACGCGGCGCAGGATCCAGGAGATGACGCCGGTGAACGGTCCCAGCAGCCTGGACGCCGTCGCGCCCGGATGGTCGAGGTCGGGAAGCAGGGCGAAACCCGCTGTGGTGGCGCCGAAAACGACCGCCTGGTGAATCGTGCCGGCGCCGAGGACAGGCGCCAGCGCCAAGCCCGCGCACCAGCCCGTGAGCGCGTGAGTCCGCCCCATCATGGTGCTGTGTGTTCCCCAGTTTCGTCGAAGCTCGAGCTGCGCGGCTTACCGTCAGGCAGGCGGTTCGTTCACCACCGTCAGGTGCCCGGCGACCCCGGTGAGGTCGATGACACGGCTGACGGCGGCGCTGGGGACCACGGCGAGCTCGTAGGACTGCTCACCGGCTTCGCGCTGCGCGTGGAGCACGACGTTGAGGGCGGACGAATCGAAAAAGCTCACGCCGGTCAGGTCGAGGATCAGGCGGGACGGTTTTTGCTCCGCCAGAGCCACCAACTGATCCTTGAGCTGCGGGCTGGTCAGCAGGTCGAGCTCGCCGGTGACGACCACTCGGGGGGCGGACTGCTCAGCTTCGATTTTGATGCTGAAGCCGGGTGTCTCGGGGGAGGGCATGGACGTTCTCCTCAGGGTCCACGAAACCCTAGCCCAACACGCCGCGACACTCACCCGGTGGGGAGTGCCTTTCTGCGGGCGCGTCGCTGACTCAGAAACAGCTCCCGGCGCTCGATCTCCCCGAGCCCGCCCCAAATGCCATACGGCTCCTGCACGCTCAGCGCGTGCTTGCGGCACTGGGCGAGGACCGGGCAGGCCTGGCAGATTTCCTTGGCGCGCGCTTCGCGCCGGTCACGTGCCGAACCGCGCTCGTTGTCGGTGTGGAAGAACAGGCTGCTGTCGGCGCCACGGCAGGCACCTTGGAGCTGCCATTCCCAAGCCTCTGCGACCACGTTCGGCAGCCGGCTCACGTCCGCCATGTCTCCTCCGCCTCTCAAGCGATCACCACGTCTAAGCCGAATTGCCCACCAGCGGTCCGGCTCAAACCTGAGTTTGGTTTGCTCTTACCTTGGGCACTGCCAGCGCAGTGACACCGACGAGAGGAACACGAGTGGTGGACACCGGAGATTCGGAACAGCGCGAAGCTCCGTTGAGGGTGGTGGCGGGCGACGCACGGGGAGACGAAGACGGCGCACAGGTGATCGAGGTCAGGACGGCGGCGATCCCTCAAGTAGTGCCGACCCTGCGCACGATCGCCGCGGACATCGCGATGCGCCAGGACTTCGATCTCGACGCCATCGAGGATCTCCGCATGGCCATCGACGAAGCCTGCTCCCTACTCCTGCCTTCGGCGTCGGACGGCAAGCTGACCTGCGTTTTCACCGCGACGCTCGGCAGAGTCGAGATGTCGGTCTCCGTGCTCGCCGACTCGGCGAAGCTCACCGAAGACAACGCACTCGGCTGGCAGCTGCTGACGGCGCTGGCGACTTCGGCAAAGCGCACGGTGACGCCGGGCGAAGGTGGTTTCCTCTCGCGCATCGACGTCGTGCGCGAAAGCGAGACGGTAGCGCGGTGACCCTGGAACAGCAGCCGGACACCGACGCGCTGTTCATCCAATTGGCGGAGCTGCCCGCCGATGACACGCGACGCGAAGCCATTCGCGACGAACTCGTGCGCGCCCACCTCCCGGTGGCCCGCAACCTCGCGCGCAAGTTCCGCAGCCGGGACGAGGCGATGGACGACCTCATCCAGATCGCGACCGTCGGGCTCATCAACGCCGTCGACCGGTTCGACCCGGCCCACGGCAGCGACTTCCTGGCGTTCGCCGTCCCCACGATTTCCGGCGAGCTCCGCCACTACTTCCGCGACAACAGCTGGTCGGTGCGGGTGCCGCGGCGGCTCAAGGAGCTGAACGCGAGCATCGCGGCGGCCCGTGAAGAGCTGACGGTCCAGCTGGCCAGGGCACCGCGCCCGAGTGAGATCGCCGCAAAGCTCGGCATCGGCACCGAAGAGGTCTACGAAGGCCTTCGCGCCGGGCAAGGCCGCTACGGCGCTTCGCTGGACAACCTGCTGGAAAACTCCGCGCATTCGGCGTTCGGCGCCCCGGACGCGAACCTTGACCAAGCCGAGCTGCGCGAAGCGTTGCGGCCATTGCTCGAGACGTTGCCGGAGCGGGAGCGCAAAATCGTCGCCCTGCGCTTCGGATACGGTTTGAGCCAGTCGGACATCGCCCGACGGGTCGGGGTGTCGCAGATGCAGGTCTCACGGTTGCTCACCGGGACGCTGAAGAAGCTGCGCGAAGGACTCGGTGAAGAACACATGCCAGGTGATTAACCGATGGAAATCGACTCGGCGGCCCCCTCGGTCGCCCGGCAAACCGTCCGTGCGGCACTCGCCGAGCTGGGGGTGACCGGGAATCTGACCGGGGACATCCTGCTGGTCGTCTCCGAGCTGGTCAGCAACGCCGTCGAGCACGGCGACGGTTACGACGGGCTGGAGATCGACCATGAAGACGACCAGCTCACCATCCGCGTCTACGACCGGAGCACGAATCCACCGGAACCGCGGACGCCGAAACCGATGACGCCGCGCAGCCGCGGCCTGCAGCTGGTGGACGCCGTCGCGCCGTCCTGGGGCAGCGAAAAGTGCGAAACCGGCAAGTACGTCTGGGTGCGCTTCACTGTGCCGTCGGCTTAGGACACGGCCTAGGCTCTAGATCATGGAGACACGGGAAATCGGCCGACTCGGCCGGCATGTCAGTGCGGTCGGGCTCGGGTGCTGGCAGCTCGGCGCCGACTGGGGAAACGTCGACGAAGGTGACGCGCTGGCGGTCCTGCACGGCGCGGCCGACGCGGGCGTCACCTTCTTCGACACCGCCGACGTCTACGGCGACGGCCGCAGCGAGCGGCTGGTCGGGCGGTTCCGCAAGGAGCGCGCCGACGACGGCATCTTCGTGGCGACCAAGATGGGCCGACGCCTGGAGCAGGTGCCGGAGAACTACGTCGCCGCGAACTTCGACGCGTGGAACGACCGGTCGCGCAAGAACCTCGACGTCGACACGCTCGACCTCGTCCAGCTGCATTGCCCGCCGAGCTCGGTGTACTCGACCGACGCGGTGTACGACGCGCTCGACTCGCTGGTCGAGCGTGGCCGCATCGGCGCGTACGGCGTCAGCGTGGAGACCTGCGAGGAAGCACTGACGGCGTTGGCGAGGCCGCATGTCGCGACCGTGCAGATCATCCTGAACGCGTTCCGCCACAAGCCGCTGGAGCAGGTGCTCCCGGCCGCGACGTCGGTGGGCGCCGGGATCATCGTGCGGGTGCCGCTCGCGTCCGGGCTGCTGTCGGGCAAGTACACCGCCGAAACCACCTTTGGCAACGACGACCACCGCAACTTCAACCGCAAGGGCGAGGCGTTCGACGTCGGCGAGACGTTTTCGGGCGTGCCGTTCGACGTCGGCCTCGAAGCGGTGGAGCGGCTTCGCGGTGTCCTCCCCGCGGGTCAGACCCTCGCGCAGTTCGCGCTGCGCTGGATCCTCGACCAGCCCGGCGTCAGCGTGGTCATCCCCGGCGCGCGCAACCCCAAGCAGGCGAAGGACAACACCGTCGCGGCGGGCCTCCCGCCGTTGGACGCCAAGGCGGCCGACACTGTCCGCGAGGTCTACGACGAACTCATCCGCCCGCTCATCCACGACCGCTGGTGATTGGAACAAGATGACGATGACGCCCGAGGAGCTGCTGACCACCACGAGGACGGTCCGCAAGCGACTCGATCTCACCCGGCCGGTTCCGCTGGAGCTGGTCAAGCGAGCCCTCGACATCGCGCTGCAGGCGCCCAGCGGCTCGAACACCCAGCGGTGGCAATGGATCGTGCTCACCGACCCGGACAAGCGGGCCGCGATCGGCGAGCTCTACCAGCGGGCTTGCTGTTCTCCGCCGACCCGGACCGGGCCAAGGTCCAGCAGCGGGTGGGCGACAGCGTCGAGTACCTCGCCGACAAGATGGGCGAGGTCCCGGTGCTGGTCATCCCATGTCTGGAGACGCCGGGCGCCGACCTGCCCAACGGCAACCAGGCGGGGTTGTGGGCGTCGCTCCTGCCCGCCACGTGGAGCTACATGCTGGCGTGCCGGGCGTTCACCCTCGGCACGGCATGGACCACGCTGCACCTGAATTACGAGAAGGAAGCCGCGGAGATCCTCGGCCTTCCGGACAACGTGCACCAGGCCGCGCTGATCCCGACAGCGTTCTACACGGGCGACAGCTTCAAGCCCGCCGCCCGTCAGCCGCTCGACGACGTCCTGCACGTCGACGCCTGGTAGCGGGTCGTGAGTGCGTAACTAGCCCGGGTGCGGGTGTCCCGCAAAGACACAGCGAACACTGTTACGCACTCACGACTTCACTCGACTACCAGGTTCAGGCGCTGGATTCCCCAGTTGTCTGCCTGGTTGCCGGGCGGCAGCCAGACGTCGAGGATGTCGTCCTTGATCCAGCTGCCGATGTCGGCGGCATAACAATGGCCGTAGCCGGGGACGAAAAGCCTGGTGCCCCAAGGGATTATCCGGGCGTCGACGGCGCAGATCCCGGAACCGGCGTTGTAGCCGAGCGCGGTCTGGGCGACGTCGTTATAGGCGGAAACGCGATAGTTGTACGTCGTGCCCTTGGGGATACTGAAGGGCGCCAGCCGGTTGGACGCGTTGAGCCGGAACGACGTCGAGATCTGGCCGAGTGACGCGGCGGAGTTGTCTTCAGCCTTCATCGCGTAAAGCTGATAGTGCGCGTTCTGGCACGGATTCGCGTCGGTGACCAGGAAACTCGACTGGCCCCAGTCACTGATCCACTGCAGGGCCTGGCCGTTGCGGAACGCCCGATAGGCAACCGCGCCGGGCACCTTGGCGAAAGTGAACGTCACCTTGCCATCGGCACCGAGCCCGCCGCTGACCCCGGCCGGCGCCGGAAGACGGCTGCTGACGCTGTACGCCGGTGCTTCGACGCCCGGTCCGTGGCCGCCGGAGACCCCTCGCTCGGGGATGGTGCCGGTGTAGAAGTGCTGGCAGGCGGGCAAAGCCGCGGCCGACGCCGTCGACGGCACGGTGACCAGCGCGGCGAGGCTCAGGAAAGCGAGCGCGGCGGCTCGTCTGATCCGATTCGAGGACATGCTGACGAACCTCCGGCGGGGACTTGGGGAGGAACAGCGTGGAACCGCCAGTGACGACATTGTCACCAGCGGTTACTCGACCGTATGTGGCCTAGACCACAGAGTCAACAGGTCTAGACCTCTTTAACCCGTTCGTCGCCGAACGTTCGATCAGCAGGTGCCGAGCATCTGCGAGATGGCCGACTTCTCGTCCTGGTCCACGGTCAACTGGTAGCGCACCTTGATCGCGGCGTAGCCCTTGGCGTAGTCACACCAGTAGGTCCGCAGCGGCGGCCGCCAGTGGCCGGGATCCGAGTCGCCCTTGGACCGGTTGGAGGTCGCGGACACGGCGACGAGGTTCGCGGAGTCGTTGTAGAACTTCGACCGCTGCTCCGCCGACCAGCCGCGGGCACCCGACCGGTTCGCTTCCTTCACCGGCACGATGTGGTCGATGTCGAGCTCGCGGGCGTTGGTCACGACCAGGCCGTCGTAGGCGCTGGTCCACTTGCCGGTGCCGATCTTGCAGCTGGCGCCGGACTGCACGTCGGTGCCCTGGTGCTGCAGCACGATCGCGCGGGTGTCACAGGACTTGCCCTGGCCGATCCAGTCACCCCACGCCGCGCGGTCGTAATGCGCGCCGGTGTCCTCGACCGCCACGGTGAGCTGGCCGAGCAGTTCGGCGGGCGCACCGGCCGGGGCCGCGTCAGGGGTGTCTGTGGGCTGACGTTCCATCAGCCAGATCGCGAGGAGGATCAGCGCCACGACGGCGGAAATGATCGTGGCAATGGACTTTTGACGACTCTTGGTAGGCAGGGCAGTGTCCTCTCCGAACAGGTCAGCCGCCTGAGTATGCCTGCCTGACCAGGAGAAACCCGGTATTCCGGACGGGCGCGTCAGCGTGATCTTCCCGTCGCCATCTGTCGACAGATGGCGAGTCGAGGGGGCTATCGGCGGGAGGAGCGTTCGGTGGCTAGGAGAGTGAAGACGGCGGCGAGCGCGCCGGCTAACGCGCAGCCTAAAGCGAAGGGCACGGAAGGTTCGTGGCTGCTTAACACGGAAACGAAAAGCCAGACGGCCGCGCCGAAAAGCGCGCCCAGTACCGGACTGCCGAATCGGCCCGAGCGCCAGCGGTGTCCGTGCCGGATCGTGCGGAGGCCGGATTCCAGGTACGCCAACGCGAACAGGCCGAGCAACAGGCTCCCGGTGCCCATCGCGCTGGCGAGCGGGTGTTGGCGCGTAAGCAAAGTGAAGGGCTGCACGGTGTCGGCCTGCCCGGCTCGCGCCCAGCGCACCTCGCCGGTCACGGCGCCGCCGACGATCCAGCGGGCGACGGCGGGCATTTCGAGATCCGCCGAGAAATGGCCGTTCTGATCCGGATCGGCCGCCTCGACAGCCGATCCCAGTGGCACACCGGCGGCCGACATCGTGAGCGTGACGTTCACCGGATCCGAGCCCGCGCCTTCACC
>Ga0193717_1000968_pt1 | contig 18087 bp, 16 predicted proteins | sample U2c2metaG_FD_145900 | JGI IMG/M metagenome (GOLD analysis project Ga0193717, IMG submission 145900) | Soil microbial communities from a riparian zone of the East river system, Colorado, United States - U2c2 | ecosystem: Environmental > Terrestrial > Soil > Riparian zone | place: USA: East River... | reverse complement strand
GCGCCCGGTGTGGGCAAGGGCACGCAAGCCAAGCTCCTGATGGCTGAGTTCGGCATTCCGCAGATCTCGACCGGAGACCTGTTGCGCGCCAACATTGCGCAGGGCACGCCATTGGGCAAGGCCGCCAAATCCCTGATGGACCAGGGGCGGCTGGTCTCCGATGAGCTCGTCAATCAGATGGTCGCCGACCGTTTGGCTCAGCCTGACGTCAAACGCGGCTATATCCTTGACGGCTTCCCTCGGACCCTGAATCAGGCCGAATGGCTGGACTCGGTGCTGGCTGCCGATAGCGCAATGCTGCCAGTCGTCGCGATCAGTATTGTCGTGAGCTACGACCAGTTGTTGCATCGCATTACGGGACGGCGTATCTCGTCCGCTGGCCGAATCTATAACGTCTATTCCAATCCGCCGGCTGTTCCAGGGCACTGTGATGTCGATGGTTCGGCGCTGGTCCAGCGTTCTGACGACTCCGAAGAGGTCTTCGCCGAGCGAATGAAGACCTTTGCTGCCCAGACCGCACCGGTGATCGAGCACTATCGCAACCAGGGCCGTTTCGTAGAGGTAGACGGCGACCAGTCCGTCGAGCAGGTTACCGCAGAGATCACCAGTGCACTCAAATATCTTCGCCAGAGAGCGCGAAAGAGCTAGCTTATGGCCATCATGATCAAAACACCACAGGAGATCGAGAAGATGCGAATCTCCGGCAAGGCCCTTCGCCAGGTCCATGACGCCATCGCTCCCCACGTTGTCCCGGGCGTCTCCACCCTGGATCTGGAAGAGATTGCAGTCCGCAAGATCGCCGAGTTGGGTGCCATTGCAGCATTCAAGGGATATCACGGCTATCCTTCCGCACTGTGCACCTCTGTCAATGAAGAGGTCGTCCATGGCATGCCCCACGCCAAGCGCATCCTTAAAGAGGGTGACATCCTCTCGATCGATTGCGGTGTCATCATCGACGGCTTTTATTCCGATGCGGCCGTGACCTATCCCATTGGCAAAGTTACCCCGGAGACCCGCAAGCTGCTCGATGTCACCAGAATCTCGCTCGAGAGGGCTATCGAGCAGTGTAAGGTTGGTGGCCGTCTAGGAGACATCTCCGCTGCAGTCCAGGAGATGTGCGAGGCCGAAGGTTTCGGTGTCGTCCGCGAGTTTGTCGGTCATGGGATCGGCCGCTCCATGCACGAAGACCCCCAGGTTCCCAACTTTGGCTCTAGAGGGAAAGGCCCGCGCCTGAAGGCTGGCATGGTCCTCGCCATTGAACCCATGATCAATGCTGGCAGCCCCGAAGTACATGTCTTGAAGGACGGCTGGACCGCCGTAACCAACGACGGCAGCTACAGCGCCCACTTTGAGCACACGGTAGCCATCACAAAAGATGGCCCATTGGTGCTTAGCCGTTAGGAAAATACCTGGGTTCTGGGGTACTATAAGAGATGCTGTGTGCAGTGTGTCATACAGCAATACCGGGCCCAAAGCGTCTCAGTTGGTTTCGAATAGAGCAGCGGGATTCGGCTCGCTAAACAAGTTATGGAAAGAAAGGGCTTAGCCCTCGAATTTCCAAAGGAGATCGTTTGTCGAAGGAAGATGCAATTGAAGTGATGGCAGTGGTTGTAGAAACCTTGCCGAATGCGATGTTCAAGGTAGAGCTTGAGAACAAGCATCAAGCCCTTGCGCACGTCTCTGGACGTATGCGCAAGAACTTCATCCGCATCCTCCCTGGCGACCGCGTCGCGATTGAGCTCAGCCCGTACGATCTCAACCGTGGCCGCATTGTCTACCGCTACAAGTAGGTAGTGCGACCTAGCCTCCGGCTTTTAGCTTTTAGCTGTTAGCTGGAAATACAGCAATATAAGAATGAGCTAGCCTGCCACTAGCCAGAAGCAAAGGGTTAGTAGCTAACGGCTGTCTTTAGGGAGTTTTATGAAGGTCCGCGCATCAGTAAAGAAGATCTGCGACAAGTGCAAGGTGATCCATCGCCGTGGCGTCGTTCGCGTCATCTGCGAGAACGCCAAGCACAAGCAGCGCCAAGGCTAGCGAGCCTTTGGCATAGTTCCGGACCCGCTGGGCTAGTTAGCCGATATCGTTCTCGATATCAAAGGCTTGCGTTGAACCCAGCGGTCAGGCCGCAAACCGATCACCCGCATCTCGTGGCGAAGCTACGAAGCCCAACCGAAAAGGAACCCCATGGCACGTATTGCTGGAGTCGATGTCCCTAATAACAAACAGGCGCGCATCGGTCTCACCTATATCTTCGGCATTGGCGATTCTCGCGCGGCCAAGATCCTCGTGAAGGCGGACGTCGATCCCCTCGCGAAGGTCGGCACGCTCGATGAGGATCAGCTGAACCGCATCCGTCAGGTCATCGAAGCTGAGGGCCAGATTGAAGGCGATCTCCGCAAGGACATCTCCCTTAACATCAAGCGCCTTATCGAAATTCAGTCCTACCGCGGTCTCCGCCACCGCCGCTCGCTTCCAGTTCGTGGCCAGCGCACCCACACCAACGCTCGTACCCGCAAGGGCCCACGTAAGGGCACCGTCGCCGGTAAGAAGAAAGCGACGAAATAAGCCATGGCGAAGACACAGAACAAGACCGCAGGTAAGACCGCTGGCAAGAACAAGAAATTCAAGAAGCGCGAGCGGAAGAACGTTCCATTCGGCCTCGTCTTCATCCAGGCCAGCTTCAACAACACCATCGTCACCATCACCGACCAGACCGGCAACACGCTGTCCTGGAAGAGCTCGGGCTCGCTCGGCTTCCGTGGCTCCCGCAAGGGAACCCCGTTTGCCGCGCAACAGGCCGCTGTTGGCGCAGCCAACGCAGCCCGTGACCACGGCCTCCGCTCGGTCGATGTACGGGTGTCGGGGCCCGGCTCTGGTCGTGAGTCCGCGATTCGCGCCCTCGCTACGACGGGTATCGAGGTGCGCAGCATCCGCGATGTTACGCCGATGCCACACAACGGCTGCCGTCCGCCTAAGCGCCGTCGCGTCTGACGCTTTCTCTTTCGACTTGGCTTCCAGCGGTTGTCTCGCTGGAAGTCAAGTCTGTATTTTCAACCGGATCGCGATGAAGCGCTGCCAGCGTGTAAAACGATCGACAACCGAAGTCAGGAGCTATAAAATGGCACGTTTCACAGGACCCGTCTGCCGCCTCTGCCGCCGCGACGGCACCAAACTCTTCCTCAAGGGAGCCAAGTGCTTCTCCGAAAAATGCCCCGTCGAGAAGCGCAACTTCCCCCCAGGCCAGCACGGCCAGTCTCGTAAGGTCAAGAAGGTTGTCGGGTATGGTCTGCAGCTTCGTGAGAAGCAGAAGGCGAAGCGCATCTACTTCACCCTCGAGACCCAGTTCCGCGCCTACTACCAGAAGGCTTCCAACAGGACCGGCGTCACCGGCGAACTATTGCTGCAGCAACTTGAGACCCGTCTGGACAACGTAGCCTATCGCCTCGGCTTTGCGATGAGTCGTCGTCAGGCTCGTCAGGTCGTCCGCCATGGTCACGTCAGCGTCAACGGCCGCAAGGTTAACATCCCCTCGTTCCAGTGCAAAGTCGGGGATGAGATCGCGATCCGGGAAGGCTCCAAGGCGCTCGTCATTCTGGAAGAGTCGAAGAACTTCGCCAGCGGTCAGCGCACCGTTGCGTGGCTCGACATCAACCGTGACAATCTCTCCGGTAAGGTCATTGCTCTGCCGAAGCGTGAAGACGTCAATCTGCCCGTCAACGAGCAACTGATCGTCGAACTCTACTCGAAGTAAGAGTCAAGTTTTAGCTGACATGTCGCAGTGGAGATATGTTTTCGCTGCGGCATGTCGGTCATCACTAACACCACAACCTAACCCGCAATAGAACCACCCGCCAGTCCGCAAAATGCATCGCGGCTAGGACGGTTAAAGGAGAAACACATGCTCTGGAGAGGTTTTCAGAAGCCCAAGCGTCTTGCAGTCGAAAACGAAACACTCACCGACAAGTACGGCAAGTTTTCCGCGCAGCCCTTTGAGCGCGGCTTCGGTACGACCATCGGCAATGCACTTCGTCGCACTCTTCTTTCTTCTATTGAAGGCGCGGCCGTAACTGCCGTTCGCATCGAGGGCGTTCTGCATGAGTTCCAGTCGATTACCGGCGTCGTCGAAGACGCGACCGACATCATCCTGAACCTCAAGCAGATTCCGTTCAAACTCAACGGCGATGGTCCCAAGGCTCTCTACCTTCGTGCGGACCAGGCCGGCGTTGTTACCTCCGGTTCCATCGAGGCCGATGGCGACGTCGAGATCCTCGACAAGGACGTCTACATCTGCACCATCTCCGAGGGCGGCAAGATCGATATGGAGATGCGGCTGAAGCGTGGCCGCGGCTACATCTCGGCCGACAAAAACTTCGACGGCGATCTCGGCCTCGGCTTCATTCCGGTCGACTCGGTCCACTCTCCTGTCCGCAAGGTCAACTACCTCGTTGAGGCAGCGCGTCTCGGTCAGATCACCGACTTCGACAAGCTCACTCTCGAGATCTGGACCAACGGTACCGTGCTCCCGGCAGACGCGCTCGGCCTCTCTGCCAAGCTGCTCAAGGACCACATGACTATCTTCATTAACTTCGAGGAAGAGCTCGAAGCCGGTCACGATGGCCTGCATGATGGTCCTGCTCTGCGCAACGAGAACCTCAACCGCTCGGTCGAAGAGCTTGAGCTCTCCGTCCGTAGCTACAACTGCCTGAAGAATGCCAACATCGCCACCATCGGCGAGCTCATCCAGAAGACCGAAGCCGAGATGCTGAAGACGAAGAACTTCGGCCGCAAGTCTCTGAACGAGATCAAGGAGATACTGGCGCAGATGGGCCTCTCCCTTGGCATGAAGATCGACGAGAACGGCAACCCGCAGCCTGGACCGACCTCCGTGCTGCCTGCAGCTACGCTCGCTGCCAGCTTCGGCAACTTCGATGATGATGACGATGAAGATGACGAGGATGATGACCTCGACCTCCCCAATGAGGCTGAGAACTTCTAATCCAGCCGGCGGTGGCGAGTACCATCCGTCACCGCTGGTTCTGTTTTATGCAGCACCGCACGAAGCTTCATGCTTCGGGCACATTCTAAGCAACCCCGACTCCCGGCCTAAGCCGAGTCGAAGGAGATTACACCATGCGTCACCGCAATGCAGGATTCAAATTAGGCCGCAATACCAGCCATCGCCGCGCTATGCTGCGCAATCTGGTTACATCCATCATTGTGATGGATCGCGTCGAAACCACCATCACCAAGTGCAAGGCGACCCGCCCCATCGTCGAGAAGATGATTACTCTTGGCAAGCGCGGTGACGTGCATGCCCGCCGTCAGGCTGCGGCCTATCTTATGACGCCCGAGTCGGTCGACCGCCTCTTCGCTGTTGTCGCTCCTCGTTATGCTGCACGTAACGGTGGCTACTTGCGCATTACCCGGACCGGAGCCCGCAAAGGTGACGCTGCCGAGATGGCCTTCATCGAGCTCCTCGGAGCCGAGCATGAGCTCAACGAGAAGGCTCAGAAGCGCGCCGAAGCCCGCACCAAGAAGCGCGAGGAACTGGCCAAGCAGATGGAAGAGCAGAATCCCGGTGAAGCTCCAAATCCCAACACCGAACCATAGACACTTGGTATCCATCATAAAAGAGGCGCACCTAATCGGTGCGCCTCTTTGTTTTTACTTCACATCCTTCGCTATCCGCCGTGTACCATAACGCGATTCTTACCAGCACGCTTGGCTGCATACAGAGCTTCATCGGCCAACTCTACCATCTGGTATCCATGCATCAGAGAATCGTTCATGGAAGCCATTCCCATGCTTACGGTCACCGGCGCGTTTTCCCACTCTTCTGTGGCCACCCGCTGCATCACACGACGGGCGAGCCCCATAGCACTCTCCTCGCCGCTCTCCGGCAGCAGGACCACAAACTCCTCTCCACCATACCGGGCGGGCATGTCCGGTAGCCGAACCGTTGTACGCAGAATCATTCCCAGCCGTCGCAGGACGTCGTCCCCTGACGCATGGCCCCAACGATCGTTGATCATCTTGAAGTTGTCTACATCGAGCAGCAGTATGGAGAGCTCCCGCTTGCGTCGTCGTGCCATGGAGAACTCCATGACCAGGCGCTCTTCAAAGGCGCGTCGGTTTCGCAATCCGGTCAACTCGTCCGTCACAGCCAGCTTTCGCAGCTGGTCGTTGGCCTCCTCGAGCTCCCGGTGATATCGCTCCAACTCGGCCTTGTGCGCTACTTCTCCGGAGACATCCACTGCGACCCCAGCCAGCAGCACATTTCCGGCGGAATCATGACAGGGGAACTTATAGGATCGCAGCGAACTGATCTTCCCGTCGGCTCCGCGAATGTGCTCCTCTGTTTCGACTATCTGGCCGCCGGCCATTACCTCCAGATCGTGCGTCCGGACCGACTGAGTGAGATTTCGAGACCACAGCTGCTCATCCGTCCTGCCTAGCCAGGCGTACTCGGTTACGCCGAACCGTTGCGCAAAGCTCCTGTTATAGAACAGCAGACGTCCCGCAGCGTCCTTGATATAGCTGAGAAAGGGGCTGGCGTTCATGAACGCTCGAAACAGCTCTTCGCTCGCCTGCAGACTGGCGGATGCCTTTTCCTTCTCTCGTATGACCTCTTCGAGGATCTTCCGCTGCACACGCAGCTCCATCCGTGCACTGATCTGCCGTCGCATTACCTCCAGGGCGTGTGCCTGCTCCGCGGTGAGTATCCGAGGCTTCGTGTCGATCACGCAGACCGTTCCCAGCATGTGTCCATCTGTCGTATGCAGCGGCACTCCAGCATAGAACCGCAGCACGGGCTCACCCGTTACCAGCGGATTGGTCCCAAACCTGACATCGATCAACGCATCTTTTACAACGAACAAGCCATCCTGTCGGATCGCATGAGCGCAGAAGGCACTCTCCCGTGGAACGTCTCCCAGTTTCAATCCTTCGGATGCCCTGAACCACTGATGTCGTGCGTCGAGCAGCGTGAGCAGGCCGATCGGAGCACCACAGAGCGAAGCTGTCAGCTGTACCAGCTCATCGCACTCCTGCTCCGGCTGACAATCCAGTAATTCTCGTGTCCAAATGGCCCGGGATCTTGCGTCTTCACTCTCAGATCGACGTACTACAGTCATCTATCACCGTTGATTAGAATAGCTTGCGTAAAGGCTTAAGACCATTCGTTTTTCGTTTCCTCACTAAGGTAGGTAACCTTTGCCATCGCGGCATTTTTCGCCTGGAATTGGGCTTTCGTTGGAGTCGATCAAAGCCTCTCAGGGCACCCCATCAGGCTCCAGGCATTTGCTGCTTCTTGCAGGGTACCCCCCGGGGGGGCACCTGGAGACAAGTCTCTTCGTTACAGCGAGATAGAGCTATAGCCCTCGCCAAAGTCGTCTACCTAAAAGGGTTACGGCTAAATTCGTCCATCTAAAAGAGTTAGATGCCAAAAAAAAAGCCACAGCAGTTCGCTGGGCTTTTTTTGATGCTGTATCTAGTGTAGCGGATGGAATGAAACTAATAGGCAGAGCATATCTCCTTTGTTAATATGGATTTATCGAAGATAGGGGCTTGACAGTTTTTAGGGATTGGCCATCACGAAAGAAGAAGCCACCTTCGGTAGAGCGATAGCGTCCATCCACCCCGGTTGAGTAGCGGTTTTGCTTCGGTACCCTGGAGCCGTGCCCCTTCGCGGTGCAGGTTGGTGCTGCACCTTTTGCCTGACTGAGTCGATAGAAAGAGTTAGTGTTTGATCAGCCACATCGCCCAGCTCGCCGCGATGGTGCCGCCGACAAACAAGGCAAAGCAAAAGGCTCCAAAACGGATCATCATCCGTGGCTCAGAGCGCTGCGTGATTCCGAACACGACAGAGGTAAACAGCGAGAAGAGCAGCACAGCGCCGAAGTGGGAGATGGTCACGATGCCTTCCTTCCGGTTGCCAGCGAGTGCGCATCCACGGCGGAGATGATGTTCAGCAGACCCGCAACCACGATGAACTTCGTGCCATAGTCCGCCACTGCTATCTGGACCGAACCTTGCCCCAGGTCGAACAGCCGCGCCAGACCGTAGAGCAGCCCGTTGCCGAGGTCGCCCGCGAAGTTCAGCATATCCAGCAGCTCCGAGGTGTTGGGCGAGTAGACCTTGCCCTTCAACGCGATTCCGAGGATGAACATGGCCACAATCGAGACGAAGAGCAGGGAACCACGAATCCATTTGCGAAGAAGGAAGTGGCCCGCGCCGGGGATGAGCCATCCGGCGATGAGGACCAGTGTGGCCGGCATCGTAGAGGCCTTTTGAGCGGTGCGAGCGGTCGCTTGTACGTTCGAGGTCATCTCAGATGTGATGATAACAGCTTGACGAGCAACTTCGTGGTTGCGCGGAGATGCGGGCTGCTCTCGATCTGCTCAGATACGGACCAGCTCGTTCTGGATCTTGCCGGTGACTTCGGCTTTGCCGGGGCGGGTGATCATGTTGACCTCGTTGCGGATGCCGAACTCGCCGGGGAAGTAGAGGCCGGGTTCGACGGAGAAGCAGGTGTTGGGCAGGATGAGGCGCTCGTCGTGGGTCTCGAGGTTGTCGAGATGGGCTCCGTTGCCGTGGAGTTCGGTCGCAATGTTGTGACCTGTCCGGTGGGTGAAGTAGTCGGCGAAGCCCGCGGCGCGGATGACGGCACGGGAGGCGTCGTCGGCCTGCCAGCCGGCGATGGGAGTGTTGGTGCTGAAGGCTTCCTTGACTCGAGCGATGGAGGCGTCGCGGGCGTTGCGGACGATGGAGAAGATGAGTTGCTCGCGGTCGGTGGGTTCGCGGTCGACGACGCCGGTCCAAGTGATGTCGTACCAGATGGCTTCGGAGTTGTTGGCGAGCCTGGCCCAGATGTCGATGAGGACGAAGTCGCCGCGGCGGATGGGTTTGGAGGAGGCGCGGGTGGGCTCGTAGTGGGAGTCGGCGGAGTTGGGGCCGACGCTGACGTTGGGACCGTGCTCGGTGACCATGGAGGCGCGCTCGATGGCCTGCTGGAGGAACTCGACTATGGCGAACTCGTGGGCTTCGGGTGAGTTGGAGCGGACGCGGGAGCCGATCTCGCGCCAGCCAGCGGCGAGGATCTCGTCGAGGCGGCGCTGGGCTTCGTAGTGGGTGGCGAGCTGCTCGTCGGTGAGGACGGCTTCGAAGTGGCTGACGAGGTCGGCGGAGCTGACGATCTCCTTGCCGAAGGAGCGAAGAAGCTCGACTGTGCCAGCGTCTACCAATGAGACGTACATGATGGCGTTGCGTGGAGAGTACTGCATGGCCAGCCTGGTTTTGCCGGTGAGCATGGCTTCGAGTCTGGCTTCGAGTTCCTGCCAGGAGGAGTACTCCTTGCGGAGGCCGGGGAGGGAGTCGAGCTTGCCGCTCTCGATGCGGTGGACGAGCTTGCGGGGCTCGCCTTGCGCGGGGATGAAGTAGTACCAGCGGCGGGTGATGTGCTGGTTGGGCGTGAGGCCGAGGATACGGTAGGCGAGGGGGTCGCGATTGTGGTGGTCGTAGAAGAGCCAGCCATCGAGGTGATGGTCGCGCAACGCAGCCTGGATTTCGGCAAGTTTCATGCTGGCAATCTTATCTGTTACACGCAGACAGCAAAAGGCCGGGATCGCTCCCGGCCTTTTGGTAAAGAGTTGAATGGACTATGCGTTGGCTGAGGGCTCTGCGGCAGCAGCAGCAGTGGCAGCAGCTTCTCTCTCACGCTCCGCCTTCTCAGCCTTTCGTGCAGCGGCTGAGTTCTGGCCTAGTTCAGCGGCGAGGGTCTCCGTGGTGAACGACTCGATGACGTCGCCGACACGAATGTCCTTGTAGCCGTTGAGGTCGATACCGCACTCGACGCCCTGACGAACCTCGGAGACGTCGTCCTTGAAGCGCTTGAGCGAGCCGATGCGGCCTCTCCAGAGCTCGGTGCCTTCGCGAAGCAGACGAACCTGCTGGTCGCGACGGATGAGGCCATCGGTGACGCGGCAGCCAGCGATCTGGCCGACCTTCGTGATCTTGAAGACGTTGAGCACTTCGGCGCGGCCGGCGTAGTTCTCCTTGAAGACGGGCTCGAGGAGGCCGTACATCGCCTTGGTGATCTCGTCCTGCAGCTCGTAGATGATGGAGTGCAGGCGAATCTCGACGTTCTCGCGCTCCGCGATCTCTGCCGATTTGCGGTCGGGCCGGACGTTGAAGCCGATGACGACGGCGTTCGAGGCCGAGGCAAGAAGGACATCGGACTCGGTGATCGCTCCGACGCCGGAGTGGAGGACGCGAACGCGAACCTTCTCGGTAGACATGCGCTGGAGCGAGTCGGCGAGAACTTCGACCGAGCCCTGCACGTCGCCCTTGAGGATCAGGTTGAGATCCTTCATGCCAGCCTGCTTGATCTGCTCGGCGAGGCCTTCGAGCGAGACGCGGGAGCTCTTGGCGAGCTGCGCCTCGCGCTCCTTCATCTTGCGGTACTGCGCGATGCCCTTGGCCTTGTCGCGGTCTGCCATGACGAGGAAGGTATCGCCCGCGTCCGGCATTCCTTCCAGGCCCAGAATCTCAACGGGCGTAGACGGGCCGGCTTCGGTGATGGGACGACCGCGATCGTCGAACATGGCGCGGATTTTACCGAAGGTGTTGCCGACGATGTAGCTGTCGCCGAGACGAAGGGTTCCGTTCTGCACGAGGATGCTGGCGACTGCGCCGCGCCCGCGATCGAGTTTGGCTTCGATGACGGTTCCGACGGCTGGCCGGTCCGGCTGTGCCTTGGGTGCGCTGATGTCGGCGACGAGGCAGATCATCTCTTCCAGAAGGTCGAGGTTGATGCGCTTCTTCGCGGAGACATCGACGAAGACCGTGCTTCCGCCCCAGGCTTCGGGAACCAGGCCGCGATCGCCGAGCTGCTGCTTGACGCGGTCGGGGTTGGCCTCGGGCTTGTCGATCTTGTTGACCGCCACGATGATCGGCACGTTCGCCGCCTTTGCGTGGTCGATGGCTTCGAGGGTCTGGGGCATGACGCCGTCATCCGCTGCGACGACGACGACGACGATGTCGGTGACCTTCGCACCGCGAGCACGCATGCGGGTGAAGGCTTCGTGGCCAGGGGTGTCGAGGAAGACGATCTCGCGACCGAAGGCGGGAGAGTCGGGCTTGGTGACGTGGACCTTGTAGGCTCCGATGTGCTGGGTGATGCCGCCGGCTTCGCCTGAGGCGACGTCGGTGGAGCGGATGGCGTCGAGGAGCGAGGTCTTACCGTGGTCGACGTGACCCATCACCGTGACTACCGGCGAACGGTTGATCTCGACCATGCCGGTCGTGTCTTCGAGGAAGCCTTCGATGGCCTCGTTCTCGAGCTGCTCTTCGACAGTGATGACCTGGGCTTCAGCGCCGAACTGACGGGCGACATCCTTGACCAGCTCGCCTTCGAGGGACTGGTTGACAGTGACGAAGACGCCGCGCATGAGGAGGGTTGCGATCAAGTCCTTGCCGCGTACGTCGAGCTTCTCGGCCAGATCCTTAACGCTGATACCTTCCGTGACGGTGATCGTGCGGGTGATCGGTACGGGTTCACGCGAGATCTGCGATCCGCCGAAACGTGGCGGCGGCTGGAAGCCCTTCATCGGGCCTTCCTTGGTCTTCTCGTAGCGCTGTCCGCCACGGCGAGAGGCCGGACGTGCTGCCGGACGCATTCCTGGCTTCTCGCCTGGGCCCGGCATTACGCCAGGAGCGGCTCCCGGTGCGCCGCCGGGACGTGCTCCAAAGCCAGGGCGAGCTCCAAACGCGGGACGTGCACCGCCCGGCGTAAAGCCCGGACGACCAGGAGCACCACCAGGGCCGCTCGGGCCACCGGGGAAGGTGCGTGTCGGGTGCATGGGGCGTCGCGCGCCGGGGGCCATGCTGCTGGGGCGTGAGCCCGGAGCGCCCGGTGTTTGAGGGCGGGGCCGTTCAAAGATGGGCCGGCTGCGCGCTGGGGTTCCAGGCGCAACGGGAGGAGCTGTGTAGATCGGACGGGGTCCGGTCTGGGGCATGATCACGCGACGCGGAGGGGGGCCTGACGGTGCCGGTGGCGCTGGGGCGACTTCGGTCTGTGGTTCGGGCGTTGCAGCGGCCTCAAGTGTCTGCGGGCTCTCTGGAGCGGGCTCTGAGGCGGGCGGCGCTGCTACTGGAGGAGCTGCGGTCTCTGTCTTCGCGGCTGGCGGGGGGGCTACTACTGCCGCAGGCTTGGCCACTGCCGGAGCAGCGGCGCCTGGAGGAGCCGCGACGACGACCGGACGCTCGGGAGGGGTCTGTGCGGACGCAGGCACTGCGACGGGAGGCTTCGCTATCACCGGGCCAACCGGCGGCCTGCTGGCGATAGCCGGAGCTGGCGGCGGAGCCACGATATTCGCTCCCTGACGGGGTAGCGGCACGATGCGTCGAGGAGCGGCTGGCGCTGCCTGAGCCGGAGCTGCCGCCGTGCTGGAGGGAGCTGCCGCGACGACAACTCGCGGAGGGGTAGCAACAGGAGCGGAGGGTGGAGGCACAACAACCGCAGCGGGGCGCGGCGGCGGAGCAGCTCTGACGGCGGCCTCGGCCTGCTTGCGCTCGAGGATTGCCTTGAGCGCATCGCCCGGCTTCGAGACCTTGGAGAGGTCGAACTTCGGCCTCGCCTCAACAGCTGGTCTGCCCGCGTTGGTGCCGCGGTTTCCACCATTGAAGTAGTTGCGCACCTTCTCAGCCTGGTCGGCTTCGATAGAGCTGGAGTGAGTTTTTCCAGTAATGCCGATTGCATCGAGAGCATCCAGAATCGGCCTGCTCTTCACTTCCAGTTCACGTGCCAGATCGTTGATTCGAACTTTGCTCATCCGTCCCTTTTCGCTTCCTTGCGCCCTTAGCTGTTCATATCAGCCTCATCGAGGTAGGAATCTCTATTGTAAGTATTATCCCTGAAATTGCGGTTTCCGCGTGTCAGGGATGGTTGTCCAGCGTGGCTTTTGCGGCTAGCCACGATCATGTCCATCGTTGTCGATGCCTTCGTTGGAGGACTCCTGGGTTTCGTCGACCAAGGTGTCCACGGCATCGTTGTTCAATTCGATTTGTTCTTCGCGGGCATCGGCATCGCTGAAGGCGTCGCTATCCGAGTCGGCATCCTCAGCTGTTGCAATGTCTTCCGTGGAGAGGCCGCGAACCTCTTCCACTTCTCCAGCATCGAGTCCTTCTTCAGCAAGGATGGCTTCGGGTGTCTTTTCCATGGGAGTGTCTCCCGCCTCTTCGTTTTCAGATGCGGTTTCCGCAGCGGGGGTGATAGCTGCGGCGGGCCGCTCCTCGCCTTCCTCGTACTGTCCGAAGTAGTGGCGGACAGCGACCGAGATCTTCTCTACGGTCTTCTCCCCGATGCCGGGAACCTCTTCCAGCTGCTCCGGAGTCATATCGGCCAGCGCTTCGACTGTGGTGATGCCGGCTGCAATCAGCTTCTCGAGAACTGCCTCGCCGAGTTCGGTGACCTGCTCGATGGGAGTTGCGGGGCCGCCGGACATCGCCTGCATCTGCTGCTCGACCTCCTGGCGCTTCTCCTCTTCGCTCTTGATGTCGATCTTCCACTGCAACAGCTTGGCGGCGAGGCGGACGTTCTGGCCCTTCTTGCCGATGGCGAGAGAGAGCTGGGTGTCGTCGACGATGACCTCGATCTGCTTGTCGGCGAGGTCGGTGATCGAGACGCGGCTTACCTTCGCGGGCTGGAGGGCCTTCTCGGCGAAGGTGGTGATCTCCTCGGAGAACTCGATGATGTCGATCTTTTCGCCGCGCAGCTCGCGGATGATGGACTGAACGCGCATGCCCTTCATGCCGACGCAGGCGCCGACGGGGTCGACGTCCTTGTCGCGGCTCATGACGGCAATCTTGGTGCGCTCGCCGGCTTCGCGGGCGATGGCGCGGATGGTCACGGTGCCATCGTAGATCTCCGGGACCTCGCTCTGGAAGAGGTTCTGAACGAGAGCGGGAGCGGCGCGGGAGACGATGACCTGCGGGCCTTTGGCGGCGCGGTCTACCCGGAGGAGGACGACGCGGACGCGCTCGCCCACGGCAAACTGCTCGAGGCGGGACTGTTCGCGCTTTGGCATGCGTGCCTCCGCTTTGCCCAGGTCGAAGATCACGTCCATAGGCTCGAGGCGCTTTACGGTTGCTGTGAGGACTTCGCCGGCGCGGTGATTGTACTCGTTGAAGACGGTGTCTCGCTCAGCTTCGCGGACCTTCTGGAAGATGACCTGCTTGGCCATCTGGGCGGCGATGCGGCCTAGCGGGGAGGTGTCCTTATAGAAGCGGAGTTCGCCGCCGACCTCGACCTCTGGGGCGAGTTCGCGGGCCTGATCGAGGGCCATCTGATTGATTTCATCCTCGATCTGCTCGGGGCTCTCAACGACGGTCTTGTAGACGTAGGCGCGGATCTCACCGGTCTCGCGATCCATCTCGGCTCGCATGTTCTCCTGCGTCTTGTAATACTTGCGGGTCGCAAGGGCGATGGCATCCTCAACGGCACCAACGACTACCCCCGGCTCGATTCCTTTGTCCCGGCTTAACGTCTCGATTGACTGATATAGAGCACTTGCCATCTTATTCGTCCTTCACTGTGGTCTGTATTGATTCCAGGCCTGTTGTTCATTTGTTGCGATATCGTGCGGTTTCTGCGGAGGACGCTTAAATCTCCGCAACAAGGTTTGCCTTTTCGACGTTGACCAAAGGTATCTCGACGAGTTGCTCTGTGGTCGTTTTTCTGGTCTTTCCCTTTTGCTTTACGGCAGATAGATCGATCGTCAGGATACCGCCTGCTAACTTCGTCAGGCGGCCTTGCCATTGCCGGTTCTTATTGATCGGCGTGAACGTCTGAAGCTTGACCAGGCTTCCCTGAAAGCGGGTGAAGTCCTCTGGTTTGAATAGTTTTCGCTCCAAGCCGGGGGAGGAGACCTCTAATGTGTACTCACTTCCGGGGATCAGGTCTTCTACATCGAGCACGGTGCCAAAGTCCTGGGCGAACCGGGTGCAATCCTCGTGGGTTACGCCGGAGAGCATCTCTACGGGGACTCCTTTGGGCAGTGCGATTTCTTCTTCGCTCCCGGTGCCCGCAGTGGCTGCTTCGGCTAGCTTTGCGCGCTCAAGTGCATTCTTTTCAACGAAAATGCGTAGTATGCGGTGCTTAGCGCCACCTTGAAATTCGATGTCCACGAGATCGAGATCGTGCGAAGCGGCGACGCGCTGGGCGGTGGCTCGAATTGTGTCTAACTGCAGTGCCATAGCTGTATTTCCACTGGTCTTGGTGCTTCTGCCGCAGAACGTTTAGACAAATAAAAAAGTGGGCTTTAGCCCACTCATCTCTTCCGTCAATTTACCGGTGCGGTCACGGCTCATCACTTACGACGGAACAAAATCGTCTGCAATCGTCATGATACATCCAGTTACTTAGGATTTCAATGGCGGGGTAATTTTGCTGGAGGTTTTTGGATTTCCGGGTACAGGCTGGTAATTGGTGGTGTGAATGTGGTGAACGGTCTGGCAAAGGCGGCAGGCGGCGGTTGTGTCTGGTTGTGTTGAATTTTCTGCAGATTTTTGGGTTTTTGGGGAGCAATCGTAAAAGACACTCGGGTCGCTTCGCTCCCCTCGAAATACGGGGGTTCTTCGCTGCGCTCAGAATGACGACGCAAAAACTAGCAACAGCAAGGACGACGTAAAACTAACAACAGCGAGCGCAGATCCTGCGATTTGCTCTGGTTCGCGAGCAACTCTACAATCTAGTGAACCGCGTGGCAATCAGGCCCCGTCCGGCACCCCTCATCGGCCCACTCCTACTCATATGATTGAAATCCCCGTTCCCGAAGCTTTGACTTTTGATGACGTCCTTCTTGTTCCCGCCTATAGCGATGTCGTTCCGACCCAGGTAAGCACCCAGACACAACTGACGAAGAGCATCACGCTGAACACGCCGCTGATGTCTGCCGCCATGGATACGGTAACCGAGTCGCGGCTGGCCATTGCGATGGCGCAGCAGGGCGGGCTGGGCGTGGTTCACCGCAACCTCTCGATCGAGCAGCAGGCGGGTGAGATCGACAAGGTGAAGCGGTCGGAGAGCGGCATGATCGTGGACCCGGTGACGATTACGCCGGAGCAGACGATCGCCGATGCGCTGGAGGTGATGCGGCGTTACAAGATCTCGGGCGTGCCGGTGACGAAGAACAAGAAGCTGGTCGGCATCCTTACGAATCGCGACTTGCGGTTTGTCTCGCGGACCGACCTTTCGATTGACTCCGTGATGACGAAGGCGAACCTGATCACGGTCCCGGTGGGGACGACGCTGGAGCAGGCGGAGCAGATTCTGCACCAGCACCGCGTGGAGAAGCTGCTGGTCGTCAACGACGACTATGAGCTGAAGGGCTTGATTACGGTCAAGGACATCCAGAAGAAGTTGAAGTATCCGAATGCCTCGAAGGATAGCCAGGGCCGCCTTCGCGTGGCTGGGGCGATTGGCGCTACGGGCGATTTTCTGGAGCGGGCGGCAGAGCTGGTCAAAGCCCGGGTGGATGCGCTGGCTATCGACTCGGCGCATGGACACTCATCGCGTGTGCTGGAGGCTGTCGCCGAGGTTAAGAAGCAGTTTCCGGAGATCGATGTTCTGGCGGGGAATATTGCTACCTATGAGGGTGCACTGGCGCTGATCAAGGCGGGCGCGAATGCGATCAAGGTGGGCATCGGGCCGGGCTCGATCTGCACGACGCGGATGGTGACGGGCGCGGGCATGCCGCAGATCACGGCGATCTCAGAGGCGTATCGGGCAGCGAAGCAGCATGGCATTCCGGTGATTGCCGATGGTGGTATCAAGTACTCGGGCGATGTGACGAAGGCGATTGCCGCTGGAGCCAGCGTGGTGATGATGGGATCGCTGTTCGCTGGCGTAGATGAGAGCCCGGGCGAGACAATTCTGTATCAGGGCCGGTCGTTCAAGGCGTATCGCGGCATGGGGTCGCTCTCGGCGAGGGCGCAGGGCTCGGGTGAGCGGTACTTCCAGGGGAAGGAAGATATGAACGATGCCGCGAGCACGGAGCGGCCTTCGCTGACGGCACGCGAAAGCGGGACTTCCAACAGGCTGGCGAAGTTCGTTCCTGAGGGGATCGAAGGGCGGGTGCCTCATCGCGGACCGCTGGAGGGAATGGTCTATCAGCTTGTGGGTGGACTTCGTTCGGGAATGGGATACCTTGGATGCGGGTCGATTGCGGAGCTTCAGACCAAGTCTCGATTTATCCGGATATCGAATGCCGGTCTACGCGAGAGCCATGTGCACGATGTGATTATTACGCGTGAGGCTCCTAACTACCACGTTGAGTAGGGAAATAGGTTTAATCTGATCTTCGGGAGATGAGAGCTTTTCGCGGGCGTCTAACAACTGGGTGGTTTCGGCAGATGTTTATTTCTGTGGGGCTGCCGATGAGTAATTGAGATTCTCTATGGCGAATACACAACGAATGGCGCTGCCCATAGCGTGGCTTCCGGTTTTTTTTGGACTCAGCGTTATCTCGCTGGAGTCGACGGCTACGATGAGCGGCGCAAATACCGGGAGATGGCTGCTGGAGCTCTGCCATGCTCTGTGGGGTCAGACGGATGGGCCTTCGTTTGAGACGGCGCACTTTCTTTTGAGGAAGCTGGGGCACTTTTGTGGGTACGGAATGCTGAGCCTGCTCTTCTACAGGGCGTGGTTTGTGAGTGTATCGGGGTTCTGGAAGGGATCGCTTAGGGGGCTTCGGCTTGAGGCTGTGGGTCTTGCGGTGTCGTCCACCTTTGTTATCGCCTGTCTCGATGAATGGCATCAGAGTTTTCTGGCGGGTCGGGGGAGCAGCTTTTATGACGTATTGATCGATATGGCTGGGGTTGTGTTGTTCAATTTGGTCTTGCAGGTGGTGGTTGTGCTGCGTCGTCGGGAGATTCGGTTCAGGGCGGTTGCGTAGGGTTTTGTGAGGTCTCGGTAGTGTGTAGGGTGGCTCCGGTATTTCTGGGTGGACGACCGTAAGAACAGACAACTGCAAAGATGGAGTTGGTTGGTGAAAAGGGCCGGGCGGTTGTGGTGAGTGAAGACCCGCGGGA
>Ga0193717_1000967_pt1 | contig 18094 bp, 19 predicted proteins | sample U2c2metaG_FD_145900 | JGI IMG/M metagenome (GOLD analysis project Ga0193717, IMG submission 145900) | Soil microbial communities from a riparian zone of the East river system, Colorado, United States - U2c2 | ecosystem: Environmental > Terrestrial > Soil > Riparian zone | place: USA: East River... | reverse complement strand
CGCTTTGCTAAAACCGGCGTAGACCAATACGAAAAAGTTGCCCATCTCATGCGGTATCTCATGAAAAACTACGGCCAGCGTGGTCGCCATGCCGAGTTGGAGACTTACCATGTAGGACGCGCCAATGATCATGCCGTCGATAAAATTGTGCACGCCGTCGGCGAACAAATTCATATAGCCGACAGGATGGATCGAATGGCCGGATTCCAGGTCATGGCGATGCCGCCAGAGAAGAAATTTTTCTAGGATAAGAAAGACGAAAATGCCGGCCAGAACGTAAAGCGAAGCCTTGATCCGGGTTTCAGCCTTGGCGTAGATTTCCGGCAAGAGATGGACGAAAGCGTCGCCGAACAAACTGCCGACGGCGAGGCTGACCATGACGAAAATAACCTGTTTGAGCCTCGCTTCGCTGATGGAAATGAAAGCGACTCCCGCGAGCGAAAGGAGACTTACCAAGATGACGCTGACGAGACTATAAAGCCAAATAGCCGACGTAGTTGCCGCCTTTTCATCCCGCGAACAGGTCGCGCACGATGGCTTTTACCGCATCGTTAGATGCTTGCCCTGCATTCGTCGCGCTGGGTGTCGGGATCGCGCCCTGCACGCGTCGCTCCCAGAGCACCGCGCCGTCATCGAGGCGAATGAGTTTGAAGTCAATCAAGACGCGCACGAACTTCTGCGATTCAATTTCCCAGCGCCAGATTTCGCTAGCGAAGACCGCTCCGGAAAGCTTGCCCTCGCGAGCCATGCGGGCTGCCGCGCTCGCATCTGTGGGAAAAGCGACGAAGCGGACGTCTTGTTCCTCCGGCAGGGAAATCTGGAAACCCTTTTGGGCTAGCTCCGTCTTGAGATTTTCACGCAGGAGATCCATCACGTTCTGGCGATAGTCGGAAGAAATTTTGCCGACCATCTCAGCGAGCGAGCGGAGCGGATTGTTCGAAGGCAAGAGCAGCGGCAGGGCGGTGCTATTTTTTACTTTCGCCAGCCAAACCTCTTCTGCGTTAATTGTTTTAGCCTCTGGAACGGGCTCAGCGGGGGCTCTCGCGCTGCAAGCGGTAACGGAGATAGCCAGGCATGTCACGATCAGCACCGCGAAGGTTCTGGCTGTTATGCGTCTCACGCCGTACGCGAGAAAAATAAGGCAGCATCCCAGAGCCACGTCCGTCGGACCTAGAGGAAGATCCAATCGCACGGAACTGTAGAAACCCAAAAACGCCATCACCAGACCGAGCACCGATGAAACCGTTAGAAAAGAACTCATGCGGCTTACCAAGGGCTTGGCCGCGAGTGCCGGTAATACCAGAAATCCAAAGATCAAAAGCGGTCCTGCCATGATCACACCGAAGGCGATGATCAAACCCGCGAGGAGATATAAGAGGACATCCCAGACGACTTGGCGGCCCTTTAGCAAAAAAGCCAGATCGCGATCGAAGGAGGTCAGGAGAAACTCCCGGCGAAAGACCAGCATCGCAACGAAGACGAGCCCGAAAACACCCACCACCAGCCTTAGTTCCGCTTTCGATAGCGCGATGACTTCGCCCTTCAATAGATTGAGCACTTCGATCTGGCCAGCCGGATTAAAAACCATAAAAAGGATCGTGAGAGAGCCGGCAAACGCATAGGCAGCGGCAAGCCGCCCTTCGGCAGGACCTTTGCCGCGCTGCTCCAGGTATCCCAATAATCCCATGCCCAAGAACGTAAACACGAGCGAGCCGATCATGCCGATGGTACGTTCGGCTTGGCTCAACTGCGGCAAAACTCCGGTTTGCTGCAACCAAAACGTAAATGAAACTCCGGCGGCAGCGATTTCCGGAAGGGTCAAGCCGAGAAACACCGTGCGTCTAAGAACCAGAAACGATCCAACCAGCGGGCAAACCAACCCCATAATTAATGTGCCGAGAAGCGCGGGGAATAGTAGATAGGAAGGATTGACGATTTCAATCAGCGTACTCATGGGTGAAGACGTGCCTTTCTCTCGTCCAACCAAATCTGTCCTTTGTCGATGCGCACGATACCGTCAGCCACACGTTGCACCATCTCAAGGTCGTGACTGGAAAAAAATACTGCCAACCCCTTTTCGCGAGTCAGCTTCGTTAAGAGGTCGGCGATGCTGCGCCGGGATTCTTCATCTACCCCCGAAAGCGGTTCATCTAGAATCATGATTTTAGGGTTTACCATCAACGCGCGTGCAATCAGCATCCGCTGTTTCTGCCCGCCGGACAACGAAAAGAAAGATCTCGCCGCGAGCTGCGGCAATCCAATCTGCTGCAGAACTTCTTTAACCCTCTCCTTCTCTCTCGCAGGCAGAAATTGATAGGGATGCACGCGGCCATAGGCGCCCATCTCCACCACCTCGGATGCGCTCAATGGAAATTGCGGATCGAGCGCCGCACTCTGAGGCACGTAGCCAAAGTTCGACAAGGGACAACTGCGCGAAAGTGTTCCAGCGATAGGCGCCAGTAACCCTAGGATTGTCCTGAACAGAGTTGTCTTGCCTGAACCGTTGGGACCGGCCAAGCCGATGAGACTGCCGGGATAGATAGCCAGGTTGACAGCATTAAGAACTGGCGCCGAGTCGTAACCCAAGCTAACATTATCGAGAGAAACCAGAGGCAGAGACTCTTCCTCCGAGTGTCCACCTCTGGCGCTTTTGATTGCGACGACATCTTGTTGAGATTTCATCAAATTCAACTAACGGACTGAACTAAAGTGCGCACAGTATAATCTATCCATTTTATATAGCTATCCGTCTCAGGTTGCGCTCCCGCGTTACTGTAAAGACGAAGAACCTTGATACCTGTCTCAGCTGAGATTTGCTGCGGAAGTCGCGGATTCTGAGCGCCGTAAAGGAGTAACTGGGGTTTCTCTTGTTTGATCCTCTGCACCAACTCCACGATATGATTAGGCGTTGGTTCTATCCCCGGCCTCAGTTCAACACTTCCGATCCGTTTCATGCCGAATCGATCGGCGAAATATATCCATTGGGGATGATATTCCACATATTTGATACCCCGGAGCGGCGCCGCCAGTTTTTCCCAGCGTGCAATCCAACTATCCAGTTCCGCAATATAGGCTTTGAGATTTTTGTCAAAAACCTGCTGATGTTGAGGGAAATTCCGGGAGAGGCCAACGGCGATGTTCCGCGCTGCGATCTTCGCATTGACGGGATCTAACATGAAGTGCGGATTCCCCTTCGGGTGCATATCACCCTCCGAACGGTCCACAAGAGTCGGCGCTTCAAGCACCGGTACTCCAACGGAACAGTCTATATATCCTGGTCGCCCGAGAAGAATTTTTGAATTGGCTGCCACCTCCAGAAGTGCGGGGATCCATGAATGCTCGTCATCCAACCCTGTGAGTACGAGTACGTCAGCTCGATTTAGTCTTGGCACGAAGCTCGGTTTCATGGGCACGCCGTGAGGGTCTTCGACGCCGGTTGCCAGACTATCCACGGTAACTAACTCTTTGCCGATCTGCCGCGTGATATCGGCGAGATCAGGAAAGGTCGCCACAACGCGAATCTGCTGCGCGAAGCCTAACCTCGTTTGAAAAAGGACCAATGCAAACAACACGAACGCGAATTTCCAATATCTACTTCCAAATAGTTCCATCTTCATAGCTATGCTCCCTTTGCGAAATCGCTAACGGCCAAGAAAGCCGTGGGTATGAGCACCAATTACGGTCGTCCACTGGAGAAAGACTTGATTCCCCCTCTCACTTTTGTTTTCGCGGACGCGATCATCCGCGTGAGTAAACTGAAAACGCAGCCGGTTGAACTCGCTGAGGTTCCACGTCACATAAGGTGAGTAACCGATGGTCTTAAGTCCTGGTTTCTCGACGCTCGGTGCATAATCGAACAGAAAACCTGTAGACCAACTCTTGTTTAACTTCATCTCAGCGTAACTGTAACCGCCATACGACCGTCGCCGCTTGGCAACATCTTCAAAGGGGATTCGCTGGCTATTGGCAAAGAACTCCGACCCCCATGTAACACCCTGGTAAACGACACTGCTCAGTGGCTGATATCGGTACGTCACGTCAATGCCATTAAGCATTCGATCGCCGCCGACGGGATCGCCTGTGAGGCGCTGCGAAGGCGTATAGGCCATGCTCGTGCCAACCTCGATACTGTGGTTATCCGTGAGATCGAAATAGGTATTGAGTCTGCCGAGATAAGTAAACCGGCTCCACGAACGTGATTTAGTATTATCCACCTGTTCGTTATCGGCGCCAATCTTGTTGTATCCGCCCACTGTCGCGCGCAGGAAAAATGGGGTAGGAAATAAGTAATTAACCTCCACGCCGTCCGCCTGGGATTCGCCTATCACTCTATCCATTGATAGCGGCCGATTTACAAAGGGAAGCTCGTGGTCATGAACTTTAGCGAAACGGCCGAAGTCGGCAAAAAAACGTCCCCCTTTTGCAGTTAAGTTCCACGGTAAGGAGCTTGTAATTGCAGCCGCCTCCTCCACTGCGAAACCGTCATTACTTCCAGTGACAAAAGAATAAGCGCGAGCAAAGGGGTCAACCGAAGCGGCAAACCCAAACTCGGCGGCTCGAAAATTGAAGTTACCCCCTCCTTGACTGCGCTGCTCTATAGTAGAGTCGAGCACCATACCGATGCTCGGGTTCAGAGCCGTCGGCGCGCTCTGCACTCCCTGAACTGATTTTTCGACTTGCTCGACCCTGACTGTCGTCGAGGATTTTTCTTTTTCTAATTGATCGATCCGTTGCAAAGCTTTTTGCATCTGCTGCTCCATGCCCTTCACCGTGGCCCGCAGCGATTCCAACTCCGAACTTTGCGCCAATGCGAGGCTTGGAAATCCAAGCGAAATTACCCATAACGAAGACGCCGCGACGCGGCGGAATCTCGTTGGAAGTAGAAACATCATCAAACCGCCCTCCAATGCAATCCGTCGCCCTCTGTAGATCAAGAGGCGAGAAAAGAAGGGAAACGGATGCGATTATGTTGTAAGTCCGATTCCGAAAGAAAAACTACAGGGAGGTTTGGGAAGGCGGTCCGCGGACGTAGATCTGCTCTAAATCGTCGTCAATCCAAATTGAAGTGACCTGCTTGGCAACACGAAAAAACCCTGGTTGCGGTGCGATCGCCGCAACACTAGAGCCGGCCGCGAGCTGAGTGCGCGCACCGTGCAGGCAAGCACACTCCTTGCTGACTTGCGCGTTGGAGTAAGCGTGAAAGTGGAGTGTCAGGAACACAACGAATAGCAGCGTCGCCGCAGTGACTACGCGACGAAGCCGTAACCCCGTTGTCATTCCCGAAAAAAACATCGTCCTGAAACTAACCAATGGAATCTGCGATGTCAACGGAATCCGTTTTCGCGAGAGGACGGCCGCTACGTAAATGAGCACAGATACATCCCGATAAACCCACGACTGAACGGCAAACCATCGTATGAAGATTTTTCCTCTGCTTATTTCCGAGTTCCTCAGTTTTACATTAGGATCCCGCCAACGTAAACGTGAGTCTCATGAGATCCCTGCTCTGGCTTTGCTTCGTTTTCTCAGGTGCGGCTGCGCTCGCTTTGGAAATGCTGTGGATGCGCTCGGCCGGTCTCGTACTCGGCACGACAGCATACACAGCCGCGACCGTTCTTGGTTGTTATTTTAGCGGTTTAGGGTTGGGCTCCATTTGTGCGCGCCGCGCTTCGCCAGGGCCCGTGCGGCTTTACGGTTGGCTCGAAGTCGGTGCGGCAGCGGGCGCACTGTGGTCCGTCGCGATTTTCTTCTTGCTTGCGCGTGATAACGCTCAGACGTGGCTTTCCACAGCTGGAATCGCCGGCCGGGTTGGCGCCGTTGCCTTGGCGCTTCTACCAACGACATTTTGTTTTGGCGCAACACTTCCGACCCTCGCCCAGGCTCTTGCCGGCCTGGACACAGTAGGCGGACGCGGCAGTCTACTTTACGCCATTAACACTGCGGGGGGCGTGCTTGGCGCTGCTGCCGCAGGCTTTGGACTACCGGTTTTGGTTGGCGGGCGGGCGAGCTACGCCATCGCCGCCGGCGCGAGCTTCTTGGCTGGAATGCTGGCGATGATGATCGGTGATCAACAGACACTGGCACCGACAACCAAGTCACGTGCCAAGAGCAAAGAGGCGTGGCCGCAGCGTGCGCGTCTGCGATGGGTTGCCGCCGGTGCCGGCGCTTTAGGTCTCGGTCTCGAAGTAATTTGGACCCATCTCTTCGCACAAGTCCTGCACAACTCAGTTTATTCCTTCACGGCAGTCATCCTTGTTTTTCTCTTGGCAGTCGCGATCGGCGCGGCATTCGCCGCGTTGATCCTGCGTCGTGCAGCGCCGTCTGTTATAGCAGCCACAGCGTTGGTGGTTGCGGCCGGTGGAACTGTGGGCGGTCTATGGGTTTTTATCTACTTGACGGATGGGCTCACCTACTTCGGCATGCGATCCGGATTGCCAGAATATCTTCTGCGAATCACAACGCTGGCAGCAGTCACAGCAGGCCCTGCGGCAATTGCGTCTGGAATGGTTTTACCGGCGCTTTGGGCAGCCTGGGATGAACGCACGAGCGTTGCCCACCCGCTGGGGGATCTTTCGGCGGCGAATCTATTCGGTGGCGCCATTGGCGCAGTTACTATGGGTTTTTTAATTATTCCGAGCCTCGGCATTCGCGGCAGCCTGCTGGTCGCGTCGGTGCTTTATGTATTGCTCGCCGATCTGTTGGCGCAGCCGCAAAGCAGGTTGAGACCGCTCGCATACGCTGTCCTGCTTGCAATTGTAATTGCCAATCCACTGCGCGCACCTCTCGTGCATTTTCTTTCTAAAGGCGACACGCTCCGCGGCATGTTAGAGGGAGCAAGCGGTATCGTTACCGTTACGGAGGGAGGCGGAGATTTACAACTCAGACAGGATAATTTCTACGTACTGGGCCGCAGCGCAGCAGCGACGAATGAGCGTCGTCAAGGGTTAATCCCGTTATTGCTTCACCCCAACCCTCGTCATGTTGCCTTCGTCGGCTTAGCGACTGGCATCAGCGCAAGCGCCAGCCCTGCACTTGGTGTCGAGAAAACGACGGTTATCGAGCTCGTACCCGAAGTCGCCACCGCGGCGCGCATGCACTTCGCTCCCTGGAACGCTCAGTTGCTAGAGCGCCCCGACGTCCATCTGGTGCTCGATGATGGCCGCCGGTACCTTGCTGGCAGCCAAGACAGTTTCGATGTGATTGTGTCTGACCTGTTTGTGCCCTGGAACCCGGGGAGCGGAAACCTGTACGCGCAAGAGATGTATCAAACCGCAGCTCGCCGGCTCGCGGCAGATGGACTCTTCTGCCAGTGGTTGCCGCTCTATCAGTTGACCCGCGAAGAATTCGACATCATCGTGCGCACGTTTCTTTCTGTCTTCCCTCAGGTCAGCCTTTGGCGTGACGATTTCTATTCAGAACTCCCGGTCGTCGGTCTGGTCGGACAGCTCGCACCGAAGCCCCTCGACCTAACGCGAATTCATGAACGCGCGCTTCATCTGCCGGACTGGAGCAAAGACCCGCTCTTTTCGACTCCATGGGGTTTTATAATGCTCTATGCCGGCAGCCTCAGTGCCGCACCTGAGCTCTTCGCGTCAGCGCCGCTGAACACGGACGACAAACCACTCATCGAGTTTCTCGCTCCGAAGTTGACACGCGTCAATGCAACGAGCAACACCGATTGGTTCATCGGAAAATCTTTGGCCTCGTTCTACGATATTCTTGATAAGCGCCTGGAAAGCACTCCTGACCCGCTTTTGCCCGCGTCTAAACAAATTAGCGCTGCTCGGCGAGCCGGAACATCGCTCTATCACTACGCCGTCGCAGCCGCAGAGCGCGATGACAGCGCTGCCCGTCGCTACCAAACTGAGGTGCGCGAGCTGGTGCCCGAAGTTGTATTAGCTGGAGACAGCGCTTCCAAGACGAAGGAGAAATCCCAGGATCAGCGGGATTTAGCAATGCTCCGCCAGCAGTACGAAGTGCTGCGCCGGCAATTCGCCGAGATGCAGCGGCGCCTTAGTAAACTTTCAGGCTCCGAAGAAACCGCCGGGCACTGAGTCCCATCAATGACACGACGAAATTGTGTTTACACAACACGGTCAATAATCGCCTGGATTGCATCGTTCAGCCGTTCGGTTGCGACAGCTTAACCGGTGCAAGCACTTCGCGCATGACCGTCTCGGCTACGACCACATTAGCTTGCCCGGTCAACAGGACGCCATACAGCGGAACCGGTCTCGCCGAGCGATGCGATTGCCACAGGACAGTGCCGGTCTTATCAACAATCATCACGTCCAGCGCGACGATCACACCGTCGGCTTTCATCCCGCGACTGTTCGGCGTCGGCTCCCAGCGCCGCACTTCGATGTACAGTGCCACTGCGTCAAGGTTCGCCTCGCGCAGAATTTGCGCTGCCATCTCTGGGCTCGTGGGCACACGATCCTTGGTCGCCACTTTCACCGCATTCGCACTGATGACTTCGAATCCTTTCCCTGCAAGTCTTATGCGAGCTTGCTGAGCAAGAACATCTCCGACAGTCATGTTTTGCAAAACAGGTGGACCATTGTCTGCTCCCGTGCGCGGGTCGGCGGTGTCATGTTGGTAAAAAGGTGGAAGCACGGCGATTAGACGAACGGTCTGCGGCAGCGGAGTGACGATTGCCGGCGCGCAGGCGACCGCTCCGAATAATGCGGCGATCAGTCCGATTCTCGCCATGAACGTCATGCAAATTCTTCTCTCGTTTTCCGTCAAGGCGTACCGTTAGAGCCGGCCACAGGATTCAAAGTCGTCCGTTTGTGCCGTAATAATTCATTCAGACGGCGGGTCTTGCGGCGGGCTGAAATCTCTTAGCCGAGGCCGCCAGTCATCGCCTCTTCCATTGAAAATTCCATCCGGAAAACAATGACATATGCCCAATCCGCCATGAAATTTTTTGATCGCTATCTCGAATTCTTCAAGCGAGCCATACCACTCGGTTGCGCGCAATTCCGCGTCTTTCATGTCCGTTCCCAACGGATGAATATGGCACGAGCCCGCCGCCCAAGCGGCGTTCAATGACCACGTTAAGCAAAGCTCCGCGAAGGTGAACAATCTGAATCCGAATGTCATTCACCCTTCTTCTGCCGCTACGATACGTCGCGCGCCGAGAAAATGTTTAATGTACCAAGGTTGATTCAGAGCCGTGACGATTACATGGCCGGCCTTTTTCTCAGCGTGCACAAATCGATTGTCGCCGATATAAAGACCGACATGATCCGGCGTGACGCCGTCAGATGAAAAAAATAGTAAATCGCCCGCTTCTACCTTCTCTAGGGCGATGTCCTGACCGGCGTGAAATTGTTCGCGCGCCGTTCGTGGGAGGGCAATACTCGACTTAGCAAAAAGCGCTTTGACCAAGCCTGAGCAATCCATGCCGACGCGTTCTGACATGCCGCCCCAGCGATAGGGCAACCCCAGAAAATGCCGAGCCGCTCGCGCTAGTTGATCACGAATCGGACGGGCAGAGGTGGTTTCGTCGGCGAAATTCATCCCTTTAGAAACCAGAAGCAAGGTCAACATGAATGATAAAATTAATGCGTGTTTTGCCATCTCAAACTCCTCATTAGACTCGCACACTCAAACCATCCGACAGCGCGTTGCGGTACGCTTTCCAGGCGGGAATGAGCCCGATGGCAATTCCGCCTAAAACTACATACGTCAAATAACCATATTGCGTGGCGGTGAGCGGCCTGAGCGGGATGTGCAGGCCGAATCGTTGTTCAATGATCGGTTGAAGCAGGAGCAGCGAGCCGTAAACGATGCCGATACCCAAAATCGTCCCAAGAAGAGTCAGCAGTCCCGACTCGAGCACCAAAAGGAAAATCACCTTCACCGGCCCAACTCCCAACGCTCTTAAGATGGCAATTTCCCTCCGACGCTCGTTCAAAGAAGTGTAAAGGGCCATGAGCATGCCAAGCAGTCCGACGATGACGACAAAGATCGCCACCACTTGGAGCACTTGTTCGCCGTAACTGATGCCGCTCCAAAGCTCGCTCAGAGCAACACCCGGAACCACCGCCGTCAGCGGCTCTTCGGAAAAAGTTCGTAATCTCCCTTTGTAGCGCGAGGGTTTGCACCCGTGATTTCGTACGCAGGAAAAACGCCGTGATCTGCTCGATCTTGATATCTTCTTTTTTTATTTTCTCCGCCGGTGTTTCTTGTCCTTGATCGGCGGCGCGCCCTCTTTCCAGTCGATGTGCATCGCTTCGATGCCTTCGAGCGTGACGTAAAGAGACCTGTCGATCGGCGTGCCCGTGGGTTGCAAGATGGCAACAACGGTAAACGGCTTATCGTCGTGATCCATAATGCCGCGGCTGTTGGTGATTCCGTGCGTGACCACGATCCGCGCTCCCAAACCGTAATGTAAAGCTTGCGCCACGTCGCTGCCGAGGGCGACGTCGAAGATCTCACTCGGGGCATGTCCCTGGGCAAGCTCCAATTGCCGGTCTTGCCGGTAACGATAGTGCCGGTAGAAATCTTCGTTTGTCCCGACAACCCGATAGCCCCTGTGGCTGTCGCCCAAAGAGATTGGAATTGTCCAAAGCACCGCCCGGTTATTTTTTATTTTCTCGTAGGACTCGTAAGTGACGTTGGCTGTGGGCGTGCCGATGTGGAATACCGTGTAAAGCAGCAACTGGATCGGACTGCCACGCGCGCCGACGATCAGATCGGTTTGGCTGATCGTGTTGGAAAAACTTTCGCGCGCGCCGCCACGGATATGTTCGATCCCAATCCAAAGGCTGACACTCAGTCCAAGCGACAACAACGTAACAATCGTCGTAAGTTTCCGATTGATCAATGAGCGGTAGGCGAGCGAGAAAAGAATCATTTTAAACCTTGTTGATCTCTGACAAGGAGATCGCACGGTCGAAGAGCGGCATCATACGTCGGTCGTGACTGACAAAAATCAAAGTCGAGCCGATCTCGCGGCACTGATCGAATAATAACTGAAGAAACCCCTCGCGATGATCTTCGTCCAACGACGAAGTCGGTTCATCGGCAATGATCAGCTCAGGAGCGCCCATCAAGGCGCGCGCCGCCGCCACCCGCTGCTGCTGTCCAACGCTAAGATCGACGACGTTGTCAGCGACAATCTGACCAATGCCCAATCGCCCGGCCAAAATTTTTGCTTCATCCTCTCGAGATCGCCCGTTCAACCGCTCTTGGCGTTTTGGGCTGATCCGGCACGGCAGCGTGATGTTTTCGAGAACGTTCAGATAGGGGATCAGATTGAACATTTGGAAAATGTAGCCGAGGTGCGCGGCGCGCAACGCGTCGCGCGCCGGTCCCGACATCCGCGTCAAGTCTTGCCCCAGAATCTTCACGCTGCCGTCTTGCGCCTTCAGAACACCGGCCAGAATGCCGAGGAGCGTCGTTTTTCCGCTGCCGCTCGGGCCGTGCAAGAAAATCCTCTCGCCCTTCGCGATAACAAGGGCGGGAACGTGCAGGACGAGCTTGGATGTCCGGTAAGAGAAACTCAATTGCTCGATCTCGACAGCGTTGTCCATGGCCGGTTAGAGCTCGACCTCGCCTTTATCTTTCTTTATCGTCACCCCCGATTGCTTGGCTTCGCTCAACACCTGCACGTTGATCTCATGAATGTCGGGGAAGAACTTCGAAACGCCAAAGGTGGCTTTAGTCCCGACGGGAGATCGTTCGCACTCAAAGGTATGCGTGGCCTGCACTTCACTGTGCTCACCGCTTTGTTTTCGATTGTCGACTCCGCGCTGCTTATCTTGGGTATCATGATCTTCGCCGCGGACGATCCGAGCTTTTATGGTTCGCCATGTGCAGCCATTTTTCTTGTCTAAAACAACCAACTCATTGAATCTATCGTTGATGATTTTCATCGCGGCATCACGCTTTTTTCGCTCTGCATCAGTCCTGGCCTCGTGCTCGAATCCCATCAGACCTTCGGTCGGTGTACGAAATTCCACGATGACACGCTTGCCTTCGACGACGATGTCGATCTCCGCCACTCCATGCAAATGGGCCTCGGCATGGCGCTGTTCAGCGGCGGTCCCCTTATCGACGACCAGCGCCAAGAGGCTGAGTATCGAAACTATTAATAATAACGTCTGATAGAACATGGCTCACTCCTATCGTTCCCGGTACGGTTCTATGGAGAGACCGCTCATGAAGTACGACGTGTCGGTGTACATATTCTGCTCGTGTTGGATCTTTAGCCGCCCTTCTGCCCACACCGGCGCGTAAAAATCGAACGGGACTTTTTTTCCGTTGTCCATTTTTACGTGAACGATCTGATTGGGCGGTGGTGCCGGCACATGAATGCACGCTAACGGGTACGGCACCAGGAGAAACTCAGAAACCTGCTGATCGTTGTCTTCGAGCGGAATAATAAATCCTGGAACTCGAACAACGGCGCCGTCATGCTTCTTTAGATCCGCCGGCGCCTTTCCCGAGCGGAAGTCGAGTCTACGGAGATTATCCCACGTCAGCGAAGGGACTTTTTCCGCCGCGCCTGCGGCACCGCCAATCGTCACCGCCGGCGAGCCGAAGAATAAAAGGCCGATACAAAAGATGATCAAAGCCAACTTAGATTTCATGTTCGTCGCCCCTTTCCTTTAAGGACAGCGTATCGCTCTTAGGTTGTTTGGCATCGGAATAGGATCCTTGTTCATGAGCGCACTCTTTACAGAGATTGCATAGTCGCCGGTTCAGGAAATGGCCCGCCGCCAAAACCAGCGTTCCAGAGATGACAATCGGAGTCTCGTATCGCTCGTCGACCCAAAAGCGCCCGGCGCCGATCAACGCCAAGGACGACACCAGAAAAACAAAAATGTGAAAACGGCGGTGGTATCGAAACCCCCATGTGAAGCTGCTTACGGCAATCACCATTGACGTCGCGACAAAAATCTTTTCGATGCCGTCACCCAAGAGAAAGCCCAGACCTAAAAGCGGCAACACTCCGACGAGCAGCGGAAAAACAGAGCACTGGATGGCGCAGGCAATCGAGACCGTGGCGCCTAGCGAATCGATCCACGAGCGAGGCGCCACGGCGTAGTCATTTTTAGCCATGAAATCCTCCAATCGGCTTGGAGCCGACGGACGTTGAACGGGCCACGGCACACATGCGATCGGCCGTACTTGGCTCCGTTCTCTAAAAAACTAACTAAGAATGGGAGAAATGAAGATCAGTCTACGAAACTGGCGGTGCGCGAATGGATTGAAAGCTAATCAGAGAGTGTGAAGCGATCTGGGATTCGAAAGACTCGTGCAGAACGAAGGATAATGAAGTCGCCCAGAGTCCCGCCGCTGCAGTGATACCCACTTGCGTGCGGGTACCATGCAAACAGCTACATTCATGGGTAATCTGAGCAGCTCCGCCAGTGACGGCGTGAAAGTGCAGGGGTAGGAAAAAGACGAATAACAAAATCGTCAAGTTAATAGCTCGACGAATCCGCAGTCCGCTTTTTATTCCTGGTGTGGACACGGTCCCGACCCTAACGAATGCAATTTGCGATGTCAACAAAATGCGCTAACGGGTAGTGTCTCAGTTTGAATTTTTAAAGCCGCCCGTGGTGATGGTTAGCGGGTTTCCCGCTCCTGTAAAAGCGAATCTGAACTCTTTCGACCGTTGCCAAGCCAGCGGAGATCGCATTATCAACGATGGGGAGAAACGCTTCTATCTTTTCCGGAGTATCGACAATTTCGACAATGATGGGCAGATCAGTCGAAAGTTCGAGTAACTTAGCAGTCCGCACTCTGCTGCGGGCTCCGAATCCCTCCAATCCGCGCAAGACGGTTGCGCCCGCCAGGCCATGTTCTCTCGCGGTACGGACAATCCATTCGTAGAGCAGCATTCCAGCGTGCCGATCACTCTCGCCAATAAATAATCGCAGCAAGGAGCCGTCGTTCGGAAGTGTCATGGTCAACCTCCCATAAACTCATAGGCGTAACCGGCATCGCGTCCCCCTACTAGATAAGAGATCATCAGCTTAGAGGCGGCGTCTATTGCCGTCCAGGTCCAAACATCGCCAACGCAGGCGCCTTCTTTTCTTCTGGTACGTTCTTCGCCTTCGCAAAGCGTCGCCGAACAAACTGCCGCCGGCGAGGCTGACCATGACGAAGATAACCTGTTTGAGCCTCGCTTCGCTGATGGAAATGAAAGCGACTCCCGATAATCGTCATATCGCTAAAGCCCGCCTCTTCGAGCGCATGGACGACCTTGTCAATCATGTTCGTGCGGATATAAGCTTTGATCAGCTTCATACCGTTTCCTCCGATTCGTTTTGACCTTCGGAACGTCTTTCTCTAGCTTCTCTTCTTCCCTCTACCCAAGCGTAGAGGGATGGCAACACCACTAGTGTGAGTAACGTCGATGTAATGAGCCCGCCTATCACCACAGTCGCAAGCGGCCTCTGCACTTCGGCGCCGACGCTCGTGGAAATCGCCATCGGAACAAAACCCAGGCTTGCAACCAAGGCTGTCATTAGCACTGGCCGAAGCCTGATCTCTGCGCCGTGGAGAGCGGCGTCTCTGGGGGTCATGCCTTGTTCGCGCATCTGCAAGATGTAAGACATCAGGACCACACCATTTAAGACTGCCACGCCAAAGAGTGCGATGAATCCCACCCCGGCCGAGATGCTGAAGGGTAGCCCGCGGAGAAATAGAGCCACGATTCCACCTGTCGCCGCGAGCGGAATGTTTAGATAGATCATGAGAGCGGGTCTGATGGAATTGAAGCTCGTGTAGAGCAAGACAAAAATAAGGAAGAGCGCCAAAGGGACGACGATCAAAAGCCGCGCGCTCGCGCGCTGAAGATTTTTGAACTGCCCGCCCCATTCAGCAATATAACCCGTCGGCAATTTGAGTCCTGACTGAATCGCCTGTTGCGCGTCGGCAATAAACGATCCCAAATCCCGGCCGCGCACGTTGAACTGAACCACTATACGGCGTTGAATATTTTCCCGGCTCACAAGCACGGGGCCTTCTTCAACGTTCACGTTCGCGACTTGGCCGAGCGGAATCAGTAACCCGTCCTTCGCGGCGACCGGGATCGAAGCAAAACCCTGTGGATCGAGCTTGCCGTCTTGCTGGAAACGCACCGCTAATCCAAAGCGTCTCTGGCCTTCGAAGACCGTGCCGACAACCCGTCCGGCTCCACCGGCTTCCACCGCAGCCATGATTTCCGCCGCATTAATGCCGTAACGGGCGGCCCGCTCTCGGTCAACTTTGACGCTTAGCAGAGGCAGTCCGGCTGTCTGCTCAGCACGAACATCCGCGGCTCCCGGTATCTTTGATATGATCGCGGCTGCCCGATCTCCGAGCTCCTTTAGCTGGTTGAGATCATCACCAAAAATTTTTAAGGCTATATCGGCCCTGACGCCGGCAATAAGTTCGTTGAAACGCAGTTCGATGGGTTGTGTAAAGCCGAACACAACCCCCGGCACTTCCTTCGATAAACGCTCATTGAACTTCTGCACCAACCCTTCATGCGTGGCGGCCGTGGTCCACTCCTCCTTGGGTTTCAAATTCACGAATATATGTGAGAGGTCCAAGCCGTCGGGATCGGTCGCCACCTCCGGCGCGCCGGTTCTCGAAACGACCTGGGTCACCTCCGGAAATTTTCGCAAAGTCTTCTCGATCCAGAGCGTGGTTTTGATCGATTCGCTCAGGCTGATGCTGGGCGGTCTTATGGCCTGGACAACGATAGCGCCCTCGTCGAGCTTAGGAATGAACTCGCTACCCATGAAGGGAACAAAAATAAGGCTGAAGGCGAATACCCCGGCAGCGATAGCGACAGTTATTAACGGATGGGCGGCCGCCCGGGTGAGAACCGGCCGATAATATCTATTCGCCTTGCGAATGAGCCAGGTCTCGTTGTGCTGAGTCGCCCGCATGAAAAATGAGGCGAGCACAGGCATCAACGTAAACGTAAGAACCAGCGATCCGACCAGCGCGAGAATCACGGTCAGAGCCATGGGTCGAAACATCTTACCTTCGACACCTTCAAGCGTCAGAATCGGTAGGTAAACGATGATAATGATTCCGACTGCAAAGAAGATGGGTCGCAAGACTTCCCGCCCGGCCTCTAAAATAATGTGAGATATATCTTCTCTTCTTGCCCTCTTCTCATTGAGGTGCCGGACGATGTTTTCGATCATCACCACCGCCCCGTCAACAATCAGGCCGAAGTCGATGGCGCCTAAGCTCATCAGATTTCCCGAGATGCCACCGTAGAACATGCCCGTGAAAGCGATGAGCATGGAAAGAGGAATCGCCGAGGCGACGATGAGACCGCCGCGTATGTCGCCGAGCAGGAGAAAGAGAATTGCGATTACCAAGATCGCGCCTTCAACCAAATTTTTTGAAACGGTGTGAATGACTCTACTGACGAGGTCGGACCGATCATAAAATGGTTCGATGGTTACGCCGGGAGGGAGGCTCGGAAGGATCTTTTTGATTGCTTCCTTGACTCGCTCGGCCACAACTTTTCCGTTCTCGCCAGCAAGCATGAGCGTGAGCCCTACGACCGCTTCGCCCTCGCCGTTCATGGTCGCGAAACCTATGCGAGCGACTGAACCGACCTTGACCTCGCCAATGTGATTCACTGTGATAGGTGTGCCGTTTCGCGCCTCGATAACGATTTGGCCAATCTCTTCCGGATTCTGAATCATCCCTTCGCCGCGAATGATGTATGCCTCACCGCTATGCTCGATGTAACCGCCTCCGGCGATCAAGTTGTTTTTCTCCAAAGCCTCGAAGACCTCGCCGATGGGAATACGGTAACTGATGAGCTTTTTTGCATCGACGGCAACTTGATACTGTTTGGCAAACCCTCCCATCGCGTTGACTTCGACCACGCCAGGCACCGAGCGCAGGCGATAGCCGATCTGCCAGTCGAGAAGCGTCCGCAATTCCATCGGCGTCTGGTCCTTGCCGCGCACGACGAATTGGTACACCTCTCCCAAACCGGTGGTGACAGGGCCGATGTCGGGTGTGCCAAAACCGGCGGGAATATTTTCCTTGGCAACCGACAGCCGCTCGCCGATCTGCTGACGGGCAAAGTAGAGATTGATGTTATCTTTGAAGACCACCGTAACCACGGACAGGCCGAAGCGAGAGAGGGAGCGAATTTCCTCGACACCCTGAATGCCGTTCATCGCGGTCTCCACGGGGAACGTTACGTAGCGTTCCACTTCTACCGGCCCCATAGGCGCCGTGCGGGTAATGACCTGCACCTGAACGCTGGTAATATCGGGGACGGCATCGATGGCAAGCTCGCGGACGGAATAAATGCCCGCGGCTATGATAAGACCGGTAAAGATCAAAATCAGGAAGCGGAATTTGAGAGAAAAACTAAGCACTCGTTCGAGCATATTTCACCAATCAGTGCCCATCCCCTTCCAGGCTTTCTTTGAGGAGTTCGGATTTAAGCGTGAAAGCGCCCGTGACAACCACTTGTTCGCCTTCTTTCAATCCGGACTTCACTTCAACGCTGTTACCGAACTCTCGGCCAAGCTCTAACTTGCGTTTAGCGAAAGATCCGTCCTTCTCCTGTACGAATACCGCGGGTTTTCCTTGAATCTTCTGAATAGCTGAAGAGGGAATCATGATCGCTTCCGTCGACGAGGTCCCGGTAACCACCTCGGCCGTCGCGAACATTCCAGATTTCAAGAGCGCTCGGGGATTGGGAACTTCCACGCGCAGCGGGACGGTTCGGGTCTGAGGGTCAACGATGTCACCGATGTAAGCGACCTTTCCGGCAAACACCTCTCCAGGATAAGATTCCGTATGGATTTTGACGCTAGTGCCCTGCTTAATTTTCGCCAGATCTTTTTCATGGATATTCAGCAAAACCCACACCGTCGAAAGATCGGATATCGTGGCGACCTTCTTCCCGGCTTCGATCACCTCGCCTTTGCTCATCTCGCGCTCAATCACCACTCCGGGACCAGGGGAAGTCAGCGTGTACACCGAAGGCAAATTATTGAGATTGTTGATAGCTTCGTCGGATAAGCCGTAAAGACGAAGCCGTTCATGAAAGCTCCGTGCTTCCGCTTCTGCTTTTCGTTACTCAGCCTCTGCCGCCAGC
>Ga0193717_1000966_pt1 | contig 18107 bp, 18 predicted proteins | sample U2c2metaG_FD_145900 | JGI IMG/M metagenome (GOLD analysis project Ga0193717, IMG submission 145900) | Soil microbial communities from a riparian zone of the East river system, Colorado, United States - U2c2 | ecosystem: Environmental > Terrestrial > Soil > Riparian zone | place: USA: East River... | reverse complement strand
CGGTGTTCTGCCGATCGACGACGTGACGCTGCACAACATGAAGAAAGAAAAACTCCGCGCCAAGGACATCCTCACCTCGATGTGGGAACACAGTAGACCCGCCACCCACTGATTTCGTTTTTCCGGGCGCCGCTCCATCGGGCAGCGGCGCCCGCAACCGCCGCTCGGTTATCATTCGCAGGACTTTTGTCGCCGCGGCCTCGTGCGAGGCCGGTGTTTGCGTGTGTCCTCTGCACGCTCGGCGCAGCCCTGCGGAGCTTGCATGACGATTTCCCCCAGCGTGCTCGAACTGATCGGCAGCACGCCGATGGTCAAGACGCAGCGGCTCGACACCGGCCGCTGCGAACTCTTCCTCAAGCTCGAGAGCGCGAACCCCGGCGGCTCGATCAAGGAGCCGGCAGGATCAAGCCCGGCGCGACGCTGGTCGAAGGCACCGCCGGCAACACGGGGCTCGGCCTGGCGCTGGTCGCGCAGCAGAAAGGCTATCGGCTGATCCTGGTCGTGCCGGACAAGATGAGCCGCGAGAAGATCTTCAATCTCAAGGCGATGGGTGCCGAGGTCGTGCTTACCCGCTCGGACGTCGCCAAGGGCCATCCCGAGTACTACCAGGACCTCGCCGCGCGCATCGCCGAGGAAACTCCGGGCGCGTATTTCATCAACCAGTTCGGCAACCCCGACAATCCGCGTGCGCACGAGGAAACGACCGGTCCGGAAATGCTCGAACAGATGGACGGCCGCATCGACGCCATCGTATTCGGCTGCGGCTCGTCCGGCACGATGACCGGTCTCTCGCGCTATTTCGCGCGCGTCTCTCCAGCGACCGAGTTCATCCTTGCCGATCCGGTCGGCTCGATCCTCGCGCAGTACATCAACGAAGGCACGCTCTCGACCAAGTCCGCCAGCTGGATGGTCGAAGGCATCGGCGAGGATTTCCTGCCGTCGATCAGCGATTTCTCGCGTGTGAGGAAGGCCTATGCGATCAGCGACAAGGAAAGCTTCCTGACCGCGCGCGAGCTGCTCGGCAAGGAAGGCGTGCTCGGCGGCTCATCGACCGGCACGCTGGTCGCCGCCGCGTTGAAATATTGCCGCGAGCAGACCGCGCCCAAGCGCGTGGTCACTTTCGTCTGCGATACCGGCAACAAGTATCTGTCGAAGATGTACAACGACTACTGGATGCTCGACAACGGCTTCCTCGAGCGCGAGCACGTCGGCGACCTGCGCGATCTGATCGCGCGATCTGATCCTGCGCCCGTACCAGCACCGCGACACCGTCGTCGTCGCGCCCGGCGACCTGTTGATCACCGCCTACAACCGCATGAAGCTGTACGATGTTTCGCAGTTGCCGGTGATGGATGGTGACCACATCGTCGGCATCGTCGACGAGTCCGACGTGCTGTTGCACGTGTACCGCGACGAGGCGCGTTTCCGCGATCCGGTTTCGACGGCGATGGTGAGCAAGCTGCAGGTGCTCGAGGTGAAATCGCCGATCGAGGCGCTGTTGCCGGTGTTCGAGGTTGGGCATGTGGCGATCGTGATGGATAGCGACAAATTTCTCGGACTGATTACGCGCATTGATTTGCTGAACTATTTGCGCAGGAGAGCAGGTTGATGCGTTGGAGCTGGAAGCCGTCTGCGGGCGAACCGCGGAATTCGCCACTCATAGCGACGGATGCTGACATCAGGGTGGCCTATCGCTTGTTTGGCATGACGAAGCGCAATAACACTGAACGGGAAAGTAGTCGATGAGATTTCTTCGTGGTATCGCTGCACGATTGCGCAGCAGGTCCATCAGGGACGTGGATATCTCTGACCTAAGCCACGAGGAGTTCATTCGTCTCGCATATCTCGTGCTTCTTCGACGGAAGATTGATCCGACGGGGCTGGCGCTATGGCGTGACTCCATCGTGCGCGGCATGTTCAGTTATGAAACCGTGGTATCCACGATCCTGAAGTCGGATGAATACCAGTCCCGGTTCGGAACTGATGTCAATGGTCGTTTGCACAGTGCGCGCCAGCTATGGATCAAGACGCTGCCTCCGTTCGAGCGGTTGCTCGATATCGGCGGGAGCAGTCCGACTCGTCCTGAAGGGGCATTGATCCAGCTCGGCTATCCGCATCGCCCAAAGAGCCTGGATATTCTCGATCTGCCGCCAGAACGACAAAATTGGGGAACGCCGGCCTTTGACCAGTCAGTGCCTACACGTTTCGATTGGGGCACGGTCACGTATTTTCACGGAGGTGCAGAAACCATCGCGGATGTGCCGACGCTGCAGGATCGGACCTACGATTGTGTATTCCTGGGTCAGGCTGTCGAGCACATACGCCCCGAGGCTTTGCCCGAATTGCTCGCTTGGGTGCGGCGCCATCTCAGTGCGGACGGTCGACTGATCCTCGACACCCCCAATCGGTTGCTGACAAAAATACAGTGTCCGACATGGTTCATTCATCCGGACCACAAGCTCGAATACGAACCTGCTCAACTTGAGCAGGTCCTGCGAGACAATGGCTTCGTAGTTACCCGGCGTCGTGGCATGGTGCATTTGCCGAAGATAGCCGCAACAAAAACTTACGACGCGCGCGAGTTCGAAAGTGCAGACCTGCTGCATGACGACATCGACGCATGCTATTTGTTTGCGGTCGAGGCGTCGCTCGATCGCTCAACTGATAATACGGTTGCTTCATGAAAGCGAAGACACTTCAGCTCGGTACCCGCGCCATCCACGCCGGCCAGAGCCCCGACCCTTCGACCGGCGCCATCATGGTGCCGATCTACGCAACCTCGACGTACGTGCAGAAGAGCCCGGGCGTGCATCAGGGCTACGAATACTCACGCACGCAGAATCCGACCCGCATCGCCTACGAACGCTGTGTCGCCGACCTCGAAGGCGGCAGCGCGGGGTATGCGTTCGCGTCGGGCATGGCAGCGACCGCGACGATTCTCGACTTGCTCGACAGCGGCAGTCACGTGATCGCGATGGATGATCTCTACGGCGGCAGCTATCGTTTGTTCGAACGCGTGCGCCGGCGCAGCGCCGGGCTCGATTTCACTTTCGTCGATCTCGCCGATCCGAATGCAGTCAAGGGCGCGCTCAAGCCCAACACGCGCATGATCTGGGCGGAGACGCCGACCAACCCGATGCTGAAACTCGTCGACCTGGCCAAGCTCGGCGCGTTTGCGCGCAAGCATGGCCTGATCCTTGTCGTCGACAACACGTTCTGCTCGCCGATGCTGCAGCGGCCGCTGGAGTTCGGCGCGCATCTCGTCGTGCACTCGGCGACCAAATATCTCAACGGACATTCGGACATGGTCGGCGGAATGGCCGTGGTCGGCGACGACGCCGGACTTGCGGAGAAGATGGCGTTCCTGCAGAACTCCGTCGGCGCCGTCGCCGGACCGTTCGATTCGTTTCTCGCCCTGCGCGGCCTCAAGACCCTGCACCTGCGCATGCGTGCGCATTGCGAAAGCGCGCTCGTACTCGCGCAATGGCTGGAGAAACACCCGGCCGTCGAGCGGGTGATCTACCCAGGACTTAAATCGCATCCGCAGCACGCACTCGCGAAACGTCAGATGGATGATTTCGGCGGCATCATCTCGATCGAGGTCAAGGGCGGTCTGCGCAAGGCGCGTCGCGTGCTCGAGCGCTGCAAGCTGTTCTCGCTCGCCGAATCGCTCGGCGGCGTCGAAAGCCTGATCGAGCATCCGGCGATCATGACGCATGCGTCGGTGCCGCTCGCAAATCGCAAGCGGCTTGGCATCAGCGATGGGCTGATCCGGCTTTCCGTGGGTGTCGAAGACATCGCGGACCTGCGCGAGGAACTTCAGTCGGCGCTCGCATGATTTGCCGGTGCGGGTGCGCTCCGCATCGCGCTACGGCAACACGCCATAGGCGAGGTCTTCGATACGGAACGCCACCCGGCGTGGGTCGACGCTGCTGAGAGTCTGCGCCGGCGCATCGGTGGTGAGCTGGATTCGCGACACACCCTGCTGCGCATGGAAATTCAGACTGATCTCACGCGGGGCGCCGGGCTGGAGGTCGTACTCGCCGAGTTGCAGGTCGCCGTAGCTCACCTTCAGCTTGCGCGGAACCAGCGTCCCTAGGCGGAACTGCATAACGAAGGGCAAAACAGCAGGGTTTGGATTGGCGACGGTCAGATCGGCGCTGCCTTTGGACCAGCCGATCGAAGTGCCATCGGCGTTTTTCCCCCAGGAATACCATCCGCGTCCCGGACCAACGGCGATGAACGGTGGCCCTGGTGCTGCGATGCTCGCCGGTGGAATGCGATAGACGGCGAGATCGTGAGTAGCGTCTTCCAATACTGGCCCACCGAGTACCGCAGCGAGCGACCGATCGATCGCGGCGCCATGGTCCGCGTAACCGCCTCGGTTCACATAGATCGCGGCGAACCCGGCGTGCGACAACGCGCCGATGAAAGCCCTGGCCTCGAGCTCGGATACCTGCTCGTTCCAGATGTCCGAAGCACGCCCGCGCATCCCGCCGAAACTCCAGCGCAGGCCATGAGTGCGCAGGTACGGTGCCAGCAGCTCAAAGCTGAAAAGCTTTTCTTGAGGGTGCGCCTCGGGAAATGACATGTAGGGCAGTTCGTATACCGCCGATCCGGGCTCCAGGCTGGTTTGCAGCCTGTCGAAGAACTGTTTCTGCTGCCGGAATCCCGCTGCGCTTGCGCGCCCGATTGCATGCACCGGAATCTGGTCGATCCAGCCAACGCCTACCAGCACGAGACAGAGCAGCGCCGTAAACAACGGTCGCGGCCTGCGTCCGAGCAATCCTCCAGCAAGCAGCAGCGTGGACAGGATCGCGAAAAACGCAATGAAGACGCTTATCCGATTGAGGCCGCGGATCTCCGGCGTGACCAGCCAGGCGAACAGCGAACCGAAGCCACCGATGGTCGCGAACAAGATACCACCAGCCGCCAGCGCGCCCGCCGCTGCGAGCCCTGGGAAACGACTCCGAAAACCCGTCAGCGCGACCGCAAGCGCGGCGACCAGGCCGATACCACCCAGCACGCCGATCGCAGCGTGCGCGTTCTCGTTGATCAGCGGCGCGCCAGCATCATATGTTTTGGTAATCGCGCCCATCCAGTCGATCCGGTGTCCCATCGTCGGCAACAGAAGCTGAGTGATGCGCAAGCCGAAGATTTCGGCTTCCTGCGGGAGACGGTGCGCGACGAGCGGATTTCCACCTTCGGCAATGTGATAAAGCACGCTCGGCACAAGACTGGCGACCACCACCGCGACCACGACCGCAACATAGGCCGTGCCCACACGTAGCGGTTCAGTCCTGCGCGATTGTGCGGCGCCGATCAAAGCGCCGAGGGCCAGGAACAGGCAGCCGAAGAAGGCGTAGTACAAGCCGGCGCCTGCAGCCAGCGCGAGCAGCAGCAACGATCCGGCCTTCGCAGTCGGCGAATTCTGCAGGTGCGGGGCGCGGTACATCGCCAGCCGCAATGCGTAGCAGGCAATGATCGCCACCGAGAAGTACGAGGCCAGGAGCAGATGCGGCAGACGCAGGAAGTGATAGGGAAGCATCACGAACAGGATGGCCCCGGTCATCGCCAACAGGCGTCCCGTGCCGAGGCGCGCGAACGCCCAGCGCGCGGCGATGGCGCAGGTCGCGAAGGACGCCAGATAGAACAGATTGAACAGTACGAACGGATCGCTCGAAAACCAACCGAGAACGCGCACAGTCAGGAAATTGGTCGGCTCCGGAATCGGGAAGTCGAACAATTGCGTGCCGAAAGGCGCGCCAACATCCGGATTGGTCGAGTACCAGCCTTGCGTGACCAGGGTCTTCAGCAGGAACTGATCCCAATCCGCATCACCACCTGTCGCGAAAGGTGCGCTCAGATCAAGCGGCCATGCGCCGAAGGCATTCAGCGCGATGATGACGCATACGCATGCGACCAACAGGGCATCGATCCAGACGGGCAGACGCGCGCACGCTGCCATCCATCGGCTTGCACGGTCGGCGAGATTGTTCGCTGCTGGTTTCATCGGGATGCGATCGTCCGGGATATCGATTGCCGGCGGGCAGTCAGCCGCGCAGGACGTTGAAATGGATCGTGTTCTCAGTCTTTCTCAGCTGCAGTCCCTCGCCGATCCACACGCGCTGCACTGCCGAATTGCCGACCTGGGTGGCGATGGCAAAGCGGCGCGCGCCGCGTTTGCCGAACTCGACCAGCATCCGCCTCAGCATGTCGCGATAGACCCCGCGGCCACGAGCGGCGGGCAGGATGCCGTTGAGCACACCGATCGCCCGCCGCGTTTCGTGATCGATGCGGTAACAGGAGAATCCGAGCGGCTGCGAGTCCGCTTCGACGATCCATGCAGCGGCGCCGCCGGACGATGCGCGCACGTGGCTGGAGGCCCATTGCGCATAGCCCTCGAGGATATCGGCGGGCCGGAACAGCGGGTTCTCACGATAGTGGCTTGAATAGCCGGCGAAGATTTCCCGTGTCATGGACTCGATCAATGCCGCATCGGCAGATCCGGCAGGGCGCAGACGCAGCGCGGAGATAGCCGTGACGGCGGCATGGTCGTCCTGCAAATCGATGTCGTAATGGACCAGGGTGTCGGCGACGATCGGCGCCAGGCCGGCTGCAGCAAGGAGTACGAGCGAATCCGGCGACTGCACCGGCATGCGCAGGATCGCGACGTCGACACGCTCCGTGTCGATGGCCTTGTGCAGGCTCGGCGCATCGATCGCAACGGCGCGGCCGCGAAAAACGCGCAGACCGAAGCGGGCAGATTCCAGGGGCGAGTAATGCAGCTGCACGAGAAGCGCTGGCCGATCACAGATTGAGTCGTTCGCGCACGATGAATACCGGCCGGAACTTCACGCTCTCGAAAACGCGACCGATGTAGAGGCCGATGATGCCCATGCAGAACAGGGTCACGCCGGCCAGCAGCCACATCGACGCGATGAGGCTCGTGTAGCCGGCAACACTGACGTCGCCGTGCAGGTAACGGAACAGGCTGAACGCGGACATGCCCAGCGCGATCAGCGACACGATGATGCCGAGCGCGGCGACCAGGCGTAGCGGTTTGTCGGAATACGAAAGAATGATATCGAGCGCGAGACGCAGCAGCTTGCGCAGCGTGTAGGCGCTGCCGCCCTCGCCACGGGCGTCGTGTCGTACCGGAATCGATGCGGCACGAAAGCCGGTCCAGCGCACCATGACCGGAAAGAACCGCGATTGATCCCCCATGCTGCGGATCGCATCGACGACCGCACGGCTGTAGATGCCGAAGTTGGCTGTTCGGTAGTCGTAATCGGCGCCGCTCAGATAGTTCAGCAGCGCAATGAACGCGCGCGACGAGGCGCGCTTGAACCAGCTGTCCTGTCGCGTCTCGCGCTCCGCAAACACGATGTCGTGACCCTCGCGTGCCTTCGCATACAGATTCCCGATTTCCTCGGGACGATCCTGCAGATCGCAGTCCATCACGACGATCCAATCGCCGCGCGCATGCTCCAGGCCGGCCGCGATCGCGTAATGCTGGCCGAAATTGCGCGAGAGCGCGATCGCCTTGACACGTGGGTCGGCTGCGCACAATTCGCGCATGACCGGCCACGCGGAATCGGGACTCGCGTCATCGACCAGGATGATCTCGTAGTCGTCGCTGATCGTGGACAGTATGCTTGCGAGGCGCGCGCACAGATCGCGCAGGCAGTTCGCGCAACAATACACGGGGCTCACGACCGAAATTTTCGGCGCTGGCGTGGAAGCGGTCATCGGAAGAATGCCTCGACGGCGTCGATCACGCGGTCCTGTTGCATGTCAGGAAGCCACAGCGGAAGGCGCACGAGGCAATCGCTCGCGCGATCGGTCACCGGCATTTTCCCGCTGGCACGGCCGTATCGCCGGCCCGCGGGCGCGCTGTGCAGCGGCACGTAATGAAACACGGGATGGATATCGGCCGCCTTCAGCGTTGCGATGAAGCGGCTTCTGGTATCGACGTCCCGCAACAGCAGGTAATACATGTGCGCATTGTGCAGACAATGCGCAGGAACGATGGGGCGCCGAACCTGGTCGCGCATTTCCAGCGCAGCGAAGGCCGCGTGATAGCGATCCCAGATCGCCAGCCGTTCTTCCGTGATGCGCCGGGCATCTTCCATTTGTGCGGCGAGAAAGGCCGCTACGATCTCGCCCGGCAGATACGACGAACCGACATCGACCCATGTGTATTTGTCGACTTGCCCGCGAAAGAATTGCGAGCGATTCGTCCCTTTCTCCCGGATGATTTCCGCGCGCTCGGCGAACCCCGGATCGTTGACGAGCAGCGCTCCGCCTTCGCCGCTGATGATGTTCTTGGTCTCGTGAAAACTCATGGCGCCCAGCTCGCCGAGTGATCCGAGCGATTTGCCCTTGTAGGTCGACAGAATTGCCTGCGCAGCGTCTTCGATGACGATGAGCCGGTGCCGCGTGGCGATCGCACCGATCGCTTCCATCTCGCAGCCGACACCCGCGTAGTGCACAACGCATATCGCTCGCGTCCGCGGAGTGATCGCGGCCTCGATCAGATTCTCGTCGAGATTCAGCGTATCCGGCCGGATATCGACGAATACCGGTACCGCGCCGCGCAGCACGAACGCGTTTGCCGTCGATACGAATGTGTACGAAGGCATGATGACTTCGTCACCCGGCGCAAGCTCCATCAGCAATGCTGCCATTTCGAGCGCAGCGGTGCAGGAGTGGGTCAGCAGCGCCTTGCCCGTACCGATCGTCTGCTCAAGCCACGCCTGACAGCGCCGCGTGAACGGGCCGTCGCCGGAAAGATGCCCGTTCGCGTGCGCCTCGGCGATGTAAGCGAGCTCACGACCGGTCATGGTCGGGCGGTTGAATGGAATGGCGCTGCGGGTCATCGGCATCGTCGTGGATACTGGCGCGCGGCGAGTGTACACAAAGTCGCTCGATCCGCTTTCGTCAGCCGTCCAACCTGCGCGCGACGGCCAGCAAGGATCCGCCGGCAGGCAGATCGATGCCGAGCCGGATCAACAAGGATTCCAGTTGCAGCGTCGCGTAGCCGATCGTATTGAGGGGTGCTGGCAGGTCGAGCTCTGCTTCGACTTCCGCCATCCCCTCGCGTCGACGCCGGCGCGCCAGCAGCATGGCCGGCAGCAGCAGCGTCACGAACGACGTCATGCGCAGAACCTCGAAACCGGCGCCGTGAGGCCGCCGCCGGGGCGCAATGCGGCATGCACGTTGGCGAGCACGCGTCGATCGTCTTCAATGTGCTCGAGCACATCGAACGCACCGATGATGTCGAACTCTTCGCGAAAAGGCAGCTGCGTCGCGTCGAGCTGCTGCAACGTCGCCGCATCACCGAGACGTTCGCGCGCATAGGTCAACCCTTCCGCGAACAATTCGCTGCCGCTCAGGGCGAGGTGCGGGAACGCGTCGTGCAGCCGACTGAGTACGTAGCCCGTCCCGCAGCCGACTTCGAGCAAATCGCGTGCGGCCGGGAAGTAGCGTGTGAGCGCCCACTCGATCAGGTCGCTGCGGCCGCGAAACCAGAAGCTGCGTGCTTCGAGTTTACGCAAACGGGCGAAATGCTCCGGGTTGAATGAGGCATGCCGGCCTTTGCCGTCGACATCCGCGGGCGCGTGACTTGAGGGGTGCGCAGGGCCAGCGTTCATCGTACGCAAGCCGATCACGAACGGACGACGATGAAGAGTCCGGCCAGCACAAGTAATGTGCCCGCGATGCGCGCAGGACTCACGTGCTCGCCAAACATGAATGCGCCAGCGAGGAGAATCAGCAGGAAGCTGACTCCGGTGAACGGGAATGCATAGGTGAGTTCAAAACGCGTAAGCGCCAGCATCCATGCAATCCCGGCAAGAAAGGTGCAGACAAAAGCGGCCCATACCCAGGGCGTCATCAACAGCCCGAGGACGAACGCCACTCTGTCCGCCGTACTCGGCGGAAGCGTGCCGGCAGCGCTGACGCGCCAGCGCATGATCAGTTGGCTACTGACGGTGAATCCGATGTAGAGCAAGAGGAACGCGTTTCGTTGCCACCAGCTCATGATAATGCCTTCACGTAAGAGCAGCGCCTAGTCTCGACGACGCGTTGCTACGCAGCGTACGATGACTTTCGGCTCGACATATTATCCGATGCCACGATGCCTCGGAGTCCTGCCGTTGCGTATTGCTGATGGTCGAAGTCGGCGAGATCGCAGAGGCCGCTGCAGCCACGCAAGCTGCTAATCTTGCGCTGTTGCTTCGCGCCCTCGTGCGACGAGGCGAACCAACGGGGAAGGCATGCGGGCGTTCGCTCTTCGCGTACAGCATCATTGGGAAAAATACGGGCTCCTGCTCATCCTGGCGGGGTGCGGTATCGCACACGCACGTCTGGCGATGTATTACCGGACAGCGATGATAATGCGCGACGAAAGCGGCTACCTGGCGAACGCGGCTGCGTTGGCGGGGTACGTTTTCGATGGGGCGAGCTCATATCGCGGCGGATATTCGCTGCTTTTGGCTCCCGCTTATCTACTCTTTCGGGATCCGCTCGCGATATACCGGTGGGTGCAAGTCATCAATCTGATCCTTGCCCTCGCGAGTATCGGAATACTGTATGCGCTGATTCGACAGATGTTTGCCGGCGAACCCAAGTGGAAGGTGCTGCTTGGAATCTCCGTGGCGGCGGTTTACCCGGCGTGGATGGTGTTCTCGTCATTCGCGATGTCGGAGAACGTATTCATTCCCGTATTCGTGCTTGCTGCATTGTGTTGCCTGCGCGTCGCACGACAGGGTGGCTGGCTATGGATAGCCTGGGCGGCATGCAACGGTTTCCTTTGTATCGTGCATCCCCGGGCGATCGTTGTTGTCGCCGCCGCACTGGTCGTCGGAAGCTTTCTCGCTGCGCAGCGTCGTGAGTGGAGATGGTTTCTTGCACACCTTGGCGTCGTGGCCGTATTGGTCGCTTTCGATGCCGTTGCACTGGAGCCGTGGTTGATACGCCGGTTGACGCCGGGTAGTTTTCCTCCTGACCTGAACTACCCCTCGCTGTCGGACATGATGCAGCCTCTGCTGTCGGCTGAGCGCAGGGTCGATCTCGCGGCGCGCATAGGCAGTCACCTGGCCTATCTGCTGATGGGCAGCATCTGGCTCGCCTGGTTCGCAACGCTCGAAACCGTGCGGCGCGTCAACAAGGACGTGCGAGCGCGTGTTGTCAACGCCGACACTGCGGCCATGGCATTCATCGTACTGGCGCTTCTTGGCACGCTCTTTCTGTCGGCCCTGCATTTCAGTTCGTACGACTCCAAGCAGCTCGACCACTGGATGTACGGGCGGTATGTAGAAGGTACGCTGCTGCCGGTGTTGGCGATCGGCTTTCTCACCGCGACGGGCAGGGCGTTCATTCCCGGCGCGATTATCGCAATATTCCTTACCTGGGTATTCAGTACCACTCAACACACGCTCCTGATCAACAACTTCAATGTCAGCGCGCTCTGGCAGGTTTTTCTCATCAAGTCCTGGCCCGTCGTCTGGTGGTGCGCCGCTGCCGCTGCCATTGGTCTCGTCGCTTACACGCTGCCTTCGGTGATGCTGAGGGCGATGGCCCTGGCAAGCGCATTCCTGCTGACGGCAGGGCTCGTCTATCTCGACTATCTGAGTCTTTGCTACGAGATTTATGCCAGGAGGCATTACATCTCCGAGTACGTGCGCAGCCATTTTGGGCCGGCTACCACGTGCGTTGGTCTCGAACCCGTGAGCGATTCGCGGTTGACCATTGATACCCTCGCAAAATACGGCACCCATCTGTTCGCCTACGGCCTGCGGCGAACAACGTTCGACGAGTGGTCGGCAACCTGCAACGGACCATTGATCTCGTGGTCGCGCGATCTCGATCGCAGGTACCCGGGGATTCACCTTGCCGCCGCCGAATTGCGCAACACCCTGGTTCCCGAAGAGGGCCCTTATCTCTGGACGCGCGAGCCGGCACCCTGGTTCACCGTTCACGCTGGCGAAGTCATCCGGTTCACTACGCCCTCTATCCGTGACACCGATCAAATCCTCGGTGCCGGCTGGTACTCAATAGAGCCCTTTGGCGTATGGTCGTCGACGCGTGGCGAGCTTTGGCTTCCGCTGGATGACGAGTGCGCGGCCGGCTGCGATGCGAGTCTCCTCTTCGGGGTACTGCATGCTTCCGAGCAAGATCCGGTAACGGTCGATGTGACTGTCGAGGGACGTCGCGTTGCGCAGTGGCGAGTGATTTCCGATGCTCCGCTGTGGCAGACCGTTCCCCTCGAAAACATACCGCCGCAACCCTCGGGTATCCATATTCAATTGTCGGTGGAGGGAGCGAAATCGCCGAAAGACATCGGCCTGTCCGAGGATCCACGCAAGCTCGGAATCAAAGTCATCGAGCTGAGAGTGCTACCAGGTCGCGCGCAATCTCACGCTTCAAGCTCGGGCAGCGCACGGTAGAACGCAAGCGCCTGCGGATTCGCCAACGCATCCGTATTCTTCACCGGCAACCCATGAATCGTATCGCGCACCGCAATCTCGGTGATCTTGCCCGAAATCGTCCGCGGGATATCGGCAATCTGGATGATCTTCGCCGGCACGTGCCGCGGCGTCGTATTGTCGCGGATCTGCTTGGTGATGCGCGTGCGTAGCGCATCGTCGAGCGTAGCGCCTTCGCGCAGGCGCACGAACAGGATGACACGCTCGTCGCCCTGCCAGTGCTGGCCGACCGCGATCGATTCGAGCACTTCCGGGACCTGTTCGACCTGGCGGTAGATTTCCGCTGTGCCGATGCGCACACCGCCGGGATTCAGCGTCGCGTCCGAGCGGCCGTAAATGACCAGACCCTCGTGCTCGGTGAGCAGCGCATGGTCGCCGTGGCACCAGACATTCGGGACACGCGAAAAGTATGCCTTGCGGTATTTCTCGCCGTCCGCATCGTTCCAGAAGAACACCGGCATCGACGGGAACGGCGCGGTACAGGCCAGCTCGCCTTTTTCCTCGCGCACGGAGTTTCCGGCTTCGTCGAGTATTTCCACCTTCATGCCCAGCCCGCGGCACTGCAACTCGCCGCGATACACCGGCAGCAGCGGGTTGCCGAGCGCGAAGCACGAGACGATATCGGTGCCGCCGGAGATCGAGGCGAGCAGGACGCGGTCCTTGACGTCGCGGTACACATAATCGTAACTCTCCGGCGCGAGCGGCGAGCCGGTCGAGAGGATCGTCTTCAGCTGCAGCAGCTTGTGCGTTTCGCGCGGCTTGACGCCGGCCTTCTCGGTCGCGCTGATCCATTTCGCGCTGGTGCCGAACACGCTGATGCCGACCTCGTCGGCCAGATCCCACAGCGCATTGCCGTCGGGATGCGAGGGCGAGCCGTCGTACAGCACCAGCGTCGCGCCGACCGCGAGGCCGGAGACCAGCCAGTTCCACATCATCCAGCCGCAGGTCGTGTAGTAGAACAGCCGGTCCTCGCGCTTGAGATCGGTGTGCAGCACCAGCTCCTTCAAGTGCTGGATCAGCGTTCCGCCGGCACCGTGCACGATGCACTTGCTGGATCAGCGTTCCGCCGGCACCGTGCACGATGCACTTTGGCACGCCGGTGGTGCCGGACGAATACATGATGTAGATCGGATGATCGAACGGCAGCATTTCGAACTGCGGCGCATGGTCTTCGCTGCCGGTGAAATCGTTCCACGCCACGGCGCCGCGCAATCCGTCGAGCGCCAGCGCGTCGCCGGAGTAGGGCACCACGACGAGCTGCTGGATGCTCGGAATCTGCTCGAGCACGCTGCGCATCTTCGCCAGGCAGTCGAAGCGCTTGCCGCCGTAGCCGTACGCATCGGTCGTGAACAGCACTTTCGGCTCGATCTGGCCGAAGCGGTCGACCACGCCGTTGATACCGAAATCCGGCGAGCAGGACGACCACGCGGCGCCGAGCGACGTCGCGGCGAGCATAGCGATCACGGTTTCCGGCATGTTCGGCATGAAGCCGGCGACGCGGTCGCCGTTGCCGACGCCGGCCTGCCTGAGCGCGTGCGCGAGGCGGCCGACTTCGGCATGCAGCTCGGCGTAGGTGAGCTCGCGCTTGTGGCCCCACTCGTTGCGGAACACGATCGCCGGGCGGTCGTCCTTGTAGCGCAGCAGGTTCTGCGCGAAGTTGAGGCGCACCTGCGGAAACCAGCGTGCTCCCGGCATCTTTTCCGCATCGACCAGCACCGGCGTGAAGTCGCCCGAGGCGCGGATTCCGCAGAATTCCCAGACCAGCGGCCAGAACTTTTCCGGAGAACGCACGGAGAAGTCGTACAGCGGCGCGTAGCGGCGGATGTCCTCGTTGCCGACGCTCTCGCGCACGAAGCGCATGAAGCGATTCATGTTGGCGCGCTCGATGCGCTCGTTACCCGGTTCCCAGATCGGCTTGTTCATGGCTTGGTGCGACCTCAATGTCTTGCCACATCCGGGTCGGTGCGGTGGCGGCGCGCGCAGCGCGTGTTCAAATTATACGGGCTGAACATGGCACCGGCAGCGGCGACGCGCACAAAAACGCCGGCACGAGGCCGGCGTTCCTGCGCAGGCAATGAGCGCGGATCAGCCGATCAGTAGATCCTTTTCCTTCTTGCCCGCCGCGAGCGCTGCGCTGTACCAGCGCGGACGCTTGCCACGGCCGGTCCAGATCTGGTTCGGGTCGGCCGGGTTGCGGTACTTCGGTTTCACCTTGCCGCGCACGCCGCCGCGGCGACGGGCGGCGCCGCCGAAAACGTCCTCGATCGCGAAACCTTCCGCCTTGACCATCGCGCTGATCTTGTCGCGGAGCTTCGAAGTCTTTTCCTTGGCCAGTTCTTCCTGGCGCGCTTTGGCGCGCTGGATCAATTCGTTCAGCTGGCTGTGATTCAGATTGCGGATATTGATCGCCATGCGGGTGTTGCCTCTAGTCCGTGGGGTTGAATCGTGAACGTGCAGCGGTGAGTGGGCGAATTTTAAATCACCGGTTTTATCGTACAACAGGTAGTAATCCACAAGTTTGTGCCAATCGTCACTGAAAACGATCCGACCGCTGCGCGAGATCGTCGACTGGCTCCCGCTTGCCTGATCACCCGCCTGCTATTAAGGTCGCCGTGGTCCGGTGTGCGATTCGGGGGAATCCAGGCAGACCGGGTGCGCGGTTACGCGTGAGCATCAGCCTGCCTGGAGATAATCGGTGGATCGCTTTTCGAAAGCGCCTGCATACGCGGTTGGATTCGCCGCAAATCCGCAAGCCAGTCGAAACAGCGCTGCCGGTGCAACGCGCAGGAGACACGCAGTGGGTCTGCTCGACGAACTCGAACAGGAAGCCAGAAAACGCAGCCTCTCCAACGACGACTCCCTGCGCCGCAAGGCCGAGCGCGAGGAGGCGTACCGCGTTCGACTGGAGCCGGCGCTGGATGCGCTGCGCACCTTCCTCGCCGATCTCAGCCAGAAACTGAAGGCCCTGCAGCCGCGCACCCCGCTGCGCTACCACGTGCCCGGCTACGGCGACATCGTCGGATACATCGAGCACGACTACCAGATCAAGGACACCAAGCAGGCGTCGTCGCGCGAGGTGTTGCTCGATTTTCCATGCACGATCGCGACCGACGAATGTCCCGCGGTCGAGATCGAAGGCGCCAGCCGCGTGCGCGCGGTCGCCGGCTTTTTCCAGCGTCACCATATCGGCGGCATGCTGGCGCCGCGCAAGGACGCATCCGGCGACGTGGTCGCGGCGACCTTCCGCGCCAAGGGCCGCATCCCGCTCAGCGCGCATTTCCATGCCGACGCCGAGAGCGGACAGCTGCGCATGAGCTTCAGCAATTTCGAGGATCTCGGCACGACCGTGAAATCGCTGCCCGCGGCACAGGTCGACGAGGAGCTGTACGAGCAGATCGGCCGCTATCTGTTGCGCGAACCGAACACCTTGTTGCGCGAGGACCTGCCCGAGGCGTATCGCAAGCAGCTGCGCAGCAAGGTCCAGCAGCAGGAGATCAAGCGCCGCTGGGAAGCGCGCATCAGCGACAGCCGCGACACCGAGCTGGCCGAACTGCGGCGCGCCTACAGCGCGACCGGCAAGTTGGTCGGTCTCTTCGATCGCCTGAAGAACGTCGGCGGCGTCGGCACCGCGATCGGCAAATTGCGCGGGCTGCTCAGGCGCCGGAAATAATCGCTTATAGGGTGGGCCTTGGCCCACCGGCGTGAAAACGGTGGGCCAAGGCCCACCCTATGATTCGCGCGTAACGCGCCACCCCGGTGGGCCAAGGCCCACCCTATGATTCGCGCGTAACGCGCCACCCAATCAATTCGAGAGACGCTGCAACAAATCCGCGCGGCTCAACGATTCGTTCTCCGCCGCATTCCGTCGCCGATACTCGAACGTCCCCGCCGCAAGCCCGCGCTCGCTGACAACAACGCGATGCGGTATCCCGATCAGCTCCATGTCGGCAAACATCGGCCCGGGCCGCAGCCCGCGATCGTCGAGCAGCACGTCGATGCCGCCGGCGGCGAGCTCCTGATACAGCCGCTCGGCTTCCTCGCGCACCTGCGTGCTCTGGTGCGCATTGATCGGGCAGATCGCCACGCGCCACGGCGCCATCGGTTCCGGCCACAGGATGCCGGCAGCATCGTGGTTCTGCTCGATGGCGGCGGCGACGATGCGGCTGACGCCGATGCCGTAGCAGCCCATGTGCATCACGGCCGCCTTGCCGCCGTCGTCGAGCACGCTCGCGCCCATCGCCTCGGCATAGGTCTGGCCCAGCTGGAACACGTGGCCGACTTCGATGCCGCGTGCGATCTTCAGCACGCCATGGCCGTCCGGGGACGGGTCTCCTTCGACGACCTTGCGGAGGTCGGCCACGCGCGTCACGCGCGCGTCGCGTTCCCAGTTCGCGCCGCGGTAATGCGTGCCGTCCTGGTTGCCGCCGCAGACGAAGTCGGCGAGCGCCGCGGCGCTCCGATCGACGATGACGGGGATCGAGGCCGGCAGGCCGACCGGACCGAGAAAGCCGGGGCGCGCACCGGTGGCCTTGATGATTTCGGCCTCGTCGGCGAGCACCGATTCGCCGGGCAGCTCGGCGAGCTTCGCCGCTTTCACTTCGTTGATTTCATGATCGCCGCGCAGGCACAGCGCGACCAGCCCTTCCTTGCCGCGCACGAGCAGCGTCTTGACGCATTGCGCGGCTTGCACGCCGAGGAACGCGCTGACGTCCTCGATGGTTTTCTGCGTCGGCGTATCGACACGTTCCAGCGCCTGCGCCGGAGCAGGGCGCTGCGCCGCCGGCGCGACGGCCTCGGCCATCTCGATGTTCGCCGCGTAATCCGAGCCGGTCGCGAACGCGATGACGTCCTCGCCGGAATCGGCCAGCACCTGGAACTCGTGGCTCGCATTGCCGCCGATCGCGCCGGTATCCGCCTGCACCGCGCGAAAGCGCAGATCCAGCCGCGTGAAGATGCGCGCGTAGGTGTCGTACATGTTGCGGTATTCGCGGGCGAGACAGTCCGTCGTCAGATGGAACGAATAGGCGTCCTTCATCAGGAATTCGCGCGCGCGCATGATGCCGAAGCGCGGCCGGATCTCGTCGCGGAACTTGGTCTGGATCTGGTAGAAGTTGACCGGCAGCTGCTTGTAGCTCTTCAGCTCGTTGCGCGCGAAGTCGGTGACGACTTCCTCGTGGGTCGGGCCGTAGCAGTACCACGAATCCTTGCGGTCCTTGATCTTCAGCAGCTGGCCGCCGAATTTCTCCCAGCGCGAGGTCTCGTCCCACAATTCCTTCGGCTGGATCGACGGCATCAGCAGCTCGACCGCGCCGGCGCGGTTCATCTCCTCGCGCACGACCGCCTCGACCTTGCGCAGGACGCGCAGGCCGAGCGGCGTCCACGTGTAAATGCCGGCCGCGAGCTTGCGCACCATGCCGGCGCGCAGCATCAGCCGATGGCTGGCGATCTCGGCATCGGCGGGGACTTCCTTGACCGTCGCGAGATGGAAGCGCGATAGACGCATGGGCGCAACTCGATGCAATCGGGGGCCGCGGATTCTAGCAGCACGCTCGCGCGGACCAGCGCGCTACATCGACGCTGTGCTCGCGAGCAGCGTCATCGTGCTCGCAACATCCG
>Ga0193717_1000965_pt1 | contig 18110 bp, 11 predicted proteins | sample U2c2metaG_FD_145900 | JGI IMG/M metagenome (GOLD analysis project Ga0193717, IMG submission 145900) | Soil microbial communities from a riparian zone of the East river system, Colorado, United States - U2c2 | ecosystem: Environmental > Terrestrial > Soil > Riparian zone | place: USA: East River... | reverse complement strand
ATCGAGATCGTCGGCGAGATGCGCGCCCCATTCCGGCTCGCCCTTGGTGAAGGCCTGATGCTCGCGATTGTAGGTGTGCGGCAGATGGTCGACGCCGGCCAGCATGGTGCCGAACATCTTGCGGTTCGCAACGATGCCGCCGACCGAAATGCCGCCAAAGCCGACGCCGTGATAGCCGCGCTCGCGTCCGATGAGGCGCGCCCGCGACGCTTCGCCGCGCACGTTATGGTAGGCGAGCGCGACCTTCAGCGCGGTGTCGACCGCTTCCGAGCCGGAATTGCAGAAGAACACGTGATCGAGGTCGCCCGGCGCAAGCGCCGCGATGCGGCTCGCAAGCTCGAACGCCTTCGGGTGGGAAAACTGGAAGGCCGGCGGATAGTCGAGTTCGGCGGCCTGCTGCTGGATCGCTGCCACGATCGGATCGCGGTTGTGGCCCGCGTTGCAGCACCACATGCCGGCCGAGCCGTCGAGCACGGCTTTTCCGTCCACCGTGTAGTAGTGCATGTTCTTGGCGCGGGAGATCAGGCGCGGCGCCTTCTTGAACGCGCGGTTCGGCGTGAACGGCACCCAGAATGCTTCGAGGTCGTTCGGGACCGTCGGTGCAAGCGGGCGGGTGGCAAGCGACATGGATTTTCTCCTGCGAACTGGGCGCGGAACGGGCAAGGGGCTCGGCTACGAGCCTATATCAGCCTTGAGGCGTGCGCGGAATGGCGCGGCCCGAGGCGCCACAGCCGCAGCACACGGGTCATCATTGAGAGCATTCGGTGATTGTATGTTGCAGCGCGGACAATTAGATTCTCTAGTCGAATCAGTATCATCACAGCAACCGCAACGTGAAAAACACCACTGTCCATTGTAAATTGCATTCTCTGCTTTAGTTTGGGTGCAGTTGCATGTAGCGTATGGCTGTATTGCAGGCGCATGCGTTGAACGCGCCGCCTCGCGCGCGGATGATTCAGCATCCGGAAAACTGTGATTCTCGCGAGGTTGAGGAAAGCGGCAGGGCGATGCCCGTACTCAACACGCAGATCGACGGACGTCCGAACGCCGAGGAAGTGCGCGCCGCGCTCGGCCACATGGCGGCGAGCGAAGCGTTCCGCGGCTCCCCGCAGCTCATCTCGTTTCTGCGCTACGTCGTCGAAGCGACGCTGCGCGGCGAGCAGGATCGCATCAAGGGCTACACCATCGCGGTGGAAGCGCTCGGCCGCGCGGACGATTTCAACCCGCAAAACGACCCGATCGTGCGCGTGGAAGCGACGCGTCTGCGGCGCGCCATCAACCGCTATTACGAGAATGGCGGCAGAAACGATCCGCTACAGATCGATCTTCCGCTCGGAAGCTACGTGCCGACCTTCCGCCGCAATGCGGTCCAGCCGCCGCCGGTGGCAGTGCCTGCGCCGGAGCGCCCGCGCGGCTGGCGCGCATTCAACTGGTCTGGCGCAAGCTGGCGATCGCTTGGCGCCGGCGCGGTGCTGGTGGCGCTCGGCGCAGGCGCCTATGGCGGGCTCGATTACTGGTTCGATTTCAACACGCCGAACCCGCAGCCGGTCGCGCTGAGCACTGCCGCGCAATCGCGCGGCGCTGTCGGCTGGCGCCCGCCGACCACGCCAGTGATCTTCATCGGAGCGTTTCGTTCCGGCAAGTACAGCACGATCGCGCCCGAAACGGACAGGCTGCGCGGGAAATTGCGCGACGCGCTCGCCCGTTTCGATGAAGTGCAGGTTATTTTCGGCGCTCCCGCTGGCGACGTGCGCGGCGTGTCCGATGGCGAGAGCGTCGGCCGGTATGCGCTGACCGCGACGATCGAGCCGGAAGAGACCGGGGCGATCAGGCTCCGCCTCACCGATGTTGACGACGGCCAGGTCGCTTATGCGCACACCTTCAGCCGCGTGCAGCACGACGACGAGGACGCGATCATCCGCAGTGTTTCGGCCGCGCTGGCGCAGCCCTACGGCATCGTGCAGGCGAACGAGCGCGCGAAGCAGGCGCGCGCGGGCAGCGAAACCGAATTCCGCTGCCTGATCGAAGCCCATGACTATTGGCGCAGTTACAATCCGCAGCAGCACCAGCGCGCGCGCGACTGCCTGGAGCGGACGGTCGCGGCCAATCCCGGCTTCGCGCTCGGCCATGCGGCGCTTGCGCAGATCACGCTGGAGGAACACCGCAATGACGTGAACCTGCGCGGGGAGGATACGCCCGCGCTGCAACGCGCACTCACCGCCGCGCGCCGCGCGGTCGAACTCAAGCCGGGGAGCGCGCGCGCTCATCAGGCGCTGGCGGAGGTGCAATTCGCGCGCGGCGACTATCCGCTGGCGATCGAGGCCGGCGAGCGCGCCCTGACGCTCAACCCGTATGACCCGAATATCCTGGCCAGCTACGGCGGCATCCTGGTGTCGCTCGGCGAGCGCGAGCGTGGCGCGCGCCTGATCAAGGACGCCGCAAGCGCGCTTGCGGTGCGGCCGATCTGGCACGACTTCCTGCTGTTCCTCACGGCTTACCTTGCCGACGATCCGGCGGGCGCGATGCGCTATGCGGCCCTGATTGCGCCGGACGGCTATCCGCTCGGGCTGGTGGCGCGCGCGCTGGTCGCAGCCCAACGCGGCGAGCCGGAGACGGCGCGCCGCGCGCTCGACCGTCTCGCCGCCACGCGCCCGGCCTGGCGCAACGACTGCCGCGGCGAACTCGCGAAATTCTTCCCCGCGACGGCGATCGTCGACCGCATCGAACGCGATATCGCCCAGATCGGCGCGATACCGGGCGGGTAGGACCGCCTCATTTCCGCTCGTCCCCGCGAAAGCGGGGACCCAGTTCTTTGGCCCTGGATTCCCGCTTGCGCGGGAATGAGCGGAGAATGAACTCTAGGCCGCAGCGACCCGGTCGAGGAATTGGTCGACCGCCTGCTGCAAGGTGCCGGCCTGCGCGGTCAGCGCGCTCAAGGCTTCCAGCACGTGTGTGCATTTCCTCGGCCTCGCTGATTCAATCCTCGATTGACCCGAAGTCACGGGCGGCGGCATATTATATCATGGTCACTAGCGTGTACGGAGGCGGTAACTTGGCCGGCACATTTATTTCCTACGCTAAGAAAGACAGAGAACGTGTGGTCAAAATTGTCCAACTCCTGAAGGAGGCTGGAATTGACAGCGTTTGGATTGATTTCGAGAACTTAAAGCCCGGCAAGAACTTCGACGACGAAATCGAGGCGGCGTTAACCACCGCCACATGTGTTGTCGGTTGCTGGTCAAAAAACGCAAAGAGCAGCGAATTTGCGCGCGACGAAATGCGCCGCGCCAATCGGATGGGCAAATTGATCCCAGTTCGACTCGATGAACTTGAGCCTATGATCGGACTTGGTAACTTACAATACGTTGATCTCGTTGCCTGGGACTATCTATCTGGAAGCCACCCGTCCATCGTCGCGTTAATTGCGTCGGTTCGAACCAGGATTTCCGAGAAGAATGAGTCGACCAACGGTGTCGGGGGTGAGAAGGCAACTTTGCAAGACGTCGCCGATTATCTGATGCGTGAACTCGATTATATTGACACCGATTCCAACTACGATAATGCCTGGTTCACTCCTTTGGAAGCTCAGGTGAGAGTGCGGCAAGCTACAGGTGATGACGACCAAAATATATGTGATCTCCTGAGCGCGCTTGAAGATCCAACGTCATCCAAGGTCGTACTGGTGCTAGGACTCCCCGGTTCGGGTAAAAGTGTGGCAATGCGCGAGTTCACGCGTCACGGCTTAGCCAAAGTAGCCAGAACCAACGTGCTGCCGATTTACATAAATCTCCGTGACTGGCTCCCTGATCGACGATGGACGCTCGAGAACCCTCCTCGAATTGACGACCTTGAGCGTTTTATCAAATCCTGCCTGACCTTTGAGAATAACCCGGCAGTAACAGCATTCCTCACCGATTACAGGCAGCTTCATGCTGATGGTCGCATCCACTGGATTTTCGACTCTTTCGATGAGCTGCCGGCGATCCTCGACGCCAGTGTTGGTCCGACGGCGCAGTTAATCAGGTCGGTCTCGAAGCTTCTCGATGATTTTGTGCGGGTAGGAAGCGGAGAGGGTAGACGATCGGCGCGCGGCGTCGTGGCGTCTCGCTTCGAGCGCAAGCCGCAACTGCCAAGCAGGCTAGTCACGCAACTAGAGATTCAGCCATTCAGCGACAATCGCATCCGTGACACCTTCATGCGGATAGATGGCTTTCACAAAGGGTTGGTTGATGACATTTTTCGTCCGCCAGGCGATCTTGTACCGATTGCACGAACCCCGTTCTATCACGGCCTGATCGCTGAATATGCAATTGCTACCGGCAGTCTGCCGAAGACGACGGTCCAGTTGTTCGAGGCATACGTGCTGCGGCGGCTCGCGGCGGCGATCGGAATCGAGCCTGCATTGGTTCCATCCGATCGGCGCTTGCAAGAGACGATACGGGTCGCGGCTGAGGTAGCACATTTTCTTTTTAGTTCCGAACAGTACGGTCTCGGAGCGCCTTTTTCCGCCCTTATGCAGACGTTTCCGGACATCGATCTTAATAATTACCTCTCTTACTTGAAAAGAGCAAAGATCATTCGTCGCGGGCCAGCGCCAGGCGAAATGATCACGTTCTCGCATCGGCGCATGCATGAATATTTCGTGATCCGTTACAAGACGCGAGTAGGTATTCCCTTCGACCTTGAATGGGTGGCGCGAGATGCGCGCGAGCGGGATTCTGCTGTCCTCTATGTGGAATTGACAGATTCGGAAATGGCGCAAAATATTGCGTTATCGCTTTGGCAAGAAGTTCAGAAGGGCGAAAATCTTGATTACTCCGAGCCGCAGTTCTTCCGCGCTTTGCACTGCCAGCGTTTCTTAGTCGACGCCTTTCGAACTCGCCGCCCGGCAATCGATTCATTTCGTGACGAGCTGGAAGGCATGGTCACCCGTCGGCTGACAGAAAACGAGGACATCATCTCAATCAAGCTGGCTGTCGAAACCCTAGGGCTTCTGTCAGAACATGGCTTGGAGCGTAATATTCGGGCCGCGTTGCGGCGAGGCGATTTCTGGATACGGGAGACTGCAATCGATGCATGCCGATTTCTTCCAAGCGTTTCGCTGAGTGTCGTCGGCCACATCTGGCGCTGCATCGCATTCATGCCACAGACCGATTTCTTACGTGAGCTCGATCGCCTCCGTTTTTCTTTTCGTCTGTCGCCGAGCTTACAACAGGTCAGCGACAGAATTGAAGAACGAGCTACCGACATCCAGAGGTGGAACCAGGTCGGTTGGTGGATTCTCGCAATTCTGCGACATGCCTCCGTTCCTATCGCCTATTTGCGCTCAAAATTCAGCACGACCGCGCCTCACAATTGGAAACATGCGAAGACCAAATTCCAAGACAGCCCAATCTCGCTCTATGTCTCGGACTGGCAAGTCTTGGCCACACACAATTTTGAGACAGGCTCTGGAATTGTGACATTCGAAGAATGGCTCAAGTACATCAATCGAGATCGGCGATTCGGCTTGGGTTTGTACCGCGCTCGCTTGACCGAAAGTGGGCTACATTTGCTCTCAAATGCGACGTTGTCAGTGATATTGTATTTATCGTTGGGCCCGTACACGGGCGCTTCTATCCCGGAGAGCCCGGAATTTATTTCGCTTTGGGCGGCGGTAACTGCATTAACGCTTTTTGTCGGACTCAAATGGCAGAGGAGTTATGATTTGACGGTAGAGGGAGAGCTTATCCGACCCGTTACGAATGTCACCAGAGTTGTTGCCTTTATCGGTCAGGTTGCGGCGGTTACCCTTGGGCTCGGGTTTTGGGTATTATTATGCTTTGTTCTTGTTGTCTGTTATTACCTCTTCAAAGGATTGCCATCTGGAAAATCGTTGATTGGACATGGATTCGACTCTACGATATTGGTAATAGTGTGGTTGTTTGCAGCAGGAATGGTAATAAGTGCTTGTGTAGCTATGGGTACGTTTGTTTACGGCGTGATAAGCAGATTAAGGGAGCGTCGCCGACTGACCCGCGATAGAAAACTTTTCAAGAAGATTTGCGCGGTCGGGCAGCGATCCCGTCCGCAGATAGCCAATAGCTTTGCAAGTTTCGAAACCTCTCGATGGCGCGAAGAATATGTTGATTGGCTTGTCACTCAGAGAATTGAGCCAAGCGATGAATGGCCTTCAGGCCGGCCACCAAATCTCCAGGATCCCGCGAGTACTAAGCTCGCTCGGCTCGAACATAGGTGGCGCGGATTCGAGAAATAGATGGCGATGGACCACAGCTAAGCCGCAGCGACCCGGTCGAGGAACTGGTCGACCGCCTGCTGCAAGGTGCCGGCCTGCGCGGTCAGCGCGCTCGACGCTTCCAGCACGTGCGTCGCCGAACGGTTGGTTTCCTCGATCGCCTCGGTCACGGTCGCCATGTTGCCGGCAAGCTCGCGCGCGCCGGTCGCGGCCTCGTGCACGTTGCGGCCGATCTCCTGCGTCGAGGCGCTCTGCTCCTCGACCGATGCCGCGATGGTCGAGGTGAAGCGGCTGATGTCGCCCATCACGCCCGAGATCTGGCGGATCGCCTCGACGGCCTGCGCGGTCGAGCCCTGGATCGCGCCGATTTGCGTCGCGATCTCTTCCGTCGCCTTGGCGGTCTGGCTCGCCAGCGTCTTCACCTCCGACGCGACCACCGCGAAGCCGCGGCCGGCCTCGCCCGCGCGCGCCGCTTCGATCGTGGCATTGAGCGCCAGCAGGTTGGTCTGCTCCGCGATGGCGCGGATCAGTTTCACCACATCGCCGATGCGAGCCGCTCCACTCGACAATTGTCCGACGAGTTGATCGGCGTTGTGCGCAATTTCACTTGCGCGCTCGACCACGCCGTTCGCCTGGCTCGCCTGATCGCTGATCTCCAGGATCGAGGCGCCGAGCTCTTCGGTCGCGCCCGCGACGCTGCGCACGTTCGAGGAGGTCTGCTCGGAGGACGCGGAGGCCGCGCGCGCCTGGTTGTCGGCTTCCGCCGCGATGCTCGAGAGCGTGCGCGCGGTCGTTTCCATGCGCGAGACGTTGTCGGTCACCGCTGCGATGACGTTCGTCACGGTCGCGCGAAAATCGCCGATCATGTGCTCGATGCCGGCGGCGCGATCGCGCTGCGCGGCCTGTTCGGCCTCCTGACGTTCGGCCATCTGCCGCCGGTCGATCTCGCCGGCGCGGAACACTTCGAGCGAACGCGCCATCTCGCCGATTTCGTCGCGATCCGCGGCGGCCGGAACGGCGAGGTCGGTCTCGCCGGAGGACAGGCGGCGCATCGCGTCGCCGACCGAGGTCAAGCGTCGCACCAGCCGGCGCTGCACGTAGAACACGCCGATCGCGCCGGCGACCAGCACGCTCACGGCGGCAACGATCAGCAACAGCATGCGGTTGCGGCCGAGATCCTCGACCAGTTTCACGGAGCCGCTGTGCATCGATTTCTCGGCATCGCCCACCAGCACCGCGACCGCGCGGTCGAGAGAACGCTGAATGGTGACGTTCTCCTCGATGGTCCGGTCGGCGCGCGCGATTGCGGCGAGCTCGCGGCTGCGCAGCGTGAACAGGTTGTCGTCCCCCTGGCCGTAAATCGTCAATTCGTCGATGGCGCTCCTGATTTCCCCGTTGCTCAGGGTCTTGGCGGCTTTGGCGAGCAGATCGGTCGCCGCCTTGAAACGGTCCTGCAGCGGCACCAGCGAGGCGGCGTCGTTGGCGACGACGGCTTCGCTGAGCAGGCTGGTAACGAGGTGGGTTTGCGCCGCGACCTCGAGCGCGCTGCGCAGCCCGGTGATCTGCACCGCCACCAGATCCTTGACCATCTTGCTGGTGCGTTTCACGGCCTCTTCGCTCTGCATCACCACGTCGAAATTCAGGTCGTCGATCAGGGTGATCAGCAGATTGGTGAGCTGCTCGTGCGCGCGGAACACATTGTTCAGCCGATCCTTCTCCTCGGTGCCGGCCTGCGCCTTGAAATCCGCGAGCTTGGCCAGGCCGCGCACTTTTTCCTTCAGCGGCTCGAACTTGGTCCCGGCGGGGAGCTTGGCCAGCTGCTTTTCGGCGCGCCGCGCCGAAGCGGTGAAACGATCCTCCAGCATCGCCAGGATGCCCGGCGATGACGTCAGCGCGCCGGCGGTGAGCAGCCCCGTGACCAGATTGGTCTCGGCGCCGACCTCGACCATCGCCTGCATCACCTGCATGCCGCCCTGGATGAGCGTGCGCACCGTGATGTCGCCGCTCTGGCCGACGTCCTCGGCCGTGGTGACGACCTCGAAGTAGCTATCGTCCACGATCGGCGTGAGCTTGTCGCTGATCTTGTTGTGCGCCCGGTGCAGCGCCGCGAGGCGCGCGTCGAGGCCGTCGCGGAGTTCGGTGCGCTCGGAGATCGCCTGCTCGAGCGCTTTCAGGTTCTCCTTCAGGCGCTTCGCCATCGGCTCGGCGATCGCGAAGCCGCCGGCATCGCCCTGACCGACGCGCAGCCGGTTCATGATTTGATCGAGGTCGCGCGAGCGGCTCGCGATCTGCGCCGCGATCAGGCGGCGTTCGTCGGAGGTCTTGGCCGACACGTAGCGCGCGGCGGCGGCCGAAATCTCGCCCGAGGCGACCGAGAGGCGCAGCGCGTCGGTCATCATCGGGACTTCGCGCGTCGAGACGCGCTCGAAGCCGCGCTCGGTCTCCGAGAACGACATGATCGCGACCGTGGAGGCGACCACCGTCATGATGGCGACCGCGCCGAACGCGGCCTGCAGCCGCACCTTGATGCCGAATTTTGCCTGCGGCGAATTCTTCTCACTCATCGAAACGGCCCCAGCTTGCCCAACTCCCCAGACTCACTGCGCCGGGCCTGCATGCTGCAAAGCCCGGCGCGCTTTCTCGAAAACCGCGGCGTCGCGCGGCTAGTTGCTCGACACCTTGATCAGCTTCTCGATCGGCTTGAACGTGCCGTCGGCCTCGATGATGGTCATGAACACCTTGTCGAGGCCTTCGTTCTTCTCCGCCGAGAACGTCATCGGCAGCCCGCCGATATCGAACTTGCCGGTGTCCTTAATGGTCTTGATCAGGCCCTCGCGGGTCACGTCCTTGCCCACCTTCTCCAGCGCCGCGATGGCGAGGCGCCCGGCGAGATACCCTTCGAGCGAGACGAATTCCGGCTCGCCGCCCGCCGCCTTGATCGCCGCCTGATAGTCCGCCACCACCTTGAGCGAGGCATCGCCCGGGAACGGCACGACCTGGCTGACGATCACGCCCTTGCCGTCCGGCCCGAGCTCTTTCGCGAGCGCGTTCGCGCCGACGAACGAGATGTTGACGAACACCGGGTTGAAGCCGGTCTTGCGCGACAGCTTGATGAACTCGGCGACCGGCTTGTAGGCGCCGACGATCACGACCGCCTCCGGTTCCGCGCGCTTGAGCGTGAGCAGGCCGGACTTCACCGCGACGGTGTTGCGCTCATAGGTCGCCTCGGCGGCGATCTCCATCTTGCGCTTGTCCATCGCCTTCTTGAAGCCGGAGAGGCCGGCGCGGCCGAACGCGTCGTCCTGATAGAAGATCGCGATCTTGGAGATCTTCAAGTCTTCGGTCAGGTGCTTCACCCACGCCTCGGTCTCGGCGTCGTAGCTGGCGCGCACGTTGATGACGTTTTCCAGTTTCGGATTGCGCAGGAAGCCCGCGCCGGTGAATGCGCCCATGAACGGCACCTTGGCGGCGGTGGCGATCGGCTGGGCTGCGGCCGAAGTGGGTGTGCCCACCGGACCGATCAGCGCGAATACCTTGTCTTCCTCGATCAGCTTCTTGGTCGCCGCGATCGCGCGATCCGGCTCGTAGCCGTCGTTCACGCTGATCAGCTTGAGCTTGCGGCCATGCACGCCGCCCTTGGCGTTGATTTCATCGAATGCGGCGTTGAGGCCGGCCTTCATTCCGAGACCGAGCGCGGAGGCCGGCCCTTCCAGCACGGCGGCCTGGCCGAACGTGATGGTGTCAGCGGTGACGCCGTCCTCGGCGAACGCCGGAACGGACAGGAGCGCGGTCAGCGCGATTGCGGCGGCGAAGGTGCCGCGAGGCGAAAAGTGCATGAACATCTCCCAGGGCTTCGGCGACGGTTCGCCGCCTCCGGAAGATGTGAGGCGCCAGTAAAGGAATGCTTAACGAATGGTGAAAAACCACCGCAGCGACGCGGGAAATCGGCTTACCAACTAAGGGTTTGAGCCGCGCTTGCCGCTCGCGCAAGGTTCGGTTACTCCGACGCCAGCCCTTCCGGAGCCGCCTCGTGTCGAACGACAAGCAAAACAAGCTCAAAGCGCGCCTGCCGCGCGGGCTCGCCGACCGCGGCCCGGCCGAGATCGCCGCGACCCGGCGCATGCTGGAGACGATCCGGAAGGTCTACGAGCGCTACGGCTTCGCGGCGCACGAGACGCCGCAGTTCGAATACACGGACGCGCTCGGCAAGTTTCTGCCCGATCAGGACCGGCCGAACGAGGGCGTGTTCTCGTTCCAGGACGACGACGAGCAGTGGCTCTCCCTGCGCTACGACCTGACCGCGCCGCTCGCGCGCTATGTGGCGGAGAATTTCGACGCGCTGCCCAAGCCCTACCGCGCCTATCAGGTGGGCTATGTCTACCGCAACGAGAAGCCGGGACCGGGCCGCTTCCGCCAGTTCATGCAGTTCGATGCGGATACGGTTGGGTCGGCGAGCATGGCGGCGGACGCCGAGGTCTGCATGATGATCGCCGATACGATGGAGGAGCTTGGGATTCCGCGCGGCAGCTATGTGGTGAAGGTGAATAACCGCAAGGTGCTCGATGGGGTGATGGAGGCGATTGGGATTGGCGGTGAAGGGGATGCCGGCAAGCGGCTCGCGGTGCTGCGGGCGATCGATAAGTTGGATCGGTTGGGTGCTGATGGCGTCAGATCGTTACTTGGCGAAGGACGCAAGGATGAAAGCGGTGATTTCACGAAGGGAGCAGGGCTGAAGCCAGATGCGATTGAGCGCGTGTTGTCCTTCCTTCATCAAGTGCAGCACTACGAGCCAATCGAACCTTCCGCGCCTGCCGCGAAGGGCCCATACGGTCGAAGTACACTTGCCGACTACGATTCAAACCTCGCGCGTTGGGAAAAGGTTGTTGCGGGAAGCGATACCGGCTTGGCAGGAATTCGCGAATTGCGTGACATAGCCAAGCTTCTTGACGCCTCTGGCTACCGTGATCGCGTTGACATAACGGCTGAGGTCGTCCGTGGCCTCGAATATTACACCGGCCCTGTGTTCGAAGTTGAGCTGACATTCGAGACAACAGGCGACGACGGCAAGCCCGTGCGCTTCGGCTCGGTTGCGGGCGGCGGGCGCTATGATGGCCTCGTCGGCCGCTTTCGCGGCGAGAGCATTCCGGCGACCGGCATTTCCATCGGCGTGTCGCGCCTGATGGCGGCGCTGCAGCATTTGAAAAAAGTCGAGACGCAACCCGAACCCGGCCCCGTCGTCGTCACAGTCTTCGATGCTGATCGCATCGCCGATTATCAGAAGATGGTCGCGAGCTTGCGCAAAGCGAATATACGCGCCGAGCTTTATCTTGGGAATCCGAAGAACAAACCCAACCAGTTCAAATATGCAGACCGGCGTCGAAGCCTCTGCGCGATCATCCAGGGGGGTGACGAAAGAGATCACCCCAGCGGCACGCCCCACGTCCTCATTAGAGATTTGATTGCGGGTGCGGCAAATGTATCGATAACGGATCGCGACGAATACAAAGCTGCGCAAGCAAAGGCACAATATGCTGTGCCGGAGGAAGAACTCGTTGCAGAAGTCCTTAAGCTGCTCGACAAGTACAGAGTGACTTGGGACTGACGCGCTGCGCGAGCCGCGCGCTTCTTCCCCTCTCCCGCTTGCGGGAGAGGGTGGCGAACGGCCATCAGGGCGTTCACGCCCGTCTTCGACGGGCTATGGGCGTGAGCCGGGAGAGGGCGCTTAGCCCATGTTCGAATGCTGCCCTCTCCCGCCCTCGCTTCGCCATAGCCCGGCGCGCTGCGCCGGGCGTTCCTACACAAAGAACGCGAAGGCTTCGCCTTCGCTAGGCACCCTCTCCCGCAAGCGGGAGAGGGGAAAGCGGAGTTCGCGGCGCCTTCTCACACTACTTCTTCATCCCGCCCGGCGCGCCGCGCTTCATGTCGTTCACATTCATCTTCATGCCGTTCGCCATCATGATGTCGCCGGGCTTCTGGTCTGCCTTGCAGGGTCCGGCCCATTTCGCCTCGATCATCATGCTGGTTTCTGCAGGCATGTTCGGAATCGCGGGACCGCCCTCACGCTTGGAATTGATCTTGATCGTGTAGGCGGAATTGAAATCGCCAGACATGACGCCGTGCGACGTGGTGGTGCCAGTGCCGAAATTGCATACCGAGTCGAACACGAGTGTATTGCCGGCCTTCTTCGTCTCGCGCTTCGAGCAACTCTCCGCCTGCATGCCGCCGCTCATGTCCTGCATCGCCTTGTCGGTCGTGGCGTCGATGCAATGCTGCATCGTCTGCGGGGGCGCATTTCTGCCCTCGAACGTCATCTTCATGTCCCATAGTCCCGCCTTGCGCGCGGGCATGTCCTGCGCGGTGGCGGGTGTGGCGATGATGGCGAGGGCGAAAATCGCGAGCAGTCGCATGGCGGACTCCTTGGGAATCGTTGCCCCCAAGCCCATATGGCGTCCTCCCGGCGGAACGATGGCGGCGGGTGCTTGTTGTCCGCCGTCCAGGTATTGATGTGATAATTGCCCCATGAAACTCCTCACCGTCCGCCACGCCACCACCTACCGCTATTCCGCGCCGGTCGAATTTGGCCAGCACCGGTTGATGCTGCGCCCGCGCGACAGCCATGATCTGCGTATCGTCGAAGCGAGCCTGAAGCTCTGGCCGCCGGGGCGCATCCGCTGGATGCATGACGTGTTTCACAACTCCGTCGCGCTGATCGATTTCGAAGAGCGCGCGACGGAACTATCCATCGTCAGCCTGCTGGTGATGGAGCGCTTCGCGCTGGCGCGACCGGATTTCCCCGTCGCCCCGGAGGCGCAGAACTATCCCTTCATGCACTCGGCGGACGAACGCTCCGATCTCGGGCGTCTGCGCGAGCGCCACTACCCGGACCGGGGCGAGGTCGAGGAATGGGCACGCCGGTTCATCCTCGAAACGCCGACCAATACCTTCAACCTGCTCGCCACCATGAATGCCGCGATCCGCGGTTCGTTTACTTACAACGCGCGCGACGAGGAGGGCACGCAGACGCCGGCCGAGACGCTTGAGAGGAAAAGCGGCACCTGTCGCGACTATGCGCTGCTGTTCATCGAGGCGGCGCGCTCGCTCGGTTTCGGTGCGCGCTTCGTCACTGGGTATCTGTACGACCCCGCGCTCGATGGCGGCGCTGCCGTGCAGGGCGCCGGCGCAACCCATGCCTGGGCCGAAGTTTATCTGCCGGGCGCCGGCTGGATCGAATACGACCCCACCAACGGATCGATCGCGGGCGAGAACCTCATCCGTGTCGCGGTGACGCGCGATCCAACTCAGGCCGTGCCGATCGGCGGCAGCTATTCGGGCGAGGGCGCCTATCTCGGCATGGAGGTGGACGTGACGGTGCGCGCCGAAGCCGGATGAGGAATGTCGCGCCGGCGCAGCAGCACGGCGGCCGCGGCGCGCGTTACGGGACGTTTGAGCGACCAATAGTTGCCAAGCACGCGGTCCGGTTCATCCGTGGAAAAATAGACGAGCCCGCTCCAGGTGTAGAGCGTAAGTTCGCCCGCATAGAGCCGCTCATCGGCATCGTAGAGATCGACGCGCACGTGATCGAAGTTGGCGCCAAGCTTCTCGGCGCGCGCAATCATCTCGTCGTAACGCTGCGGACGTGGGAACGGCCCCGGATGCGGCTCACTGTCGCCGCGCCAGGGCAGGCGGTTCCAGTCGCGATCGTGATAGGCCGCGATGCGCAGCGCATTCCCCTCCACCATGATCGTCTGTGTCATACGCACGCGCCCATCGAACGTGAAGATGCGCCGTTCGAGGGGCGGGGTGCCATCGCGGTCGAGAATCATGCGCTCCGCGACGATGCGGCGCGGCACGTGAATGTAGCCCGGCTCATCCATCACCGCGCCGTGTCTATGGTTGAGCCAGCCGCGCATCGTCTCGCGCGCGGCCGCAATGTCGATCGTGCGGTCGTGCACGCGCAGCACCTGGCCCGACCCGTGGGTCGGTTTGAGCACATAGGGAGGCTGTAGCGTCTCGAACGGCACCGCGGCGGGATCGTCACCCAGCCAGAGGACCTGCGGAAGATAATCGGCTCCGATCTCGCGCGCGATGAAGTCGCGCGCCGCGACCTTGTCGCTCAGGATCGCGTAGCGCGGATCGAGGTCGAACAGCTTGCGCCACTGCATCTTTTCAGTGAACAGGCGCGGGCGCGCGAGACTTGGCTCACGGCCGTAGTAATCGCGGTACGCCTTGCGCACGCGCGATATGGCGCTCTTCCACTCAGCCACCCGCTGACGATCGGCCAAATCACGAAAACGCACTGTCCGCCACCCAGACCTAACACGCCTTTCTAGACAAATCCGCGGGAGATTTCCAGATGTTACATCAATAGGTTAGGTGAACAGCCCGAGATCTGCCGTCGCGTCTCGTTAATCGCATCGCGCGATCGCAATCGAAACCTTAACGGGAGCGTGCTAAAGGCCCGCGCGAATTGGACAAGCAGCGCCACGCCATGCGCACGACCGAACCACGGAAAGCCCGATGACCGCGCCCGACGCGCGGGCGGAGGCGCTCGTCGCGCATTACGAGCGCGCAGGCTACGCGCGCGTGTCGCCTGCGATCCTGCAGCCGGCCGAGCCGTTCCTCGACCTCTCGGGCGAGGACATTCGCCGCCGCATGTTTCTCACGACCGATCCGGACGGGCAGGAGCTCTGCCTGCGGCCGGACCTGACCATCCCGGTGTCGCGCGATTATCTCGCCTCGCCCGAGGCCGGTGAGGCGCTGGGCTTCTGTTATCTGGCGCCGGTGTTTCGCCATCGCGCGGACGGCCCGGCCGAATTCGTGCAGGGCGGCATCGAATCCTTCGGCCGGCGCGACACGGCCGCTGCCGATGCCGAGATGCTGTCGCTCGGGCTGGAGGCCACCACGCATTACGGCATCGACGCGCCGGAAATCCGCATCGGCGACGTGGGCCTGTTCTCAGCGCTGATCGCCGCGCTCGATCTTGCGCCCGCATGGAAGCGCCGGCTGGTGAAGGACTTCAACCGGGCGGGGAGCCTCGCGCACGATCTCGACCGGCTGGTCAACGCGGCCGCGAGCGAGCGCCCGGAATATCAGGGTGTGCTCGCCGCGATGGCGGGCTCCGATCCGAAAGCCGCGCACGCGCTCGTCACCGATCTCTTGTCGATTGCCGGCATCACGGCGGTCGGCGGGCGCTCGGTCGGCGAGATCGCCGACCGCTTTCTCGAACAGGCGGCGCTCGGCGCAAGCTCCGGCCTGCCGCGCGCGACGCGCGCACTGATCGAACAGTTCCTCGCCATCTCGGGCGATCCGGACGAGGCCGCCGATGCGCTGCGCACGCTTGCGGCCGAGGCGCAGCTCGACCTGTCCGCCGCACTCGACCTGTTCGAGAGCCGCACCGGCTTTCTCGCCGCGCAGGGCGTCGAGGTGTCGCGCATCAAGTTTTCCACGGCCTTCGGGCGCGGCCTCGATTACTACACCGGCTTCGTGTTCGAGCTGCACGATCAGGAGATGCGCGTCGATCGCCAGCTTGTCGCCGGCGGCCGCTACGACGAATTGCTGACGCGCCTTGGTGCCGCGGCGCCGATCCCGGCGGTCGGGTTCTCCGTGTGGATCGAGCGGCTAAACGAAATCGGGGCCGCATCATGAGCGCGCCGTTCGTGCTCGCGGTGCCGTCGAAGGGCCGGCTGCAGGAGAACGCCGAAGCCTTCTTCGCGCGCGCCGGCCTGCAACTCGTCAAGCCGCGCGGTGCGCGCGAATATCGCGGTGCGATCGCCAACATCCCCGGCGTCGAAGTCGCCTATCTCTCGGCCTCCGACATCACCTCGCAGCTCGGCCTCGGCGCGGTGCATTTCGGCGTCACCGGCGAGGACCAGATCCGTGAGATGTATTCCGACGCCGAAGCGCGCGTCGTGCTGATCGACAGACTTGGCTTCGGCGAGGCGAACGTCGTGGTCGCGGTGCCGCAGGCCTGGATCGATGTGCGCTCGATGGCGGATCTGGACGACGTGGCGACCGCGTTCCGCGCGACGCACGACCGCAAGATGCGCGTCGCGACGAAATACGTGAACCTCACGCGGCAGTTCTTCTCCAGCCACGGCATCATCGACTACCGCATCGTCGAGAGCCTCGGCGCGACCGAGGGCGCGCCCGCTGCCGGCACCGCCGAGCTGATCGTCGACATTACCACCACCGGCGCGACTCTCGCCGCAAATGGCCTGAAAGTGCTCGACGACGGCATCATGTTGCGCTCGGAGGCGAACCTGATCGCGGCGCGCGCCGCCGAATGGGGCGCCGAGGAGCGCGAGACCGCGCGGCTGATCCTCGATCGCATCGCCGCGCAGGGCCGCGCGCGTTCGTTCCGCGAAGTGCGCACGCGCTCGCCCGGCATGAACGACAAGGTGCTCGGCGAAGCGAAACAGCGCTTCGGCGTCGCGACGCCGTTTGGCGGGCCGACCTCGTCGGGCATGATCACCTTGCATTGCCCGCCGGGCCACGTGCACGCGCTTGCGAGCTTCCTGCGCGAGCAGGGCGCCGACAGCGTTACGGTCGCCGACATCGATTACGTGTTCACGCGCGACAATCCGCTTTATGCAAAGCTGGAAGCGGGGCTAGCGGGTTAAAACCCGTGAACTTTCTTATGCGGCGCGTTCCCGGCGCTTGGCTGCCGCGGCAACAACATCTGGATTGGAATCGATCACCTCAAGCAACAGCGAACTCGCGGCATCCGGGCGGCGCGCACCTTGTTCCCACTGCTGTACGGTCTTGGCGGGTAACCCGAAACGCTCGGAGAACACTCGAACGGATCTCGCAGCCTTTTTTCGAATCGCCTTGATACGTGTCGGCGGTATCGGCGTCAGAATCTCGGTGACCGTGAGCTTGTGCTTGCCCGCTGCCAGGCACGAATCTCCTTCAGCGACTTGATGATCGATTGTCCCACTTCGGTTTTCTTCTGCGTTCTTTCTTCGCAGTCATGGCATTAGCTACTGGGGCTTTCCTGCCGCACCTGTTCGCGGCCGAAACACCACGAAATGCGTGATGGTGAAGTTGACCGCGAAGCTCACCAGAATGGCGATCGACTTGGCGGCCCACACCGGCATGAACTTCGCTGCAATGACGATCGTAATGGTCGATGCCGTGACCGCGACGAGCCCGGAGCCGACAAATCCCGCATAGTGCTTCAGCCGCAGCTTGCCGTCGGTTTCGGCCGAAAAGGTCGTCAGCGAATTCATCACATAAGAACCCGTGTTCGCGACGAACCACGCGACCACGTTCGCGATGACCAGCGAGGGCGTGACGTAGGCCAGCAGCAGGAAGAAGATCGTGGCATCGACCGCCGTGTTGACGAGGCCGACCAGCGCGAACGATATCGCCTTCAGCGCGACGGCGCGCTCGCGCCACGCCGCGGTCACGCGGGCGAGCAGGCTTTCGATCGGAAGCGGCAGGCTCATGCGGCCCGCTTAGCACGCCGGCGCCGCGGGCGACACCAATTCAATTCGCCGATCCAATGGGCTATAAGCGCGGCATGAAGGCCGGGCTCTCCATCGTGGTTCCGCTCTACAACGAGGCAAAGGGCCTCGCGCGCCTGCATGCGCAACTGTCCGACGTCGCGCGCAAGCTCTCCGAGAAGCGCGATCTCGGCGTCGAGGTCGTTTACGTGGATGACGGCAGCAGTGACGATACGCTCAAGATCGCGCGCGGGCTGCCGGCCGCAGCGCTCGACGTGCAGGTGCTGGCGCTGTCGCGCAATTTCGGCAAGGAGGCGGCACTCGCCGCCGGCCTTGATCACGCAGGCCGCGGCGCAGTCTTGTTCATGGATGGGGACGGACAGCACCCGCCTGCGTTGATCGAGACGCTGGTCAGCCACTGGCAGGAGGGC
>Ga0193717_1000964_pt1 | contig 18110 bp, 16 predicted proteins | sample U2c2metaG_FD_145900 | JGI IMG/M metagenome (GOLD analysis project Ga0193717, IMG submission 145900) | Soil microbial communities from a riparian zone of the East river system, Colorado, United States - U2c2 | ecosystem: Environmental > Terrestrial > Soil > Riparian zone | place: USA: East River... | reverse complement strand
TCCCGCCAGGTTTCACCTGCCAAAGTAGTTTTTTCTCTGCTGTCAGATTGCGCTACACTTGCTGCCTCCTTGATACAGCAATATCGCGGAGGCCATATCGACACAGGAGAAAGCAACTCCCATGAGCCCTAAGAAAGTATCGCGCCGCGATCTGATGATCGGCACCGCCTCCGCAATAGCGGTAAGCGCCCTTCCTCTCCGCGCGTTCCCGTCAGTCGGAGGTGCGCAGACTCCGGCCCCTCCCGCGCCACCGTCGCAGCAACCCTACATCGACAATCGTGCCAGTTGGATGCAGGACCCGCGCTACTGCTGGGGAGTCATGACGCACTATCTCTCCGATTGGCAGGCCCGCACTCACAATCTCGAGATGACCGTCGATGTCTGGAATAAACTCGTGGACGGCTTCGATGTCGAGGGCATGGCCAGGCGTCTCGAATCCGTCGGCGCTGGACACTATCAGCTCAGCCTCGGCCAGAACTCCGGCTACTATCTCTCTCCGAATCCCGTGTACGACAAGATCACCGGCATTCAACCCAGCAAGTGCTCCCATCGGGACCTCATCGCGGATCTCTACGAGCCTCTGCACAAGCGCGACATCAAGCTGATGGCTTATCTTCCCTCCGGAGCGCCGGGCAAGGACAAAGCCGCTGTCGCCGCACTCGAATGGTTGAACGGCCCGTACCGCAACAAGAACTTTCAACTGAAATGGCAGCAGGTGATCGCGGAATGGTCCCGGCGCTGGGGAAACAATGTAGTGGGCTGGTGGTTCGACGGCTGCTACTACCCCAACTCGATGTACCGCTCCGCCGATGCTCCTAACTTTGGGAGCTTCGCCGCTGCCGCGCGCGCCGGCAATCCCGATTCCAGCATCGCGTTCAATCCCAGTGTGATCTACCGCCTTATGTCCATGACACCAAGCGACGATTACACCGCTGGAGAGATCGACAAACCGGATCTGATGACCATGCGCCGCGTTGTCGACGGCCGCACGGACGGCACACAGATTCACATGCTCAGTTTTCTTGGCGAGACGTGGGGTATGGGCGCACCGCGCTTCACTACGGATCAAGTCATCGCATACACGAAGAAGGTCAGAGATGTCGGCGGGTCGGTCACGTGGGACGTGCCGGTCGAGCTCGATGGAACGATCACGCAGCCGTTCCTCGATCAGTTGGCCGCTTTAGGCAAGGCTTTTCCTAAGAAAGGCTAATTGTCAATTTGAATCGGCTCTCCTCCGCTGCTGATGCGACGGAGGAGAGCACCGCATAGCAGCGACGACAAGCGCCAACGAACCAACCCATGAAACAATATCCCCCATGCGTATCGTCTACCTAGACTGCTTCGCCGGCATCAGTGGCGACATGTTCCTCGGAGCCCTCATCGACGCCGGTCTCGCCCCCCAGGTCCTCCACGACGCCACCGACGCCCTCAACCTCTGCGCAATCCTCAAGATCGAAAAAGCAGACCGCAGCGGCATTCACTCGACCAAGGTCCATGTCCTCGAAGAGGGCAAGCTCGCCGAAGCCGCCCATAGCCACGGCAAGGAGGCCCACTCTCACAGCCATACCCACGCGCACGACGACAAGCATCATCACGATCACAAGCACGAGCACGAGCACGAGCACGACCATAAGCATGGTCACAGCCATGAGCCTGATCACAGTCACGATCATCCTCATACTCACGGCCGCTCACTCTCCGTCATCCGCACCCTCATCCAGTCCACCGGACTCCCCACCCCGGTCAAACAGCTAGCCATCCATACCTTCGAACTCCTGGGTGCCAGCGAAGCCAAGATCCACAACGTAGACATAGAAAAAATTCACTTCCACGAGGTAGGCGCGGTCGACGCCATCGTCGACATCGTAGCCGCGAGCGCCGGCATCCACGCCCTCAACACCCAGGCCCAGGCCGAAACCGGCCATCCCATCCAATGGTTCTGCTCACCCCTCAACGTAGGTGGAGGCATGGTTGACTGCGCCCACGGCCGCTTCCCTGTCCCCGCTCCAGCCACAGCAGATCTTCTCCGCGGTCTCCCCACCTACTCCGCCAACATCGAAAAAGAGTTGGTCACACCCACAGGAGCAGCCCTCATCCGTGCCCTCGCCCCAACCTTCGGCCTCCAACCCGCCATGCGTGTCAACCAGATCGGATATGGGGCCGGGACCCGCAACCCAAAGGACTTTCCCAACGTTCTCCGTCTCAACATCGGCAACTCCGACGAAGCGCCTAAAGACACCGACACCGTAACCATTCTCGAAACCGCACTCGACGATCTCAGCCCACAGATCATCGCCCATGTCACGGAAGCCGCCCTCCAGCAGGGAGCTCTCGACGTCATGTGTGCCCCTGTCCAGATGAAGAAGGGTCGCCTCGGCACTCTCATCACCATCCTCGCCGACGACGCCCACGCCCCCGCGCTCGAGCGTCTCCTCCTCCGCGAGACCAGCACCCTCGGCGTCCGCATCCACCAGGAGCGCCGCTCCTGCCTCGACCGCACCCACACCACCCTGGCCACGCCCTACGGCGACATTCGCATCAAAATAGGCTCCCGAAACGGCGAAGTATTCAACGCCGCACCGGAGTTTGAAGATTGCCGTACCGCCGCCGCAAAACATAGCGTCCCCGTCAAAGCGGTCATCCAGTCCGCCATCGCCGCATATCAAACAAGCAAGGCCTCATGAACAAGTCCTCCCTGCTCGATCTTCTCGCTGAAGTCCAGCGCGGCACGCTCTCTCCAGCCGCGGCATCGGAACGCCTCGCCAATCTCCCCTTCGAAGATCTCGGCCACGCCCGCATCGACCATCACCGCGCCCTGCGAACCGGCCTGCCGGAGGTCATCTACGCCGCCGGAAAATCCCCCGCACAGACCGCCGAGATATTCACTCGTATGGCCGCCACCGGCGCCGACGTCCTCGCTACCCGAGCCGACGAGACCACAGCAGCCACAGTCCGCACGGCCCTTCCCACTGCCGAATACAACCTCCAGGCCCGCACGCTGACCCTGCGCCAAACCGCTTCACCTGAATTGAAAGGCCACATAGCCGTCCTCTGCGCCGGCACTAGCGATCTCCCCATCGCCGAAGAGGCCGCCATCACCGCTGAGCTCTTCAACACCCGCGTCACTCGTCTCTACGACATCGGAGTCGCAGGCCTCCACCGCCTCCTCGCCGTCCGCGATCAGCTGACCAGCGTAGACGCGGTCATCGTCTGCGCCGGCATGGAAGGCGCTCTCCCCTCGGTCGTCGGAGGCCTCGTCGGCGTTCCCGTCATCGCCGTCCCCACCTCCGTCGGCTACGGAGCCTCCTTCGCCGGAGCAGCCGCCCTCCTTGGCATGCTCAACTCCTGCTCTCCCAACGTCACTGTCGTCAACATCGACAACGGCTTCGGCGCAGCCTACACCGCCACCCTCATCGCCCGCGCCTCCCATCCTTCATAGCTTGTCCATCTCCAACTCTCTCATCACGCATCTGATCTGAATAGCATCCGCCAGGAGAAAATCTATGGAACGCAGAGACTTCATCAAGACAGCAGCTGTCGCCGGAGTCACCGCAGTTAGCGGTGCCGGCTTCTCCCAGTCGGCCTCGCCCGCCAAATCCACCACTCGCGCCGAATCCCCCGACATGCTCTACCGCGAGCTGGGCAAGACCGGGGAACGCGTCTCCGCCATTGGTCTCGGCGGCTACCACATCGGCAAACAGCCCGACTCCAACGAAAGCATCCACCTCATCCGTCAGGCCATCGACCGTGGCATCACCTTCATGGACAACTGCTGGGACTACAACGACGGCATCAGCGAAGTTCGCATGGGCCAGGCCCTGCACGACGGCTACCGCAGCAAGGTCTTCCTGATGACCAAGATGGATGGCCGCACCAGAGACTCTTTTAACAAGCAACTGGAGCAGTCCCTTGGTCGCCTCCAGACCGACATGATCGACCTCGTCCAATTCCACGAGATCATCCGGTTTGAAGACCCCGACCGCATCTTCGCCGCTGGCGGTGCCCTCGAAGCAGCCGTAGCCGCAAGACAGGCAGGCAAGATCCGCTACATCGGCTTCACCGGCCACAAGGATCCCGCCATCCATCTCCGCATGTTCGAGATCGCCCGAAAGCATAACTTCCACTTCGACACCGTCCAGATGCCGATCAACGTCATGGACGCGCACTTCCGCTCCTTTGCAAAAGAGGTCATGCCCGTCGCTCTGCAGCAAGGCACCGCAGTCCTCGCCATGAAGACCTTCGGCGATCATCACATCCTCGAGAGCAAGACCGTCGAGCCTATCGAGGCCCTCCACTACTCCCTTACGCAACCCGTCGCCGTCGTCATCACCGGAATCGATTCACCTACAATCCTCGATCAGGCCCTTCAAGCGGCAAAGACCTTCAAGCCCCTCACGCAAACGCAGGTAGCAAGCCTGCTCGACCGCACCCGCGAAGCCGCCGGCGAAGGTCGATTCGAGCTATTCAAAACCAGCAACCAGTTCGACGGAACAGCCGCAAACCCCAAATGGCTCGGCTAGCAAGAAAAAGGGTAGGGCTAAAAAGCCCCACCCTTTCTCCGCATCAACGAAACTCTGCCTACTGATTCACACCGCTAGCCAAAAATCCGCCATCCACCACGAGGATCTCTCCAGTGACGAACGCCGAAGCATCACTGGCCAGGTAGATAGCCGCCCCCACCAGCTCCTCCGTCTTGCCAAACCGTCCCATCGGAGTCCGCATCAGCAGCTCCTTACCGCGCTCGCTCTCATCCAGCAGCTTCTGGTTCAGCGCCGTCCGGAAGACTCCCGGAGCGATCCCATTCACCGTCACGCCATGCGAACTCCACTCCACCGCCAGCGACTTCGTCAGCGCTCCCACGGCCGCCTTGCTAGCCGCATAAGCCGTAACCTCTTTCAGCGAGACGAACGTATTCAGCGAAGCAATATTGATGATTCGCCCATAGCCACGGTCCAGCATGTGCTTGCCGAAGATCTGGCAGGCGCGCAGCGTCCCCGTCACGTTCGTGTTCATGATGTCGTCCCACGTCTCCTCCGACACCGTCAGCGTAGGCTCGCGCTTGATCTTGCCCGCGCAGTTGATCAGGATATCGACCTTGCCAAACTCCTTCACCGTTCCGGCCAACAGAGCCTCCAGCGTGGCTCGATCGCCTACATCCGAAGTAAGCCGCAGTGACCTCCGCCCCTTCGACTCAATCGCCTTCGCCGCCTCATCCACCTGCTCGGCACGTCGCGAGCTGGCCACGACATCCGCGCCCGCCTCCGCCAGCCCAATGGCCATCGCCAGTCCAATACCGGACGTTCCTCCAACCACCACCGCGGACTTGCCGCTCAAATCGAACAACGGATGACCCATCGAATTCCTCTCTCCTACTTTGAACTCTTCTGCCCTTCGCCAACGTCTTGCGCCAATGAGACATGCTCCAGGATCTGGCGCACAGTCTCCTCAGGCGTACGATCATTCACTATACGCAAAGCATCCGCCGGCGGCTCCAGCGTCTCCAGCTGACTCTCCAGCAGCTTGGGATTCATAAACTCATGATGCCGCTCCGACAACCGCTCCGCAAGCAACTCATACGATCCATCGAGCCAAACAAAGGTTATAGCTCCCACTGGGATGCCGCCCACCAGCGTAGTCCTGTACTTCTCCTTCAACGCGGAACAAGCCAGCACGCCGGACCTCCCGGCATGAAACCAACCCTGCATCAACCGGTTCAACTCCTCCAGCCACGGCTGCCGGTCTTCATCATTCAGCGCATGTCCCGCCGCCATCTTCTGCTTGTTGGCCGCGGGATGATAGTCGTCCGCATCGGCAAACACAGCCCCGGCACGCTCTGCCAGCAGCGTACCGATGGTCGTCTTACCCGATCCCGTCACGCCCATCAATACAACGATCATTCCCTAATATCCTCTCAGTTGCGCACAGCAGAACAAAGACGCAGAGCATCAACTCCGCACCTTATCTTTTATAGCCCCAGAAACACCGGTTTGATGTGCCGTTCGAACAAGTTCGTCGTCACATTCCGTGCAACGACCTCCTCATTCGCCTCCAGCGCCTTCAGGTAGCGATCCCCCATCTTCGCCGCGACCTTGAACCCCACATGCAGCAGCTGCCGGAAGCTCGAGTTATAAGCCGTGTTGCTCTGCTCATGCCGCAACGCCGACGTGAACTGAGCACTGGTCCAGCCATTCACCTCTTCCGGCTTCGGCAGCTTTGTCGGGTCGATGTCGATCACGGCCGCATACGGGGCGCAGAGCTCTTCAGCATGCGCGAACGCCTCCGCATAAACCTCTTTCGCAATCTCCAGCCCACTCCCGCCAGCCTCTGCCAGCCCGATCAGCTCCTCCAGCCACGTCGTCCCTGCCGTCTTCAAATGCACGCCAGCGTCGAACCGCTTCACCGCATCGTGAATCGCCTTGTAGATCGAGAACTTATCCGATCCCGAGTGAACGCTCAGCTTCAGATTTGCCGGCAGACCATACGTCTTGATCGCAAATGCAATCGCCGCCAGGTCCTCGTTGAACTCCTTCGTGAACTGGGCCACATCCCCCACATAGTCCACACCCTTGTTGAACCGCCCCGTGAACTTCGGCGCAACCGTCTGGATCGGAATCTTCTCATCCGCAATCGCCGCCAGAATGATCAGCAGCTCCACCGGGGTCTGCGGCGAATCCGTCTCATCCATCGAAACCTCAGGCACAAACCGCCCCGCGCCCTTCTTCTCCACCAGAAAGCGATAGATGCGGCCCGCATCCTGCACCGCAGCCAAAAACTTGTTTGCCACACTCGTCACAAACGCCGCATCCGTCTTGAACGGTTCATCGATATGAGGAATCGTGACCGTGCCCACCAGCTCCGGATGCCGCGCCACGAACGCCGCGACCTCCTTCGCGTCCGCAGGCTGTCCAATCAGGTCCGCGACATCCAGCGTGAAGAAATCGCAAGGCTCGAGAAAACGTGCCACCGTCTTCAGATTGATATGGTCGGCATCCAGGAAGTAAGGCTTCGTCCACCCCAACTCCTTCACCGCCGCATCTGCGGCAATCCGCGTCTGGCTCGGCTCCGAACCGATGATCATGTGCTCCCGGTTGGACTTATTCCACACCGGCACCACCTCAACTCCCGCATCGGCGGCCAGCAGACACGCCGCAAGCTGCGCCTTTGCCTGATGCGCAAACCTGTCACCTACGCCCACGGAAAACCTGGGAAGCTTCAAACCCTCACTCATCGCCAACCACCTCTCCAACCTCAAACCATATTGGTCTAACCACTCTAGCCGTCCCAGCATACCGATTGCGAGGTCAACGGGCAAATGGATTGGCGTTTAAATCGAGCGTGGCATCAGTCGTTGAATCGCCCCTTATAGGCCCAGAGGCCGAGGCCGGGATTGGAGATGTAGAAGATCTCTTCTCCATCCACGGTATTCCAGCCATCCTGCAGCTTATCCGGGTTGTACTTTGCCGTCATCTGGGCAAGATCGCCGTATTGGAAGTGGACGCCTTCGATCTCCTCGCGAGTCAGATGACCGGGGCAGTAACGGATCGTGAAGCGCCCCTCGCTCGAACCATGAATCAGGTGAGCCGCCGCGCTCAGGTTTCCCGCCAGCGCTGCGTCCTCCTTCACCAGCTCCAGCGTCCTCGGCGTTCCGCAATAGCCATACTTGCGAATCAGCACGTCGATGGCAGCGTCCTCGCCAAACTCGTGAACTCCAGGAGCCAGCACAATTAGTTCGGCATTATCTGCCAGCGCCATGCGCGTCCGGTAGACGCTCTTGTTGCCGAGCCATGTGCTGCGAAACTCATGCGGATCGAGAAAGACCACGGCCTTCTTGATCTCGCGGTCCAGCATCTTGAAGTTCACCTTCAGGCTCAGGGCTGCAGCTAATTCGAAGCACTCCACGTCATCGCCGATGTAGAGTCCGCGCAGCACCAGCTTGCCCGCATCGTTCTTTCCCACCACCGTCTGTACGTATACGATCGGCAGGTTCGTTGCGAAATGATCGCTGGCGTAGTTCAGCACGCGGCGTACCGGGGTGTCGGCGCGCCCCATCATGCGCTCCATGCCATACACCGCGCCCAGGAAGTGGCTACGGTGTATCCCGATGGAGCCGCCCGTCCCGACGAAGATGTTCTTGTTGTAGTTCGCCATTCCCACGACCTCATGGGGAACGACCTGCCCTATGGACAGGATCAGATCGTGGCCACCGTCGCGGAGCAGCTTATTCACCTGCGCGGGCCAGGTGTAGTCAACCTTCCCTTCGCTGACCTCGTACAGAAACTCGCCCGGCACGTCGCCCAGCGTCACGACATCGTTGCGCCAGTCGTGCACGCGGAACAGGCTGCGCGGAGTGGCTCCATACATCGTAGCGATCTCATTGCCTGTCATCGCCTTATGCGTCCCGAGCGCAGGAAGCACATCAACTAATCTATCGCCGTAGTACCGCCAGGCGAACTCCGTCAGCAGGCCGCTTTGGGAGTGCATCCGGGTGAAATCAGGGGGAATGGCGAGCACCTTATTCCGTGCGCCAAGCTTATCCAGCGCGGAGAAAAGGTTTGCTTTGACCTCGGCAGCAGACATCTCGGTAGTCGGACTTCCAGCAGCAAAAAAAAGACTCATAACCCCTAATCTTACTCTGGAGTTCCCTGCGCCATATCTCTTCCCATTGTCTTGGTAGCGGGTCAGTTTGAATGTGAGTCAATGCTGGGGTACTGACGGATTGTCGATCACGAATAGCCAGCGCCCATCTGGCTGCTTGCGAACGGTCTCTGTATTCCGGCCTTCCCTGCGGATCTGGCGCCCGTCCGGCCCGATCCCATGCAGGATCCATCTCCCGTGCAGCATGGCGAGATCTCCGGCAAAGTTCATACCCAGCGTCTGCACCTCGATCGTCGTGCGCAGGGCGAGAGAGCGCCCATACCATCTTCGAATGGCATCTGTTCCCTCGACAGGTCCATCAGAGCTGGCCAGGACTGCACCGGGCTCATATAACGCGACAACCGATTCCAGGTCATGGCGATTGAATGCGTCCTGAAAGGCTCTATGCAATTGCTCGGGCGACTCGGTTATGAGACGGTCCATGGAGAAGGATCCTTTTACGATAGAAGGATACCTTTTACGGCTGGTTCATTTGCCGTCGAGCAGTTATCGTTATTGGTCTTCAGCCGTCATCCTTACCTGAGCTTGTCGAAGGGGAAGGATCCCGAAGGTCTGGGGGTCACTACACCAAACGTCAGAAATCGTACGCTAACGGTTTCCGATCTTCAGCTGGCGCTTCTTCCGAATAGCCGACCATCCGGACGCGATCCATCGGTAGACCGCGCCTGGAAGTGTGAGCGTATGCTTCCTTGGTGCAAACAATTGGTGACAAGTATTTGCTGGGCACTGGACGTAGCGACCACGACCGGCTGAGGGTGATCAGTGAAATTCACGATGGCCGGACGCACGAATTGTTGCTGCGCGCCGGACTCGTATCGGCGCATCGCTTCGTGGAATTTGGATGCGGACTCGGCTACGTCACGCGTTGGGCGGCCAGCCTGGGAGCGGATGCCACCGGAATCGATCTGAACGAAGACAACCTTGCGGTAGCTGCCCAGTTGGCACAAGAGGCAGGCCTGAAGAATGCGCGGTTTGTTTCTGCCAACATCTACGAGCCTGGACTTGAGCCCGAGAGCGTGGACGTGGCGTATTCGCGGTGGCTGATGGTCCATCTGAACAAGCCGGTTGAGGCGATGCGCGCCATCCACGCGGCGTTGAAGCCGGGCGGCGTCATGGTTTGCGAGGAAGCGGACGTGAGCGCGGTTTACACGGAGCCAAGCTCAGCCGCTTATACCGAACTACGCGATATCTGCATGGAAGGAGCCCGCAACCGCGGAGTGGATTACTCGGGCGGTCGCCGTATCCATTTGTGGGCCAAGGAGGCCGGCTTTGAGCTTGTCCACGGGGATGCCTATCACCCGCACTACCTGACCGGCAAACACAAGGGATTCTGGAACTGGACGCTGCACGCAGTGGGTCTGGGGATGGTGCGAGAAGGAAGCTTGTCCGGAGCCCGCCTGGAAGAGCTGGTGGCGGGAATGGCCGAGGCGGACGCTTCACCAACCACCTTGGTTGCGCATTGCCGGATGCATCAGTTGATCGCGACAAAGCGGGAGTCGAAGGCCTGACGCCCATTCACTCGCATCGTCGCAAAGGGATTACCGATCCCGGGCGAGTCACGGGCAAACCGGAAAGTAGCACCTGTGAGTGCCTGCCCAGCGTGTTGCGCAAACGAAACCTGTCAAATCCCAAAACCACTCAACCCAATGAAAACAAATTCAATAAACATTGCCGATTAGTTTCCCTCAATCCGCTACACTTAAAACAGAATCAAAAAAGAGCCCCAGCCAAAAGCCGGGGCTCTTTCAGTTAACCACTAGGAGACCAGATAACCCCTTTCCTTGCAAGACTTTGGCCCTAACTCCTTTGCCTGCACGATTTTGCAGACGAACGATTCCTCAAACACCTGAATCCAAGGACTTTACGCCAAACAGGGGGGAGGGGGGTACCCCCCATTTATAGCTTGTAAGCCTTCCTGACCAGGTTGACCGTCAGGTCCTGAACGACCTCAAACGCCTCCGCCTCATCCAGGCGATGCTCTGCCACCAGTCGGCCGAGGAAGGCGCAGTCGATCCTTCGAGCCACATCATGGCGCGACGGGATCGAGAGGAAGGCACGGGTGTCGTCGTTAAAGCCGACCGTGTTGTAGAACCCGGCCGTCTCGGTGGCCTGTTCGCGGAAGCGCATCATCCCCTCGGGGGAGTCGCTGAACCACCACGGCGGTCCAAGCCGCAACGCGGGATAGTGTCCGGCCAGTGGTGCCAGCTCGCGCGTGTAGGAGGTCTCATCGAGGGTGAAGAGGATGAACGTGAGGCGCGGATCGTTGCCATACTTGCTGAGCAGCGGACGCAGGTTGCGGGTGTACTCGGTGGCCGACGGAATATCGGCTCCCTTGTCGCGGCCGAACCTCTCGTAGAGCTTGCGGTTGTGGTTGCGAATGCTGCCAGGGTGAAGCTGCATGGTCAGACCATCTTCGACGCTCATGCCCGCCATCTCGGTGAGCATCTGGGCCTGGAAGATCTCCTGCTCCTGCGGCACGGAGCGACCCGAGAGAATACGGCCATACAGCGACTCCGCGGTCGATGGATCGAGGTCTGCGGTCATCGCAGTGAGATGGCCGTGGTCCGTGGCGGTTGCCCCCAGGGACTTGAAGAACTCGCGGCGATTGCGCAGCGCGTTGAGGTAGCCCTTGAAGGTGCCGATGTTCTCGCCGGTGATGGCTCCGAGCTTCTCGATGTTTTCGAGGAAGCCGGTGAACTCGGCGTCGATGACGGAGTCGGGACGGAAGGTGGGCAGTACCCTTCCCTTCCATCCGGAGGCCTTGATGGCCTTGTGGTACTCCAGCGTATCGAGCGGAGAGTCGGTGGTGGAGAGAACCTCGATCTTGAACTGCTCGAAGAGGGCTCGCGGACGGAACTCAGGCGTCTCGAGCTTCTTCGCGATGATGTCGTAGCAGGCATCGGCATTGCCCGGGCTCAGCCTCTCGGCAAGGCCGAACTGATTCTGGAAGGTGTAGTCGAGCCAGAGGCGCGTGGGGGTCCCCCGGAAGAGATAGTAGTTCTTCGCGAAGATGCGCCAGACCTCTCGAGGATCAGCGTTCTGGCTTCCATCCGCCTCGGGGATTCCCAGCGACTCAAGCGAGATTCCCTGCGAGTACAGCATCCGGAAGATGTAGTGATCAGGCTGGATGAGGAGCGCGGTTGGGTTGGGAAAGGCTTCATTCTCGGCAAACCAGCGAGGGTCCGTATGGCCATGCGGCGAGATGATCGGCAGATCGCGTACCGTCGCATACAACTTCACGGCTATCGAGTGGGCAGTACCTTCAGCGGGAAACAGTCTATTCTCATCCAACATTATCCATCACCTCATCAAGAGCGATCGCGTCCCTAAGACGCCAGCCCTTGAAGCGTATCAAATTTGTTCGCACCACGAGCAAACTAGCACGTCACCAATGAAAACGGGACGCCCGAAGGCGTCCCGCTGAGTAGATCCAGGAAGCTGCGTGCAGCTTACGGAATGTAGTAGCGCATACCGGTGAAGACCATGTTGTTGGTCGCCTTGGGAGCGCCGCCAACACCGGTCCACGCCTCGCGTGTGAGGTAGCTGTACTGCAGTTGGTACTGGAGACGACCGAACCTGGGGTTGGTGTAGACCCGGTAGGTGAATCCGGCTGTTCCTTCGATAACCGCACGCGTCACGCCAGCGCAGTTTGCAGGGACACCAGGGCTATACGGCGGGTTACCTGCAACACCGATACTGCCGAGGCCCGAAGTGGGAGTTGCCGGAATGGTCTCCGTGTTGCAGCCCGTGTTGCTGGCTGTAACCGGAGCATACCCAACAAGCTTGCCGGCCAATGGGCCGGATGTGGCGAGATAGGTCGTGCGTTGCGCATACTCACCACCAGCGTAGCCGAAGAGATCCACTTTCTTGGTTGGGTGCAACTCAACCGAGAGGAGACCCTGATCGCCCTTGATAGGAGCGAGCGTTCCATCCGGGTGAACAGTTACGTCAGGAAGGGTGGAGGTGCCGTAGCGACCGACGCCCGTACCAGTGAGGAGGTGAACACCGACATCAGCAAAATGGGTTACCGGGAAACGAGCGTTGGCGAAGAAGCCCCCGCCGGTCTTAGTGTCGTTGGTTGCACCAGCAGCCGATCCAGTTAGAGGACTGCTGCCCGCCACCACGTTTGGATAGTAGCGGTCGCGGAACCAACGGGCAAGGCCGCCAATCTCATAGTGACCGAACTTCTTAGAATCGTAGGTTCCCTTGACGATTACATCGGGAGCAACGTTGTTGGAGTAGTTTGCCGTGCTGTTATACAGTCCGCCGCTCGTACCAGCATTACCAATAAAGAAGTTGGCAGGAGAGTTAGTGGCCGAGAAGATCATTTCAGCTTCTTCGAGCGCAGCTGCGGCTGTGAAGGCGCCGAATTTCTGCTGGAAACGGAGGCTGGGCTGACGTTCCCAGCTGAAGCCGACATGGTACTGAGCGTCGACGGTCATCGGCAGATTCTCGGTACGGTTGTCGGTCGAAACCTTCGTCTCGGTTACGAGAGACCACATCTGACCACCAGTGACGGCAAAGCCGCCTTTGGTTGCAGCCTGGCCCCAGATCTGACGCTGCCGGAGGGTGTAGCTGTTGCTCTGGTTCTCGTTGCTGGTTGCACCGGCTGAGAGGAAGTCGGCTTCAACATAGCCCGACAGCTTGAACGGCCCGGGGTTACCCTCGAACAAGGCACCAACACGGCTCTGGCGTCCTGAGAAGTTCAACTCGCTGACATGCGCCATTCCCGCTCCCTGAAAAGGAGTCGAGTTGAATGGCGTGTTGACGTCCGAGGCCATCGACCGCGAACGGTAGACAGTTTCAAATGCGAAGAAGCCAACCGGGGTGATCGTCACACCCTTATAGCGAAGGGCCAAAGGATTTTCGATTGCCGACGTGATGTCCCTCTTGGTGTCGCTGATGGTTTGGGCGAGGCCGACGTTAGAGGCCTTGAGATCGGTGACCGTGCTGTTAAGGGTCGTAACAGCCTCTGCATTGGCGGTCACACTCGAACTGACGCTCTCTGCCTTGGCGTTGGCCGTAGCCGCCGATGCCTCAGCACCCTGTGCAGACTGCTGGGCGGTGGCGAGCTTCGCATCCCGATCCGCGAGTTGGCTCTTCAATGCATCGATCTGATTCTGCTGGCTCAGCATCTGCTCGCGCAGTTCGCGAAGCTGCTGTTGCGTCTCAGTCTCGACCGGTTTCTTTACAACTTTTTTCCTACTGGTTGTCTTCGCAGGGGTTGTTGTCCTGCTCGTCTGCGCCGGCATCGACACTGTACTGACTACCAGCATCGCAGCTATCGCGGCCCTTAGATACTTCGTCATGAATCCTCGCAAGTGTTTGGAAGACGGGGGGACTTTACGGAGTGGCGACCGGAATCATTAGCCCCCGACCGCTCCCTCTTTTTAGCCTTTGTTCATAGTCCCAGAGGTAAGTGAACAGACGAATAATTCATGGGACTTTTACCCGAAAATGGGCTTTTCATCGTTTTGAAATACTCACCTGCCCACACCTCTTACCGCCAGGCATCCATCCTGGATGCTCCCACAACGGCATTAACTCATTTACCGTTATCCACATGCATTCGTCCCGTCTTGTCGCGCTTCTGCTCGCCTCTCTGGCCTCCGTCTCTGTCCTCGCCCAATCTCCCGGTTCGCAGTCGCTCAACCTGATCCCGGTTCCTCGCGAGTCGCGGCCAGCGGCCGTCCAATCTCTCGCCAATGGAGTTCAGATCAACTGCTCGACTCCTTGCCCGGCCGAGGATCTCTTTGCCATCGACGATCTGAAGGCCTACCTTGCTTCGCAGAGTATCCCGGTGAATGCCACTTCGACGGTGAACATCCTCGTCACGCGGTACGGCTCCTCAATCTCGAAATCCATCTATGCCGACGCCTCACCTAAGGGCACCGCAACCTCTGACTTCCCGCCGGAGATGAAGCCGGAGGGCTACGCCATCGTCCCTGACGGCAAAGGTCTCGCCATGACAGCAGCGAGTGATGCTGGCATCTTCTACGCGCTGCAGACCGTCAAGCAACTTGTCACCGGTACGGGAACCAATGCTCTGCTCCACACGGCCACGATTCGAGACTGGCCCGCGATGAAGTACCGCGGGCTGGATGACGACCTCTCGCGTGGACCGGTGCCCACGCTGGAGTTTCAGAAGAAACAGATCCGCATGATTGCGGCTTATAAGCTGAACATCTACTCGCCTTACTTCGAACACACAATGGAGTACACGGGCCATCCGCTAATGGCGCCTCCGGGTGGGACGATTACCCAGGATCAGGCACGGGAGCTCGTGGCGTATGCGACGAAGTACCATGTGACGATCATTCCGGAGCAGGAGGCGTTCGGGCATCTGCATTATCTGCTGAATTGGGAGCAATACACTCCGCTGGCCGAGACACCGCATGGACACGTGCTTGCTCCGGCGCAGCCTGACGCGCAGAAATTGACGCACGACATGTTCGTCGAGCTAGCTGGTATTTATCCTGGACCGTTTCTTCACTTGGGAGCCGACGAGACTGTTGAGCTGGGTAAGGGACAGACCAAGCCACAGGTCGACGCACAGGGGCTTGGGGCGGTGTATCTGGGCTTCATGCAGCGGATCGTCGCCGACCTGAAGCCGCTGAATCGCAAGCTGCTGTTCTGGGGCGATATTGCAATGCACGATCCGGATCTGGTGAAGCAGCTTCCTGTCGACTTCAAGAAGGCCACTATCGCCGTGGCGTGGGAGTACAACCCGCAGCCCAAGGGTTTTGCGCGATTCATCACACCGTTTACCAATGCAGAGATGGAGACGTGGGTTGCGCCAGGAGTAAATAACTGGTCGCGGGTCTATCCCAACTACAACAATATGTTTGCCAATGTGCAGCAGTTCACGGCACAGGGGCAGCAGCTGGGAGCTACCGGCCAACTCAACACAGTTTGGAATGACGATGGAGAGGCTCTGTTCAATGCCAATTGGTACGGGGTTCTCTTTGGCGCGGAGGCCGCGTGGCATAAGGGCGAGGCGTCTATTCCTGCGTTTCAGGCCAGTTATGGCGCGAACTTCCATGGAGATTTGACTGGGGCTATCGATAAGGCGCAACAGGAGATGATGGCGGCGCACCAACTGCTTAAGGACTCCCCGCTGAAAGTGGATGGGTCTGATCTGGTGTTCTGGGTCGATCCTTGGTCTCCGGATGGGCAGCGACAGGCGGTGATGCTGCGGCCTATTCTGTCGGAGCTGCGGCTCCATGCTGAACGGGCGATTACGCTGGTGGCACAGGCTCGAAGTGCCAATCCTAATCTTCGCGAGACGGATGCGCTGGATGTACTGGAATTAGGAGCTCGGCGGATGGATTTGATTGGGCTGAAGTTTCAGCTAACTGATGAGATTGCACACAGTTATGCCAACGCTTATGCGTTACAAAACTCGAAAAAGAAGGAAGATCACGAGGATGTTGCGCGCAGCCTGGGCGACATCAATGCTGTGAATGGAAAGCTGCAGGATCTGCGGAATAATTATTCTTTGCTGCGTGATCTCTATGAAACAGCTTGGCTTAAGAGCTATCGGCCTTACTTTTTGCGCAATAATCTTGAGCGCTACGACCTGACGATCCAGATGTGGCTGCAGCGCATCGACAGGGTACGGACGGCGCAACGGCAGTGGGCTAGTACCCAGACGATTCCCTCGGCTACAGAGCTTGGAATTCCTCCGCCGCCTCCACCTGTGATTCACTGATTTTTTTAGGGAGTGGCGACGACAGCGTTTGTGTGTTTTTGCTGGAGTTTTTGAGAAACATTGGCGGCAGTTGTGGTGTTTTCGTGGTCAGAATGTGGTGAGATGCGTGGCAAGGGCGGGTAACGGACTGCCACTTTTGCACCGCGAAAAATATGGCACGAATTTGGACTTTTTTTGATGCGGGTACAGCGAATAGCTGGCGCTACAGCAGGAGAGCCATTCGCTGCACTACACTATCCCGGATGCCTCAGACACTAACCGCACGCCGCCTTCTGACACCGCAAGGTACGATTGACCATCCCGTCATCACCATTGAAGATGGCCTGATTCAGTCGATAGAGTCCGCCGCCAGCAGCAGCGAAGATACTACGCTGACCTCCACCTTTCTGGACGTTCACACGCATGGGGCTGCCGGCCGCGACGTGATGGAGGGTACTCCCGCGACTTTCGCTACCGTAAACCACTTCCTGGCGACGCGAGGCGTGGGGCAGTATCTCCCCACGACGGTCACGGCTCCCGTCGACAAGACGCTGAGGTCGCTCGAGGGGATTGCAGACGCCATTGAGTCGCCGACTCACGGTGCAGCGACTCCTATCGGGATTCATCTTGAAGGACCGTTTATCTCTCATGCCAAGCGAGGGGTTCATCCACCGGCAGATATTCTGCCGCCTTCGATCGAACTGTTCGACCGGTTCCAGCAGGCTGCGCGGGGCCATATCCGGCTGATGACCATCGCCCCGGAGATTTCGGGGGCCGTAGAGTTGATTGAACATGCGGCGAGGCAGGGCGTGAAGCTTAGCCTGGGACACTCGAACGCCACCACACCCGAGGCGCTGGCCGGCATCGTCGCGGGGGCTTCCAGCGCGACCCATACCTATAACGCCATGCGTCCGCTGGACCATCGCGACCCTGGCATTCTGGCTACCGTGCTGGACGACGACCGGTTGTTTGCCGAACTGATCTGCGACGGAGTTCATGTGGCTCCTGAGCTGGTTCGGCTGTGGCTCAAGTCCAAGGGGGTCGATCGGGCCATCCTGATCACGGACAGCATGGGAGCGACTGGGATGCCGGAGGGGACCTACATGTTGGGGACGTTCGAGGTGACGGTGGCCAATGGCCGCGCGATCTCGAACGGCCATCTTGCAGGGTCGGTGCTGACGATGGACCGTGCCGTGGCCAATGTGCAGAGATTTACAGGGGCTTCGCTTGCCACGGCTGTAGGGTTGGCAACGGCAAATCCGGCGAAGCTACTGGGAGTTGATCTGGCGCTGGCTCCGGGCAGAGCGGCGAACTTCAACCGTTTCGATACGTCGGGGCAGTTACAGTCCACCATTCTTTGTGGTCAGCAGGTCTAGTGTTGTCCGATTACAGGCATGAGGGCCGGGCCTAAGCCTCTTGTATTTGTCGGCTTTTTCGTAGGGGTAAACCCTGCGCTCCATCGAAGAACGAAAGCACGGCTTTTCTAGTCCTGAGATCGAAGCCGCCGGACGCTCTCCTCGAGCCTCGCCGTCAGCTCCGCCGGCTCTGCCTCCTCCGCCTCTTCATCAACGGGAACCACCTCGCCCAGGTGTATCTCCAGGTTTCCCCCGCGGAACCAGCGGGCCGTTCCCGCGCGGATTTCACCGAGTCCGATCAGCGCCACCGGCAGGATCGGCACACGTGACTCCTGCGCCAGCAGGCCGATCCCGGGTCGGAACGGCTGCAGCTGCCCCTGGCTGCTACGGGTTCCCTCGGGAAAGATCAG
>Ga0193717_1000962_pt1 | contig 18143 bp, 14 predicted proteins | sample U2c2metaG_FD_145900 | JGI IMG/M metagenome (GOLD analysis project Ga0193717, IMG submission 145900) | Soil microbial communities from a riparian zone of the East river system, Colorado, United States - U2c2 | ecosystem: Environmental > Terrestrial > Soil > Riparian zone | place: USA: East River... | reverse complement strand
ATTCCGGTCAACCTACCGCATGCCTCCATAAGGGATAACGATGTTCAAAACGCTTCTTGTTACCACCTTGCTTGTCTCGGCGACCGCCGCATTCGCGCAGGCGCCCGGTCCTCAGCGCAGCGGAACACCGGAAGAACAGAAAGCCTGCGCGCCCGACGTCTCGCGCTATTGCCGCGCCGTGATGAACGATGGTGATCTGACGGTGCTTGGTTGCCTGAAGGCCAATCGCGCGAAGATCAGCAAGAAGTGTGACGCTGTTCTTGTTAGCCACGGGCAGTAAAAGACCGCCCGCCTTCGGACTTCATCATATCCTGAACCGGACCGATCAGCCTGACACGTCAGGCTGATTATCTTTGGTCAGGCTGATTTTCTTGCTGCGTTGTCGACCAGAGTCTTGCCCAGCGACCAGATCGCGCCCGGCACACGATGGCTGTTTTCTATCACCTGGTCGAATGCGCCCGTGATCCAGTTGCAATCCTCTTCCGTGATCGTCAGCGCCGGCAGCAGCTTGATGGTATGGCTGGCGTGGCCCGAGACCTGACTGAGGATCTTGTGATCCTTGAACAGCGGAATGGTGATCAACTGGCAGAACAGGCCCTTGCTTGCCGTTTCCAGCACGCTCCACGACGCCTTGAGCGCCAGCGATTTCGGCGGGCCGAACTCGACACCGATGATCAAGCCCTTGCCGCGAACGTTCTTGAGCAACTCATAACGCGGAACCATCGCTGACAACGTCGCAAGTAGCTCGGCGCCGCGCGCCGCAGCGTTCTCGATCAGCTTCTCTGTTTTCAACACATCCAGCGTCGCAATGCCCGCCGCCATCGCAAGATCGTTCTTCGCGAAAGTCGATCCATGCACGACAGCGCGGTCCATGCGATCGAAAATCTTGTCGAAGATTGTCTTGCGCAGCAGCACCGCTCCGACCGGGACATGGCCGCCGGATAGTGACTTCGACAGCAGCACCATGTCCGGTTCGACGTTCCAGTGCTCCACTGCGAGGAAACGCCCTGTGCGGCCCATTCCCGTCTGGATTTCGTCGGCGACGAACAGCGTGCCATAACGCTTGCACAGTGCCGCAGCGGCGGGGAGATAATCGTCGTCGGGCATGTTGACGCCCTTGCCCTGAATGGGCTCGACGATAAAAGCCGCCACCTGGCGGGAAGCCAATGCCTTCTCAAGCGCGGCAAGGTCATTGAAGGGAATGGACGCACAGTCCGGCAGCAGCGGCCCAAAACCGTCACGGAAATTCTTGTCGCCGGTCAGCGACAGCGAACCGTAGGACAAACCGTGATAGGCATGATCGCAATAGACGACGCCGGTCCGGCCGGTCGCTCCACGCGCGAACTTAATCGCAGCTTCGACACATTCCGTCCCTGAATTCGCAAAAAAGACCTTGTCCAAGTATGGGACATGCGCGATCAGGCGCTCCGCCAGAATACCGGCCAGCGTCGACAGATCGAGTTGCACGAGATTGGGGAGATCACTGTCCAGAACGCTCTTGAGGGCATCCTTGACGGTGGGATGATTGCGGCCAAGCGCAAAAACGCCGAAGCCGCTCAGCAGATCGAGGTAACGGTCGCCGTCACGGTCGAAAAGATACTGCCCCTGTCCGCGCTGAAAGCCGACGTCGTAGCCAATGGTTTTGAGGACCCGGACGAGTTGCTCATTGAGGTATCGCGTGTGCAGAGCGTTGCGCTGGAACTGACGATCCGCAAACATCTCCGAAATGTCTAGATTTGACTGCATGATGTCATACATACTTCGTTTGTCGGGCATCTAGTCAACTGAAAATAATGTCTGCGTCGTTTTGTCTGTATCTAGAACAATAGACGACTCTTGTGGTTTAAGTTGGTTGCAATGCACGCGAGGATTCATGCGGAAACTAGCCTTTAGTGGGATGTTCTTTCTCGCCGCCGCCGGCGTTGCTCAAGCCGCCGACCCTTTGGGCGAATGGAAGGTCGAGGAGGACAAGGCGACGATTCGGATCGTCGACTGCAACTCCAGGCTTTGGGGGGTCATCGCCTCGGAACAAATTCCCGGCAACCTCGACAACAAGAACCCTGACAAGGCCAAACGGACACGTCCCACGCTGGGTATCCCCGTTCTTCTGAACATGAAGAAAGCGGAGGACGATAAGGAGAAGTGGGAAGGCCAGATCTACGACGCCACAAGCGGCCGGACCTATGACGCCAACATCCAGCTTAAGTCAGCCAATACGCTGCGCGTCGAAGGCTGCGTCGCCATGATTCTGTGCGGCGGCCAGACCTGGACCCGCGTGGTGGAAGGCTCAACCACTCCCGGCGGAGCCAAGTCCGGCGCAGTCGCTCCGGGTACTCCCAAAACAACAGCAACAAACCCGCCTGCCCCGAAGACAACAGCCGCCCCGTTCCCAGCCCCTGTCGGCGCGCCAAAAACTGCGGCTCCGAAAGGCGCCACGGCGAAGGCTGGATCTGGCGACCAGGCCACGTCCGAGGTCTGCCTTCTCCCCGAGATCGCATCAGCTCCGGCCAAATAACTTTGGCCGGCTTTACTTCTCCTCGGCAGGCTCGCGGGGCTTGCCCATAAGCGCCGGCTGAAACAACACCGCCGCCGCGAGAGTCGTGACCAGCGAGAGTGCCAGCAGCTTGCCCATGCTCGATGTGCCGGGGTGGCTCGACAGCCACAGACTTCCGAATGCGGTCGCGGTGGTCATCGCGCTGAAGAAGATCGCACGCGTCAGGCTCGATTGCAGAAGGTTGGTATGCCCGGCCCGCCAGGCCGTCACGTAATAAATTTTGAAGGCCACGCCGATTCCGAGCAGAACCGGAAGCGCGATGATGTTGGCGAAGTTCATCGGCATTCCGATGAGGACGCAAATCTCGAGCGTTACTACGCCCGCCAGAACCAGCGGCACCAGCGTCAAAAGCACGTCGCCGATTCGCTTCAGCACGATCCAGAGCAGAATTGAAATCGACAAAAGCGCCCAGCAGCCTGCCTGAATGAAGGCCGAGACAATGGTGTCTCCGGATTTCAGAATCGAGATCGGACCGCCAATGGCGTTCGGTTCGACCTTCAACACCGCGGACGCAAAGGTACGCAGCGTATCATTGTCATTGGGATCACCCTTCGGCAGCGCCTCAACACGAGTCCGCCCATCCGTCGTCGTCCAATCCTTCACAATATCCTGCGGCAAGGTTTTCGCTGTGATTGGCTGCGCCTTGAACAGGCCACGGACCTGATCCAGCGCGACATTCAATGGCGCGATGAAAGTCGCTTCTGCCTTGTCACGCATGGCCTTGTCGGCCTGTGCCAGCTTCGCCAGCGCATCGGCAAGGCGGCGAGCCGCCACCGCTCCGGGCCCTTGGTCGTTGCCGGCGATCTTGCGCAAGCTTTCCACCGAGCCCTTCAGCGCAGCAACATTTTCCTCGTCTGAAGGCGCACTGCCGCGTTGCGTTTCGTTCAGTATCGGATTGAGCTGCGCGGCCGCCTTGCGAATGATCGCAAGCTTGGCCTGCTGATCGTCGGGAATGAAGGTGTCCAGAGAAATCACTCGCGAGACTTCGGGAAGTTTCGCGAGACGCGCCTGAATTTCCTTTGCCGCAACAGCCGAAGGCGCCAGGACTTCGACTCCATTGGTGCCGGTGTTGGGATCGCGGCGCAGATCGAGATATGTCGCGATCGATTCGACCTTCGGACTTCTCAAATTGATCGGGTTGAAGTCGAAATGCAGGAAATAGAGCAAAGGCAGGCCAGCGACGGCCACGCCAAGGGTCCAAGCCACGACGCCGACGCGATGGCGTTCGAGGAACTCATCGACCGGAGCCAGGAATGCAAAGCCCAGCGGCTCGGCCTCACCGGCAGGATTCATGAGCTTGAGCAATGCCGGAAGGACCGTGATCGCCGCGATGAACGCGATGATCATACCGGCGCCGGCAATTTTGCCGAGCTCGGACACGCCCTTGTAATCGGTCGGCATGAACGACAGGAAGCCTGCCGCCGTCGCAACCGCGGCGAGCGTAAGAGGGACCGCGGAATACTCACCGGCTTTTTCCAGCGCGAGACTGAGATCGTGGCCTTCATGGCGGTCGGCGCGGTAACGCACGCTGTACTGAATGCCGAAATCCACGCCGAGACCAACGAACAGCACGAAGAATGCGATCGATATCAGATTGAACGCGCCCACAAGCATCAGGCCCACAGCCGTGGTCACTGCGAGCCCGATAATGAGCGTGATGAAAACCGCCGTGATGATCTTCGGCGATTTTAGCGCGCACCAGAGGATGAACAGCACGATCAGAACGGTGCCCGTATGGGTGAGGAAAGCGTTTTCCTGCACCGTCGCAAACTCCTCGTTCGCGATCGGCACCGGCCCGGTCAGGCGAACGCGCGCGCCATATTCTCCGGCGAGATTGAGATCCGTCGCGGCTTTGCGGATAGCATCCGTCGCCTCCCCGCCCGGCTCCAAGGCTTTGAAGTCGAGAACCGGCCGGATCAGAAACAGCACGCGCTTATCGGATGCCGTCAGGGGCTGGTTGTCAGACAGCTCTTTCCAGGAAAAAGGCGCAGGCTGGTTCGCCAGTACCTTTTCGACGGTTCCTGCGACGAGGTTCAGCGGGGTCGCCATCGCGTCACGGGGATACTGACCCCGCTGGGAACCCGCCAGGCCGAATTCCAGGACGCCCGTAAGCCCGCGCAGGCTGGGGTCATCGATCAGGATATTGAAGATCGGGGCAGCCGAGGCGAGCTGGCTGGTCTGCTTGGCCACCTCCTGGGTGGGCAAGAACAAAAGGCCGTTACTGTCGAAAAACGGACCACCGCCCGGTTGCTGGATCGAAATGAACCTATTGGTCTGCGGCAGCAACTTCTTCTCGAGGGCTGCGCCGGCCTGCCGGGCGAGTTCCGGCGTCGGGGCCTCTACGACGGCAAGAATCGTGTCGTTTTTGCCAGGAAAAGCCTTGTCGAAGCCAATTTCGCGCTTTCGCCAATCCAGATCGGGAGAAATCAGCTTCGCGACATCGGTATTGATAGCAAAGTTCCGATAGGAATAGTGCGCCGCCCACGCGGCCAGAGCCAAGCCGACCAGGAGCACCAGCCATGCGTGGCGCGTGCAGAAACGAACAAGCGATACAATAGTCCTTGTCAGCACAGGTTTTCTTTCTATTTCTGGCGGCCAGCTTGAGGTAAAGGCAACTGCCGGGGAGGCAGATCGTTAACTTACTGATGCCTCAAACGATGCCCTTAAGTCACACAATAGTGGCATTTAACCAGCAGTTCCTCAGAACTACTGCTGAATAGCTGCAATAATGCTACACTGCAAAATGTTCCTGTCTTGTTCCACAGTGGTATTGGAAGCCTTGGTATGACCTCATCGACCCCATTGCTCGACGCAATCAAGTCGCCCGCCGATCTTCGCAAGCTGAAGGAAAGCGACCTGCCTCAGGTTGCGGCAGAACTGCGCGCCGAGACGATCAGCGCAGTCGCGGTAACGGGTGGTCATCTGGGCTCCGGTCTTGGTGTCGTGGAGCTGACCGTTGCAATACATCATGTTTTTAATACGCCCTCTGATCGCGTCATCTGGGACGTCGGCCATCAGGCGTACCCTCATAAGATCCTGACCGAGCGGCGCGACAGGATTCGCACCCTCCGCCAAGGCGGTGGTTTGTCAGGCTTCACCAAGCGCGCCGAGAGCGAATACGACTGCTTCGGCGCCGCTCATTCCTCGACCTCCATTTCAGCAGGACTTGGCATGGCCGTCGCCCGCGATCTTGCCGGCGAGGAGCGAAATATCGTCGCAGTGATCGGCGACGGCGCGATGTCTGCCGGCATGGCCTATGAGGCCATGAACAATGCCGGCGCGATGGATTCGCGCCTGATCGTGATTCTCAACGACAATGAAATGTCGATCGCACCGCCGGTCGGTGCGATGTCGGCCTATCTGTCGCGCCTGACGTCCAGCAACACCTACCGCTCGCTGCGCGAGATCGGCAAGCAGGTCGCCAAGCGGCTTCCGAAGTTCATCGAGAAGGGCGCGCAGCGCGCCGAGGAATATGCGCGCGGCTTCCTCTCCGGCGGCACGCTGTTCGAAGAACTCGGCTTCTTCTATGTCGGCCCGATCGACGGTCACAACCTCGACCACCTGCTGCCGGTGCTCAAGAACGTGCGGGACTCAAAGGTCGGCCCGACCCTGATCCACGTCGTAACCGAAAAGGGCAAGGGCTACACCCCCGCGGAGGCGGCCTCTGACAAGTATCACGGTGTGGTCAAGTTCGATGTCGCCACCGGCAAACAAGCCAAGGCGCAGGCCAACGCCCCCGCCTACACCAAGGTGTTCGGCAACAGCCTCGTCACGGAAGCCGAGAAGGACGACAAGATCGTCGCCATCACCGCCGCCATGCCGTCCGGCACCGGCATCGACATTTTCGGCAAGGCCTTCCCGGAACGTACTTTCGACGTCGGCATCGCAGAACAGCATGGCGTGACCTTCGCGGCCGGATTGGCCTCCGAGGGCATGAAGCCATTCGTCGCCATCTACTCCACGTTCCTGCAACGCGCCTACGATCAGGTCGTGCACGACGTCGCCATTCAAGGGCTGCCTGTCCGCTTCATTATCGACCGTGCCGGTCTGGTCGGTGCCGACGGCCCGACCCATGCGGGTTCGTTCGACATCGCCTATCTCGGCTGTCTGCCCGGCATGGTCCTCATGGCCGCTGCCGACGAGGCTGAATTGGTCCACATGGTCGCGACCGCGGCCGCCATTGACGACGGTCCGTCCGCCATCCGCTTCCCGCGCGGCGATGGTGTCGGCGTCGACCTGCCGTCGGTCGGCGTTCCACTGGAAATCGGCAAGGGCCGCATCGTTCGCGAAGGCTCGTCGGTCGCCCTGCTCTCGCTCGGCACCCGCCTTCAGGAATGCCTGAAAGCTGCAGACATTCTAAAGTCGCACGGCTTGACCACCACCGTGGCTGATGCACGCTTTGCCAAGCCGATCGATACGGACCTGGTCCTGCGTCTGGCGCGCGAGCACGACGTGCTCATCACCATCGAGGAAGGCTCTATCGGCGGCTTCGGGGCGCAAGTCTTGCATACCCTTGCAGAGAATGGCGCTTTGGACAGAGGACTGAGGGTTCGCTCTATGGTTCTGCCGGATACGTTCATCGATCAGGACAGCCCAGCCGCGATGTATGCGAAGGCCGGTCTTGACGCCAAGGGCATTGTGACGCGCGTGTTCGAGGCTTTGGGCCGCGAAGGCGATATCAGCGCGGTGCAGCTTGCTTGATCGCGCGCCCATGACAGCCCCGATGAAAATCCTGCTGGCCCAGCCGCGCGGATTCTGCGCCGGTGTCGTGCGCGCGATCGAAATCGTCGAGCGCGCACTCGAGAAGTATGGACCACCTGTCTATGTCCGCCACGAGATCGTGCACAACAAATACGTCGTCGAAAGCCTGAAGGCGAAGGGCGCGGTGTTCGTGGAAGACCTGCACGAAGTGCCGGCCAACGCCATCACCGTGTTCAGCGCTCACGGCGTCGCCAAGAGCGTCGAGGAAGAAGCGGCATCGCGCGGCCTTCCGGTCCTCAACGCCACCTGCCCGCTCGTGACCAAGGTGCACAACCAGGGCAAGCGCTACGTCTCCAAGGGACGCAAGCTGGTTCTGATCGGCCATGAGGGCCACCCCGAAGTGGTGGGCACCATGGGCCAGGTTCCCGGCCCTGTGATCCTCGTCCAGAGCGTGGAGGACGTCGCCGGACTCGACCTGCCCAGCGACGAGCCGATGGCCTACATCACCCAGACCACGCTCAGCGTCGACGACACCCGCGATATCATCGCCGCCCTCGAGGAGCGCTTCACCGATCTCGAAGGCCCCGATACCCGGGACATCTGCTACGCGACACAAAACCGCCAGTCTTCGGTGCGAGATCTTTCCAAGCTGGTCGACGTCATCCTCGTGGTGGGCGCGACCAACAGTTCAAACTCCAACCGTCTCAGGGAAATCGGGACCGAAGTCGGCGTCCCGAGTTATCTCATCGCGGACGGCAGCCAGCTCAATCCTGAATGGCTGAAGGACGCGAAAACCGTCGGCATCACCGCAGGCGCTTCGGCGCCGGAGGTGCTGGTGGACGATGTGATTGACGCCCTGCGGAGAATCGGACCGGTCACAGTGTCCGTGCTGCCGGGCCGGGAGGAAAACATCGAATTCAGGCTTCCCGCGGAGCTGGTTCAACGCCAGCCGCAACTCTCTCCCGTGATGCAAGAAAGATAGCTGTTCATGGCCATTCCGTTTTTCAAAGAGATCAAGATCGGCTCCTATCTGGTGAAGCAGAAGCTGCTTGGCCGCAAACGCTACCCGCTTGTGCTGATGCTGGAGCCGCTATTCCGCTGCAACCTCGCCTGCGTCGGCTGTGGCAAGATCGACTATCCGGACGCGATCCTGAATCGCCGCATGACGGCGCAGGAGTGCTGGGACGCCGCCGATGAGTGCGGCGCGCCGATGGTCGCGATCCCCGGCGGTGAACCGCTGATCCACAAGGAGATCGGCGAGATCGTGCGCGGCCTGGTTGAGCGCAAGAAGTTCGTCTCCCTCTGCACCAACGCACTGCTGCTCGAGAAGAAGCTCGATCTGTTCGAGCCGTCGCCTTACCTGTTCTTCTCGGTACATCTTGACGGCCTCAAGGACCACCACGACAAGGCCGTGTCGCAGAAGGGCGTGTTCGACCGCGCCGTGTCAGCGATCAAGGCTGCGAAGGCGCGTGGCTTTGCCGTGAACGTCAATGCGACGATCTTCGACGGCCACGCCGCTGAAGACATCGCGAAATTCCTGGACTTCACCACCGAGCTCGGCGTCGGCGTCTCGATGTCACCCGGCTATGCTTATGAGCGCGCGCCGGATCAGGAGCACTTCCTGAACCGCACCAAGACCAAGAAGCTGTTCCGCGATGTGTTCGCGCTCGGCAAGGGCAAGAAGTGGAATTTCATGCACTCCGGCCTGTTCCTCGACTTCCTGGCCGGCAATCAGAACTTCGAGTGCGAGCCGTGGGGCATGCCTGCCCGCAACATCTTCGGCTGGCAGAAGCCCTGCTACCTGCTCGGCGAAGGCTACACCAAGACCTTCAAGGAGCTGATGGAAACCACCGACTGGGAGACCTACGGCACCGGCAAGTACGAGAAGTGCGCGGATTGCATGGCGCATTGCGGTTACGAGCCGACGGCTGCCAACGCTGCCGTCAGCAATCCGCTCAAGGCCCTGAAGGTCTCGCTGTTCGGCATCAAGACCGAAGGCCCGATGGCGCCTGAAATCGACATGTCGAAGCAGCGTCCGGCACAGTACGTGTTCTCGTCGGAAGTGCAGAAGCGCCTGTCGGAGATCCGTGCCGATGAAGCAAAGGCGGCGGAAGCCAAGGCTGCCAAGCTTGAGGCGGCGAAGCTCGCCGCGCAGACGGCGGCGCCCGCAAACAACGCCTCGACCGCGGCCTGATTTCAAACCGTACGCACTTAAAAGGCGCGAGCATCGCTCGCGCCTTTTTTATTGCTCTCACTTGAAGGAGCGGGACGCTCGCCGTCAACGACGCGGCATCAGCCCAGAGCTTCTCGGCAGCCACGCAACGAACGCAGCGCGCGGCTGAAGTCGCGCCCTGTCGAGATCAGATGCGGGATCGACTTCGGGTTGCGCGCGATCCCGCGCATCACCTTCCACATATCGACATTGCCGTTCGGTTTGATGGCGCTCATCGTCAGTTCCGGCAGCGCGCGATGCGCCGGATCGCTGATGACGCGCACCGCTGCGAACGGCAGGCCATAGTGCTCGGCGTAGCGCGCGGCGATATGGCTCTCCATGTCGACCGCATCAGCGCCGGTGGTGGCGCGCAGCGCCGCCTTGCCAACCTGACCGGTCACGACTTCTTCCACGCCGACAAGAACGCCCGACACGATCTGACGCCGGCGCTTCGCCGGCAACGTGACGAGATTTTCGGTTAGTGAACCGGCGGTCGACCAGCGCTTTTTGGCGGCGACGATTTCGGATGCAATGACGATGTCACCGGATCGCAGCGACGGATTGAGGCCGCCGGCGACGCCGAAGGAGACAATGCCGCGGATGCTCGCCGGATCGAACGACGTCATCATTTCGCGTAATTGAACTGGATTGCTTGAACTGCAGATGACGGTGAGACCGGGGCCTGCAGCGATGCGGGCCTCCTGTTTCAAGCCAGTAACAATCAGGACTGGCAGCCCGTCGTGTGCGGCGTCCCCGCCCGCGCCTATAATCACATTCCGATCCCCACGAAGCGGCTGTTAGTATTGCGCAAATTGCGGTATCGCGCCAGCGCCCACAAGGGGAAGAACTTAGAATATCCGTGGTATCGCAAATAGAACACACGTGGGAACCCGCCGCCGGTGTATTGCGGTTCGGTCCAGAGGTCATCTTTGGTCTGAAATTGAATCAAATAGTTGATGCCACGCTGAGTCGCCGGGTGATCCACCTTCCCCGCCGCCATCAGGGCCAAGGTCGCCCAAGCCGTCTGAGAGGCCGTGGTATCCGCCTTCTGGTAGCCCTTGTAGTCCAGCCGGTAGCTGTTGCCGTCCTCGCCCCAGCCGCCGTCGCTGTTCTGGATGGCGATGAGCCAGTCCGCGGCTTTGCGAATCACCGGGTCGCTGTGATCGACGCCGGCGGCATTCAGCGCGCAAAGCACCGACCAGGTTCCGTAAATGTAGTTGACGCCCCAGCGCCCGAACCATGAGCCGTCAGGCAGTTGCGTTTGGCGCAGATACTCGATGCCACGAGCCAACGCTTCGCTGGTCTCGGCGGTCTCGCCAAGCTGCGCCAGCATCGAGACGCAGCGCGCGGTGACGTCCTCAGTCGGCGGATCGAGCAGCGCGCCGTGGTCCGAGAACGGAATGTTGTTGAGATAGTATTCGAGATTGTCGGCATCGAACGCCGCCCAGCCGCCATCCTTGCTTTGCAGGCCGAGCAGCCACTCGCGGCCGCGCGCGATCGCCTCGTCGTATTTGGTGCCGGCATTGAGCGTGCCGCGGGCACGATCCATCGCCATGACGACGACGGCGGTGTCGTCGAGATCGGGATAATGCGCGTTATTGTATTGGAACGCCCAGCCGCCGGGACGCACGCCGGGACGTTTTTCGATCCAGTCGCCCTCGATGTCGAGAACCTGCTTCGGCTTGAGCCAGTCCAATGCAGCCTTCGCCGACGCAACTTCCTTCTCGCCGCCCACCTCGATCATGGCATGCGCGGCCAGCGCAGTGTCCCAGATCGGCGATACGCAGGGCTGGCAATAGGCCTCGTCGTCCTTGATGACGAGCAGGTTCTCGATCGACTGCCGCGCCAGCACATAATGCGGATGATCCTTCGGATAGCCGAGCAGATCGTACATCATCACGGTGTTGGCCATCGCCGGGAAGATCGCGCCGAGACCATCGACGCCATTCAGACGCTCGGTGACGAACGCCACTGCCTTGTCGATGGCGCGCTGGCGCGGAGCTTTCGGAAACAACGGATCGACAACGCGCAAGACCTTGTCGAGAACATTGAAGCCCGTGAACCAGAGCTGGCTCTGATGCGGTGCCTTGGCCGTCATTCCGATGGATTTTGGATCTTCCAGAAACAACTCGTCGATGCCGACGCCAAGCGGATTGCGCGCGCGCGGCTTCTTGTCCATCAGCACCAGCAGCGGCACGATCACGGTCCGCGCCCAGTATGAAATCTTGGTCAGGTGAATTGGAAACCAGCGCGGCAGCAGCATGATCTCTACCGGCATCATCGGCGCGGCGCGCCATGTCACGACGCCGAACAGCGCCAGCATGATGCGGGTGAAGACGTTGCTCTTGATCGCGCCGCCGCGACGAAGCATCTCCTCGCGCGCCTTCTTCATATGCGGCGCGTCGATGGAATCGCCGATCATCTTGAGCGCGAAGTAGGCCTTCACGCTGGCGCTCATATCGAACTCGTGACCGTAGAACAGCGACCAGCCGCCGTTCGCGTTCTGGATACGGCGCAGGTAATTGCCGATCTTGGCCTCGAGAACCGTATCGACGGGTTCGGCCAGATAGTGCCGCAGCAGGACATACTCAGCCGGAATCGTGGCGTCGGCCTCAAGCTCGAACACCCAGTGTCCGTCCGGCTTGCGATAATCCAGCACGGCGCTGCTCGCAGCCGCGATGCTGGCATCGACAGCCGCCGCTGACGGCGCGGCATCGGTCTTGAGGTCGTCGAGAGTCATGACGTTCAAAGTCTATCCGTTTCGTTACAGTCTGAGCGCCAGATCGGCGGCGCGATCGCCGGAGCGGATCGAGCCTTCGATGGTGGCCGGCAGTCCGGTATCAGTCCAGTCGCCCGCAAGAAACAGGTTTTTCCACTCGGTGACAGGCCCCGGCCGCAGGGCATTCTGCTCCGGCGTCGCCTCAAATGTGGCGCGGCGTTCGCGCACGATCTGCCACGGCGGCAGCGGGCCTTCCGCGACCTCGTTGCCGAGGCTGGCAGCCTTGCAGATGTCGCGCCAGATGTCGCGGGCGAGTTGCTCACGCGGAACATTCACCAGCCGGTCGGCGTCGCTGATCGTGATCGACAGCCGCTGCGGGAACGCGAACAGCCACTCCACGAGCCCGCCAATCACGCCCATCATCGGCGGCATATTGTCCGGCGGATCGTAGCGGAAATGCGCGTTGACGATGGCGCGGAACTTGGTCGGCGTCTTCAGCCCGGGCAGGATCGATGACGCCGAGCGCGGCGGAACCGCCAACACAACGACATCGGTTGGCGCTACGGCAATCGTGTCGTCACCGAATTCCAGCATTGAGATGGACTCGCCGCCCATCAGAAGCTGTCGCAGTTCGTGGCCGAGGTTGATCGTGCCGCCCTTCTCCCGGATCAGCTTCAACGCCGGATCAACCAGCACTGTGCTCAGCCCTTCGCGCGCAATCAGCGGGCGGCATGATTTGCCACCCGCCAGCAGCGTCTCGCGCACAATCGCACCCGCGAGGCCTGCGGAGCCATCCGGCGGATCGACATTGAGCGCCGCCAGCAGCAGCGGCTGTACCAGCCGCTCATACAACGTGCCTTCGCATTTGATCGTCTTGCCGACCAGCGCATCGGTTCCGGCCCAGGTCAATGGCGCGAGCGCAACGTAGTCACCAACACTCGTATCCGGCACACGGCGCGATTTGTCGAATACCCACGCCGGCAAACGGCCGTTGCCGAGATCGAGCATCCAGCGTTTGTCGGTTTTCACATCGACGAAGTTGAACTGCGCACGTTCAGGTCCGACGAGACCATGTTCGCTCCCGATCGACAGCGCATAGGAACGCGCATGCAAATTGCCCGACAGCAACAGATGATTTCCGTTGTCGATGACCATGTCCGTCGCGCCATCGTAATACGAGCGGCAACGCCCACCGGCCTGCTGCGTCGCCTCGTGGACGTGGACTTCGAATCCTTCATTCGCGAGCCTAACGCCCGCGGCCAGACCGGAGACACCGGCGCCGATGATGTGAGCTTTTTTTGCCATCAGATAAATGCGTACCGAATGAGAATGAAAATCTTGGCGGCCTTGCTGAGCTTGACCGGCTTGCGGGGCAGCGCGAAACCACGCTCCACCAACTTCTCCAGAATCGCGTGATAGTATTCCGACATGATTTTGGGCGCGCGCACGATGCGGCGTGAATTGCGCGCCATGATGTCGTTTGACTTCGCGAAATGACTGCGCGCCTGCTTGAGAATGTCTTCGCATGCGCGCGGCAATCGCGGATCGGAGGCCACGGTTAGCGGATCGTTCGACATGATCCCCGCCGCGTTGAGGTTTTCGCGCGGCAGATAAAGCCGCCCGATACCGGCATCCTCGTCGATGTCGCGCAGGATATTCGTGAGCTGAAGCGCGCGGCCGAGATGATGCGCCAGCAGGACGCCATCCTCTTCGCCGAGACCGAACACGCGCACCGACAGCCGCCCCACCGCGCTGGCGACGCGGTCGCAATAAAGATCGAGCGTCCGCGCATCCGGCGCGCGAATGTCGGCGGGCACATCCATCTCCATGCCGTCGATGATGGCGATGAAGTCTTCACGGCGCAGGCCGAATTGCTTCACAGACGGCGCGTAGTCCTTCACACGCGCGGGCGGCTTACCTGCATAAAGCGCGTCGATGTCGCGCCGCCACTGATCGAGTGCCTTGAGGCGTTCCGGACGCGGGCCATCGGAATCCGCGATGTCGTCCACCTGACGGCAGAAGCTGTAGATCTGGAACATCGCCTCGCGCTGCTCGCGCGGCAGAATACGCATCGCGGCGTAGAACGAACTGCCCGAGGCAACGCCCTGCACGTTCGCATCCTGCGCGCCGCTCTGCTGCGCCGTTGTTCCTGCTGAGGTCATGTCAGATCACGCGCCTGGTGCTGGCAGGGCGTGGCGCCTGCCCGGTTGCGCGGCGGTATAACCCGCACGCCATAGCCGACAGCGCAACGCCGGCCATCTGTCCTTTTGAAAGATGCACGTTCTCGCTCAGCGGATCGCGGACCTTCAACAAGTTGACGATCCTGTCGGCAAAAGCATCGATCACGCACACCTCCAGCGCGAACCGGGTATCCCTGATTTCACCGGGAAGCGAGCGGCCCTGCGCCGCGCGAGACCTTGAATACATTTCAGCAGGGCAGGCGTGGCACGCGCCTCACCGAGCATCTCCACCGTAGCGCCTGAAGCCGCAAGCGCATCGCGCGGAATGTAGACGCGGTTGAGATCGCGATAGTCCTTGCCGCAGTCCTGCAGGTGGTTGTTGATCTGCAACGCGGCACAGATCGCGTCAGACGCCGCCCAGGTCGAGCGGTCCTCGCCGTGAACGTCGAGCATGAAACGGCCGACCGGCATCGCCGAGAGCGAACAGTAGTGGATGACTTCGTCCCAGTTCTCATAGCGCAGCTTGGTGACATCGAGACGAAACGCGTTCAGCAGATCCTGCGCATGCTTCGGCGGCATCCCGCGTTCCGCAAATGCATTGCGCAGAGTCACCGCTTCCGGCTGCGTATTGCCCTTGCCCAGCAGTTCCGTTTCCAGCAAGTCGAGCCGGTCAAGCTTCTCCTGTGCGGGCAGCGTCGCATGATCGGCGATGTCGTCGCCGGTGCGCACGAAATTGTAGAACGCAAGGATCAGCGCGCGATGGCGCGGATGAATGATCCACGACGCCACCGGAAAATTCTCGTCCTTGTGGCCTTTGCCTGAACGCAAGTCGCCTGAAGTTGTCATTGCGAGTTCGACACCTGCGCCTGGGCGCGGCCTTTCCACATCCCGCCGCGTCCCTGGAAATGCTGAAGCGCGGAATTCACCGTGAACACCATGTAAGCGGATGCGATTACGGGAAGCGCCGGTCCCCAAAGAGCCGACCGCCCATAGTATCGCAGGGTCGGCTGGAACGCGAGCGCCATCAATAGCCACGCCGCCGCCGCAAATACGGCCGCAAGGCCGTGACCAAACAGCGCAATCAACACCGGCGCGAGAAACACGAGGCTCATGGCGACGACGGTGCCGATCAGCAGCGCGACCGAGTAGTGCAACTGTGCATAGGCCGAGCGCGAAATCATCTGCCCGACATCGCTGACGGTATCGGACGCACGCACGCTGTTGACGTTCTGCGAGAAACCGAGCCACACCGGCCCCTGCGTCTTTAGCCGCGCGCCCAGCGCGCAATCGTCGATCAACGATCCGCGAATGGAGTCGATACCGCCGACGCCTTTCAGCGCATCCCATCGCGCCAGAATGCAGCCGCCTGCGGCCGCGCCCATCGCGCGCTTGCGGCTGCGCACCCAGGCGAACGGATAAAGCATCTCGAAAAAGAAGATGAAGGCCGGGATCAGATATTTTTCCGCAAAGCTTTCGCAGCGGAGCTTCGCCATGATGGACGTCATCGCGAGTTGTTCGTTCTGTGCGCGAGCCACCAGCCGCATCAGAACGTCGCCGGAATAAACGATGTCCGCGTCGGTCAGAAGAACATACTCCGGCGGCGTCGCGCGGCTTTCGACCTGCGTGAGCCCCTGCTTCACGGCCCAGAGCTTTCCTGTCCAACCGGACGGCAGCGGACGGCCGGACAAGACCGTCAGGCGGTCCGATGCGCCAATGGCCTCGGCCGCCTTGGTTGCAATCTCCGCTGTGCCGTCCTGGCTCTGGTCATCCACCAGGATCAGCGACAGTTCGCCGGGATAGGGCTGACTGAGAATGGACGTCACACAACCGCCGACACCGGCCGCTTCGTCGCGCGCCGGCACGACCACGGCAATCGACGGCCAGTTCATGAAGCCCGGCGCCGGCGCGAGATCGTCGAACTTCGGCGTTCGCCAGAATTCGCCCCTGCCCGCGATCAGATAGACCCAGATCGCGAGGGCGATGGCGGCGATAATCAGTGGCAATTGAGCGGACAATTCAGGCTCACGGGCAAGTTGGCGCAGCGGCGATAGCAGGCTTCCGCCGCTGTCGATTAGCAGGTTCGCGGCCCCTAGCACAATCCTCCAATCGGATGAAATATCTTCATGATTTCAGCATTTTAGGTCTGTGTTTGAAGCCTGCCAGCTATTCGCGAGGGCAACCCGGTTCCGTGCAACCGCGTCAGGCGTTTTGGCCCGCGGCAAAGCCCGATGACCAGGCCCACTGGAAATTGAAGCCGCCGAGATGGCCGGTAACGTCGATCACCTCGCCGATGAAGAACAATCCGGGCACGGACTTCGTTTCAAAGGTTTTGGATGATAATTCCACCGTATCGACCCCGCCGAGTGTGACCTCCGCGGTCCGGTAGCCTTCCGTCCCGCGTGGCATCACGCGCCATTTGTTCACGAGCGTTGCAACCGCCTGCAATTGCCGGTCGGACATATCCGCCATCCGCACGCCGCCGCCCGCCTCCGAAATCATCTGCGCAAGCCGGCCCGGCAGCAGCCGCGCGAGCGCGGTCGCCAATTCCTGACGCGGATGATCGCGCCGCAGGTCTTTCAGCGCGGCGAAAACATCGGTGCCTGGCGCCATATCGATTTCGATGTCCTCGCCTTCGCTCCAGTAAGACGAAATCTGCAGGATCGCCGGGCCGCTCAATCCGCGATGGGTGAACAGCATAGCCTCATCGAACTGCGTTCCGTCGCAACTCACCACCGCCTCGACCGCGACGCCTGCGAGATCGCGCGAGCGCGCCAGCAGTGTCTCGTCGAACGTCAGCGGCACCAGCGCCGCGCGCGGTGGTACGATCTTGAGACCGAACTGCTCGGCGATTTTATAACCGAAGCCACTCGATCCCATTTTCGGAATGGAAGGACCGCCAGTGGCGATCACCAGCGATTGCCCGCGTATCTCGCCGCGATCGGTGACGATGACAAATCCGCCCTCACCTTTCGCGACCGACGAAATCTTCATGCCGAGATGCAGCGTCACGCCCGCAGCAGCACATTCATCGAGCAGCAGGTCGATGATCTGCTGCGAGGAACCATCGCAGAACAATTGTCCGCGTGTCTTCTCGTGATAGGCAATGCGGTATTTCTCGACCAGCGCGATGAAATCATGCTGGGTGTATCCGCTCAGCGCCGATTTGCAGAAGTGCGGATTGCGGGACAGGAAATTCGCCGGCGTCGTGTGCAGGTTGGTAAAATTGCAACGCCCGCCGCCGGAAATGCGGATCTTCTCAGCCGGCCGCTTCGCCTGCTCGATCACGGCCACGGAGCGTCCGCGTCCGCCTGCAATGCCGGCGCACATCAGCCCGGCTGCGCCCCCGCCGAGGACGACGACGTCGTAAGCCAGCGGTTGTTTCATGGGCGCTTAGACGATGAGGAAAACGGTGCAGTCGTTATCAAGATAGGCGCGGCCGCTGTCATGCCGTATCATTCCGCAGCGACAGGCATGTTCTGCAGCTTCGTCGAATAGTACGACGCAGTCTGCCGCCCGCTCGATGCGTCCCGGGCGAAAACGATCAGGTGGTGCGCGACCAGACCAACGCTGATGACGCGCTCGATGTCACCGGATTTCAGGCGCGGCCATGCAAACTTCCAGAACACGCGGCGGTAATCGCTCATCACGCCGACCTTCCAGAGGATTTTTGCGAGCATCGTCATGCCGCGCTTGATGTTGCGCCACGAAGCGCGCTGTTTGCTGTTCGGCGGCTGCAGACGGTTCGGATAGGTTTCGCGCACCTGATGCTCGAACCGC
>Ga0193717_1000961_pt1 | contig 18159 bp, 16 predicted proteins | sample U2c2metaG_FD_145900 | JGI IMG/M metagenome (GOLD analysis project Ga0193717, IMG submission 145900) | Soil microbial communities from a riparian zone of the East river system, Colorado, United States - U2c2 | ecosystem: Environmental > Terrestrial > Soil > Riparian zone | place: USA: East River... | reverse complement strand
GAACAGGTACAGCCCGGTCGTCATGATGCCGACGCCGCCGATGACGATGACCTTCATCCGGCCGAGCACCACCGCGATGAGCCAGCCGCTCGCCCCGGACCCGATCATGACGGCCATCATCAGCGGCACGATGTTGAGCCCGGCGGTCGTGGGATCGTTGCCCCGCACCACCTGCAGGTAGATCGGGACGAAGAAGTACGCGCCGATGGTGGCGATGCCGATGAGGAACGTGATCACCAGCGCCAGGCTGATCTCCGGCTTGCGGAACAGCGCCAGCGGGATGATCGGCTCCTTGGCCCTGCGCTCACGCGTGATCAGCGCCGCGACGAGCACCAGGGTGCCCGCGTACAGGGCGAGCATGGGCCCCGAGCCCCACGCGTACGTGCTGCCGCCCCAGGTCGTGATCAGTACGAGCGCGGTGACCGCGGCCACCAGCAGTATCGCGCCGGGGTAGTCCACCGACGCCTCGCGCCGCGTGCTCGGCAGCTTCAGCATGGTGCCGAGCACGATCACGCCGGCGACACCGATCGGCACGTTGACGAGGAAGCACCAGCGCCACGACACGTACTCGGTCAGCGCGCCACCGGCCAGCGGGCCGAGCAGCGACGCGAGCGCGTACATCGCGCCGACCAGACCCTGGATGCGGCCGAGCTGACGCGGCGGCACCACCGTCGCGGCGATGGTGAACGCGATGACCACCAGACCACCCGCGCCGAGGCCCTGCACCGCACGGAAGATCACGAGCTGGGTCATGTCCTGCGCCAGCCCGACGAGCAGTGAGCCGACGGTGAAGATGCCGATGGCCGCCATATAGACCCGTTTTGGCCCGTACAGGTCGGCGAGCTTGCCGTACAGCCCCATGGACGCGGTCGTCGCGAGCAGGTAGCTGGTGACGACCAGCGTGAAGCTGTCCAGATGTCCGAACTCGCCCACCATCGTGGGCAGCGCGGTGCCGACCAGCGTCTGGTCGAGCGCGGACAGAAGCTGGCCGGTCAGCAACACCGTCAGCACGGTGCGGAACTGCCAGCGGGACAGGCCGGCGGGCTGGCCCGCCGGGGCGGTCGGGTCGGACATCGATCCTCCTTTGTGGACTCTGAGCGGACGTCTCAGTGACCGAGCCCGGCGCGCCGCGCCTGCACGGCCGCCTCGGTGCGGTCGGCGATCTGGAGCTTGGCGAAGATGCGGGACAGGTAGTTGCGCACCGTCTTGATGGACAACCCGAGCCGCCGCGCGATGGTGGCGTTGCCGAGGCCGTCGGCGACCAGCTCGAGCACGGCGCGTTCGCGGTCGGTCAGCTCGGGAAAGGGCTTGCTCGACTCGCGTGGCTTGTTCAGGTAGTCCAGCGCCCACGAGGCGACCTCGGCGCCGAAGACCACGCCGCCGCGCCGCACGGTGCCGATCGCCTGCTCGATGTCCTCGGTGCTGGCGCCCTTCACGAGGTAGCCGCGGGCGCCGGCCCGCACGGCGGACAGGAACGTGTCCCGGTCCTCGAGCATGCTCAGCATGATCACCGAGGTGTCCGGGTAGCGCGGCGTGATCGTCCTCGTCACCTCGATACCGCTGGTGCCGGGCATGTTCACGTCCATCAGCACCAGGTGCGGGCGCAGCCGGTAGATCTCGGACAGGGTCTCCTTGCCGGTCCTCGCCTCGCCGACCACCTCGACCGAGGTGATCATGTCGAGGAGCATCCGCAGCCCGGACAGGTACACGGGGTGGTCGTCGGCGATCAGTACGCGGGTGGTCTCCGGTGGCGCGTCGAGCTCGATGTTGGCGGTCACAGCAGGGCCTACCGTTCTGTCAGCGAGGGGAGGGGACGGGCGAGTCGGCCGGCAGGTACGCGGTGACCGCGACCCCGGCGCCGGGGGCGCTGCCGTCGGTGATCTCGCACCAGCCGCCGAGCTCGGCCGCCCGGCTGCCCATCGAGGTCAGTCCGAAGCCGCGCCTGCCCGCCGTGGTCGCGCCGACCCCGACGCCATCGTCCACAATGGACAGGTGGAGGCCGTTGGCGACTCGGCCGCGGATCCGGCAGTTGCGTGCCTTCGCGTGCTTGACCACGTTGGTCAGCGCTTCCTTGGCGATCCAGAACGCCGCGACCTGTGTGGCCCGGTCGACGTGCCGGTCCGCGCCGGGGTCGATGTCGATGTCGATGGCCAGCGTCTCGCCGGTGGCCCGGCTCATCCGCTCGGCCAGCGTGCGCAGCGCGTCGCCGAGCCCTCGGCCGTCCATCTCGGCCGGGCTCTGGTTCGCGAGGACCCGACGGAACTCGGTCATGAACTCGGCCGCCTCGTGGCGCAGCTCGCGTAGCATCTGCTCCGCCGCGGACTGGTTGGCGGACAACAGTTTGGCGAGGATGTCGGCGCGCAGCATGATCCCGGCCAGACCGGGACCGAGACCGTCGTGCAGGTTGCGGCGCAGCCGCACCATCTCCTGGTAGTGCTCGCACGCACCGGTCGAGCATGCGGCCGGCAACCCGGCATGGGGTGTTCTCGCGTGACCTTGTTCCACGGTGAGTGCGCGGGGCACGGTGACCTCCGAGACCTCCGACGACGGACTTGGCTTGCTCCGTAATGATTGGTCGGTGGGCTGGAAGTCATCTCGAAGCGGGAGCAGCGCCCGTTCGAGTGGGACGTCAATCCCTAGTCGGTCGGCACCTCAGCACTACGGGTCCGCGACCGCTGAGCGCGAAGTCCAGTGACAGCGGGCGGCCCGCGGTCACCGCGGCGTCGCGGGACATCGCGGCGAGCTGACGGACGGTGCCGCGTCCGATGGAGTACCGGGAGCACCAGTTCGCCGGCAGGCTCACCGTGTGCGTGCCGCCGGGCGCCCGCATGTGCGCGGTCGGCTTCCACGCCAGCTTCTCACTGATGGCCCCGTCGACCGGGACCTCGAAGGTGTCCGCCGGCGAGCTCATCTCGGTGAGGCCCCAGCGACCGTCGACGCACACCGGCCGGTCCCTTGCCGGGCTCGCGTACACCACCGCCGACGCGGTGGTGGGGACGAAGTGCTGCAACAGCAGGACGCAGTTGCCCTGCGCGGTAACCAGACCGCAGCGCCGGGCGGCGGCGACGGACTCGACCAGCGCCTCCGGCAGCGCGTCGAGGTGTTGGTTGTACATGGCGAGCCGGCCGGCCGTGCCGGAGCGAACCGGTTCCGGGCTCGCCACCCCCAGCGTCAGTGAGCCGGCCAGTGAGCCGGCTGGCGTGTCCAGCTCGGTGAGCATGCCGTGTGCGGCGGCCAGCAACTGTTCGACGACGGCGCTCGCCGGCACGTCCGGCGCCACCACGAGCACCACAGTCGGGTCGATCGGAAGCTGGCCGAGCAGGCTCGCGGTCACCGCGACCTCGGCGCCGACCGTGGCGTGCCGGCGGGCCATCCAACGGCCGAGCGGGAACACGCGTGCGCCAAGCCGCAGCGCCGGGCCGTCGCCCAGCGCCCCGGCCAGTACGGAAATCTCCGAACCACCATCGGATCCGGTGTCCGCGCTCGGATCGGTCGGCCGTCCGTCAGGGGCACGCATCTCGGAGTGCACGGCGGTTCCTCGTCTCCTGCCGGCTCACAATGGCCTGCTCAAGCCACGCTAGAAAGCCGAACATGAGAAGCGCTCAACATTCGCTCGAGTAGCGAATAGGACTCAACCCGGCGACCGCTGCCCCGTGTTCCGCCACCACGTCGTGCCGAGCACCCCGGACAGCGCCACCAGCCGGATCAGCGCCGGCACGTGGTGCCGCGGCTCGCCACCGTCGGCCGCGATCTCCTCGACCAGGTCGGCGTCGACCAGCTCGTCGAGCACCGTCTCCACCGCGGCCACACTCATGGTGACCCGCTCGGCGACCTCGGTCGTGGTGAGCGGCTCGCCGTCGGCGGCGGCCAGCCTGCGGAACACCCAGCGCTGCCGGGCCGACAGTGTCTGGTAGGCCTCGGCGAGCCGGCCGTGCACGTCGAACCCCGCGTAGCTCAGCTCGTTCATCCGGTTGCTCTCGTCGACCATCCTGGCAACCATCCTGGACAGGTACCAGCCCGGCCGGGCCGCGAGCTTCGCGCCGACGGCCCGCAGTGCCAGCGGCAGCCGGTCGGACAGCTCGGCGAGCCGCTCCGCCGCGTCCAGCTCCTGGCTCACCCGCTGCTCGCCGACCGTGTTCGCCAGTAGCTGCACCGACTCCACGAGCGACAGCACCGGCAACCGCAGCCGGACCGCGCCGGACAACGCGTCCATCGGCGTCCGGCTGACCACCACGAGCGCGCTACCGGAACCGCTCGGGGCGAGGTGGCGCAACGCGTCCACGGTGGTCGCCTTGTCCAGCACCACGAGCAGCCGCCGGTCGGCGGTCCAGCTACGGAACATCAGTGCCGCCTCCGCCACCGAGTGCGGCACGTCCGACTCGTCGGCGCCGATCGCCTTGAGCATGCGGACGAGCACGTGCCTGGTGGGCATCGGCCGGACGTCGCCGCCGGTCAGGTCGACGTAGAGCTGCCCGTCCGGGAAGTGCGCGCGCACGGCGCGTGCCGCGCGGGTGACGAACGCGCTCTTGCCGATGCCGGGCCGGCCGACCACGTTGACCACCTGCAGGCCGTGGGCGTCCGGGCCGGTGAGCAACCGGACGAACTGGTCGGTCTCGCGCCTGCGGCCGACGAAGTCGGGAATCTCGGCGGGGAGCTGGGCGGGCGCCGGATGTCCACTGTGGACTGTCAGGACCGGCGTGGCCGGCGCGGGCTGGGCCGACGTCAGCTCCGGCAGGTCCAGCTCCGGGTCGGCCTCGAGCATAAGCTGGTGCAGCCGTTGCAGCTCCTGTGCGGGGTCGAGGCCCAGCTCGTCCACGAGTGACGCGCGGATGCGTTGGTACACACCGAGTGCGTCGGCCCGCCGGCCGCTGCGGTACAGCGCGATCATCAGCTTCGCGGAGAAGTCCTCACGGGTGGGCTCCGCGTTCACCAGACTGGTGAGCTCCCCGACGATCTCCTGGTGCCGGCCGAGCTGCAGGTCCGCCTCGATGCGCAGCGCCAGCACGGTGCGGCGCAGCTCCTCGAGCCTGGTGGCGTGCGAGTACAGCAGCGGCCCGGTCGACACGTCGTCGAGGCAGCCGCCGCGCCACAGCGTCAACGCGTCCCGGAAGGTCTCGGAGGCGGCGGAGGTCCGCTGGGCGAGCAGCTCCTGGCGGCCGCGTCGGGCGAGCGCCTCGAACCGGTTGGCGTCGATGTCGTCGAGATCGGGCAGCGCCAGGATGTAACCGCCAGGGTGGCTGAGCAGTGTCGGCTCGGCGTGGCCGTTGCTGACCTGCGCGGGCCGGTCGTCGAGCCGCAACAGCTTGCGTAGCTGGTAGATGTAGGTCTGCACGGTGGTCAGCGCGCTCGGTGGCGGGCATTCCTCCCACAGCTCCTCGACGAGCTGGTCGACGCGGGTGACCGAGTTTGCCTGCACCGCGAGGAGGGACAACACCTGACGGAGCTTGGGCGCCGACGGAGTGATCTGCTTGCCGCCGCGCGACAGCGACAGCGGGCCGAGCAGTCCGAGCTGGAGGGTGCGGTCACCCTCCACGTGGGCCGCGGCCTCTGTCACCTCGTTCTGCGGCAAGGATAAGAGAGGTTGGACCGCCGCGGCTCCGGATTGACGATTCTGCATGGAAACTCCCCAAACTGGCAACGGAGCTCATCCCCGACGACCAATGGTGGCACCGGTCCGGGCCGGCATCGGGGATCGTCAGTGTTCTTCGAGCACCGTGCGACCGGCCCGCTATCGCCCCCGTCCAGGTTTCTCGGCCAGGCCTTGAGCCGTCCTCGAGTTGCCGCTCGCAATCTTTCGTGGCACCGCCCACCTGGCTGGGCGCCGCGGAAGGAGCAGACCCATGTGCATTGCCGTGACGGGGTCGATCGCGACGGACCACGAGATGGTGTTTCCCGGCCGGTTCACCAATGACTTCCTGCCGGGACAGTCCTCGGGTCCCCTCGCGGGAGTCACGATGTCCATGGTGGTCGAGTCCCTCGACGTCCGGCCGGGCGGGGTCGCGGCGAACATCGCGTTCGGTCTCGGCAGGCTGGGGCACCGGCCCGCGCTCGTCGGCGCCGTCGGCGCGGACTTCGGCGAGTACCGGGGCTGGCTCGAGCGGCACGGCGTGGACACGAGCTGGCTGCGGGTGTCCGTCACCAGGAACACCGCCCGCATCCTGTCCACGGTGGACGACTCGAACAACCGGATCGTGTCGCTGTACGCCGGCGCCCTCGCCGAGGCGCACGCGATCGAGCTCGGCGCCGTCGAGCGCGGCATCGACCTGGTGATGATCGCGCCGGGCGACGCGCGGGCCATGCTCGCGCACGCGGCCGAGTGCCGCCGCCTCGGCTACCGCTTCGCCGTCGACCCGGCGCCGCAGCTCGGTCGGATCACCGGCGCCGAGCTACGGTCCCTTGTGGACGGTGCGGAGTACGTGTTCGCCAACGCGGACAACGCCGCCACCCTGCTCGCCACGGCCCGCTGGACCAGCGCCGAGCTGCTCGACCGGATCGGCACGTGGGTCGTCACCCACGGCGTGGACGGCGTGGTGCTGGCGACGGCGAACGCGGAGCCGGTCACGGTCGCCGCCGTGCCGGGGCGCGGCACGGTCGACAAACACGGTGTGGCGGACGCGTTCCGCGCCGGTTTCCTGTCCGGGCTCGGCTGGCGACTGGACGCCACCCGATCCGCGCAGGTCGGTTGTCTGCTCGCCGCGATGGCACTCGAGACCCGGGGCTCGCAGGACTACCAGCTCGATCCGGACACCTTCCTGAAGCGGCTCGACGAGGCGTACGGCCCGAGTGCCGCCGCCGACCTCGAGCGCAGGCTCGAACCGCTCCGCCCGTCAGAAGACCACTGCATCCGGGGGTACAACTGATGTCCCGTCCCATCAAGCGTCGCATCTGCCGCAACTGCATCATGAGCACCCTGGCCGGTGTGTCCTGGCCGGTCTGGGGCGACCGCCAGGGCTGGCCCAAACTGACCCGCTGCGCCGACTGCTCGCGGTGACTCACACGGAAACCCGTGCGCGGGTGGGTTTGCTGGGCGGCGGATTTTACGGGCGGCCCCGCACGCGTCAAGGGCGCTGCGCGTCGGCTTCGCCGATGCCTTCGGCACCCTTGACCCGCGAGCCTCCGCCGCCCTGGTTCAGGCGATACGGGCAGGCCGGCGCCTGCCCTCCGAGTGCCCGCCGCCACCAGCAAACCCCGTTGTCTCCCCAGTCGCCCGGCGCTCGTGCCCTCGGTCCCCGGTCCCAATGCCTCGAAGGCCACCTTCGGGGCGTCCAGTGATGCTGTTGGCGAATTCGCATGGTGGCCGGCGGTGCATGCCTCGAAAGGCCCGTATGAGACGTTCAGCGTCCCGAACGCGTCTTTCGGGACATGGCCACGCGAAGGGCTCATACGGGACGTCGTCCGATGCCCCGAAGGGCCCCTTCGGGGCGCTCAACGCCCTGAAGGGGCCCTTCAGGGCATCGTCACTGTCACTACAGCGTCCTTCGTGACGTGAACTCGTGATGCAGCCACTACTCGAATTGAGACCGCCTGGCCGGCGGGTGCATGCCTCGAAAGGCCCGTATGAGACGTTCAGCGTCCCGAACGCATCTTTCGGGACATGGCCACTGTCCCCAAAGCGCCGTCCGGGACACCGACCGCCTCCCGAACGGACCGCCAGGCAGCGAGCCACGCACTTCGCCAACAGCATCACCCAACGCCCCGAAGGGCCTCTTCAGGGTAGTGGCTCACGCGGGAACTGGTGCGTCCCAGTCGATTCGGTGGTCGTAGAGCCACGACAGGTTTGGTTTGTTCAGCTTCATGAACAGCGGCAACAGTTGCCGCATGACCGGGCCGAGTGACTTGCCGTCGCCGTTGCGTTTGCCTTGCGCCACCACGCGTTCCACCCGTTCGCGGCGCAGCCGCTCGTAGCCGGCGAACGCGGCGGGGACGTCACGGTTGTCCCGCAGGCACTTCGCGAGCGTCACCGCGTCCTCGAACGCCATCGACGCGCCCTGTCCGGACGCGGGTGACGTCGCGTGTGCGGCGTCGCCGATGATGATCATCCGGTCGCGGTGCCAGGTCGGCACCTTCGGGAAGTCGTAGGTGTTCCAACCGGAGAAGACCTCCTCGGTGGCGTCGATCAGCTCCCGCGCCGGCGTCTTGTCCTTGGCGAACAACGCGAGCAGCTTCTCGCGCCACTGCTCCTTCGTGATCCGCGCCAGCTCCTCGCGGGACAGCTCGCGTGGCTGGCGCGGGTTCGCGAACCACCACACCTCGCCGTTCGGGTTGACCACGTAGCTGAAGAAGCACTCCCGCCCGAAGATCATGTGCATCACGCCCGGCTCGGCGTCCAGCCGCACGCCCCGCGCGTAGCCGCCCGCGTTGAGCAGCGGCACGTACCTCGGGTCCGGCGCGGCCGGGTCGATGATGCGCCTGGTGACCGAGCGCAGCCCGTCCGCGCCGATGAGCAGGTCGGCGTGCGCGGTGCCGCCGTCGGCGAACGTCGCGGTCACGCCGTCCGAGATGGACGCCGCGGACACGAGCCGCCTGCCGTACTCGACCGGCACGCCGCGGCGGACCGCCTCGTCGCGCAGCGCGCCGTACAGTGCGGCCCTGGAGACGGTCTGGTTGATGGTGCCGTCGGGCAGCGGGTCGCCGAAGCCGAACTCGGACAGCGGTTTCCCGCTGCCCATCGACAGCTTCATGGTCGGGGTGTCGAAACCCTTGTCCCGCACCAGGGTGTTCAGGTCGAGCGTGCGCAGCGCGGCCAGTCCGTTGACGGCGAGCGTCAGGAACGCGCCGACGCCGTCCGCGTCCCGGTCGTACGCCTCGTACACGGTCGCGTCGATGCCGGCCTTGCGCAGGGCCATCGCCGTGACCGGCCCCGCCATCCCGCCGCCGATGACCATCGCCTTCATGATTCCTCCAGTGGTTATAGTATGACTATACATAATATGACTGACAGAGCAAGTGGCAGTTAGGGTGAGCCGGTGGCGAAGAGCACTCATCGACGGTCACCGCTGGCGCTCGTGCTGCTGTCGCTGCTGGCAGAGGAGCCGATGCACCCGTACCGGATGCACGAGGTGATCAAGGAGCGCGGCAAGGACAAGATCGCCAACGTCGCGCAGCGCAACAGCGTCTACCAGACGATCGACCGGCTGCTGCGGGTCGAGCTGATCGCCGTGCGCGAGACCGCCCGCGACGAGCGGCGCCCCGAGCGGACCGTCTACGAGATCACCGAGGCGGGCCGGGACGCGCTGCACACGTGGACCGGCGAGATGCTCGACAGCCCCGCGCGGGACTTCCCGGAGTTCCCCGCCGCGCTGGCGTCACTGATGGTCCTCGCACCGGACGAGGTCATCGCACGGCTCGAGAAGCGGGCGGCGGACCTGACCGCGTCGCTCGCGGCGGAGCGGGCCGCGCTCGTCGCGGTGCCGGAGCTGCCCCGGCTCTTCCTGCTGGACGACGAGTACGCGTGCGTCATGCGGGAGGCCGAGCTGCGCTGGGTGGGCACCGTGCTCGACGCGCTGCGGTCGGGCGAGCTGACCTGGTCGGCGGAGTGGATCAGGCAGGTCGCGGAGCGGCTCGGGTCACAGCATGGCCAGCAGTAGGTAGCCGTTGCCGAGTGCCATCGCGGCCTGGCAGGTCGCCGTGACGCGCGGGGCGGTCAGCAGCGCCGGCAGCCCGGCCGGCCGCGCCGGCCCGGCGAGCACCTGGGTGCGCCAGTTCGTCCGTACGACGAACAGCGTCGCCGTCGCCAGGAAGTACGCCGCGAGCGCCCACCCGACCACCGGCAGTGCCATCCCGCCGCCGGTCCACCCGTCGAGCCACGGCGCGGACCGGTGGTGGCCGCCACCGCCGTGGGGCATCGCCGTCAGCATGTAGACCATCGCGACCGCGGCGACCGCGTGGTGCAGCCCGCCGCCGTGCCAGCCGACCGAATCGGCCCGCCGCCCCCGCCGCTCCCACACCCAAGATCCGACGAACCACGCGGTCATCAGCAGGAACACGGTCTGCCACGCGGCCACCGGCAGCGGCCCGCCGACCGGCGACGCCATCGCGGCCATCCCGACACCCATGAGCACGTGCGCCACGTCGACCGCGCGGTGGTGACCCCGGTACTCGGCCGGCACCCGCGCCGCCGCCACCAGCCGCGCGACGCAGTAGCCGGCGACCGCGAGGAACGCGGCGGTGCTCGCCCAGCGAAGCAGCAGCTCGGTCATGGCCCTCCAGAACACGAGGTTCGCATGTGGCGGACAAAAATTCCTAGACCGCGACTGGGCGATGACAAACGCAGGGTTCGTCACTGCGTGTGTCCGTTTACTTGCTGTGACCACATCGCGGCCGTCGGCATCACCGTTTCGGTGGCCGACCAGGTAGCCGCTGCACTAAGTTCGTTTGCGAATGACCGGCCGGTAACCGCGAGGGGGAAACGTGGTGTGGACTCGCCCGCCGTGCGGGCAGTGTCGGGATCACCGATGGTGACCACTTCCGCGCCCGAGGCGATCACCGCGCCGGGGGCCCGCAGGGTGTTGGGCATGCCGGCGAGCGCGGCCCGCCGCGTCCGCAGGTCCGCGGCGAGCACGCCGGGCCGGCTGTTCGTCATGGGTGTCGGGCTGGTCGTCCTCGCGCTGGTGACCGGGGTCGTCGGCGCGCTCGCCTTGCAGCAGAAGCAGAGCACGATCGACAACCTGATCGAGCACCGCGAGCCGGTGGCCGCCGCGTCGCAGCAGATCTACCGGTCCCTTTCGGACGCGGACGCGACCGCCGCGAGCGCGTTCCTCGCGGGCGGCACCCCGCCGGCCGCGCTGCGCGACCGCTACGAGCTGGACATCGCGACCGCCGGCGCGAACCTCGCGGCGGCGTCGGCCGACGTCGGCGGCGTCGCGGCGGCCGAGAAGCAGGTCAACGAGCTCGCGAAGCAGCTGCCCGTCTACACCGGCCTCGTCGAGACCGCGCGGGCGTACAACCGGCAGGGCTACCCGTCCGGCGCCGCGTACCTGCGGGAGGCGTCCGGGCTGATGCGCGCGAAGCTCCTGCCGGCCGCGCAGGAGCTGTACCGGATCGACTTCGAGCGGCTGGCGGACGAGCAGGACGAGGCAGGCTCGTTCCCGTGGTTCACGCTCGCGCTGGTCGTGGTCCTGCTCGGCGCGTTGGTCGCCGCGCAGCGGTACCTGACCAGACGCACGAACCGGCTGCTCAACGTCGGGCTGATGGTCGCGACCGGGGCGGTGGTCGTCGGGTTGGTCTGGGGCTCGGCCGCGCTGGTGATCGAGTCGTCCAGGGTGTCCGACGGGCACGAGCACGGCGCCAGCCAGGTCGAGGTGATCGTCCAGGCCAGGATCGTGGCGCTCAAGATGCGTGCGAACGAGACGCTGACACTGGTCGCACGCGGTGACGGCGCCGAGTACGAGGCCGAGTTCGAGGAGCTGAGCAAGGAGCTCACCGGCAAGGGCGAACAGAACCTGATCGTGCGCGCGCAGGGCCTTTCCGCGACGCAGGAGACCACCGACCTGCTCGCCGCGGCGCAGAAGAACGCCGACGACTGGCTCGCCGCGCACAAGCAGGTCCGCGAGCTGGACGACGGCGGCTCCTACCAGAAGGCCGTGTCGCTCGCGATCAGCACCGACACGAAGACCAGTGCCGCCACCATGTTCAACAGGCTGGACGAAAACCTGTTGCGGGCGCTCAACAACGGGCGGCAGAAGTTCGTCGAGGAGACCAGCGGGGCGAGCAACGTGATGACCGGGCTGGTGCCCGGGGTGGCGGTGTTGGCGTTGTTGGCCGCGGCAGGGGTGACAATGGGGATCAGGGACCGACTGCGGGAGTACCGGTGAGGGCCGTCCGAGCCAGCGTGCTGTTCGTGCTGCTGATGGCGGCCGGCACGGCGTGCGCGGGTGGCGGCAGACCCGTCGACCTCGCCACGGTTTCGTCGGTCGACCGACCGGAACCCGTTGGTGCGGAAGAGAACCCGGCGGCGCCGTCGACGTCGGCCGCGCCGGCGCCCGCGTGCGACCCGACGGCGAGCCTGCGTCCGGAGGGGTCGTTGCCGCCCGCGGGTCAGATGCCGGCCAACACCACGATGAAGGCCATCCAGGACGCGGGGCAGCTCATCGCGGGCGTGGACCAGAACACCTTCCTGTTCGGCTTCCGCAACCCGACGACGAACGCGCTCGAGGGCTTCGACATCGACCGGGTGCGCGAGATCGCGAAGGCGATCTTCGGCGACCCCACCAAGGTTCAGTTCAAGGTCGTCACGTCGGCGGGCCGGATCAAGGCGCTCACCGACGGCGAGGTGCACGTGGTCGTCAGGACCATGACCGCCACCTGCGACCGGTGGAAGGACATCAACTTCTCGGCCATCTACTACACGGCAGGGCAACGCATCCTCGTCGACCGCACGTCGAAGATCGAGAACCTTGACCAGCTCGGCGGGCAGAAGGTGTGCGCCGCCAAGGGTTCCACGTCGATCAAGACCATCTCCGAGCATCCGGCCAAGCTGATCCCCGTGCAGGTCGACAACTGGTCGGACTGCCTCATCATGCTGCAGCAGGGCCAGGTGGCCGCCGTGTCGACCGACGACACCATCCTCTCGGGGATGGTCGCGCAGGACCCGAACGTGAAGATGGCCGGGTCGCGGTTCACGCAGGAGCCGTACGGCATCGGCATCCCGAAGGCGAACACGGACATGGTGAAGTTCGTCAACGGCGTGCTGGCGCAGTCCATCGCGGACGGTAGCTGGGCCGCGAGCTACGACCAGTGGCTGGGTCGCACGGGTGAGCAACGCCCGGCGCCGCCGACGCCCGTGTACCAGGACTGAGGGGGCGGTCATGGCAACTTGTCCGCGGCCGGGGTGCACTGGCGAGGTGGTGAACGGCAACTGCCAGGAGTGTGGGATCGCGGTGGCGGAGACGGCCGAACAGGCGGCGGAGCGGTTGCGCCGCGAGGCGCGCGAACACGCCGAGCGGTTGCAGCAGGTGGCGGGCAACAGGGACAGCACAGCCGGCACGGACGGCACGGGTTGGTTCGCCTCCCCGGAGGTCCTCGAAGGCGATGACACGCCCCGAGGCAGAGGCGCGCACCGGGCGCCGGCAGCGCCGGCAGCGCAGGACCCTCAGCCGCGGCCGACGCCCTACGCGCGCCCGCCCCAGCCGAGCTACCAGGGGCCACCGCGGTGGCAGGGGTCGCAGTCCGCGCCAGGGCCGGGCCGTGCCGGGTACGCGCCGCCCCTCCACCCCAACGTGCTGCCGCGGCAGGCGGGGGTCCGGCCGCAGAACGCGCTCGCGCCAGACGAACCGTTGCCCACCAGTGTGCTCGACGAGACACCGATCACGCAGAGTGTCGAACCACCGGCGGCCGCGCCAAAGGAGGCGCCCGCGAAGGTCGACAGTCCGCTGAACACCGGGTCCAGCTCGTTCCCGAACACCGGGCGGCGCTCGGCGTCGCGCACGTCCGGGCGTGGCCGGCTGGGCGCGGGGCTGGTCGAGGTGCCGGTGGTCCCGGTCAAGGATCCGGCCTCCGCCGTCCTCACCGACCCGGCGGTCAGCGAGAACAAACGCTTCTGCAGCAACTGCGGCGCCGAGGTCGGCCGCGCGAAGGACGGCGAGCCCGGCGAGACCGAGGGCGAGTGCGCCACCTGTGGCACGCCGTTCAACTTTCGGCCCCGGCTGTTCCGGGGGGATCTCGTCGGCGGGCAGTACGAGGTGCTCGGCTCCATCGCGTACGGCGGGCTCGGCTGGATCTACCTCGCGAAGGACCACAACGTCAGCGACCGCTGGGTCGTGCTCAAGGGCATGATCGACACCGGCGACGCGACGTCCATGGCGTCGGCCGTCGCCGAGCGGCGGTTCCTCGCCGAGGTCGAGCATCCCAACGTCGTCCGCATCTACAACTTCGTCCAGCATCCGGACGCGAAGACCGGCAACCAGGTCGGCTACATCGTCATGGAGTACGTCGGCGGGCAGTCGCTGCGACAGCTCGCCCTCGAGCACCACCGCGAGACCGGCAGGGCGGAACCGCTGCCGATCGGGCAGGTCATCGCGTACGGGCTGGAGATCCTGCCGGCCATCGGCTACCTGCACAGCGTCGACATGCTGTACTGCGATCTCAAGCCGGACAACGTGATCCAGGCCGGCGAGCAGCTCAAGGTGATCGACCTCGGCGCGGTCCGCCAGACCGACGACTACGAGTCGCCGCTGTTCTTCACCCTCGGCTACTCCGCGCCGGAGCTGGCGACGGAAGGCGCGTCGATCGCGTCGGACATCTACACGGTCGGCCGCACGCTCGCCGTCCTGTCGATCGAGTTCGCCGGCTACACGACCCGTCACAAGTACACGCTGCCCGGCCCGGACGAGGAGCCGCTGTTCGCGCTTTTCGGTTCCTACCACCGGGTCCTGAAGCGCGCGACACACGCCGACCCGCAGCAGCGGTTCACCTCCGCCGAGGAGATGGCCGACCAGCTGACCGGTGTGCTGCGTGAGGTCATGGCGCTCGGCACCGGCCGCCCTCGGCCCGGCCAGTCGACCGTCTTCGCCATGGAGACAAGGACTTTCGGGTCCGGAATGGTCGTCGGCGAGCACGGGTCGCTGCCATCGCCCGACCCGATGGAGGTCGCGTCGATCCTGCCGCTGCCCATGGTCGACACCAACGACCACGCCGCCAGCACGCTCGCCAGCATCACGGCCACCGAGCCGGGCGAGCTGGTGGCCGCGCTGGCGTCGGCGCCGCAGGACTCCATCGAGGTGCGGCTGCGGATGGTCCGTGCGCGCCTGGAGCTTGGCGACCTGCGTGCCGCGCAGCACGAGCTGGACGCCGCGCGCCGCATCGGCACCGATCCCGCCGACTGGCGCCCGGACTGGTGCCAGGGCCTGATCGCGATGGCGACCAGGAACCCGAAGGCGGCGTCGGCGGCCTTCGAACGTGTCTACGACGCCGTCCCCGGCGAGATCCCGCCGAAGCTCGCGCTGGCGATCAGTGCCGAGTACGCGGGAAACTACTTCGCGGCCGCGCGGTTCTACGAGCTGGTGTGGCGCACCGACCGCGCGTGGGTGAGCGCCGCCTTCGGTCTCGCACGGGTGTATCTGGCGCAGGGCGCGCGGACGGGCGCGATCGAGGTGCTGGAGGCGGTGCCCGACACGTCGAGCCACCACGTCGCGGCACAGGTGGCGGCTATCAAGATCAAAACGCGTGGGGACGCCTCGACCAGGCTCAGCGAACAGGACCTGCACGACGCGGCCCGCAGACTCGAACGGCTGGCACTGGACGCGGAACGCCGTACGACGCTGGCCGCGGAGGTGCTGGAGGCGGCGTACGGCTGGGTCCGCGCCGGGGGACCGGGCGCCACCGGCGCCGAGTCGAGAACCGTGCTGGGCTGCCGGCTGGTCGAGCGTGACCTGCGGTTCGGCCTGGAGCGGTGCTACCGGACGCTGGCAAGGTTGGCGGGCACCCCGGAGCAGCGACATGACCTGGTGGACAAGGCGAACACCATCAGGCCACGCACACTGACGTGAGCGGGGCACTAAGGCTCGAGCGTCAGCACCGTGATGTCCGGCGGCGCGCCGACGCGGATGGGCGGACCCCAGTAACCCGCGCCCCGCGTGACATAAAGCTGCGTCTGGTCCACAGTGGACAATCCGGCGAGCGCGCCTTGCTGGAGGTCGACGACGAAATGGAACGGGTAGAGCTGCCCGCCGTGGGTGTGGCCGGATAGCTGGAGGTCGACGCCGCGTGCGGCCGCGTCCCGCACCTGCACCGGTTGGTGGGCAAGCAGAACGGTCGGCCGGGAGGAGTCGCGGCCGGACAGCGCGCGGTCGAAGTCGGGGCCGTCGTCGATCGAGCGGCCAGAGAGGTCGTTGACGCCGGCGAGGTCGAACGCCGCGTCGCCGCGCCGGATCACCGTGTTCTCGTTGCGCAGCGGGTGCACGCCGAGCCGGTCCAGCTCACGCAGCCACGCCAGCGGCTCCTCGAAGTACTCGTGGTTGCCGGTCACGAAGAAGCTGCCCTCGCGGGACACCAGGTCCTGCAGCGGCGCCGCCAGGTCACCCAGCTCGGCGACCGTGCCGTCGGCGAGGTCGCCGACGATCGCCACCAGGTCGGGCGACGTCTCGTTGATCATGCGGACGATGCGTTCGGTGTGGCCGCGGCCGGACAGCGGGCCGAGGTGGATGTCCGACACCACCGCGATCCGGAAGCCGGCGAGCGACGGGTCGAGCTTGCGGAGGCGCACCGGCACGCGCAGCAGGTCCGGCGGGCCGAGCGCGTTCGCCATGCCGACGCCGACCAGGCTCGCCGACGCGGCCCCCGCCACCACGCCCGCGCCGCGGGCGAGGAACAGCCGCCTGCTCTGGTTCACGACCGGGGCGGGTGGGTCCAGTGCCACCGCTGGCGCCGTCGCCGTCGCCTCCAGCGGGCCGCGCCGCACCCAGCGCCGCAGCACGAGGCGGACCAGCTCCAGGACCAGCAGCGTGAGGAACAGGTAGACGACAAGGCCGAACCAGATGTAGCCGGGCCAGGCGAACCACTGCGACGCGGCGATGCCGATCCGGCGCGGCAACGTCAGCGTCGCGACCACGAGCAGCGCGAGCGCGATCGTGATGATCGTCAGCACCCGCCGCGTCCGGCCGGGGCCGGTGGTGTCGCGGACCAGCCGCTTCCACAGGTACAGGTGCAGCAGCCCGAAGAGGACGCCGAGCAACACGCCGAACATGCCGGTCCTTTACGGGTTGATGTCGAACCGGCGCTGGGCGTCGGGTTGCACGTCGCGCGGGTCCGCGGTGCCGTGCTCGGTGAAGTGGCTGAAGTCGACGATCACGAACAGCGCCCTGGCCCGCAGCGCGACCGGCCCGTCCGGCGCGTCGAGGCGGCCCTCCGCGCTCGCGTAGACCTTGCGGCCGGCGATCCCGTCCAGGCGGCCCACGATGTGCAGCGTCGAGCCGACCGGCACCGGCCGCAGGAAGTCGGTCTCGAGCTTGCCGGTGACCGCCGGGCGGCGCAGGAGCTGACCGACGGTCGAGCCGAGCGCCTCGTCGAACGCGCACGCCAGCAGCCCGCCGTGCGCGAGGCCGGGGGCGCCCTGGTGCTGGTCGGTCACGACGAACTGCGCGAGCACGGTCCGGCCGGCGCCCGCCTCGGTCCGCAGGTGCAGCCCGCCGTCGAGCTCGTCGCCGCAGCCGAAGCAGAAGTCGTAGTGCGGGCCGAGCTTCGTGCCCGGCTCCGGGGCGTCCGGGTGCCGCTCCGGCATCTCGACCTCGACCGGCGGCCACTTCGGGGATACGCGACTCACCCGACCAGACTAGATCGAGCCCGTGTTGTCCGGATGAGTCGTGCCCGTGTCCTGCCGTGCAACGGCGTTGGGCCGGGGCGTCCGCAAGGAGCTCCAATGGACTCGTGGACGAGCCGGACGAGAAGAACGCCCAGGTCAGGGCCGCTGTGCTGGACGCGGTGGCGCCTGAGCTGGAACGCTGTTCGGCACTGGCCGACAAGCTCGCGCACCTGCTGCTGCCGGCCCGCTTGTTCAGTTGAGCGTCTGTTGTGACCAGGTGTGCACTCTGTGCTGGAATAGCTGGTCCATGCGAGTGACTTTGACCAGGCTTGAGCCGGATTCACAGGATTCGGGGTGGAGGTAGTCGATGGCGGGCGAGCGGATCGACAACATGAGTGAGGCGAAACGCCTCCAACGTGAGCACCGGCCACAGAGTGTCGCCTACTTCATGCCGGAGATCTCGGCCGTGCCGGTCGGGCAGCACGGCGTGTCCGGTGTCGGCATGGACGGCATCGAGGTGGACTTCGAGGCGCTGCGGCAGGCCGAGCGCCAGTTGACCACCCAGACCGACGACCTGCTCCAGCAGCTCAAGGAAGCCGCCGGCCTGACCGGCCCGCTCGCCGACGGCACCAGCCCGGTGACCGGCCCGATGCGCAAGTTGTTCCGTTCCCGCGCGGACATGGCGGGCGGCGTGCAGACCGCGCTGCTCGAGTACCTGGAGGAGCTGCTCGCGGTCCGGGGCGCGATCCGTCAGACGCTTGAGGACTACGAGGGTGTGGACCGCGACGCGAGGGACCGCCTGCAGCAGGACATCGCGCGCCTTCCGGAGGTCGACTGATGGACAAGGGCTTCTACAACTCGGACCGGCTGAACAAGACGTGGCGCGAGGACCACGGCTACTCGCCGAGCGCGCTGAAGAACCG
>Ga0193717_1000960_pt1 | contig 18161 bp, 14 predicted proteins | sample U2c2metaG_FD_145900 | JGI IMG/M metagenome (GOLD analysis project Ga0193717, IMG submission 145900) | Soil microbial communities from a riparian zone of the East river system, Colorado, United States - U2c2 | ecosystem: Environmental > Terrestrial > Soil > Riparian zone | place: USA: East River... | reverse complement strand
GGGCTGAACGATCCAGCCGACCTTCGAGGTCTGTCCCTCGGCGGTCGTGGTCGCGCGGTAGAGCCCGGCGGGCTTGGTCGAGAGCGGCGCGGTGAACTTCCACGTCTTGGCGCCGGTGGTGACGGTGCCGCTGACCGTCGTGGCGTCGAGGTTTCCGCTGAGCACGGAACCCTTGGGGCCCGTCAGGTTCAGCTGGCCGTCGGTCTCGGTGCCCTCCAGCCAGACCTCGGTCTTCTTGCCGTCGCATACGTACGCGATGGCGCGGCCGTCGCGGACGGAGACCGCCACCGAGGCGGTGCCGCCGTCGACTTTGCCCGCGTAGTCACCGCGCGGCGACTCTTCGGGTGCCGGTGTGCTGGGCTCTGGCTCGGAGACCTCCGTGGTCGGCTCGGACGCGGCCGGGGGCGGCAGCGGCGGCAATGGGGGCAGTGGAGGCAATGGAGGTGCTGTCGTGGCGGGGCCGGCGGCGCCCGCGGTGCTGACGGCGGCGGGAGCTGCCGTGGACTCGTTCACGACGTTGGTGATTCCGAGTCCACCGGCGAGTGCGGCACCTGCCAGGAGCGTGAACAGCGGTCCAGGATGTCTCATGGTCTACCCCGTATTCCTCTGACGTCCGACAGCGGAACAGGCCCGCCATGCTCCTCTACACGGACATAGCCCTCAAACAGTTCAGATCCCGTTGGACTGTTTCTTTCCCTCGAACACCGGCCTTATTGAGACAAGTTCTTCCGGCAGCGCGACATTTCTGGCAAAGTTCCGAGCCACTGCACGGCGAGCCGGAGGTAGCGATGGTCGAGTCACCAGTGGACCCGCAGGTCAAACATCGGTTACCGGTCCGCAAGCTGTTCGCGGCCAGCGTCGGCAACGCGCTGGAATGGTTCGACTGGACGATCTACGCGACCTTCAGCATCTACTTCGCCAGCGCGTTCTTCCCCGCGGGCAACGACACGCTGGCGCAGATCAACACCTTCGCGACCTACGCGCTGGCCTTCTTCTTCCGGCCGCTCGGCGGGGTGCTGCTCGGCCGGTTCGCCGACCTCAAGGGCCGCAAACCGGCGATGATCCTCACCATCGTGCTGATGGCGGGCGGCTCGATCGCGATCGCCGTGCTGCCGACGTTCGAGCAGGTCGGCTGGCTGGCGCCAATCCTCCTGCTGCTCGCGCGGGTCGCGCAGGGCCTGTCGCTGGGTGGCGAGGTGTCCAACGCGTCGGCCTATCTCGGTGAGATCGCTCCACCGGCCCGGCGCGGGCGCTATTCGTCGTTCTTCTACATCTCCACCGGTTCCGCCGTCCTGCTCGCGTCGGTACTGGGTTTCGTCCTCGCCAGGACGATGGACAAGGCCGACCTGAACTCGTACGGCTGGCGGATCCCGTTCCTGATCGGCGGCGTGCTCGGCATCATCGGACTGTGGCTGCGCCGCAGCCTCGCCGAGACCGAGCAGTTCGAGCAGAACAAGGCCAAAGCGCGCCGCGTCGAGCGACCGCTGCTGACCACGTTGCAGGAACATCCCAAAGCGGTCGGGCAGATCGTGGGCTTCACGATGCTCTCGACGCTTTGCTACTACACGTTCTTCAGCGCGCTGACGCCGTTCGCGGTCAAGACGCGCAAGGCCGACGACGTCGACGTCTTCCTCGCGCTGTCGATCGCGACGGCGTTGTTCGTCGTGTTGCAGTATCCGATGGGCGCGCTCGCCGACCGGTACGGGCGACGACCACAGTTGCTGGTGTGGTCGGCCGCGATCGCCATCGTGATCGTCCCACTGTCCACTTTGGTCAAACCAGGGCTCGGCAACCTGATCGTGGTGTTCTGCGTCGGACTCGGCCTGTACACCGCGATGACCTCGATCGCGCCGGCCGTGATGAGCGAGATGTTCCCCACCGAGCTGCGCGGTATCGGCATCGGCGCCTGGTACAACCTCACGGTCGCGGTCTTCGGCGGCACCGCACCGCTCATCATCAACCTGTTGTCCGCGGCGGGAGTCCCGATCATCTTCTTCGTTTACGTCGCCATCTGCGCGGCGATCTCGTTCGTGGTGATCTACCGGATGCCCGAGACCCGCGGCGCCGAGCTGCGGTAAACCGGTTCGACCGTGAAGATGCCGCAAGATTAGGCTTCCCGCACAACGACTAAGGAGTGCGAAGTGCGGGAAAGCGACGTGGGACATGAGCTGGGGCGCCGCGTGGCGGCCGCGCTCAAGGCAGGACTGGACGTGGACATCACGCCCGCGGAGGCCTTGGTCCGACCGTCGACCCGCGCCGGCGTCGACTATCAGTGCGACGTCGCGATGGGCCTCGGCCGCAAGGTCGGCCGCCCACCGCGCGAGGTCGCGGCGATCGTGGCCGAACACCTCGAAACGGGCGGCCTGCTGGAAAGCGCCGAGATCGCCGGTCCGGGATTCCTGAACCTGGTGCTGCGTGACGAGTGGCTGGAGCAGCACGCCGCCGCGTTACTCGTCCACGACCGGCTCGGGATCATGCCCACCGACGCGCCGCGCCGGATCGCCATCGACTACGGCAGCCCCAATGTCGCCAAGGAAATGCACGTCGGGCATCTGCGGTCGTCGATCATCGGCGACTCGATCTCGCGGCTGCTGGAGTTCCAGGGCCACGAAGTCATCCCGCACAACCACCTCGGTGACTGGGGCACGCCGTTCGGCATGCTCATCGAGCACATGCTCGGCGAGGATTCGGCCGTGGACCACACGATCGGCGACCTCAACGGCTTCTACCAAGCGGCTCGCGTCAAGTTCGACACCGATCCCGCTTTCGCGGACCGGGCCCGGAAGCGGGTCGTCCTGCTGCAAGGCGGTGACGAGCCGACACTGGGGCTGTGGCGGAAACTCGTCGAGGAATCGGCTCGCCATTTCGAAAAGGTCTACGAACTTCTGGGCGTCCAGCTCACTCCCGAGGACATCTACGGCGAAAGCTTCTACAACCCGTTCCTCGCCGAGGTCATCGACGAACTGGAAGCCGCCGGGCTGACCGAAATCAGCGACGGCGCGGTGTGCGTCTTCCCACCCGGGTTCGCGAACCGTGACGGCGACCGGCTGCCGCTGATCATCCGCAAACGCGATGGCGGCTACGGCTACGCGACGACGGACCTTGCGACAGTGCGCTACTGGACGAAGGAACGTGGCGTCACGGACCTGCTGTACGTCGTGGGTTCGCCGCAGGCCCAGCATTTCGCGATGGTCTTCGCCGCCTCCCGCCAGGCGGGCTGGCTCACCGACAAGCATCACGCCGAGCACATCGGGTTCGGCACGATCCTGGGCGAAGACGGCAAGACCATGCGGACCCGCGCCGGGGGCACGGTCAAGCTGGCCGAGCTGCTCGCCGAGGCTGTCGACCGGGCGACGTCGATCGTCGCCGAGCGCAGTGAGCTCAGCGCGGACGAGCAGGCCGTGGTCGCCCGCGCGGTCGGGATCGGCGCGGTGAAGTACGCCGACCTGTCCGGTGACCGCGAACGCGACTACACCTTCGACTGGGATCGCATGCTCTCGATGGAGGGCAACACCGCCGTCTACCTGCAGTACGCGAACGCCCGTATCCAATCGATCCTGCGCAAGGCGGGCGACGCCGAGGCCGCGGAGGTCCACCTGACCGCCCCGGCGGAGCGGGAACTGCTGCTGACGCTCGTCCGGTTCGCCGCCGCGGTGGAGTCGGCGGCGGCGACGTACTCGCCGCACAAGCTCTGCACGTTCCTCTACGAGCTCGCTGCCGCGTTCTCCCGCTTCTACGAGCAGTGCCCGATCCTCAAGGCCGACGTCCCCGAGGACGTCCGGCGGTCGCGGCTCGTCCTGGCGCGTCTCACCTCGAACACGTTGACACTCGGGTTGTCGCTGCTCGGGATCGAAGCGCCTTCACCGATGTAACAGCACTGTTGCATCTGCTACCGTCGACCGGTGACCCGAAATTGGTCGGCGGTGGCCGACGTCCTGATGAGCCAGTTGACCGAGCACTACCTGCACCCGGACGTGGCCGAGCGGATCTGCGCGCGGATCCGCTCGGCCGACTACCGGGAGCTCGCCGACGAACGGGCGTTCGCCGACGCCGTCACCGAGGACATGCAGTCGATCAACGGCGACCTGCACCTGTTCGTCCAGTACAGCGAGGAAGAGCTGCCCGAATCGTCCACAGTGGACGAATCGTCGCTGCGGGCCGAGCAGGCAGTGCTCACCGGCCACGGGTTCGCGAAGGTCGAACGCCTGCCCGGCAACATCGCCCTGCTCGACATCCGGAAGTTCTACGACCCGGCCGTGGCCGGCGCCGGCGCGGCGGCGATCGCCACGATGCACCTGGTCGCGGGCGCCGACGCGCTGGTGCTCGACCTGCGGAACAACCGCGGCGGCGAGCCCGAGATGAACGCGCTGGTTTCGGGCTTCCTCTTCGACGAGCGGACCCATCTCGTCGACCTGTACTTCCCGGCCGCGGACCGGACGCTCCAGTACTGGACGGATTCCTTCGTGCCCGGCCCGGTTTTCGGGGGAACGAAACCGATCTACGTACTCATCGGCGGTCGGACGATCTCCGGCGGCGAAGGGATGGCGTTCCAGCTCCAGCAGTCGAAACGCGCCACTCTGATCGGCGAAACCACTGCCGGAGCCGGAAACTTCCACTATCCGCTGCGCCTCGCCACTCATCTGCTGTCCGCGATCCCGTCCGGATATCCGGTGGACCCGGTCTCCGGCGGGCAATGGGAGAGCGTGGGCGTACCCCCGGACATCCCCGTGCCGACCGAACAAGCCTTCGACGTCGGCTACCGGCTGGCGCTGGAGCACGTGCTCGGCCTCGGCGACAAAGGCGCACGGCGTCAGATCGCCGAGGACGCCAGGACCGCCCTCACTCGGCTCCGTGATCGCTGAACACCTTGCGCTTGAGCGGCGGCACCGCACTGAAGAACCGGAGCAGGCCCTTGAACATGAGCCTGCCCGCGCGGTTCCCGGACACGAACTGGTCGGCGGCACGCTCGGCCGCCTTAACCGCCACGAACCCGTAGCCGCGCATCTCCCGCTCGTAGTCCGCGATCGCAGCCGACAGCTCGATCTCCCCGCGAGAGGCGGCGGTCAGGTTGCGGCGCAACAGATCCGCGTCGCGCAGCGCGATGTTCGCGCCGACCCCGCGAAACGGCGTCATGCTGTGGATCGCGTCTCCCAGCAGCGTGATGTTCGTGCTCGGCCAGGGCTCGACCGGCACCGAAGTCAGGATCGGCAGTAGTGAAACCGTTCCAGCCGGGGAGTCCGAGACCAGCCGGCGCAGGCCGGGATGCCAGCCCTCGATCCGCTCGCCCACGATGTCCTTCAGTGCGGCTCCGTCCTTTTCGGACAGATCATCGAAGTCCCGAGCCGCGTACGCCCACATGAGGTAGCTCGCGGTGTTGTCGAACAGCACGGCGTCATGCTCGGCGGACGCGTCGTTGACGCCGCCGCCCAGTTCGTGCGGCGCGGCGAACATGCCGCATCCGGCGGGCGGCAGCACTGAGTTCGGCCCTTCGTAGAGCCGTTTCGGCAGGAGCGCCTTGGTCTCCGCGGTGAGCGGGAACTTACCGGCGATGGTGACGATACCGGTGTCCCGCCGCTCCGCGTGCGGCAAGAACTGTTGGCGCACCCGGGAGTTCGCCCCGTCCGCCGCGATCAGCACGCCCGCCCGCGCGGTCCCGTCGGCGAAGAAGCAGGTGATCTCGCCGTCTTCGGCCCGCTCGTAGCGTTCGAACTCCTTGTCCAGCTGCAGCACGCCGTCCAGCCCCGACGACAGCACCTGGTGCAGCGTGATCCGGCTGACCGAGTGATGGGCGTCGGCCGGATCGGCTCCCGAGGTGAGCTCGCCCTCGATGAGCATGAGTTCGCGAAGCTGCTCGGTCACGAACCCGAAGGCACCGCCCGGTTTCCCGCAGGTCGCGACGAACCTCTCCCAAAGCTCCGCGGGCAGCGACGCCCGCAGCGCCCGCGCGCCTTGCGGATTGATGTGCACCCGATATCCCTGCAACCGCTCGGTACGGGTCCGGCTGCGTTCATAGACAGCCACACTCACCCCCGCCTGACGCAGCCCCTGCGCCAGGCACAGCCCGCCGGCGCCCCCACCGATCACCACAACGTGAACCATGTCCCCTCCTTCGTCTCGCTGACCCGATCAATAATCATCCCAATGGATGATTAAGTCAACCCTGAAGATGACTGATGCATCGGCTACGGTTCTCCTGTGCCCGAACCCCGCAAGCCACGCCGCTCCCCCACTCCCGGCGAGCGCCAGCGCGACCCCGAGCGCACGAAGGCGCGGATCCTCGAAGCCGCGAAGGCCGAGTTCGGCGCGAAGGGGTTCGCCGCGACCAGGGTCGGGGACATCGCCGACCGCGCGGGCATCAACAAGCAGCTGATCTCGTACTACTTCGGTGGCAAGGAAGGGTTGTACGAAGAACTCACCACGGCGAACCTGCGGCACAACGTGTCGATCACCGATCACGGCCGGCCGCTGGAAGAGGTCGCCAAGGGGTTCATCGAGGGAAACACCGCCGATCCCGACATGGCGCGGATGTTCCTCTGGGAAAACTTCGCCGACGACGCCACCGACGACTCGGCGGGGCGCGAGTTCCTGCGTGGGCAGGTCGAATACATGCGCGCCCGGCAGGCCGCCGGGGACTTTCCCGCCGACCTCGATCCGGGGCACCTGCTGCTGATCCTGATCAGCGCGGCGAGCGCACCACTGGCCTTCCCGCAGGTCGCGAGAGGGATCTCGGGGCAGGATCCGACATCGAAAGAGTTCGCCGACGCCTATGCCGAGCAACTCTCACTGCTGCTCAAACACCTGCGTAAGTAAGGTTCAGCGGCGCAGCGGGACGAGGTCGTCCGCGTGGACGACCTCACGGCGCTGCTCCGCCGGAAGTTCATGGCTCGACCGGCCGATCAGCTCGGGCAGCTCACCCGCGTCGAAGGCGACCACGCCACGCGCGACCACGCGCTGCGACGAGTCGACGAGATCCACGACGTCTCCGGCCTGGAAGTCGCCCTCCACCCCGGTGATCCCGGCCGCCAGCAGGGACCGGCGCCGACGCATCACGGCGGCGACAGCACCGTCGTCGAGCAGGAGCTTTCCGGAAGCACCGGCCGCGTAAGCCAGCCAGAAGCGACGAGCCGACAACCGGGAATCCGCGGCGGTGAAAGCCGTTCCGACGTCGGCGGCGGTCAAGGCGTGCTGGGCGTCGGCGGCCGCGGCGAGCAGCACCGGGATACCGGCGCCCGCCGCCGTGCGGGCCGCGGCGAGCTTGGAGACCATGCCGCCGGTGCCCAGCCCCGAGCTCGACATGCCGACCGTGATTCCGTCCACATCGGACTCACCGGTGACCTCGGTGATCTTGCGAGTGGCGCCGTCACGGGGATCGCCGTCGTACAGAGCGTCCACATCGGACAGCAGGATCAGCGCGTCCGCGCCGATCAGGTGCGCCACGAGAGCGGCCAGCCGGTCGTTGTCGCCGAACCGGATCTCTTCGGTGGCCACCGTGTCGTTCTCGTTGACCACCGGGACCGCACCGAGCGCCAGCAGCCGGTCGAACGTGCGCTGGGCGTTGCGGTAGTGCGAGCGGCGGACGACGTCGTCGGAGGTCAGCAGCACCTGGCCGACGGTCAGCGAAAAGCGGCCGAACGACTCGGCGTAGGCGTGCGCGAGCGCGAGCTGCCCGACACTGGCCGCGGCCTGCTGGGTGGCCAAGTCACGCGGGCGTTTGCCGAGCGAGAGCGGCGCCAGACCGGCACCGATCGCGCCCGAGGAAACCAGCACGATCTGGGCGTCTCGCGACACCCTGTCGGCGATGGCGTCGACCAGCGCGTCCAGCCTGGATACGTCCAGGCCGTCGCCGGCGGTGGTCAACGCCGAAGAGCCGACCTTGACCACCAGACGACGGGCGGACGCTATCGCCCGCCGGGTTTGGCTCAACTGTCCCGCTCCACCGGCGCGCTCGACTCGACCATCCCGCCCTCGATCTCGTCGGGACCGTCACGGCGGATACGCCGGGATTCCTTACGCTCCACCGCGCGCGGACGGCTGTGGTCCTCGAGCCGCATGTCGGTACCACGACCGGACATCCGCACCGCGATACCGGCGGGCGTCGACGGCTCCCAGTCGAAGGTCACGTCGCCGATGGTGATCGAGTTGCCCGGCACCGCACCCGCGCGGGCCAGCGCGTCCTCGACACCGAGGCGGTTGAGCCGGTCACCGAGGTAACCGACGGCTTCGTCGTTGCCGAAGTCGGTCTGACGGATCCAGCGCTCCGGGCGGCGGCCGATCACGAAGAACGCCTCTTCGTCTTCCGGGTCCTGCACGATCTTGAAGCCGCGGTCATTCACCGCCGTCGGGCGGATGATGATGACCTTTTCTTCCTTGGGCGGCTGGGCCGCGCGGTACTCCTTGACGACCTCGGAGAGCGCGAAAGTCAGCTCCCGCAAGCCTTCCCGCGTGATCGCGGAGACTTCGAGCACCTTGTACCCGCGCGCCTCGAACAGCGGCCGGACGAGCTCCGCCAGCTCGGCGGCGTCGGGCACGTCGATCTTGTTGAGCACGATCACCCGGGGGCGGTCCTTGAGGTCCCCGCCGAGGCTCGGCGTGTACAGCGAAAGCTCTTTTTCGAGCGCGTCGACGTCGGAGAGCGGGTCGCGGCCGGGGTCGAGGGTCGCGCAGTCGACGATGTGCGCCAGCACCGCGCACCGCTCGATGTGGCGCAGGAAGTCCAGGCCGAGGCCCTTGCCCTCGCTGGCGCCCGGGATCAGGCCCGGCACGTCGGCCATGGTGAACACGTTGTCGTCGGCGGTGATCACGCCGAGGTTCGGGACCAGCGTGGTGAACGGGTAGTCCGCGATCTTGGGGCGGGCGGCCGAAAGCACCGAGATCAGCGAGGACTTGCCGGCGGACGGGAAGCCCAGCAGGCCGACGTCGGCGACCGAACGCAGCTCCAGGACCAGGTCCCGCGTCTCGCCCGGCTCGCCCTTGAGCGCGAACCCGGGGGCCTTGCGGGACTTCGACGCGAGCTGCGCGTTGCCGAGGCCACCACGGCCACCTTCGGCGGCGACGAACGTGGTGCCGATGCCGACGAGGTCCGCGAGCACCTCACCGTCGTCGTCCAGCACGACGGTGCCGTCCGGCACCTTCATGATCAGGGTGTCGCCCTGGGCGCCGTTGCGGTGCGCCCCCATGCCGAGCTTGCCGTTGCCGGCGTGGGCGTGCGGGCGGAAGTGGAAGTCGAGCAGCGTGTGGACGTTGGCGTCGACGACGAGCAGCACGTCGCCGCCGTTACCGCCGTTGCCACCGTCGGGACCGCCGAGCGGCTTGAACTTCTCGCGATGCACGGAGGCGCAGCCGTGCCCACCGTTACCTGCGGTCAGATGGATCACCGCGCGGTCGACGAAACGGGACGCCATGGTATTGCCTCTTTCGTACCTGCCGGACTAGCTGATTACACAAAACTCTGTGCTACACACAGTGCTTGCTACACAAAAGAACGAGGGGCGGAGCCGGATCATTCCGGCCCCGCCCCTCGCCTAAGCCTGGTGGCTGGTCTGACTCAGACCTCGGCCAGAACCTCGGCCGGAACGATATTGATCATCTTGCGGCCACGCTTGACACCGAACTGCACCGCACCGGCGGTCAGCGCGAACAGCGTGTCGTCGCCGCCACGGCCGACGTTCACGCCGGGGTGGAACTTGGTGCCGCGCTGGCGGATGATGATCTCGCCGGCGAGGACTTCCTGGCCACCGAACCGCTTGACCCCGAGCCGCTGGGCATTGGAATCGCGGCCGTTACGAGAGCTGGACGCACCTTTTTTGTGTGCCATGGCTGCTCACGCCCCTTCTTTATAGGAGTGACGATCCTGGTGAGACCGTCTGTGGAGTGAAGCGGTCTTACTGGTTGATACCGGTGACCTCGACGCGGGTCAGCTTCTGCCTGTGACCCTGGCGCTTGTGGTAACCGGTCTTGTTCTTGAACTTGTGGATGCGGATCTTGGGACCCTTGGTCTGCTCGACAACCTTGCCGATGACCGAGACCTTCGCCAGCACGTCGGCGTCCGTGGTGATCTCTCCACCATCAACGACCAGCACAACGGGGAAAGTGTGCTCGGTACCCGGCGTCCCTTCGAGCTTCTCGACCTCGACGACGTCGCCTACGGCCACCTTGTACTGCTTGCCGCCGGTCTTGACGATCGCGTACGCCGACACGGGAGTCTCCTGCATTACTAGACAATGGGTGGGGGCTTGTGCGCTCGGCCCACCCGGGGGTGGTCCAGGAGCCGCACAATGCGGCCCGCTCTAGTGGCGGGCCGCATTCCAGGTTACGGGCTATCCGAAAAGGGCGTTAACCCGGGGTGTCCGTAACCCGCTTCTGCTAGTTCTTTTCGGCGCTGACCGGCGGACCCGCCGGTCGGGACGCCGCCCGGCGCGGACGCCGGCGGGTGGAACGGGTGGCGGGCACGGGCACCTCGACGTCAGGTGCGGCTTCCTCGGCTTCAGCTGCCGCTTCGGCCTCCTTGGCCACGTTCGCGCCGACACGCCCGGTGACCAGCGGCTCGGCAGGCTCCTGCGCGGCCTCAGGCTCCGGAGCGTGCGTGTGCCCGTTCACCGAGGCCGTCTCGGCCTGCTCGGCGGGCGCCGCACTCGCTTCGGCGACAGTCTCTTCGGCAACCGCTTCAACGACAGGGTGCTCGTCTTCGGTCTTGGCGACCTTGGCGGCGTGCGCGATCGCCTGCACCGCCGAAACGACCGACTCACGCTGCTCCGGGGTCGGAGCGGGGGCGACGGGCTCGGTGCGGGTGACGGTGAGCGTCTCGTCCTGAGGAGCGCTCTCCTCGCTCTTGCCACGGCCACGGTTGCGCCGGGACGGCTGCTGCTGACCGCCGCCACCGCTCGAGGACTGGCCGGACTGGCCGCTCGGGGCACTGGTGTGGGTGTGCCCGTTGCCGTTCTGCGGGGTGCCACCGCTGATGCGCTGCGGCTCGGTCGAAACGACCACACCGCGGCCCTTGCAGTGCTCACAAGGCGTCGAGAAGGCCTCGATCAGGCCGGTCCCGATCTTCTTGCGGGTCATCTGCACCAGGCCCAGCGAGGTGACCTCGGCGACCTGGTGACGCGTGCGGTCCCGGCCGAGGCACTCGGTCAGGCGGCGCAGCACCAGCTCACGGTTCGATTCGAGCACCATGTCGATGAAGTCGATGACGATGATGCCGCCGATGTCGCGCAGCCGGAGCTGACGGACGATCTCCTCGGCGGATTCCAGGTTGTTCCTGGTCACCGTCTCTTCGATCCGGTGGTCGGAGAACGCGTTGCCGGTGCCGGTGTAGCGCTTGAGGCGGCTTTCGAGATCCGGTGCGACGTGCTTGACGTAGCCGTGGATGGTGTCCCACGAGGTGCTGCCCTGGATCTCGAGCGTGGAGAAGTCCTCGGTGAACAGGTCACGCACGACCTTGACCAGCAGGTCCGGCTCTTCGTAGAGCATCGTCGGCGCGCTGGACTTCTTGCCGTTCGCGGTGCCCGCGTCGGCCTTCTCCTTGATGACCGACCACTGCGCGGTGAGCCGGTTCACGTCGCGGCCGAGCTCTTCCTCGCTGACGCCCTCCGACGCGGTGCGGATGATCACACCGGCGTCCTCGGGGACGATCCGCTTGAGGATGTCCTTCAGCCTGCGGCGCTCGTTCTCCGGCAGCTTGCGGGAGATACCCGTGGCGCCACCGGCCGGCACGTAGACCAGGAAACGGCCCGCGAGCGAGATCTGCGTGGTCAGCCGGGCGCCCTTGTGCCCGACCGGGTCCTTGGTGACCTGCACCAGGACGCTGTCGCCGCTGGAGAGTGCCTGCTCGATCTTGCGGGCCTTGCCCTCGAGACCGGCGGCGTCCCAATCGACCTCACCGGCGTACAGCACGGCGTTGCGGCCGCGGCCGATGTCGATGAAGGCGGCCTCCATCGACGGGAGCACGTTCTGCACCCGGCCGAGGTAGACGTTGCCGACGATCGAGCCGGTGCTGGAGTCGGTCACGAAGTGCTCGACGAGGACACCGTCCTCGAGCACGCCGATCTGCGTGGAGTCGCCCTTTTCGAGCACGACCATGGTGCGCTCGACCGCTTCGCGGCGGGCGAGGAACTCGGCCTCCGACAGGATCGGCGCACGCCTGCGACCGGCCTCGCGGCCGTCACGGCGTCGCTGGCGCTTGGCCTCCAGCCGCGTCGAGCCGCGCACACTGCGCACCTCGTCACGGGCGGGACGCTCGGCGCGCTCACGCTCGGGGCGTTCGGTGCGCTCTGCCTCGCCCTTGCTCTGGCGGACGTGCACGACGGTATTCGGCGGGTCGTCGGTGGTACCGGCGGCACCGCCCGCTCCGGACTCGGCCGAGTCGTCCTCGCCACCCTTGCGGCGGCGACGGCGGCGACGGCGCTTGTTGCCGCTCTCGTCACCATCGGCGTCGGCGTCCGCATCGGCGTCGGTCTGCGACTCGGCGGGCGCGGTGTCTTCGACCTTCTCGTCTTCGTCCGTGTCGGCCTCGTCGACGACGGGCGCGTTGCGGGCGTTACGGCCGCGCTCGCGCTTCTGGCTGGGCTCGGGGGCCGACTCTTCGTCGGTCTCCAAGCCGCCCTCGTCGCCACCCTTGCCGCGGCCACGGCCACGGCGGCCACGACGACGACGCCGGCGACCCGACTCGTCCCCGTCGTCATCACCCTGGTCCGCGTTGTCAGAGCGCTCGTCCTCGAGCTCCTCCTGGACGACGGGCTCGGGCTCCGGCTGCTGCCGGCGCACGGGCGCCTCGATCGGCTCCGGTGGCAGGAAGGTCGGCGACGGCGCCGCGAAAACGGGCATATGTGCCCGGCGGCGGGCCGGCGCCTCTTGGACGACCGGCTCCTGCACGGGAGCTGCGACGACGATGGGTGCTTCTTCGACGACCACCGGGGCGGCCTTCTCGGCGGGCACGGGTGAAGTCTCGGCAACCGCTTCGGCGGGCTTCTCGTCGCCGAGTCCCAGCGCCTCGGCCAGTCGCAACGCCACGTCACGGGTCACGCTCGACTGCGCGCTACGAGGGCTCTCGCCCAGCTCGGTGAGCTTCGCCAGTACTTCACGGCTGTTCGACCCGAACAGCTTGGCCAATGCGTGCACCCTGACCCTGGGCGGCAGCTCGGCGAGCTTGCCGGCCATGGATGTGGCGGTATTCCCGCCGGGGTTCTCGGCGGGTGTGTCCGCGTTCGACATATATCTCCTCCGCCCCCGGGCGCGTCTACCGGATTACACCGGAAGGACGCGGCCGCGCAGGGGCACCTTTCTGTTTGTTCCGCCGTGGTGGGCACCGACGACGGGAATCCTTGCCTCGCGCCGGCGACGGGGCCGGGGTTCCGGCTGCCCGTCGATGGCAGGTCCACTCGGCGACGCCCTGGCGGGGCTCTCAGCGTCTTTTCGCCTCCCATGTCGTCTAGCCGCTCAACGGTCGAGCAGCGACGATCATGGTGCTCGTTCAGCACGTCACCGGGCCGCAGCTTCGCCCGTGCACCACCTCCTGCGGTGCCCGGCGACCCAACGGCCTACCCGAGTATCCCACACAGTGGGGTCGAGGCTGTGTACTCGGTGCCACGAGCCGGCCCGTGGCGCGCCGAGCGGGTCCGCCGGTGCAGACATACGGCCACCAGCCGGGCGAACTTTTCTGCAGAGCTTGTCCGGCCGGTTCCGGGTGGCTAGCGTGCGGCTAGGTCGTGTCTGGTAAATCAAGTTCGCGGTCTCCGCGCCCAGGCGGCCCCTGACGGCACGAGGGATTCACCCGAGTACAACACCGGTACGAGGGCAAATCCCCCGCACCGCCAGGAACCACCTGGATCACGAAGCCCATCGAACAGATTCACCAGACACGACCTAGGGGCCGAGTGCCCGCCGGTCGGCGGGCACAAGGGGTGGAAGTCTCGTTTATCCGGTTGGAGGTCCGGTGACCGTGCTGGTTCGAGTGCTGACCGGCGTCGTGTGCGCCGCGCTGGTGCTGTCCGGCCAGCTCGCCGTGACCACGGCCGCGAGCGCCGTCGAACCGAGCTGCGTCACGGCCGGTCGCGCGCTGCGCTACGTGGTCAACTTCGACCGCGGCACGGACGCAGGGAAGGCCGCGAACGAGGTCACGGCGGCCTGTGGTGAGACGACCATCTACTACCCGCAGATCGCCGTCGGCGTCGCGACCTCGCCCGATCCCGGCTTCGCGGAGCGGTTCGGGGTCGACCGTGCGTTCAGCGCACAGGCCGCCCGGCTGGCCGCGCAGCGCGCGAGCGTCTCCGTCACGCGGAAAGCGGTCGCCACCAGGCCCGAGCTGCCCCCGACCGACCCGGCCGTGGTACCGGCCGAAGACCGCACCGGCGAGCAGTGGGACATGCGCGAGATCCACGCCGCCGCGGCCCGCGAGATCACCCCCGGCAGCCCGGACGTGGTGGTCGGCGTGCTGGACTCGGGCATCGACCCGGCGCATCCGGAACTCACCCGCGCACTCGACCCGGCGCTGTCCGCGGGCTGCCTGACCGGCGCCCCGGACCAGGACGCCAAGGCCTGGTCGGCGACGACGTCACCGCATGGGACGCATGTCGCGGGCACCATCGCCGCGGCCGACGACGGCAAGGGCATCACCGGGGTCGCCCCCGGCGTCCGGCTGGCGTCGGTGAAGGTCATCGACGACCGTGGCTACGTCGACCCGGAGGCCGCGGTATGCGGCCTGATGTGGGCGGCCAAGGAACGGATGAAGGTCACCAACAGCAGCTTCTTCGTCGATCCGTGGGCACTTTCCTGCGCGCACGGCCCCGATCACGGCGTGGTCCGCGAGGCGATGGCCAGGGCCGTCGCGTACAGCAGCATGACCGGCACGGTGAACGTCGCCGCCGCGACCAACGAAGCCGTCAACCTGACCCCTTCGCCTCGCTCCGACACCCCGCAACCGCAGACGGGCTGCGAAGCGCTCCCGGCCGGGCTGCGCGACGTGGTCGCCGTCTCGTCGGTGGGCGAGAGCCGGATCAAGGCCGGATACAGCGATGTCACCGCGCCCGGTGGGGAAGCCGGGCAGTGCGTGCTTTCGACCGTTCCCGACGGCTACGCGCCGCTCTGCGGGACGTCGATGGCGGCCCCGCACGTCGCCGGGGTGGTCGCGCTGATGGCGTCGGCGCATCCTGGCTACAGCTCCGCACAGCTGCGGAAGGCGCTCGGCGAGCAGGCGGACCCGATCGCCTGCCCCACCGACTACGACCTCACCGGAGACGGCACCCAGGACGCCTACTGCGCGGGCTACTCCAGCTACAACGGCTTCTACGGCCACGGCATGGTGGACGCGCTGGCCGCTGTCGCCCCGCGGCGCGTCCCCTACCTCCCCTAACGCAGCAGCAGGTTGCCGAGGCGGCGGGACGTCGCCCAGAGGCCGATCGCCGCCATGACCACCAGGTACCCGACATGGCCCAGCATGCCGAGCTCGAACACCCCGACCGACAGCCCTCGCATCAGCTCGATCCCGTGGTACAGCGGGAAACACTGGACCACGATCCGCAACGCCTCCGGGTACACCGTGATCGGGTAGAACGTCGTCGAGAACAGGAACATCGGCATGATCGCGAGCTGGATGTAGTCGAACTGCGACGGCGAGCGGAGGAAGGTCGCGCACGCCATGCCGACGGCGGCGAACGCGAACGCCAGCAGCAACGCGACCGGCACCAGCAGCAGTACCCACAGCGAGGACACCAGGCCCATCGCGAACATGACGCCCAGGAAGCCGACGGCGTAGATCCCGCCGCGCATGACCGCCCAGCTGATCTCGCCGATCGCGATGTCGAACGGGCCGATCGGGGTGGAGAGCATCGCGTCGTAGAGCTTGGCGTAGCGGAACTTGAAGAACACGTTGAACGTCGAGTCGAACACCGCGCCGTTCATCGCCGAGGACGCGAGCAGCGCCGGGGCGACGAACGCGATGTAGCTCATCGTCTGCCCGCCCGGCCCGACCACTTCCTTGACCAGCAGGCCGAAGCCGTACTGGAAGGCCAGCAGGTAGAAGAACGGCTCGAAGAACCCGGAGACGAATATCAGCCAGGACCGCGAGTAGACGATGAAGGAGCGTTCTATCAGCGCGCTCGCGCGGCCGTTGTACATGCCGGGCGGGAGCATGCGCAGCAGCAGCCCGCGACGCTCGGTCTGTTCCAGGACAGCCACTCAGACCACCAGCCGACGGTAGAAGTACCTGCGGCCGGCCCACGCGCCCGCCAGGAAGATCAGGAGGAGATAGGCGAAGTGCCCCAGCATCGCCAGGCCGCTCACGCCACCGAGGGTGACCCCGCGGCCCAGCTCGTTTCCGTGCCACAGCGGGGAAATCCACGCGAACAGGCGCAGCACGAGCGGCAGCTGGGCGATCGGGAAGAAGGTGCCGGCGAGCAGCGTCATCGGGATGACCACGAACCGGAAGATCAGGCCGAACCGCATGCCTTCGTCGAAGGTGGTGGCGGCGAGCGCCATCATCGGTGTCGCGCAGGCCATCCCGGTGAGCGTGCCGACCAGCACGACGAGCACCGCGCCGAAATTGAGCCAGGCGCCGAAGAACACCGCGATCACGGCGTACGCGGCGCCGGAAAGCGTGAGCCGCAGGGCGATCCAGATCAGCTGGCCGCCGAAGACCTGCCCGGGCGTCATCGGTGTCGCGGTGGCGGCCACGTAGTCGCGCTGCCACTTGAACCCGGACAGCACCGGGTACGTCGCCTCGCCGACGCCGACCTGGAGCGCCGCCGAAACCAGCAGCGCCGGGGCGACGTACTGCAGATACGACAGCCCGCCGGTCGCGGGCCCGGCCTGGACCTGCGACCCGAAACCGAGCCCCATCGCGGCCAGGAACAGCACCGGCTGCAGCCCGGACGAGTACAGGTTCGACGTCCAATACCGCCGATACCAGGTGAAATAGCCTTCGACGCGCAGCCAGGCCGCGCGCCAGGATCCGACCACTCGGCCGGTGGATTCCATTGTCGCCATCAGTCAGTCAGCGCCCGTCCGGTCAACCGCAGGAAGACGTCCTCGAGCGAACTGCGCCGGACCAGGCTCGACACCGGGTGGATGCCGCGGGCGGTGACCTGCTCGAGCGCGGCCTCACCGGCGTGGGTGTACAGCAGCACCCTGTCCGGCAGGATCTCGACGCGCTCGGCGAGATCCTCGACCTTCAGCGAACTGCTCGTCTGCTCCCCCGGCGCGAACCTGAGCTCCAGGACCTCGCGCGTCGAATGCTTCGCGATCAGTGCCGCGGGCGAACCCTCCGCGACGATGCGGCCGTTGTCCATCACGACCAGCCTGTCGCAGAGCTGCTCGGCCTCGTCCATGTAGTGCGTGGTGATGATCAGCGTGACGCCGTTGGCCTTGAGGCGGAACAGCCTGTCCCACAACAGATGCCGGGCCTGCGGATCGAGCCCCGTGGTCGGCTCGTCGAGCAGCAGCAGCTCCGGGTCGTTGACCAGCGATCGCGCGATGGTGAGCCGCCGCTTCATCCCGCCGGACAGCGGCTCGACCTCGTCGTCGGCCCGGTCGGTGAGCTGCGCGAACTCCATCAGCTCCTCGGCCTTGCGCCGCACATGCGCCCGAGACAGGCCGAAGTAGCGGCCGTAGACCTGCAGGTTCTGGCGGACGGTCAGCTCGTTGTCCAGGTTGTCCTGCTGCGGCACCACCCCGAGGCGCGCGCGGATCTTCGGCCCCTCGACGTCCGGATCCATCCCCAGCACCCGCAGATCGCCGTCGGTGCGCGGGGAAACGCTCGCGATCATGCGCATGGTCGACGACTTGCCGGCGCCGTTCGGCCCGAGGAAACCGAACGCCTCCCCGCGCCTCACCTCGACGTCGACCCCGCGCACGGCCTCGAAGTCACCGAAGCGCTTGACCAGCGCCTTGGCCTGCACCATCGCCGGTTGGTCCGCTGTTTCCTCATCCACTCGATCACCATCCCACGCCCCACCGACAAGAAAAACCGGTTTACCCCCAGACCCCGACGCGACAGCGACGCATTGAGGAGGCCAGCGCAGATGGGTGGGTCGTGAGTGGCTACGAGTGTTAGAACACCTTGGGTTCTAGGGGTCGTTGCAACATCGCCTGTGTGAGGAGTGTTGTGATGACTGTTCGGCGTCGGTGGTTGCCCCGTGATGTGCGGGTGGTGTTCTGGGATCAGATCCGTG